>Ga0209624_10002393_pt1 | contig 13886 bp, 7 predicted proteins | sample JacPinW_OM2H0_O1_FD_188565 | JGI IMG/M metagenome (GOLD analysis project Ga0209624, IMG submission 188565) | Forest soil microbial communities from Algoma, Ontario, Canada - Jack Pine, Ontario site 1_JW_OM2H0_O1 (SPAdes) (version 2) | ecosystem: Environmental > Terrestrial > Soil > Boreal...
CCGCCGAACGCGGTCTCGACATGCTCGGCCTGAGCGACGGGCAGACACTCGCGGTCGCCGGTGGCGCCGGGCTGCTCAGCTCGTACGTGATCGTGCTGGCCAAGGAGCGGGGCCTGCGCGTGATCGCGGATGCCAAGCCCGAGGACGAGGAGCTCGTGAAGAGCTTCGGCGCCGACGTGGTCGTGCCCCGCAGCGACAGCTTCGGCGACGCGGTGCGTGCGGTGGCGCCAGACGGTGTCGACGGGGTGTTCGACACGGCGCTGATCTATCGAGACGCGTTCCCGGCCATCCGCGACGGCGGCGGAGTCGTGTTCGTGCGCGGCTGGGACGGCAACGAGGTCGAGGATCGGGGTATCCGCGTGCATCCGGTGATGGTCAACCAGGTGCTCGAACGGACGGACTGGCTCGATGAGCTTCGCCTGCTTGCCTCGCAGGGGCGAATCAAGCTGCGCGTGGCGCGCGAGCTGCCGGCCGATCAGGTCGCCGAGGCGCACCGCCTCACGGACGCGGGCGGTCTGCGGGGGCGGGCCGTGATCGAGTTCTGAGCGCCGGCGCAGCGAGTCGAGCTCGTCCAAACTAGGGCGCGGTTCAAGCCGGGACGAGCAGGGACTCGTGAGCAGCCGATGGGGTAGCGGGCGCGGGCCGCGACGATGCCGGTTCTGCCAACTGCCGAGAGGAAAGGCTTTTGACGGTTCCGTCAGCCGTCAGCTCGATGCTGACCCAGCCGGGCGCGACGTTGTTGTGATGGACGTATCCCTCGGAACCGTCGCCGGCGAGATACTGGTTGCCACGCGGTCCCGCGCTGGTCGTGTTCACGTAGAGCGGGGTCCGAACGCTCCTGCCATCGCTGAGGATCGCGCCCGACCCCGAGCCCACGCCACGGCCTTGATTCGTCGCCTCCGCGTAGGTAACCGACCGAAGCAGACGGGCGTCGCGATCGCCCGTCGGCGGGTAGGCGACGAGCAGCCCCTCTCGATGAATGTGCCCGGACAGGACGAGCCGGATTCCCGACGTCGACTCGCCGACCTGCCGGATGAACGGGTCGCGGCTCTGCACGATCGATCCGTATACGGCGGCGACGCCGAACGGCGCGTTCTTCGGGGCAACTGCGCAGAGGGTGTGCTTTTGCACCTTGATGACCTTCCCGTCGGCAGGGTTGCGCATCCGGGAGTCCTGATCCCACTGGAACACCTTCTCCCCTTGACGAAGATCCTCGTCGGTCCATCGATCCGCGGGGCCGAGCGGCGGGGCGTGGATACCGATCACCTTGGCCCTCCCCGGGGCCTGGGCGAACTCCGTGAGGAGTGACTCCTGGAGCGAGCTCAAGCAGTTCTTCGCACGCTGGCTGTATTCCATCCAGTTGCTAACTGACTCGAAGTTGTAGATCTCCTCGTCCTTACCCCAGTCGAGCATGAGCACCCGCTGACCGCCCGGCAGTGGGAACGCGTAGTCCAGGAACGGGTTGATCAGCAGGAGGTACCACAGCACGGAGGCGACGCTCGTCTCGAGCGGCGAGCCGTCGAAGCTCAGCTCACCGGTGAAGGCGCCCGCTAGTGCCTTGGCCAACCTGGCGGCACCAAGCTCCGAGTACGCGTACTTGGTGTCATACCCGTGTCCATGGGCGACCTGGATGATGCCCTTTTGCTCCGCCGGGGTGAAGTCGAGGTAGTTGTGCAGCATGGCCGGGGGATCGGGCGCCCCAGGGGCGAACGGCGGATATGGGTTGAGCCGCCAATCGTGGTTTCCGAGAATCGTGTAAACCGGGCTGGTGTAGGTGTCCCGGGAGGCAAGCAGGTAATAGAAGAGAAACCAGTTCCGATCCGCCTGATAGGTCCAGTCCTCGTCGAGGCGGTTGCGATAGACACCGTTGTCTACGAGCCCGAGTGGACCCCGACCGTAGTCGATCAGGTCGCCGGTAATCAGGATGACGTCGGCGCCGCGCTTTGCATCGGCATAGATCCGGTCGAAGCTTCGGTTGAAGTTGTTGTAGCGGATGATCCGGGAGCTCTTGTACCGAAGGTTCGCGCCGTCCCAGGTGATCGACGGATCGTTGGTCTTCAGGTTTTCCTCGTAGACGTCGGCCCGTACGTTGACGTGTGTGTCTGTGACATGCGCGAGCATGACACTCGAACTCGGACGCGTGATCATCGCTCGCCGCACGAACAGCGGGTGCAGCACCTCGGTGCGGCGCTTGTCGCGATCAGTCTGTTGATACGGCGGGTGCAGAGCGCCGAACTCGAACTCATACTCATCGAGCAGGGTGGCGATGTTGAGCCGCTCGTGACGTCCATCGGGTTTGAGCTCCGCTTCGCGGGTCGGACGGGCATAGTTGTCGAGCAGTAGCTTCATCTCGGCAGACGGGGAACTTTCGCCGTCCGGACTCCCGTTCCAGAACAGGTGGTACTGACCGTCAGGAAGCTTGGCGGACGCCGCCTCGGAGATGCGGATCTCATGCAGGTACCGGAGTCCTTGACGCTCGTAGAACGCGCGCACGGCCCGGGCGAGGCCCGCGGTGATCGCGTTGGGCAGGCCGTCGCCACCGAACCGGACGACGTCGCCGCGGTCGTCGTGCTGGGGCTGGAACAAGGGGGTCGCGGTTGAATCGGTGCGCACCGCGAGGTCACCCACGGCGAACGATCCCGGCTGGCCCGGCGCGATGTACCGCCGACCTCGTTGCTCCCAGGGCACGACCCGCAGGTTGTGAGCCGCGTCGTCGGCGGTCAGCGTCTGGCGGTTGGAGAGGAGCAGGACGCTGGCCTGACGAGCGGAGGTCGGGGCGGCTGGGCTCGCCGCGCCATCGGCGCGCGGGGCGATTACGGCTGGGAAGCCGAGAGCCGGCCACAGGATCCTGACGGCAGGGGCGTCGCCGCCACCGCGCTGCGCCTCCTCGGCGGCCAGATGCGACATGGAGCCGACCTCCGGCGCGGCCGCCACCAACTCGAACGATGCCTCGAGGTCCGAGAGGACCGGGCGCCTGACCACCGGAACCGACCGTGAGGTCGGCTCGACCTGAGCCTCCAATTCGGCATCGATCGACCGGACCAGTCGCGGTCCCACAAGTCCATCGAGGTATCCCGTGTCACTGGGGACGTCGTGCCGACGCTTGTACGCGAGCACCGCCTGATAGGTCTCGTTGCCGAAGCGCCCGTCGGCGCCGAAACGAGGCAGACGCCAGCCCAGTTCGATCAGCGCCTCCTGGATCTGCTTGACCGCGGGACCCTGGCTGGAGATCGGGGTGGGGTACGGCGGGTCGTAGGGGCGCCCGAGCCGGACCTTTCCGGCGTCCACCGCCTCGAGCTCGCCTCGAGCTCGGCTCGTGAGAAGGCGCCGGCTGCGAAACACCGGCGACCCCGGTTCCTCGTCGGGCGCCGCGCCGGCCAAGTGGTCGAGCACCGGGGCCGAGAACCGTCCGTCTTGCGCGGGTCGACCGTCCTCCGAGTACGCGTGTGCGCCGGACTTGGTGACCAGCAGCCGGTGCCCGTCCGGGAGCCTCAGCGCCGCACGAATCGGGCCGCCGTTCAGCCCTGGCCAGTTGCCCGCAGACGGTTTGGGGTATCCGGGTAGGGCGCGGGCGAGGCGCGGCGAGAAGCTGGTGTAGGCGTCTCCCTGGAACAGGTAGACGAGGTCCGGGCCCCAGTGGACGGCGGCGTCGATGCGGTCCGGGAACACGCCCGGCCAGTCCTCGGCGTAGCGGCGCGGGAAGCCGAGCAACGGCCGGTTGCGAGTAAGGTCGTATCGGATGTACTCCGCCCCGCGGAACAGAAGGAGTGTGCCCGTGGGATCGATGAACGCGGCGTCAATGCGGCGCGGAAAGACGCCGGGGAATTCTTTCGTGATGGGCCGTGGGTAACCCCGATCCGGGTTGCGCTCGCCCGGGGCGTAACGCCACACCAAGTCGTCCGCGAAGACATGAGTCCCCGCGCCGGGGATGAACACGGCGGTGTCGAAGCGACCGTTCACCACTCGCTCTGGATCCGCTGCCTTGGCTTTACGGTCAGGAAGTCACCGTCACCCCGGACCCGTTGGTGTGCGCGTGGGTTTGCGAGGGTCGTGGCGTCCGGGCCGGAGCGGACAACGATCGGGATGATTGGGCGTGTTGGTCACGCGGTCGCGGCTGGCCGCTCAACCGGACGGCATCGGCCTTGATGCTGTCGCCGGTCGACATCTCCCACAGGTCGATGATCCGTACCACGTCGGTGCGCAGGGTTGACGCAGTCGCATAAAGGGAGGGGACCGTACTCGGCTTGAAGTAACCGACCTCGATGAAGCGGATGAACGCGGACACGAGGTCGGCCATCTCGAACAGCTCCCGGGCACGCGGCGAGGGGCGGATGCCGACGCGCTCGCCGAGCTTCATCAGCCTGTCCGCCGGGTCGGTGCCCATCGCCCGCAGGTCGATGACGATCGGGGTGTCCCGCTCGACCGTGAGGTGGAACCAGCTCATGGTCGAGATGTGGACGTATTCGTCGCGGGCGAGGTTGCCGCCTTTGCGCCGCATCTGGAGCATGTCCTGGATGTACCAGCAGAGCTCATAGATGTATCCGGGATCGGTCGGGTTGGGCCCGCTGGTGTTAAGGGCGTTCTCATAGCCCGTCCAGACGGCACGCAGCAGGTCGAGCCACAGCTCGTGGAAGCGCACGTTGGCGATGCCGACATCCTGCTTCCAGGGCTGCCCAGCGTGAACGCGACGGCCGGGAAGCGGCCGAACCTGGTGCGGAACGTCCATCCCCAGAAGGCGCCAGTAGGCGTTCCGGCGAGCGATCTGCGCGTCCGGCCGCAGGAGGCTGGTGAGACCAGTCAGGTGGAACAGCGGCGGATCGCGGAAGAACAGCTCCTCGGTCGCCCTGAGCCACATCTGGCTCGCGACGCTCGGCGTCTCGAGCGTCTCGCCAACGGCAAAGCGCCGCACGATCTCGGCGAAGATCTCGACGATTCCCGTGCTCTCGATCACGTACGCGTAGATGAGGTGCTCCCACGGCAGCGCAAGCGAGTTCCCGGACACGATTACGTTCTCGCCAGGAGCCGCTGGGAGATAGAAGCCTGGAGCCCATCCGGGGCCCCCTTGGTCGATGCCGGACGCGAGGCCGTTGTCAAAGGGGTTGGTTTGGGGGCCGGTCGGCAGGGCCAGGGCAGGGACAATGTTCGGGTCGCCGAGAAACGGCGTTTGGGGGCTCAGGTTGGCGAACGTGGCGTTTGCGGCAAACGCCCAGACCTGCTCTAGCCACTGGCTCAGCTGATACGGGTGGATCTGGAAGACGCCTGGGTTATAGGTCGGCGGTGGTGGCGGTGGCGGGCTGGTTAGGGTGGGGTCGCGAAGAAGACGCTCGAGCGTGCGAAACATGCTGATCACCTGTCCTCGTCGTCGGCGCGTGCAACCGGCAGTCCGCCGCGCGCCAATTGTCGGTTCTGGGTCTGAAGGGCGGGCCCGAGCCCGAGGTACAACGGATAACCCCGCCCGTCGCGGATCTCGAGTCGGCGGATTTGGCTTACCCGAGGTAGTGAAACCGGGACCACGACGCGCGGCGGTCGCTCGCCGGCGGGAACGTCGGCTTCGGCGACCTTGCCGTCCTCGGTGGTAACAACGAGCGTCCAGCCCCGTCCGGTCTCCTCGAAGTGGCCGGCGAGGATCCAGATCTTGTCTGGATCGTCATCGTCGCCGAATTCACGGTCCGCCTGGAACATCGACGCCGTTCCAGTGCGCCCGAGCATCGTGCGCCAGGCGTCGTAGGTGAGAACCAGCTCTCGCTGCTCGAGTCGCTCGGCGGCGTCGTAGTCGTCCGCGACCGACGCCATCACCGGGAGCCGCGGGGTGTCGGCTCGGCGCGCCCGAAATGCTGCGAGGGCCTCCTCCGAGTGGCGCTCGGCAGCGGCAGCGGCGGCTTCACGCGCCTGGACGTTCTCCTCAATCAGTCGATAGATCGTGGCGCGGTCCTCGCGAGCCAGCTCCCGTGCTTCGGCGCTCTCCTCGAGCGCCCGATCGGCGAGGGACGTGACGGCCTTCACGAGTTCGCCCATCTCCTCGGTGAGCTTCTTCAGCATCCGTTCTTCGGCGGCGGCCGCAGTGCCATTCGGTTTGCTGGCGGGGCGAGATGGTGGCGGTGTCATCGGTGTCTCCCGGTTGTCGGTGTCCTGGTCACGCGGCAGCTGCCAGCGGTTCGCTGCCGAGCCGCTCGAGCCAGGCCTCCAGTTGTGAGGCGAGCTGCGGAGCGCGGTCGGGTGTGACGGCGGCTTCGAGCGTGTTGAAGGCGAGGATTCGCAGCGACTCGTGACGCTGCAGGTAGGTCGAGGTGTAGAGCGAATCGCCGGCGCGATCGGCGAGCGCCCGCAGCTGGTCGGTCCGCACACGGCGCGGATCGCAGAGCTGGCTCAGCGCCCGCCCGCCGAACGCGTGCATGGGTGTGCGCGTGCACACCTCCACCAGGTCACGAAGGTGCGGCAGGCTTTCCTCGGCGACGCGGCGGGGACCGGTTGGAGCGAGCTCGAGCGGATGACGCGCGATCCAGACAGCACGCAGCCGATCCCACGGGCCGGATCCAAACCAGCTTTGGCAGAGCTCGGTGTTGAACATCACGCGCAGCCACGCGAACGGATGCGGATCGCCGAACGCCATTGAGAACACCTGTCGCGTCGAGCCGTCCACCACGTTGGCGAGGGCGGGGACCGGGCTGTAGCCGAGAAGGACGAACGCGCCGACGTCGGCCGCCACTTCGTTGGCCCACTGACGCCAGGCGTCGGCCGCCGCCGTCGAGTGTGGGAGCAGCCTCCTGTACAACGCCTCGCGCAGCTCCTGGTTCCACCCGGTGAGGTGCGCAACCTGGTGAAACGTCTCGTGGGTGAGCGACGTCGGACGCTGGAGGTTGTGCCTCGTTATCTTGATCGCGGCTGCAGGTGAGAGCGCACCGCTGTCCCACAGTCTCACTCCGGCACGGAGAATCGACGCTCCCAGCCCTTTGTCGAGGTAGGTGAGCACCGGAGGCGAGTCGATCCCCAAGGGCTTGAGGAATGCGTCCAAGCTGTCGACGGCGATGCTGTCGAGCCCGCGGAGCAAGCGCCCGAGTCGCGGCGTGGTGCGGGTGTTGACCGCCTCGGCGTAGAAGTCGATCACGGTCTCAGCCTGGGTGTAGCGGCGGCGGAAGGCCAAGGTACGCTCGCGAAGGTGGTCGATCTCGGCTTGCGATCGGATCCCGGCCACGGCCGACGCCAGCTGATCGGCCTCCCGTGCCATCGCCGAGGCGATGCTCGTCAGCTGGATGCGGACGTGGCGGTCGAGGTAGCGCTCCAGCGATGCCCACGCCGCGGGTGCCGCCAGCGATTCGAGATCGCCCAGCGAATGCGCAGCCGCTCGCCAGTGCGCCACCTCGCTGGCAAGCTGGGTGCGCTGAACGACAAGCTCCAGGTCAGACGCCATGTCTCCGGTGAGGCTCGTGCTGATGGAGTCCAGGCTCCTGGGGCTGCCGGTGCCGGTACGGCTCCTCTGGACGAGGTTCGTAGGCCGGCTCGGCGGAGGGCGGGTGCGGGGCGTACCCCACGGCGCCGGGTGCGGGCGGGAACGTCGGCCGCGCGGGGCCGACATGGGGCACGCCCGGTCGGTATCCAGGCCGGACGCCGACGATCGCCCCGTGGGGGTGAGGCACCCCGGTTCCGTGGGCGCCCACGTCCACGATGAACGTGATCGTCACCCCCTGGGCTGCATGCTGGGCCGCGGTCATGAGCTCGGCGCGCCGGTTGCGGAGGAAGCCGCTTAGGGCGCGGGTGATTGCCTCGGTGACGCCCAGGGAGAAGCGGACGGCGCTGCCCTCGGTGAATGGGCGCCCGGGCAGCGGCGTGCGGTGGCGCAGCAGGCGTGCCGTGAGCACCGGGGGGAGGGTGTGGTGGTAGGAGTGCTTTATCAGCGCCAAGGCCGAAGGCAGTTGATTTCCCTGCAGTGCGGCTGCCAGCCGTTGGCTCTCGCGCTCGCTGAGGTGAATGTGAACGTGAAGCGAGGGGGTCGGGTGCCTGTGGATGGCGACGGCGACTCGGTGGCGTGGTCGTGCCGAAGTCGCGCGTACCTGCCCCGGGAGCCTGAGGCGGAAGAACCGGTGGCCCCCGACGAGCGGGCGGGCTAGTCGTGCGGCGCTGGTCGAGGGGTGCGGGACGGTGTGATCCACCGGCACCGTGACGGGCGCACGTGATGCGATGCCGGCCCCCGGCGACACGACCGGCGGAGCGGCGGACGGCCCCGCCGATGCGTGGGGCTCCCGCGAATGGTAGATGTGATGCGGCGGCGCGAGCGGGCGCCCGAGTCCGGGCTCGCGCAGCAACATCGCGGCGGCTTCAGGGGTTAGTGGATGGAAGTCGCTGAGGGCTTCGCTGATCGGGGTCTCACCCTCGCCCTCGAACTGCGCGATGTGCCCGAGATGCGTCGCACCGGGCATCGCCTCGTACAGATGCACCTCCGCGTTTGCGGGCCAGCTGGTGACTCCCCGGTCGAGCAGAACTGTCTCGATCGTTCCGCCGTCGGCGGTCGGAATCGCCCTCGCGACCTGTCGCGTGATCGGGACGAGCATCACCTTGCTGTACTTCTTGTAGCGATAGCGCGGCCGCGCGGAGCGGGGCATCAGCACCCACACGCCACGCTCCCCCGCCGTCTCCAGTTGCGGCAGATCGGATCGCAGGAACTCGGCGGGTATGTGGTGACTGGCCGCTTCGGCGAACGCCTCTTGAAGCTCGGCCTCGAGCCGCAGGGTGTCCTCAAACGCCTCCGCCGGCAGCTTGAGAACGCGATCAACCGTCTCCTCGACGGTTGCCGCGAGAGCCTCTCCGGCCAACGTCTCGGCGTGTTCGGGAGCCTCGAAGCCGATCAGCGACAGGCCCACATCGACGAGCGGTCGTGCCAGCGCGCGGGCTGCGTCGGCACCGACGAAACGTTGGATCAGGCCGGCGATCTTGTCCGCGAGGAAGCCGACGAGCTTGTCGCGCCCGCCGATCAGGCGGAGGCCGAGCTGGATGATCGGCCGCACGGCGAGCAGGATCGGAAGGAACTGCTCCAGCTCTGCCACCGGTGGCTGTCCCGGGGGGAGCTGCGTCAGCTGCTCGGCGAGTCGCGCCCGCGCATCGTCGAGCTCCGACAGCGGGGCCGCTCCGGGATGCTCCATCTCGGCCTCGAGCTCTCCCACGATCCCTTCGCCTTCTGCTTCGCTCTCGGCGAACATCAGCCGCGCGGCGGCCACGTCGAACTGGTTGGCGAGCCTCGGCTCCGACTCAGCCAGTGCCTCCGCCTCCGCCTCCGCCTCGGCCTCGGACTCGCCGAGCAGGCGTCGTGCCAGATCCCGGGCGGTGTGCTGCACCGGTTTTGGGAGCAGGCCGATAGCCGTATTCAGCACCCCTTCGAGGATCGCCTTCGCGACCCCGCCGAGCTTCGAGAGCAGGAAGCGGATCGGCGCCGAAATGACCTTTCCCACGGTCTGAATGCCTTTCTTGGCCAGTCGAACCGCGCCGCTCACGAGCGACTTCGCCTTGTTGAAGAGCCCGCCGAGGAAGTTCTCGAACGCGGGTGCCATCACACCGGTGTCTGGTCGGAGCGACTCGAGGAGCGTCTCCAGTTCGGAGTCGCGAAGCGTTTCGAGCTGCTCGCCTTCAAGGCGGTCGGCCATGTTCTCGAGCATTCGGTGCGCCTCTTGGCGCAGCGGCTCGATCCACGCCTCGAGCTCGCTCATCGCCATGGCCGGCGCGGCCTCGGCGGAGGACCAGGTCGTGCCCGATGCCAAGTGAAGCCCGGCGGCCTCGTCGATCAGTTGCGCGACCGCTTCGTCGAATTGCTCGCTTTCGAGCTCGGCCAGTAGCTCACGAAACGCGCCGGCTTCCTGCTCGGCTTCGGAGACCTCGGAGAAGCTGGTGTGAAAGGGCGATTCCAGAACGCTCGACATCTGCGCCTCGCCGTATGCCTCGGCTTCGCCGACCTCCGGCTCGGTGCGAAACGGTGACTCGAGCTCGCTCGAGCCCTCGCCGTGGGGTGCGGTCCCGTCGACGAGTACCTCGTGGCCGTACTCGGACTCCGACAACGTTGCTTCGTTCCAGGGCGCCTCGAACACGCTCACCTTGACACCTCCTCGGAAGTCAGACTCAGATCCGACAACACTTTTCGTCTCGTGTGCAATTTCCTGATGTTCAGACAGATGTGTCCGCGTTCCCGTCCGCTCCGAGCAGCTGAGAGTCGCCCGTGTTCGGCGGGATCTCGTCCTCGAGAACCCGAAGTAACTCCAACACGCCCGAGAAGGAGATCGGCTCCCCACGAAGCTCGGTTCTGATCACCCCCTCCAGATGTCCATCCGCGGTCCGGGAGATGTCCGCGATCAATCGCATGGGTGCCTCGCTCGCCGCCGTCCGCCAGGTGCTGTCGCATGGCGCTAGTTTCGCTTGATCGACGCCTCGCGTCTCCAGGGCTTGACCCTGGATGTGACCCTAGTTGTGGACCCCAGGTTTGAGTCCCCCGGGCCGCCAAGGCGTGACGCCAGCTCTCCTCGTCGGCTGACATCGAGCTTGGTGAAGATGTTGCGCAGGTGAAACTCGATTGTCTTGACGCTCAGGTAGAGGGCGTCAGCCGTTTCCCGGTTGGATCGACCCTGGGCGACGAGTCGAGCCACCGCCAGTTCGGCCTGCGTCAAGCCGAGCTCGCCTGGAGTACTGCGATGGCGAATCTCGGCGCCGCACGCCGCCAGCGCACGGTCGCACACGTCAACGTAGGGGAGAGCGCCCAACCCCACGAGCCGTGCGTGCGCGGTGCGTAGCAGCCCGATCGCTTCGGCACGACGGCCGACGGCGCGGAGTCGACCGGCATCCCCGATCTCGACGAGGGCGAACTGGAAGGGCAACTGAAGCCGTCGAGCGGCGGCTCGAGCCGCGCGGAAAGCGCGCTCCGCTTGCCGGTGGTTGCCGCGGGCGCAGGCCAGGTTGCCGGCCAGTCGAGCGGCCGACATGATGTCGGAGGCTGACGCGGTCGCCCGGTGTCCGGATGTGAGCTCGCCGAGGGCAACTTCGGCGAGGCCGTACTCGCCCAACGCGGTGAGCGCGTCGACCTCAAGCACCCGCCAATCGAAGATTCCGCTGGCCCCCAGGACTTCCGGTCGCCCACTCGCCCTGACCTCGCGGGCCGCCCGGACGACTTCGTCGTGCTCGCCGCGAGCCGATGCGAGGCTTGCGCGTGCGGTCGCGACAGCAGCGAGCCCCATTGCCGATCTGATCAAGCCCGGGGCTTCGCGCGCCGCCTCGAGGTGCGACACGGCCCGCGTCCAGTCGCCTCGGGCAGCGGGGGCACGGGTGGCAAGAGCGTGAGCGAAGCCAAGGTTCCACAGACCCTCACGTTGCTGAGCGAGGCCCACGGCTCGCTCGCCGTGGTGGAGAGCCTCATTCCACGCGCCGAGGCGAAACTCGGCGTTGGCCAGCCAGGACAGGCACTGACTGCTGTTCCGGCCGGCGATCCCGGCCGCGAGTCGATCCGCGACGGTGGACAGGTCGGCGACCACGGACGCCAGATCGTCAGACGCGATCCTGGCCACTCCGCGAGCCGCGAGCAACTCTGTCTCGTCAACCGGGACGTCGCCCGGGAACTCCGGCAGCGCCAGCGACGCGAGCGCCTCGGTCTCTCTACGGGAGAGGGTCAGCGTGATCGCCCGCAACGCAATCGCCTGGCGCTTGAGGGCGGGCGCAGGCCCCGAGGCCTGCTCGGCTTTGTCACTCCATCTCAGCGCGTCATCGAGCCTGCCCTCCAGCGCGCACAGCGACGCCAGGAGCAGCGCGGCACGTGCCCCGACAAGCGGCTCGCGCGTCGGGTCGTGTGTTCGCCATCCGGTCTCGAGACCCGCGCGCGCGGCGGTGAATCGGCCCGCCAGAAGGTCGATCTCGCCCGTGATGACCGTCCGCCGTGCACTCATGGGAAACGCCTCGTCGGAGGCGAGCAGGGCGTCCGCCTCGACCACGGAGCCGCTATCCAAAAGCAGTTCGACCGCGTCCAGCTCGCGGCGATCTCGTTCGGCGAGTTGAATCGTTGCGGCGGAGGACTGCGCCAGCCAGGCGGCAGCCTGAGCCGGCTGACCCCGGCCGAGGGCCCGGACTGCCGCCTTCTCCAGGTCCACGGCGAGCTGGTCGTCACGGCCGGCGGACGCAGCAGCGCGATGCGACAGGCTTTCGTTCTCGTCATCCACGACAAGCTCGGCGGCGCGCGCGTGCATTCGCCGTCGGCGGGCCGGACCGAGATCGTGATAAACGGCGGAATGGACGAGCGCGTGGGGAAACCCGATCTGAGTCGCCGGGCCGGTACGCGTCTCCACCAGAAAGCCGGCCTCGAGCGCTTCCTCCAAAGCCTCGAGCGGATCCGGGATCCGTGCCAGTGCACCGGCGACATCGAACTGGCAGCGACGCCCGAGAACGGCGGCCGCACTGACAAACTGTTGCGTGTCGAGGGCTAACGCCGCGAGACGGCCCAGCACGAGGTAGGCAAAATCGCGCGGCGCGGGCAAACGCTCAACTCCGCTCCAGGCGGCCGGATCGAGCTCTTCGAGCAACGCGCAGCAGTGGAGAGGGTTTCCAGCGGTGTGCTCGATGAGTCGGATCGCAGCCCACCTCGACAGGTCCGCGACGCCAATGGCCAAAGCCAACATCACCAGCTCGTCGACGTTCAGGCCGGCCAGGCGAAGGCGGGTCACGCGGCTGTCATGTGAGAGGAACCGCTGCCAGTCCTGACCGAGCCTGACGAACTGACTCGGTTGGACCGCGAACACAGCGAGCACCGGGTCCGCCCTGATTTGCCGCAGGGCGTGGAGCAGAGCCACCGCCGACGCTCGGTCGGCCCACTGCAGATCGTCGACGAGCAGCACGATGAGATTTGTGGCCGGCTGCAACTCGCGCAGCAATCCGGTGAAGCGGTCAGCGACGGCAAATAGCTCCTGACCGCGACGGTCAGCCAGGCCGCCGGGAGCCGGCGATGCTTGCTCAGCGGCGGTGACGAGCTGACCGATGAGGCCGAGCGAGACGAGGGACTCGTCCTCGTCGCAGGTTGCGCGCAGAATCAGGGCATCGGAAAGCGAATCGCTGAATTCCGCTAACAGAGCCGACTTGCCGATGCCTGGGTCGCCCTCGACCAGGACGATCTGTGACCGGCCGGACGCGGCGGTTTCAGTTCTCTCCTCGAGCGCGGCCAGCTCCTGGTCGCGACCGACAAATCGATTCCGTTGTGGATCGGACATTGCCCGTGAATGTCACGGGCGTCACTCACAACGCCAAGCTGTCACTACCTCGCTGGTGCGCCAGCCGAGTAGTTCCACGACCATTACGACCCCCGGTTCTAAAGGTCATGCCCCCGTTTGGCCGTATGGACGACAGGCCAAGCAACGCGCCCCGGACGGGTCCACGCGGACGAGACCGATTCGTTGCACCTGTCACCATACCATGTGTCGCCGGGGCGATGGCGATTCTTGGTGAATAACGGAGATGTCAGCGCGCGGCTTCGAGCACCGCCCGCGCCGCGTTGTGACCGGGTATGCCGCTCACCCCGCCACCGCGCCGGGCGCCGGCACCGCACAGCCAGACGTTGGCGTGCTCGGTCTCGACGCCCCACCGATGCACGTCCGCTTCTGACTCGGCGAAGGGCCAGGCCAGGTCGCGGTGGAAGATGTGACCGCCCGGCATCCCGAGCTCGGCCTCGAGCTCGGGCGGGGTGAGCGCCTCGAGGCAGGGCATGCCGTCGGGCCCGCGGAGCAGGCAGTCCTCGAGCGGTTCGGCGAGCACTGAGTCGACCGATCTGAGCGTCGCCTCCACGGCTTGGAGTTTGGCTCGCGCCGCGTCGCCGGCGAACAGCCGAGCCGGCATGTGCAGGCCGAACAGCGTCATGGTGTGGACGCCCTGGGCCCGCA
>Ga0209624_10002395_pt1 | contig 13872 bp, 12 predicted proteins | sample JacPinW_OM2H0_O1_FD_188565 | JGI IMG/M metagenome (GOLD analysis project Ga0209624, IMG submission 188565) | Forest soil microbial communities from Algoma, Ontario, Canada - Jack Pine, Ontario site 1_JW_OM2H0_O1 (SPAdes) (version 2) | ecosystem: Environmental > Terrestrial > Soil > Boreal...
CAGAAGCAGCAAGAAGCGGCTTGATTCTTGAAGGACAACAGCAGGCGAGATTACACCTTAAATTCAACGACCCTTGGTCCCACGAATGGGGTCCAGTTCAATCGATCGGCACCGACAAGTTAATCAAAAGCGACATTTCCTCGTCGGTGAAAGCGATCGGCGTCATTGGGTGCGGCCTCGACCTCGTCCCTGGTGCGTGACGATGCCCCCAAATGACGCGGGAAAGAGGGCAGGAGTAGCGGACCAGACCATTTGAGATTTGGCCAACAATGTTGGAAAGCAGCCCTTATCTCCCTCCGCCAGCGCCTCACGCGGAGCCCTGAACCTTACGCTTAACCGAGCCCAATACACTTAGGAAAAGCCAAGTGTAATGATCTAACCATTTGAAATCATTCACGACAATACACTTAATACACTTAATACGGTTCTCGGACCCAATTCGCCATACACGAGAGAGGGGTATCACTCACAACGTCTTAAAGAGCCTCTACAAGCTTAACCCACATGCCCTCTCGCGTGCGCGGACGTCATATGTAAGTGTATTAAGTGTATTAATTGTATTGGCTGAATGAGTTCAAATGGTTAGCGCGATACAAATAGCATACACTTCTCCGAAAAAGTGTATTTCCTCTCAGCGCTCAGCGCTGAGCGCTCGGGGCATGGAAAGGCCGTTAAGGTCTTCAAAAGTCTGGCAATCGCGCTCAGCGCGCACCACGTGAGCGCCAGGAGTTCCGAATGCGTGCTGTTCTTTCTCTGCCGCTCGAGCTTGAGCGGCGCGTCGATCGAGCCTTTCCTGGCCGAGAGGCGGCGGTTCGCAACGAAGGCTTGCGGCAGATCTCGCATCAGTTGCGCAGGCTGGACACGCGCACTAGGCATAGCCTAGCCGACGCGCGCAATGTGCGCCATGACTGAAGTTGGAATTCCCCGTCCATGCCCGAATTTGTGGCGACATTCACGCGAACGATTTACATCCCCGTGCGCTTCGAAGCTGCGAACGAAGCCGAAGCGGCGAAGATGGCCGAAGTGATGAAGCTCGCCCTCGAAGCGACCGAGCCGAGCGACGTCGCGGTCACCAAGGTCCAGACCGCCGCGGCTTACGAGGAATGGCTCGAAAGCCTGCGCGAGACGCCCCTTGATCCAGAGCCCGCATTGCAGTGACCGCAAGGCTCTCTAACCCCGCAAGCATAAAGGATTGGCGAACTAGCTGGTATGGCACCCAGATCTGGAAGACGCGCCGCCGTCACCAATTGCGGGCCGCGCCGCTCTGCGCCTTGTGCGAGGAACGGGGCCGCATAACGCCGGCGACAATCGCCGACCATCACCCGCCGCACGGTGGGGACTACAACGCCTTCGTCCTCGGTGAGTTGCGATCGCTATGCGCGCCCTGCCACGATGGATTGCAGGCGATCAAACACAAGGGTTACCGGTCGGACTGCGACGACAACGGCTACCCGACCGATCCGGCTCACCCGTTTAATAAGGTCAGGGGTAGTCGAGGCTGGACGGCTCGGCCTTCTTAGTTACCCGGAGGCGATCGAGGAACAGTGGGAGCACTGAATCCCGAAGTGTTTAGGACGAAAGCGGTGTTACGCGCACAGCTTCTGGACATTTTTATTGTTGAGGTTCCATGCAGCGTGATTGCGTCATTGTCTATTACAGCTGACTTGCCTTCTGGTGAATGAAATATTCCTCTTATAAACACGGTTTTAGGATTTGCGTACTTGATATATAGCATCTCACGATCTTTGTTATCATATACAGTGATTTCACTGCGATCATCACTACGCTCCTGATATGACAACTTGCTATTTGGCATCAAGTGAAACTCATTCCGAATGATTTTTACAGCTATGTTTCCATCTTCATCAAATAGGTCAACGTCAAAGGACAGCTTATCTCCCTTCTGCTCGACGGATATAATGTGTGTTGAATCTATTGTTAGCAAGGCGGCCTTAGGAACGTCACTGTCAAATTTCGTGATATTCCTCCCCGCAATGAACATCAAACCGCGCCCGTCTGGAAAACAATTTGTTGTGGGAACTGGCCAGTCGGCGGGCATAAGCCAACCGTGATTTTCCGTTTCCGCCGGCAGATTTGGTCCGACGCTGTGGTATCCGAGTAAGGCAAATCCAAAGATCGGGATAATGCATACAACAATCTCGGCAGGGGTGAAATTAATAGATAGCTCGTAGACAACAACTAAGGCCAACCACGCGGCAAAAATCATGAAGGCAAAGAAATGGCTTTGCGGATAGAAGGATCCAAAGGCGACTACCCCGCCCAGGACCGTGGTGCCGACCACGTACACCCAATGATAGATATCGTTGTGGCTATTTTGCGTCACACTGTACTTCTATCTAATTTGTATTACAGGACAGAGCGTTGGCCGTTATTCCCCGCTATTCCGGTCGTCACCTCTGTTCCGATCCGGCCATAGCACGTCCCGCAGGCGTCAAAGGTGCGGATGCGCGTTCTCCACGCCTTTTTCGCATTCTGGCCTTTGGTGAGATTGCGGCGCGCGCGCCAGGTTGGACGAGACGCACCCTAAGGCCAGGGGGCAGGGCGAGGTCGTCGACCATCCTTCGCTTCGCCGCTCGCCTCAGTACTCTCGAATAGGGGCCGGGGGGGATGTTCGAAAAAACTAAGTCTCTCAACACTCCGGCGCGGGGTCCGTTTTCCTTTGCTAACGTGCATTTTTCCGGGTTGCGCGAAGTTGCGCTCGGATGCTGTCGTTTCAACGGGTTGCGCGCCAGGTTTTTCGCTTTTGCGGCCGGATGGCCGGGGCCTTCGGCGGGCCGCTTTGGAAAGGTCAAATGACCTCTCCATCGTCGCCAGGCGCGCGAGCAGACATGTCATTTGGCATCTTTGCTTCAAGCCGCGGCCAGGTTTCCGGGTTTGGCTCAAGGTGATAGGCTCGCCCGCGTCATGCCTCGACGCTCCGACGCCGACCTCTCGATAGCGCCTATGCTGCCCGGCAGGGGCCGTCCTGAGCCGCCAAAGGCGCTCGACCAGGCCGAGGCCCGAGCTTGGAATGACGTTGTCGACGCCTTGCCGGACCGGTTTCTCGATCCTGCCGGGCAACTGGTCCTTCGGCGTGTCGTTACGCAGATGGCGATTGCCGAGCGGCTCGAGGACCGCCTCCGCCGACTGGCCCTGATGGACGACGATCCCGAGGCCTTGGGGGCCGAGGCGTCGATCGCCGCCATGCACAGGGAGACCGCGAAGGCGGTTATCGCCGGTCTGACGGTATTACGAGCGACGCCTCGAAGCCGCATGGCTGCACGCGAGAGCCGATCGCGGTTCGAGCGCGGGGCGGGCACGTTGCGGCCGTGGGAGATCGTGGCGAGGAAGGGCGATGGCTCGGCCTCGTAAGCACTTGATGTCATCAGGAGGCTCCGCCTCTGCGGCCGACGTGATCGCGTTTATCGAGACGGTTTGTTTCGTGCCCGAGGGCAAGCTCGTCGGCCAGCCGCTCCGCCTGCAGCCTTGGCAGCGCGACATCCTCCGCGCGATCTATGACAATCCGGCGGGCACAAGGCGGGCGATAATCAGCCTAGGAAGGAAGAACGCCAAAACAACGCTTGCCGCATGTCTATTGCTCGCGCATCTATGCGGTCCGCCGGCGCGGAACCGGCCAAATTCGGAACTATATTCGGCCGCGCAGTCGCGCGACCAGGCCGCGATCATTTTCAGCTTGGCGAGCAAAATGGTGAGGCTCAGTCCGGTCCTGAGCCGCGCCGTGCGCATCATGGAAACCGCGAAGACGCTCGCCTGCCCCGAGCTTGGGACGCGCTATCGGGCTTTGTCGGCCGAGGCGACGACGGCTTTCGGTTTGTCGCCGAGCCTCATAATCCACGACGAGCTTGGCCGCGTTCGCGGGCCTCGCTCGCAATTGTACGAGGCCCTGGAAACTGCGGTCGGCGCGCAGGAAGCGCCGCTGTCGATCGTCATCTCGACGCAGGCCGCGACCGACGCCGACCTGCTCTCGATCCTTATTGACGACGCGCTGCGAGGAGCCGATCCGTCGACGATCGTAAAGCTCTATACCGCGCCGCCGGAGCTTGATCCGTTCTCCGAGGGGGCTATCCGGGCCGCCAATCCCGCGCTCGACAGTTTCATGAACCGCAAAGAAGTTCTGGCGATGGCCGCCGACGCGGCGAGGATGCCGGCGAGGGAGAACGAATATCGCAATCTGGTTCTGAACCAGAGGGTCGACGCCTCGACGCCGTTTCTGGCCCCCGACGTCTGGATGGCGTGCGGCGGCGAGCCGAGCGACATCACGGGCTTGACCGTGTTCGGCGGCCTCGACCTCAGCGAGAGCGGCGATCTGACCGCGCTTGTTCTCGCGCGCTGTGATCCTGACGGCGTCTGGCATCTGCGGGCGTTTTTTTGGTTGCCTGCCGATCGTCTGACGGAAAAGGCGGCCCGCGACCATGCGCCCTATGATGTGTGGGCCGAGCGAGGCTATCTCGAAACGACGCCAGGCGCGGCGATCGGCTATGAATTTGTCGCCGAGCGCCTGAAGGAAATCTTCGAGGATTACCAGGTGGCCAAGATCGCCTTCGATCTATGGAACTGGACGCACTTGCGGCCTTGGCTTTCGAAGGCCGGCTTTTCCGAGCATGTGCTCGACACGGTGTTTGTCCCGTTTGGCCAAGGCTATCGCAGCATGAGCCCGGCGGTGCGCGATCTTGAAACCTTGGTCTTGGAGCGGAAGCTCCGCCACGGCGGCCACCCGGTGCTTACGATGTGCATGGCCAATGCGACGATCGAGCGCGGCGACGCCGGAAATCGGAAGCTCTCGAAGAAACGCTCGACGGGCCGCATTGACGGTGCGGTGGCGCTCGTGATGGCGATCGGCGCAGCGCCCGCGGCCTGGACGGCCAAGGTGGACATCGCTGCGTTGATCGGTTGAGCGCGAGTTGCCCGCTGCTTCCGTGCCCCGTCGAGGCAGGCCTAGCGCCGCTTCTACGGACGCCTGCGGCGGGAAAGAAGTCGACCACCGGAGCGCTTGTCGCCCAGACCGAAAGCCTCGCCTCGAATTCCTTTTGCGCTCTATCTTGTCGCCCCGCTCATCGAAGTGGCGCGCGGTGCGTTCCGCGTCGTTCTCCTGCGCGGCGTCATACCTGAAGAGCGTCATCAGGCCGTCCCCGAGTCTCTTCAGCACATGCCCGACAAGGCCGATCACGGCCTTCGACATTTCATCGAGGTAGGCGTTGACCAGGTGCGCCAGTCTTCCGCGTCCAGCTTCGAAGCGATGCCCGTCGAGCCGACGAGATCGCAGACATGACCGTGAGCGGAGGCATTCATGAAAGATGGTTGCGGGGGGCGCAATCTCCGAGAGTTAACTTTGAACTGCTCAATTTGACTCGGCAGAGCACACAACGAAGAGCCGGTGTCGACCCCGAAGCGCGCGTTCCCCGTTCGATCCCGGTACGGAAGGAATGCGCCATGAGCGGTCATCCCGTCTGCCCTTATCAGCACAGCAAGCATTCCCTTGTGGTAATCATCCCGCATCGCCAACAGTGGCGGCGAGCTTTGTGGTTTGAGGGATCGAGGAGGGGAGCCCTTGTCGTCTAGTCCAATCGTTGGTGCGTTTGTTTTCCCCGACTTTTGGAAGAATCGGCGCCGCGCGAATTCGAACCTAGCCCGTTTGAGAGATTGCGGCGTGAACGCGATCATGACGGAGAGCTGCCGCTACGAGTCTTCCATGTTGGACGCGACCCACAAGGTCGGACTTCGCTTCTTTGCCGGCGTTGCCTGTTTTTCCGACCACGCTTCCAATTTTCGCTCCCTATGCCAGCGACCCGAGATGTGGCCTGTCCTCGAGACCGGAGAGCGGCGTCCGCAGATTGAATGGTATGTCGGCATGTCGCCGACAGACCGGAGGCGCCAGGAGGAGACGCTTGCGGAGATCAAGTCGATTGCGCGCACGTACCCCGTGGACGGAATCTTTGTCGATTTTGCACGTTGGCCGTTGCACTGGGAAATCGAGCTAAGGCCTGGCCGAGAAAGGCCGCTCGATTCAAGTTTCGATTCGGCGACGCTGGCGAAGTTCGAGGAGGCGACGAGCGCGTTTCCGCCAGATCTCGATACGACACCGGCGCGAGCCGCCTGGATCCGCGGAAATCGGTTGGCCGAGTGGGTCGAATTCAAATGCAAGGTCGTAAGCGATTTCGTCAGCGAGGCGCGGAACGCGCTGAAAGAAACTAAAGCCGACGCGGAGCTCGGAATGTACGTCGTGCCGGACGTCAACGGGCTTACGGAGCCGTTGACCGGCCAGCGCATCGAGGATCTGGCGCCGTTGGTCGACTGGATCGCGCCCATGCTCTACCACAACATTTTGTTGCAGCCGCCAAGCTGGGTCGCGCCGACACTCGCTCCTGTGGTCAAGGTCGCGGGGAAAAGGACGCTGCCCGTCTTGCAAGCCGATTCGAACCGGGCCCCGGGGGTCGTCGGCGACTGGGGACCTCCGATGTCGGACGCTGACTGGCGCGAAACACTTTCGCAGGTCGCCGGGCGGCCCGACATCGGCGGCCTGATCGTATTCCCGGGAACGGCCCTGATGAGCGGGAGAGGAGCTTCGCTGCGAGCGATGCTTGGAGCCGGGCAGTAATGGAAGGCTTTGCAGAAACGCCGGACGCCCTGCTTCGGGTGCAGCTAGTAAGCAAGAGCTTCGGCGCTGTCGTCGCCTTGCAAGATGCCAGCCTTCACCTTCCCACTGGGGAAATCACGGGACTGGTCGGCGACAACGGAGCCGGCAAATCTACCCTCATCAAGATCATCAGCGGCGTGCTCGCGCCCGACTTCGGAACGATCGAGTTCCTGGGGAAGCCCGCGCATTTCGCTTCGCCCTCAGAGGCTCGCGCGCAAGGAATCGAAACCGTCTATCAGGACCTCGCGCTCGCCGGAAACCTCGCCGTGTGGGCGAACGTGTATCTCGGCCGTGAACTGACTATCGGCCCGAAAATCCTTCACATCCTCGACAAACGCGCCATGCTCTCGAGGACGGGCGCAATGCTCGAGCGCTTCATACGCAACGTGCCGCCGATCGCCGAGCCGGTCGAATTGCTATCCGGCGGGCAGCGGCAGGTCGTAGCAATCGCGCGCGCCGGCGCCTGGGGTTCGAAGCTCATTCTCATGGACGAGCCGACAGCGGCGCTCGGGGTCACGGAAACCAAGGCGGTCGAAGACGTGATTTTCGAAATGAAGCGTCAGGGGCTGACCATATTGGTTATTAGCCACAATCTCGATCAGATCTTCCGCCTGACGGACGGTGTCTGGGTGATGCGCCGCGGGCGCGTCATCGGCTATCGCCAAACGGCAGAGGCCCATCCGGACGAGATCGTAAGCATGATCACCGGAGCGGCCGCATCGGCCAAACCGCGCGCATGACCCACGATCGCTGGAGCCGGCTCGCGGCGGTCGCGCGCCGCCAAGGAGTCCTGATCGCCTTCGTCGTGCTCGTTTCGGCCATGTTCGCGATGACGTCGACCTTCGGGACGTATCAGAACCTCATCAACGTCCTGCAGCAGAACTCGATCATCGGAATCATCGCCTGCGGCATGACCTTCGCCATCATTCTTGGCGGTTTTGATCTTTCGGTCGGGTCCGTGACCGCCCTTGCCAGCGTCGTTGGCGCGACACTCATGATCGACCTGGGGACGCCCGGCATTCCCATCGGCATCTTGGGCGCCGTCGCTGCCTGTCTTCTCGTTGGCGCGACGAACGGCTGGCTCATCGCATATCTCGGCGTCAATCCATTCGTCGCAACGCTCGGAACAATGACGGTCGTGCGCGGACTCATCTACGTCGCCACCAACGCCTCCCCGCGCTTCGGCGTCCCATATTCGTTCACTACGCTGGGTCTCGGACGCCTTTTCGGAGTTCCCAATCCGGCGATCGTTTTCCTCATCGTCGCCGCGGCGCTGGGATTCGTTCTCCATCGCACACGCTTCGGCCACTACGTCTACGCCGTCGGCGGCAATCCCGTCGCCTCGGCCCAGATGGGCGTCAATGCCGCCCGCGTGCGCTTCGCGGTCTACGTTCTCGTCTCCCTGTGCGCGTCGATCTCGGGCGTCATCCTCGTCGGCCAGACGGCGAGCGCGACGCCGCAGGCGGCGCTCGGATACGAACTCACCGCCATCGCCGCCGTAATTGTCGGAGGCGCTCCCCTCGGGGGCGGCCGCGGCCGAATGATCGGCACGATCGTCGGCGTCTTTCTCCTCGGGGTGGTCGCAAACGGCCTCAATCTCTTCGGCGTGTCGCCATTCTGGCAGCCGGTCGCGACCGGTCTCATTCTGATCGCCGCCGTCGCTTTCGACGGCTATTCGAAGCGGGGCAGCTTCGGCTCCTTTTGACAGCGACAGGAGCAACAAGCCGTTTTGGGAACAATGGAGATGCGCTAGCATGACCGCGGCCGCTATCGTCCGAGGACAATCCAGAAGCGACAGGGATAAGGGTGGCCGCGCACATGCAACAGCGAACCGGGAGGAGTCCGAGATGACGCACAATGAAGCTATGAAACCGAGCGAGGCGGGTTCGCAACAATTTACCGTTAGAAGGGCGCTCATGCTGGGCGTCCTCTCCTCCAGCCTCCTCTGCGCGTTCAACCCAGCGGCCTTGGCCGACAAACTGAGTTGCTTGCCCCCACAAAGGCTGTCGGAGAGCTCCACTCCCGCGCCGGCCAACAAGAAGATCGGGGTCACCGTCGCCTATCTGAAGGTGCCGTTCTACGCCAATTTCAAGACTGGCCTCGAGGACGGCGCCAAACAGTTCGGCTTCACCTATGACCTCGTCGACGGCAACAGCGGCGACGTCGCAACCGAGCTCGCCAATCTCCAGAACTTTATCGCGCAGAAGAAGGACCTCATCCTCCTCACCCCCTCCGGCGACGGCATCATCCCCGGCATCAAGGTCGTCAACGACGCGAAAATTCCGCTCATCGAAGTGAACAACAAGGCAGGCTTCGGGCGAAGCGAGGCCAACGTCCTCACCTACGTTGGAGCCGATGACGTCGAGTTCGGCCGGCTGCAGGGCAAGCTTCTCGATAAGGTCTTCGGAGGCAAGAAGGCGAAGGTCGCCTACGTCATGGGCATCGCCGGCACATCGCCGCAAATCCTGCGCGCCAAGGGCTGGGACGAGTTTCGCGCCAAGAACCCGCAGTACGAGGAAGTGGCCCGCGTGAACGACGACTTCGACGCGGCCAAGGCGCTGGCCGCTGTCCAGGATCTTCTCAGCCGGTTCCCGAAGGGGCAGCTCGACGCCATCATCGTGCAGGGCCCCGAGGTGGGTGCCGCCGTCGACTTCGCCCTCCGCAACGGGCGCGACGAGATCAAGTTCATCGCCGGCGACTATGACCAGAACGTCCGGCAATTGATCCACGACGGCAAGGTCTTCGGCACCGTCGATCAGGATCCTTATCCGCAGGCGTACAACGCGATGAAAATGGCCTGGCTGCACTTCAACGGAAAGGACGCCGACATCCCCAAGCCCAATTTCCTGCCGTTGCCGCTGGTGACGAAGGAGAACGCCGAGAAGACGCCCGCCGCGTGGGGTTGTGACTAGTCGCCTGCCGCGGTGCTTCCTAAGGTCTCACACCGGTTGCGCCGCTTCGGCGAGCGCACGAACGCAGTCGATCGGCGCGTGCATCAGATCCCATGAGATCACGAGTCCGGCTGCGTTCGCCGCGCGACCGGCTTTCACCATGTCGGCGACGTGCGCCGGATCGACGTCGATAACGCCAGGCTGGCGGATGAGCTCCAGTCCGAAATAGACGGGGACCGGCGCCAGGGCCCGAACTGCCGCATCGATCTCTGCCTGAATGAAAGAAATCGGAACCGCCGACTGCCGAGTTTCGAGAAGCATGTCGCTGTCGAAAGCAGCGTGGCGAGCGGACCACTCCACGATCCGCTCCTCACAGAGGCCGAAGCAGCTTGCGACCCCTTCGATTAGCGCCGGGATCTCGAGCCGCAATCCGGCCGGTCCCTGCGCCAGCCGATACGTCATCGGCTTCGCCCAGTCGCAGTGCGGCTTGAAGCGCCCGTAGTCTTGGCCCACCAAGGGAGCAAGGCAGGGCGAGAACAGGTCGAGCGACACCTTCCGACCCATGCGCCATGCCTGGTCGGCGAGCTCCGCGACGAGAGCAGCGATGCTGTCGGCGCGGAAGCGGAGAAAGTGCGAAAGAATGGGACTGCCCACAAACAGCGCATCGAGCCACGGGGAGGCTTCGTTGCCGCTTGTTTCGGCTCCCGATGCGCATGGGGCGATGGCGCGATCCGTGAGGATTTCGACGACAGAGTCGAGATCCAGATCAACGCGCTTCGCCTCGTCCCGGCAGTGGTCGCAAAAGCAGGACAACATTTCATCGACGCCGTTCGCGGGCGAAGGAAAACGGATCTTGTCAAGAAAGACGCCGGCGAACGCATACCTAGCGAGGAGTTCGCGAAGCCTTCCGATCGCCTTCTGGCGCGCAGCCGGATTGTTCGGGCATACGAAGCGGAACGTCTCCTCCACTCCGCTCCCTTTTTCGGCCCAGCCTCCCCAGCCGCGGCTGCGTTCGCCTCTCCAGTTCACGACAAGGTCCGAATCCGCGAGGCCTTCGGTGTCAGAGAGGACGCCGTACCAGAGCGACGTGTCCTCGACCGGACGGCCGGGACCGCAGAATTCCCGGAAGGCTTCTGGCGCTTCTCGAAAGCCGACAATCAGAAGATCGAGATCGATCGCCTCCTGCACGCGACGCACGGTTTCCAGCATTCCGACCGGATCGAGCGCGTCGGGAGAGGAATGGGACGTCGATAGCTGCGCGCCGACCTTCCAGGAACCGATCATGAACTCTGACGCTCATCTCTGTAGGCTGCGTTGCTGAGATCGGGCATCATATTGACAGCGCGATTCCCCGCCAACCCGGTTTCGAAAAGTGTGCTGCAGTAAGCCAATTGGAATCGAAGGGTCCCCACAGAGGACGCAAGCGCGGACTTCCGCACAACGTCGCTAGGGATCGTGCGCGCTCGAAAATCGGAAGACCGCTCTGGGCGGATATCGTTCTCTAATGGGTCAAGGGGCTCATCCGTTTATCGACGCCTTGGGATGCCTGCGTTCTCTGCGCGCTCGCTGGCGCTTGATGGGGTAAGCTTGGGCGCAGGGCGGCAAGGTTGAAAACGCAGTCGGCCGGTGATTAGCCGCTGGCTACAAAATCCACTCCGTCGTCTGCTCCCTCCCTCGGGCGTGTCTGCAGCAATCTACCGTGCTTGAAATACTAATTGTTTCAAATGCTTACGAAATTATGGCGGCGAGAGTGTCTCGTTGGTGTCCTAAACATGGAATGTCCCAGCGCCGCGCCTTGCGAGCGCGCCCCCCGCCCTCGCGAACTCGCGCACGTTGCCCACTGGATCCGACTGGCTGTACGGGGTCAAGCACGACGGCTTCCCGTTCCTCGCCTGGAAGCAGGCGAGAGCGTTAAGGTTTGGAGCCCGCAGCGCAGACATCGCCGACCGATTCCCGACAATCAAGGTTGAGTAGACTGCTACCGGGCGGAGCGCGGAATTAACCATTCAATTGTCGTTATTTCTTGTCCAGACATCGGAACCGGGCTAGGATCGGCACGAACTTCAGTACGAGTGAACGACGTCGTTACGGGGTACTGACATGCTGCCCGTTCAGTGCAAGATGGCCCGCGCGGCGCTCGGACTCGGCGTGCGCGAGCTTGCGGCGAAGGCTGGCGTCAGCCCGGACGTGGTGTTCCTCCTAGAGAAGGGCGGGGCGCTGCATCAGCGCACTGGCATCGCGATCCGCGAGGCGCTCGAAGACGCCGGCGTCGTCTTCATTGACGAGAATGGCGGAGGGGCGGGCGTCCGACTCGGAAAGGGTATGTTGAAATAAAGCGACCGTGCGGGGAAGTTGAGGTTGGATAATGTTCCTCCTCCAATTACCAAAACGAAGCCGGCTACAACAAGCTTAAGCTCCCAGCGCTGCCGCCATCGCTAGCCTGGCTGGACTCGGTTTCGGCAAGCCTTCGGCCGTCAGCCGTCGAAATAGGCCTCGAGTTCGGGGCGACCCTCGATTATCGCCCCCGCCCGTTCTTGCAGCTTGCCTTGTGTTCGTTCGAGGAATGGAGTCCCGACCTCCACATGCAGGTCCTGTCTCAAGGCAATTTCTTCATTCACGTCGCGTAGCTCCGGGTGCTTTTGCAGAACTTGCTCAATCCTGTCCCGAAGGTGCGCGTTCTTGCGTCGCAAGTCATCGCTGCCGCTTCCCGATGTACACGTTTGCCTCATGCCCGATAAACGCTGGTCGACGCCGCTTTGATCCTACGCGTCGCGTGGCTTGGCTGGCCTTCAGGGTGCCGCCACCCTTTCAAGGCTGATCCGATGGCCCCGTTGGCGCCCATAGCGTCGATGGCCGTCAGCGGCCTTCCCTGCACCTCACAACAAAAAAGCCCCGCGCGAGTTGTGGGCTCGAGCGGGGCAGCTAGCGCGCTTGGGCGGGGCGAATTAGGCGCGCTATGACATTACCGTGTAGGCGGAGTGGCGTTCCGCAGTAACCCTCGGAAACTACCTACGCGATTGTGGGGACAACCTGATGATCCGCATTGCCAAGCTGGTCAGCCCATGAAGCCACGCGCTAGCGCCGATTGGACCTCTCAGATGATCGTCAGGGACGCGTCGGCAATGGCGGTCCCTGGGTTGGTCTTCTGTTCGGATCAGCGCCGATAGAGACTTGGATTTGGTTTTTCTGCCGATCGAGGCGCGATGGTTTTCGACCGTGTGCTGACTAATGCCGAGATCAGCGGCGTTGTTCTTGCTGGGGTGGCCCGCGATCACGAGGTTCATGATCTCATGTCGTCGCAGCGTCAGCGTGGCGACGTGGGCGGCTGCAGTCCTCCGCAGCGTCGACGTTTTCGATAGTCCGCCTGGTCCAACGCCCTCTTGAGGCTCGCAGCGAACAGCTCCGATCAGGTCTGAAAGCGCGCTGACTGCACCGCTCACAGGGGTCAACAGGCCGAAACCGAACGCGAACATCATCACGCAGATCATTGCTCGGTGAAGCTCGCAATTTTCAGCGAGCAAAAATCGCCAAGGTTATCCAGCTCCTGGAGGGTCGGCTAGCTTCGCGTGTCTCACGCAGCCCTTTCGCCGCGCCCAGAGAGCGCGGCCTATTCCGTCCAAGAGTTCCTTGGGCCTGGCACCGAGATGTCTTCATGGCCAACGCCGCTGACAGAAGCGCGGACCCAAGCTAGCTCGAAGACTGCACAAGAGCCGTTCGCTGGACGTGACAATGCCCGATCAATCGTTTCCTCGACGATCACAACGCCCATTCCACGATCCCGACAAAATCATCGCAGCCCTCAGACGAGGGCATCAAACACTAGATATCGAGCGGACGGACCGGTCGAAGCAATGTAAACATGGTGCTTCCGCAATGGTGTCGATCGAGTCGACAGAATCCTCTCCAATTTGAGGCCGCCCTCAACTCGCACGATGTTCCCCGCGGCTGCTTCTGTGGAGAGGGATGATATTGGGTCCAAGCGCCGAGGCGGCGTGGTCAGGGACAAGCTTGGCCCCTCGGCCCAATCTGCGATAGACTTCAGCATAATCGTTCGCCATGCGCCGGGAAGAAAAGCGGTCCTCGAAACGCCGTCGCACCGCGCGCCGATCAAGTTGGATCACCTCGGGCGCCGCACGGATCGCCTCGTCCACTGTGTCCACAATCCGCCCAGTGATACGGTCGTCGATGATCTCGGGAACCGAGCCGCGGCGAAACCCAAGAACAGGCGTTCCGCACGCCATCGCTTCAATCATGACGAGTCCAAATGGTTCGGGCCAATCGATTGGAAAGAGCAACGCCAGTGCGTCGCCGAGGAATTTTGCTTTG
>Ga0209624_10002396_pt1 | contig 13864 bp, 10 predicted proteins | sample JacPinW_OM2H0_O1_FD_188565 | JGI IMG/M metagenome (GOLD analysis project Ga0209624, IMG submission 188565) | Forest soil microbial communities from Algoma, Ontario, Canada - Jack Pine, Ontario site 1_JW_OM2H0_O1 (SPAdes) (version 2) | ecosystem: Environmental > Terrestrial > Soil > Boreal...
CAGCGCCGTCCGCCGGCCCGTGGTCAGGAATAACCAGCCCAATCCGCGGTTAATATTTTCGCGCTCCATTCCGGAGAATGCAGACAGTAGCTCTAAACAACCAGTCAACATTGCTGGATACTCGAGAAACTGTGTGCCCGGCTCAACTCGGATTGAGTCTCGTAGCTGGCCGATGAGAAACGTCATGTCGGCCGACAACCGCTCGCGAACGTTGCCCCCAACCCGAGATACTTCTGCCAAAGTGGAAGCGAGGCTGTCCGATCGCTTGACATCTGTCATTACCGAGATCATCTCCTGCTCGAGTTCAAGCGAAGTCGGCCGCCTGTCTTTAGCCTTTGGCAACTTGCTGTGTCGTGATTCCAGGCAACTGTGCAGCCGGATTATGCACCCGAGTTCCGCTTCGTCAGCGCGACGGACTCGAGAGATCATCGGGCGCAAGATCCGAGCAATGTTTTCCGCCCGCTCGACATATCGACCCAACCAGAAAACATTGTCGGCTACACTGCTTGGAACACCACGGGAGACCCGGCGCAACTCCACCGGCTCGTTGCGCGGATGAAGCAAACTGAACGTATCCACCGGTCCGTCCCAGAGCACCCAGGCATCCTTACTGTGGCCGCCCCGCTGCATCGAGACGACCGACCCTTCTGCTTCAGCAACCCTCACCAATCCCCCTGGAATTGCAGTCCACCCGCTACCGGTATTGAGCACGTAAGTACGCAGCACCACGCTGCGCGAACTGAGGCGTCCGTTATCCCACACGGGTGCAGTGGATAGAGCGATCTGCTCTTGTGCTACATATTCATAAGGGTGAGCCCGCAATTTGTCTGCAAACTTTCCCTTCTCGGCGTGTGGAAGGTCGACCCCGAAGACCGGTTCCATGCCCCGTGATGGAAACGCCGGTTTCACTACCACGGAATCGAGATGGTTGAGCACCCAGTCGAGCGCGTACTCCTGTCCGCACCACCAGGTTGCGACGGATGGAAGTTTGAGTTTCTCGCCAAGCAGGTGCCTGGAGAGGCCCGGAAGAAAGGGCATGACCGCGGCCGTTTCAATCACTCCGCTTCCCAATGCGTTTGCAACCTTTACATTTCCAGCGACGATGGCGTCAACCAGGCCGGGCACACCCAAAAGCGAATCACTCCGCAATTCGAGAGGATCGCAAAAGCTATCGTCGACCCGGCGCAAAATGACGTCGACCTTCTCCAATCCGTCGACGGTCTTTAGATAAACGCACCGGTCGCGCACCGTGAGATCGGCTCCCTCAACCAGAGTGAAGCCCAGGTATCGCGCCATATACGAGTGTTCGAAGTAGGTCTCATTGAAGGGCCCGGGGGTCAGCAGTACGATTCGCGGAGTGTCCCGCTGGGCGAGGCTGGCCAGCGCTTCGCGTTGCGCACGAAAGAAAGGAGCGAGACGCAATACGTTCGAGGAGCGAAAGATATTTGGTAGAACATCGGAGACAATGGTGCGGTTCTCCAACGCATATCCGCTGCCTGAAGGCGCCTGCGTGCGATCGGCCAGTACCCACCACTGGCCGTCCGGCGAACGCGCAAGATCGACGGCGAGCATATGAAGATAACTGTGCGCGGGAACGGGCACACCCACAAGCGGTCGCAAGAATGCCGGGTTTGCATAGAGCAGCGCCGCAGGAAAGTGACCCTGCGCCACGAGGTCCTGCGACCCGTAGAGGTCCTCGAGAACGAGACTGAGCAACTGGGCGCGCTGAATGATGCCGGCCTCAATGAAACGCCACTCGTCCGCCGAAATCAGTAGCGGAACGATATCGATTTTCCATGGCCGATTTGCCCCGAGTGGATCGCTGTAAATGTTGTATGTGATTCCGTTTTCGCGAATGCGGCGCTCGGCACGGCTCCAGCGTCGTCCCAACTCCTCGGGACCGATCTCCCTGAGCGACTCCATGAGGTGTGCCCAGTGCGGTCGAGGAGTTACGCCATCGGCGGACAGTTCATCGTATACGGAAGCGTAGTGGAGTGAAGTTTGATACAGATCCACCGTCATGAGACCAGCCCCCGCTTCTGGGGTTGGGTCTTTTTTTCGCCCGCCAGCTTACGCAGGTCAAGAGTGAGAGGGAAGATTGGGTTATCCTCCCGCTCCGGCGCCCCCATCGGGCCGAGCGAGGGAGCGGACTCTTGAAAGCGTTCCAGACGCCGTTCTTCGGCCTCCGTAGCATTTGCCGGACGGTAGGTATGCGTATGACCATCGGGTGGTCCCGCGTGATAGGTGCATCGCCCAATCGAACGGTCTTTCCAGCGATCAATGATGTCGAAGACGAGGGGGGTGTGCACGGGAATTGTCGGGTGCAGCGTCGCGGAAAGCCGTCGGGCACGATACCGCACGCCCGCTACCGCCTCTCCAGGTTTGCCCGTGGGAACGAGAGGCACTCCGCGCCCATTGCACGCAATAACGTAACGGGATTCCGTCGCGAACCCAAATACCTTCACCTGCACACGTTCAAGCGATGAGTCCACGCTGCGAACCGTTCCGCCGGAAGTAGTCTCTTCCGCGAGCACGTTCCAAGGCTCAAGGGCCTGACGCAGTTCGAGTTCGACTCCCTCTGCAACGATCGACCCGATCTTCGGAAAGCGAAACTGCAGTTGCGGCGCAAACCATTTCTCCTCGAAATTGAAACCTGATTGGCGCAATTCCGCGAGCACGTCGGCAAAATCGCGCTCTACAAAATGGGGCAGCATAAAACGGTCATGGAGCGCCGTGCCCCAACGAACCAGGCTGCCTTCGAAAGGCCGTTTCCAGAACCTACTGACCAAAGCGCGGATTAGTAGCATCTCCACAAGACCCATTCTGACATGCGGAGCCATCTCAAAGGCACGCAATTCGAGCAAGCCAAGTCGCAATCCGAGACCCTCGGGCGGATAAAGCTTGTCGATGCAGAATTCGGCGCGATGCGAGTTTCCTGTGACATCGACGAGCAGATTGCGGAACAGTCCATCCAGAACGAAAGGTGGGCAGTCGCTCGGAGGCAACTGGCTGAAGGCAATCTCCAACTCATACAAGGCGTCCATCCGCGCCTCGTCCACGCGCGGATATTGGCTGGTTGGGCCGACATACATGCCTGAAAACAGATACGACAAACACGGATGGTTCTGCCAGAACGACACCATGCTGCGCAGCAGATCCGGACGCCGCAGGAACGGGCTGTCCAACACAGTCGCTCCGCCGATCACGATATGGCTGCCGCCGCCGGTTGCGGCATGGCCTCCGTCGTAGTTGAATTTCTCAGCGGTCAACCGATTCTTGCGCACCTCCTCGACAAGCACCGTGTTGATTTGTACAAGTTCGTCCCAACTGCTCGCTGGCGGCAGATTGACTTCCAAAACGCCGGGGTCAGGAGTAACGCTAAACGATCGCATCCGGGGATCGGAGGGCGGAGCATAGCCCTCTAGCCATACAGGCTGTTGCAGATACTGGCACGTATCCTCGACCGCGGCAACCAGATCGAGATAGTCCGCGAGCCTGGATGCGTAGGGCAGAAACACGTGTAGGCGTCCTTCCCGAGCCTGAATGCACAGCGATGGCCGGATCAGCTCCAGCGCAGTTTCGGCTGTGCTCGAGAGAGCGGGGAGCGGATCGGCCGTTGGCTCTTTCGCGAAGAGATCCATGCGTCGGGCCGGGTTTGAAGGGAGCCTGACTCGATCTGCGAATGGCGCGGCCTCGAACTCGTATTCAAGCTCGTCGGGCGCCACCCAGGGCATCGACGCGGTCGGTATGCGATAGCCTATAGGCGAATCGCCCGGCGTCAGGAGCAGACGTTCCGGACGAGGGAACCACAACTGACTCGACCAGGACAGCAGGCCCACCGGTTGGCGGCGACGAATCGGCAAAATGTACCCGGCTGGCTCCGTCGACTCACCTTCGGGGTTGTAAGCAGGCAGCACATTTTCTGAACTCACCCGCAGCCGGCGCGAGAGCGCTTCCGTGAAACTGAGGGCCTCGGCCGCGCCGAAGCCGTAGTCCTGATCTTCCCGAGCGATGAGATCGATATTCTCCCAGACAGGGACGCCGTCGCTGCGCCAATAGCAACTAAGCGCCCATCGCGGCAACTGCTCCCCCGGATACCATTTGCCTTGTCCGTAATGAAGCATCGCGCCCGGCGACGTCCTATTTCGGAGCGATTTTATGAGGGCCAAGCCGCGGCTTCGTTTCATTGGTCCCAGAGCATCGATATTCCATTGCGGGCTCTCGGGTTCGTCGATGCCGACAAAGGTGGGCTCGCCGCCCATCGTCAGGCGTACATCCTGTGCGTTCAGGTCCGCGTCGACGTTATGTGCAAGCTGTTCAACTTGGGCCCAATCCTCCTCGGTGAAGGGCTTGGATGGCCGGGGTGGGTCGTTCAGGCGGCGAATGGACATGGAGTAGCTGAAGTCCACGTTAGCCGGTTCGACCGTACCCCCGATTGGCGCGGCCTGAGAAGCATTCGGAGTGCAGACAAGGGGGATGTGGCCCTCGCCCGCGAACAGGCCAGACGTCGGATCAAACCCAATCCAACCCGCACCAGGCAAAAAAGCTTCCGCCCATGCATGCAAATCTGCAGAGTCGGTTTGCGGACCGTTAGGGCCTCCTTCTTCCGCAGCCAACTGAATCAGATACCCGGAGACGAAGCGTGCCGCAATTCCCAAATGCCGAAGAATCTGCACGAGCAACCACGCAGAATCGCGACAGGATCCTGTGAGCTTTTCAAGAGTCTGCTCGCTTGTCTGGACACCAGGTTCCAGCCGCGTCACGTAGCCAATTTCGTCTCGTAGCCTGCGATTCAAGTCGACCAGGAAGCCGACTGTTCCGCGCTTATCGCCCGAGATGCCCTGAAGAAAAGCCTGGAGTAGAGGACCGGCCGGATCGAGCGAGCGATAGGGTTCTAGATCCTTCGCCAGCCCCGGCGCGTACTTGAAAGGATACTCTTCGACTCCTGGTTCGAGGAAGAAATCAAACGGATTCAAAGGGGATAGCTCCGCGACGAGGTCCACCTCAACCACAAAGTCGTTCGTTCTGTCTGGAAAAAGGAGGCGCGCGAGATGATTGTGGTGGGGATCGAGCTGCCAGTTGACCAGGTGATGGGCGGGAGTGACGCTAAGCGAGTAGCTGAGGATCGGCGTTCTGCAATGTGGGGCTGGACGCAACTGTATAACCTGTGGACCGAGAAAGACCGCCTTGTCGTACCGGTACTGTGTCCGGTGATTGAGAGCAACCCGTATTCTCATCCGCCCTCATGCGGCGTATGTCTGGAGCGCCGACGTCTTACTCATGGGTACCACTAAATCGCGATGGCGCGAAGCGCCTCGCGGAAGCTGTTGCTGTAAAGCCACGTTAACATATCAATCCCAAGAACGATATCGATTCTCTGTAGTCGGGAAAAAACGATACTTATGAATTCAGTTCCCCGTGGCCCGGCGAGAAGGATCTGCTAGCCTCCGTAAGTTCACCAGCATCATCCACTCTTTCGAAGGCGTACTCGGCTGGTTCGATGAGTGCCTTGTGCTGAAATCGCCAAGCGAGGCTAACTTCCGGCTTGCCCGTGACTCGGGAGTAAGCCGTCCAAGTGATCTGTCCGACAAGGCGACTTCTCGGCCGTGTGTCTGGTATTCCACAATCCGTGAGTGACTTGGCGACAATGCGCTCGTTGACGCCCCATGAAAGATCGCAGGAACATAGGGCCACTATGTAGGAAGAAGACACACAATCATTGAAAATCCTCGCTTTGATTTGCTCCGCCTATTGTTCTCTTTGGAACGTGTAATATGCACCCACATTGGACAATGTAAACACCATTTACAATGGTCGGCAGGAGGCTCTTTGCCCGTCAAAAAGGCTAAAGTCCTGCGTAAGGCGAAAGGCGGATACCATCACGGGGACTTGAAAACCAGTCTCAAGCAGACGGCGCTTCGTCTTGTGCGGGAGCGCGGGCCGAGAGGTTTTTCACTGAATGAGGCCTCGCGGCTAGCCGGTGTCTCCGTTGCTGCGCCTTATCGTCACTTTGACGATAAGGACGCGTTGCTCGCTGAGATCGCCCGCGATGGATATGAGCTTCTTGAGCGCGAAATATGCAGATCCGTTGAAAAGCGCGGCAGCCTTCGAGACCAGATTGTTGAGTCTGGAATGGCTTATCTGCGCTTCGCGCGAAACCATGTGGATTACTTCAGTGTGATGTTTCAGTCTGGCCTCGATCGATCGAAATATCCCGAGATCGAACGCTCGGTAAAGGCCGGTTTGGGTGTGATTCTCGATCTTGCGAAGCAGTATGAACGCACGCCGGAACTGGCAGAGGTGCGTGCTGTCTCAGCCTGGGCGCTCGTTCACGGACTGGCGGGACTCGATCAGGACGGCGCGCTCAGTAATGCCACCGGGAAGGCCCGCACTCTGGAACAATTCCGGCCGATCCTCGAGCATTTCGTGGATCAGCCCTACAGCTAACCTGAAAGTAAAAAAAAATCCTGCAACCGGCAAGTGGCCTCGTGTATCCAATTCAATGTAAGCGGCATTAACATTGAAGGAGAGGGCGACATGTATCACACCATCGTGTAGTTACTGGAGCCCGGGAACGTGCTTATTTATATAAAGGCTTGAAACATTTCCGGTTCTTCGATCGTCTCTAATCACTGGATGCACGAAGACAAGTCAAAGCTGCCGCAGATGGCTGTCAGCCAAAGTTCTGTTCTAGCTACCACCGCGCGAGAGCGTGCCCGTTATAAACGACTTTGTTTTCTGTGTTCTTTCGCACAGGCCGAGTGAATGTTGCGAGGTGCACGATGCAACACCTGAGAGCGCTTCTCTCTTCCGGCCCTTACATGCCTCATGGGTACTGTTTCCTGTGGAACCGTGGCCTGGTCGGTCTGCATGTTATTTCTGACTCATTGATCGCGTTGTCTTATCTTTCGATACCCTTCACTCTCGGTTACTTTGTCCGCAAACGCCGGGATCTGCCATTTCATTGGATGTTTCTCTGCTTTGGGGTCTTCATTCTTGCCTGCGGCATCACACACGCCATGGAAGTGTGGACCCTTTGGCATGCGGACTACTGGGTTTCCGGATCGATCAAAGCCCTCACCGCTCTTGCCTCAGTCGCAACGGCTATATTGCTGGTGAAGCTGATTCCACATGCCGTTTCTCTTCCAAGCCCTGCGGCCATGCGGCTTGAGATCGCGGAGCGGAGGCGAGCTGAAGAGGCACTTAGCGTGGCCAAGATGGAACTGGAGCGCCGGGTCGAGGAGCGAACCCGGGAGCTGAGGGAAGTCAATGAGGAACTGGTCCGTGAGATTGAACAGCGCGAGCAACTGGAGCAATCGCTGAAGGATAGTGAGGAACAGCTTCGGCTTGCACAGGAGGCTTCAGGTCTGGGGGTGTGGGACTGGGACACGCGTGCGGACAAGATCGTGTGGTCCGCTCAGCATTTTCGAATTTTTGGCTTTGAGCCAAACCTGGACACGTTTGACCTGGTAAGCGTTGTTGCGCTGGTCCATCCTGAGGATCGGTTAGCCCTGCGGCTTTCTATTCGCGAGGCGCTTCGACCCGGCGGTGAACTAGAGACGGAGTACCGGATTCTTCCGCAAAACGGTCAACCTCGCTGGGTGATGAGCAAGGGGCGGACCCATTGCGACCAGGCGGGTCAGCCCTTCCGCATGATCGGCGTGACTTTGGATGTCACCGAGCGCAGAGAGGCGGAGGAAGAACTACGTCGCAGTGAAGAACGATTTCGTCTGCTGATTGAGGGCATCGCGGATTATGCAATTTTCATGCTGGACCCGGCGGGATTCGTCACCAGTTGGAACAGCGGAGCGGAACGTATTAAAGGATACCGGGCGCAGGAAATCATCGGACAACACTTCTCCTGCTTTTATGGCGACGAAGACCTGCGCCAGGGCAAGCCCGCAATTGCTCTGCGGGAAGCGGCGGCACAAGGCCGATTCGGGGAGGATGGGTGGCGGCTACGCAAAGATGGGTCACGTTTCCGTGCGAATGCCATCCTTACAGCACTGGTCGACCAGCAAGGGGAGTTGATTGGTTTCGCCAAGATTACGCGTGACCTGACGGAAAGCCGGCGGGCGGAAGAGGCCATCCAGGCAGCTCAGGCTGAACTGGCGCGGGTGGTCAGAGCGACCAGCCTGGGCGAGCTGACCGCGTCGATCGCGCATGAGATCAACCAGCCGCTGGCCGCAATCGTCAACAATGCCAATGCCAGCAGCCGGCTCCTAGCCAGCCCAGAACCGAATCTGGAAGAAGTCCGACAGGCTGTGGAGGATATTGCGGAGGCGGGAACACGGGCAGGCGAAATCATCTCACGCATCCGTGGGCTGCTGAAGAAGGCTGCTCCGGAAAGAAACCCGCTGGATATCAACAAGGTGATTCACGAGACGCTGGCGCTGATCCCCGGTGTACTGGAAACGCAACACATTTCGGTGGAGATGGAATTGGAAGCTGCGCCCCCGCCGGTGCTGGGCGACCGGGTCCAGCTGCAACAGGTTCTGTTGAATTTGTTGATGAACGGCATCGAGGCGATGCATTCGATTCTTGATCGTCCGCGCGTCCTGATGATCCGCTCAGACGCACTTGGCTCGAGACTGGAGGTCGCCGTGCAGGACTCCGGCACGGGGCTTGATCCTCGGCATGTGCCCCGTATCTTCGATACCTTTTTTACTACCAAAGCAAGCGGAATGGGTATGGGGTTGTCCATCAGCCGCTCGATCATTGAAGCCCACAGCGGCCGGCTGTGGGCCAGCCACGATCCCACTGCCAAGGGCGCAACCTTCCACTTTTCTCTGCCCACCACGGGTAGCTAGACCATGATCGACCCTCTCCCGGTTGTATTCGTCGTGGACGACGAACTTTCGGTTTGTATCTCGCTCAAAAGACTCTTGCGATCGGTAGGCCTCGAGGCCCGGACCTACGTTTCAGCACAGGAGTTCCTACGCAGCGAACGTCCGGACGCACCGGGATGTCTAATACTGGATGTCCGCCTTCCTGGATTGAGCGGGCTTGATCTTCAACAAGAACTGACTGCGGCCAAAATTGACCTTCCTGTCATTTTCATCACCGGACACGGCGACATCCCAATGTCGGTTCGAGCCATGAAGGCAGGTGCGGTCGAATTCCTTACAAAGCCCTTTCGCGAACAAGACCTGCTAGAAGCAATCGAGCGTGGGATCGAACAAAACCGCATCACCAGAAAGCACAACGCTGAAATCCGCATACTGCAACGGCGCTATGCATTGTTGACCCCACGCGAGCGAGAAGTTTTTCCTCGGGTCACCGGCGGTTTGCCAAACAAGCAGATTGCTGCGCAGCTTGGCGCAAGCGAAAAAACCATTAAAGTGCATCGTGGCCAGGTCATGCAGAAGATGAAAGCCGAATCTCTTGCTGATTTAATCCAAATGGCTTCGAAGCTACGACTCCCGCCCAATTGATCCCGACCTTCTGGGACCAAGGTCCAATAGACAGACCGAGGTATGCGAGTTATTTTCACTTTATGACAAGGCAGGTAAAGCAAATGATTTCTGCTACTGATGGTCACTCAAGGGAGATTGGTGGTCTCGTCGTTCTGTGATCCCGATCAAGCTCTATTTGCTCAGGCCTGTCGAAGCGGGAGGTACGATCATGGCTGAGTGGCCTCTAATAGCGATCGTGGATGACGACCAATGGATGCGAAGGTCTCTCCAACGGCTCCTCAAATCCGCTGGATACCGGTCTGAAGCCTTCATCTCTGCGGAGCATTACCTGGCAGCCCGCAATCATGAGGAAACCGACTGCATCATCCTGGATATAGGGCTCCCCGGAATGAACGGATTTGAGTTGGAGCGCCTTCTGACAGCAGAACACAAGCGGCCGCCGATAGTATTTGTCTCCGCCCGCTACGAACCTGAAGTACGCGACGAGGCAGCGCTGGCGGGAGCTGTCGCTTTTCTAGGCAAGCCGTTTGACGATAACGCTTTGCTCGATGCCATTTGTACAGCGCTCAAATAACGAAAAGTAACACATCATCACGTGTCATTCCGAAAATCTGCATCGCCGCAGATGCAATGGTTCTGACTTCTCCAATTTAGTTTTCACTTTGGCTGCGTGTCTTTGTGACATAGCCCCAAAGTGCAGTACAGGAAACACTCCAGGAGATCAAAATGCAGACTACCAAGATAATGGTTAATGATACGGTGCGGGAATCCGAGTCTCTCCTCAAGGTATATACCGTGTTGATCGCGGACGACCATCCGGTCGTGCGCGAGGGATTGGCAGCACTGATTAACCGCAGATCTGACATGCGTGTCGTCGCCGAGGCTGCCGATGGGCGGGAAGCGCTGGAGAAATTTGTCGCCTATTCTCCTGACATTGTCCTGCTCGAATTGAGACTGCCGCTCATGGATGGAGTGGAGACAGTGATGTCGATCTGCGAGAAAGTGCCGGATGCGCGTCTCGTCATCTTCACCACCTGTCAGGGCGAGGAAGACATCTATCGCGCCGTAAGAGCGGGCGCTTATGGATATCTGCTGAAGGACACGCCGCTGAACGAAGTGGTCGAGTGTATCCGTGCCGTGGTGCAGGGGAAGAGATGGCTCCCACCGGGTGTGGCGGCGATACTGGGCAAGCGAGTCGCGGCCAGGGGATTGACTGCGAGAGAATTGGAAGTGATTCGTGAGTTGACCAACGGCAAGTGCAACAAGGAGATAGGCTGCGTACTCAACATCAGCGAAGCGACTGTCAAAGTTCACATTACGCATATTTTGGAAAAGCTCAAGGTTACGGGACGCACCGAAGCGATTAACGCAGCCGTTAAACGTGGGTTGGTGCGCATGGATTCCGCCGCAGTTGCATGAAGCCTTTCTAACAGGACGAAGAGGAAGAAGTGGCCGGCTTGATCGGGCACTCAGCTACTCCAAAAGTAGTAGAGCATTGTAGGAGCTCGGGTCAGGTCTCCGGTAGAGCGCACCTCAGAGCGCATCTTTATCCTCATGTGTAATTGTTTTTGTACTGTTCTCTCGCTAGCATCCAGCAATGAAAGTTCAGGAGCTGGCGATGATGACTGTTGCTTAGACTCTGCTCACTCGTCCCGCAACGGCGCGTGATCACGTTCGAGGACCCACCTCAGCAGCGGTGACTCTGGTTGAATACGGCGCCTATCGCGTGTACCAGGATCCAGCCGACTTGTTGATTGACCTCGATAAAGTCGGCATCCGGATTGTGGACTAAGGAGCTGAATAGCGGAGGATCGGTGACGAACAAAATACTTACTCTGACATCTGAGTTAATGGACCTGCGCTCAAAATGGAAAACCCTGTCGCTCTATGAGCGATTTGAGCAGACGGTCGTCTCGGTACTCACGCTGGTGATAGCTATCATCATAGCGCTCGCCGCCTGGCAATTGCTGCTGCACACACTAAGCCTGGTCGAAACCCATGCGGTAAACCCTGCCGATTCCCAGGCATTTCAGGTTCTCTTTGGCATGGAGCTCACGGTGCTGATCGCTCTCGAATTCGAGCACACGTTGCTGGTCGTCAGGCATCATCGCCGCGCCATTGTCCAGGTACGCGCGGTAGTGTTGATCGCTCTGCTCGCACTGGTTCGCAGGTTCATCATCCTCGATCTCTATCAGACCACTCCGAGTGTGGTCGCAGCCCTGGCCGGAGCCGTCCTGGCGCTCGGAATTGTGTTTTGGCTCGTCGCCAATTGCGCACCCCCGTTGGAGGAAGATGTGCTGCAGGAGTGACCGTCGCGATACCCGGCGGGCAAAAGCCGGGCTTAACCGCATGATTTGTTCTCACGAATTCAGGTTTCAACGAAGGGAGAGACCATGAACAACGCTAAGGTACAGATAGGGACTCGAACACCTAAACAATTTGTCAGCATGCTTCTCCGCAAGAGCCGGGGCGGGTCCCACCATGGGCGTCCAGATGAAGCGCATGCATCTTATGCATCTCTCCCACATTGCTCTGGTCATCTCGAACCATGGATCGAGAGATGGGGTTCAATCCGCCTGCTGCTCCTGGTGTGCCTGATCCTGATACTTGGGGGGCAGCCCCTAGTCTCGTTTGCACAGCCGGTCGCGCTGAGTCCGACCCAGCTGGATCAACTCGTGGAGCGCATCGCACTGTATCCTGATCCCCTCCTGGCAAATATACTCACCGCTTCGACCTACTGGAGCGAGATTCCTGAAGCTGCATCCTGGGCAGATCAGCACAACTATCTGAAAGGGGATGCTCTGGCTCAGGCCATGCAGGCGGACCATTTGCAGTGGGACCCCAGCATCCTGGCCTTGTTGCCCTTCCCTTCGGTTCTGGACATGATGGCACGGGATCCGGCATGGACGGAGCAACTCGGTAACGCGGTCCTGACGCAGGATGCGGAGGTTATGGATGCGGTGCAGCGGATGCGCCAACGTGCCAGGAGCTACGGTTATCTGGCACCGAATAGCTACATCAATGTCATCGCGACCGGAGGTTATATCCAGATCCTTCCCGTCAATCCAAATGTGATTTACGTTCCCTCTTACGACCCTCTCGTGGTCTTCGCGCCACCGCGGCCTGGCTTCGCGATTGCGGGCGCAATCCACTTCGGCCCGGGAATCACCATTGGCGCGGAATTCGGTGGTTGGGGATGGTGGCTTGGCTCAGGATTTCTCTGGCCTTCACACACCATCCTGATCGATCGCCGTCCATGGACTCGAGTGTGGGTCAACCGAGTTGGATACGTTCAGCCTCACGCGCATCCATGGGTGCGACCGGTAGCGCCGCGCGTGGAGGTACATCGGTTGCACAGGTGATATGTTGATGATGCTTCCGGATCTTTGCGCCATCCTGATCCGCAGCTGCTAAAAAAGGGCGGTTCCACCTGAGAGCCAAATAATCAAGCATTTACGGCTACCTCACCATTCGCCTTCGCCGAATTTCATTTAGTCCTTGATTTCCTTGGAGGTCCAAACTTCCCTGCGGCATCTTACAGTCGGCGAGAACACTCCGTTCCGTCATCTGAACATGCACGACGTACGAGGGATCTGCGGTTGCTCTTCTAGACCTAAGGTCGTACGAATGGGTCCTACCGCGGACCTGGGTATTTCTATTCGCTTTGAGGAATTGTGCCCGGCTGCGTACGGGGGCTAGCATCGACATCCATATAGACATGAGCGCGAATATTTCCATTTTGGGATTGGGTATCATGGGCGCGGCGATGGCGCGTAGCGCTGCTCGCGGCGGTTTGAATACCACGGCGTGGGATCGGTCGCCCGAACGCGCCTCCAGTTTTGCTTCGGACAAGATCAAGATTGCAACATGCGCGCGGGATGCGGTTCAGGATGCGGACATCGTCGTCACCATGGTGTCAAACGCCGATGCGGTACTGAGCATCATGAAGGAACGAGAGGTCCTGCCGGCCATGAAGCCAGGCGCGGTTTGGATACAGATGTCGACCATTGGGGTAGAGGGGACGGAACGCGCGTGGCGCTTGGCTGGCACACAACCCGAGATCGGGTTCCTGGATGCGCCAGTTTCGGGCAGCAAAGCCGCGGCGGAACAAGGGAAACTCGTCATTCTTGCGTCGGGCGACCAAGGTCGCGCAGGCGCGACAGCACAGCCATTCTTCGATGCAATCGCTGTGCAGACACATTGGCTCGGTGATGTGGGACAGGGAACGCGCATGAAACTCCTGTTCAACGCTTGGATATCGGCCCTCATGGAAGGGGTCGCGGAAGTGTCTATACTTGGCGAGGCACTCGGGATCGACCTGGGCCGTTTCGCGTCACTAGTCTCAGGCGGTCCCCTCGTTCCGGCGTGGGCAGTGGCTAAATTGCAGAAGATAAAAGAAGGGCGCACCGCGGAAACGGAATTTCCGCTTCGATGGGCACACAAGGATG
>Ga0209624_10002397_pt1 | contig 13861 bp, 9 predicted proteins | sample JacPinW_OM2H0_O1_FD_188565 | JGI IMG/M metagenome (GOLD analysis project Ga0209624, IMG submission 188565) | Forest soil microbial communities from Algoma, Ontario, Canada - Jack Pine, Ontario site 1_JW_OM2H0_O1 (SPAdes) (version 2) | ecosystem: Environmental > Terrestrial > Soil > Boreal...
CCTCTCCCCGCCCGTAATCCGATAATCCCCTTCACGCAAAAAACGTTCATCCACTTTCGACCCCGCCCGCTCCATCGCCTTCACAAACCCCCGCAGCCGGTGGTCCGAGATCGTACGCCCACTCGATCCGCCGATATACGCAATCGCCTTATGCCGCAGGTCCCTCAAATGTTCCACCGCCTGATTCATTCCGCTCGCGTAGTTGATCGAAACATCGCTCAGCCCAGGCCCCGTCAATCTGCGGTCCATCGTCACCAGCGGGACGCGATGGTGGAGCAGCGTCTCAATCGGCTCCGTCTCAATCTCCGACGCCAACAGCGCCACCCCATCCACCTGCCGCACCAGCATCCGGTGGATCGTCTGCTGCATCCTCGACGCATGCAGGTCCGTAGTCGCCATCAACATGTCCTGATTGTTCTTCACCAGAATCGACTCGAAGCTGCGAATAAACTCCGGAAAAAACGGATTCGTAATGTCCGGAATAATCAGCCCATAGCTGCTGCTCTTCCCGTACTTCAGCGTCGTCGCACTGCCATTCGGAACAAACTTCAGCTCCCGAATCACCCTCCGCACCTTCTCCGCGGTCGCCGGCCTCACCAGGCTCGAGTTATTAATGACACGCGATACCGTTGCACTCGATACCCCGGCAATCTTCGCAATGTCTCGCATGTCCATACGTTCAGTCTCTTTCGCCCTCACCAATCCTGTGAAAACAATCTTATTTCGAAACGCAATAATTTCATTGAAAAATGTATACGCTTACATTTATTGTTTCGTGTGCATCTAAATCGAGTTCTATTTCGTCCTTGAAAATGAACCATTATCCTCAAAAAATACCTTGCATGGGTTCCTTATGAACAATGTTGTCGAGCAGGAAGTCACCAAACCCGTCATGAGCCGCCGCCAATGGCTTGCTCAAATCCCCCTCCCCGCCGTAGCCGCCGTCATGGGAACCATGGCCACTTCCGCTCCACCCGCGCACGCCGCTCAAGCCGCCTCACCCGCCACCAACAACGGCGCCCGCGTCTACAACATCCGCGACTACGGAGCCAAAGGCGACGGCACCACCCTCGATACCACCGCCCTCCAGGCCGCCATCGACGCCTGCACAGCCGATGGAGGGGGCACCGTCCTCGTCCCCGCCGGCACCTTCCTCATCGGCGCAACCGAGCTCAAAAGCAACGTCACCCTCCACATCGCAGCCTCCGCAAAACTCCTCGGCAGCGCCGACGGCAAGCAATACCACGCCGTAGACGCCATCCCTCTCAGCGGTGACACGACCCTCGTCGACGGAAACTGGGCTCTCCTCTACGCCGTCAAGCAGACAAACGTAACCATCGAAGGCCCAGGCACAATCGACGGCCAGGGCTTCCAGTTCCATTCACCAGTCCGCGGAACCCCACCGCCAAGCGGCCTCGGCGGCAACAAGCGTCCCTACCACATCCTCACCTACCAGTGCGAAAACCTCACCATCCGCAACATCGATCTCATCGACTGCGCCTACCACAGCATCCGCGTCATCCAGACCAAACGCGTCCATATGGACACCATCTACATCCACAATCGCGTCAACGGCAACAACGACGGCTTCCACTTCATCAGCGCCCAGTACGTCACCGTCAACAACTGCATCATCCTTTCGCAGGACGACGCCTGCGCCCTCTTCGGAAGCTGCAAATTCATCACCATCACCAACAGCATCTTCAGCACTCGCTGGTCCGTCTTCCGCTTCGGCGGAGGCTTCCCCGAAAACATCGCCATCTCCAACTGCGTCCTCTACGAGGTCTACGGCTGCCCCATCAAATTCCAGGGCAACCCCGGCTCCCGCTACGAAAACATATCCTTCTCGAACATCGTCCTCAAAGACGTCACCGGCCCCATCCACGTCGCCGTAGGCCCGCGCGCCCCTCGCGCCGTCCCCGCCGGCACGCCAACTGGTCGCGTCACGGACGACATGCACGCCAACGCTCAGGACCCCAACAACGAACCGGCGATCATGCGCAACATCTCCTTCAGCAACATCCACGGCACCGTCACCACCGACCCTTCGCAGCTAGCCGAAGCCAAAGTCACCAGCACCGCCAACCCCGGCGAAAAGCACTCCTGCATCACCCTCAACTGTGTCGGCGGAGCCATCATGGAAAACATCTCCCTTGACAACATCAACCTTACCTTCGGCGGTGGCGGGACAGCCGAAGACGCAGCCCGCCGCGACCTCCCACAGATCGCCGGCGAGTACTTCATGATGGGCCCCATGCCCGCCTACGGCCTCTACGCCCGCGGAGTCAAAGGCCTCACCCTCCAGAACATTCGCCTCCACGTCGCCTCCCCCGATCTCCGCCCCGCCCTCATCTTCGACCACGTCGAAGACGCATCCATCAACGGCCTCAACGTGCAAGCCAACGCCTCCGCCGAATCCGCCCTCCGCATCATCGACAGCAAAGACATCCTCCTCACCGCTCCTAGACTCCTCACCTCAACCACCACGTTTCTGCAATTAGAAGGAGCCGGCAACGCAAACATAACCCTCGACGGCGGCGACATCTCCAAAGCCCAAAAGCCACTGACCCTCGCCGACAAAGCCACCAAGACAGCCATCAAAGTCAGAGGCTAACCAAAAAGCAAGCGCGGGAAACAGAAACAAACTGTTTCGCCGCACTTGTCTTGTCTATCAGTGTTAATCCACGGAAGATCCGCGGTCGTGCCTTAATCAGATCACCATCTGATCAACCATCTCCTGCTTCACATCCTTCACCGAATAACTTCCAAACACCCGAAAATCCTTAACATTCTTGAGCGCAAACACAGGAGCCGTATGGTTCCTGGTCGTCTTCACGCGAAAAAAGTCCGCCCCATCGACATTATTCAGCCAGAAAGAAGGCCGCTCATCCGGCTTCTCCGTAGCAATCTCAACACTGCCAAACTCCAGATTCTTCACGTTGCGAATGAAGAACCCGCTAGCCGGCAGAGTCCCAAACATCCGCGGCTCCGGATAAGCATCGGCCTTCTCCTCCGGTTGCAGCGCCGCCATCTCTTTCGTCCCGCCGCCCACCTGATGCATATAAACGTTATCGACCTTGATGTCCTCAACCATGTAATCCGGCACCCCACTGATAATCGAAGGCAACTCCGCCACCGCACCATGGCAAGTTACATCGCTGATGATCACTCTCTTCAGCGTTCCTACCGGAACACCCTTAGGCCCGCGCATCCTCATCCCAAGCCGCAAGAAGATGGGCGAATTCCGAATATCCCGCATCGTAACACCGGTAAAAGTAATGTCCTCCAGCAGCGCCCCATCCACCGACTCCAGCGCAAACCCACGGCAGCTCTCAAACACACAATTCGAAATCGTAATGTTCTTGAACCCGCCATTCGATTCCGTCCCGCACTTGATCCGCCCCGTCGGAACAACCTTCGAACCCGCCTCCCACCGTTTATACGTCCCATCAAGCATTGTCCCCAGCTGATAATCCCCGGTCACATAGCAATTCGTAATCGTGACATTCTCCGTAGCCCGTGCATACCCCAACGCAAACGAGCTCTTCGGACAAATCCCGTCATCCCAGGGCGAATTCACACTACAATTCGAAACCCGAACATTCTTGCAGCAATCAATATCCAGCCCATCGCGATTCGTATCGATCTTCAAATTATCGATCGTCAGATTGTCCACGCCCGTCGCAAGAACCCCAAAATGCCCACCCTCCAGAATCGAAAAATCCCGCAGCAGCACGTTGTGACAATTCTTCAACGCAATCGCTTTATTCCCCGCACCAGGAGTCTCCGCCTTTGGCTTCTCTTTATCCATTCCACCGCGGCTCAGCCCTTTACCCCAGATCAGGCCCGTCCCCACAATCGCAAAATTATTGATCCCCTCACCCCAGATCAAACTATTGTGCCAATGATTATGCCCATAATCCTGATAGCTCTCCCACGGATCATTAGGCTCCGCCGGATCATACCCAGAGGTCGTCCCGGTCAACGAAGTATTCGCCCCCAGAATCGTTGCCCCCTGCTCCAGATACAGCACAATATTGCTCTTCAACCGGATCGAGTAGCTCGCATAAACTCCCGCCGGAAAATAAACCGTGCCACCACCTACAGCAGCCGCAGCCTCAATTGCCTTATTAATAGCGGGCGAATCAATCGTCTTCCCATCCGCCACCGCACCATACTTCCTCACATCAAACATGTTGCCGCCGGCAGCATCCTTAGCCACGGTCGGCGCCTTAGGAGCAGCCCCGAGAACCGCTGGCACAACAAGTCCTGTTAACCCAGCCCCAGCAATCATCAAAAAATCCCTACGAATCGCATCCATAACCCCAAGCCCTTTCATCTGTTCCAATTCAGTTACAAATTCGAGAACCTACTGCCGCACCCGCAGAAAAAGCACGCCATGTCCCGGTATCTTCACCGCCATCGGCCCGCTTACCGTTCCCATATCCTTCGTCTCCCAGATGTCTCTCGCCTTCACCGGTCCCGAGAATCCAAGCTTGTGAAAGTCAATCTCCGCCGGCAACACCGAAGGATGCCGGTTGAAGATCCCCACAGCCTTAGACCCATCCGCCAGCGTCCGGCTCCAGACCTCAATTGGCCCCTGCGCCCAAACCCTGTCGCCCTGCTTGCCTGCCGGGTCCTGATCCACTGCTATCACTTCCTTATTCGTCAGCAGCGCAATCGTCTCCGGAGTCATCTTCGACAGATCATTTCCCGCCAGCAGCGGAGCCGCCAGAATCGCCCACAGACTCATGTGCGTCCTGTACTCCTCCGTGTTCATCCCACCGTTCCCCACCTCCAGCATGTCCGGATCGTTCCAATGCCCCGGCCCCGCAAATCGCGCCAACCCCGCCTGGCCGAATCCAATCTCAGCCATCCGCGAATAGTGGTCATTAATGTCTCCCGTAGTCCGCCAAAGATTCCCGCCAACCTCCGGCCCCCACTCCCAAACCGCGTCCTCCCCATACTGGCAGAGGCTATAAACAATCGGACGCCCTGTGCTCCTCAGTGCATCCCGCATCTTCACATACGCGTCGAACATAATCTTGTGCGCTGCTTCGGGATTAGGCGCAGCCTTCATCTCCACCCGCAGCCCGCAAAGATCGTACTTCAAATAATCGATCCCCCAAGCCGCATAAGTCTGAGCGTCCTGCACTTCATGCCCCAAACTCCCCGCATATTTCGCGCACGTCAGAGCCCCGGGCGAAGAATAAATCCCCAGCTTCAACCCTTTGCTATGCACAAAATCCGCAAGCCCCTTCATATCCGGAAACTTGCTGTTCGCCTGAATCCTCCCCTCGGCATCGCGCTCGGCTTCCCACGTATCGTCGATATTCACGTAGACATATCCGGCATCCCGCATCCCGCTCGAAACCATCGCCTCCGCCGCCGCTCTCACTGCCGCATCGTCCACTTTTCCGGCAAAGTGGTTCCAGCTGTTCCACCCCATCGGAGGAGTTGCCGCAATCCCAGCCTTCTGCGCCAGCGCGGAGTAAGGAAACACCAGAATCCCCACCGAAAAAAAGCAAATCAACCGCATCATCGCAATTCGCATCAAGAAAACTCCTTAGGCTGAACACAAGATTCCTGCAACGGCACATCGCACCGCCGAAAGTTCCATCCATCGTAAGCCCGGCCGGGCACTAATTTGCAAGATATCGGCGCCCAGCCGGTTCCTTACGAGACTCCCGCTCCTCAAAAATCAAGCCGTAACGCCAGTTGCATCAGACGCGGATTGAGCGTGCTGCTGAACTGTCCAAAGATGGCTTGCGTTTGGGGGTTTGTAGTACTGCTTTGCGAATTTGCATTCGCGAAGGTAGCCGTATTGTTCACCCCGTTGAACTCCGAATGATTGAAAGTGTTATAGGTCTCCACACGCAACTGCAGCCTGAAATTCTCCTTCAAAGGAATGTTCTTGAACAGAGCGGTATCGAAGTTCGTATCGCCCGGCAGATAGAAACTTACCTTAGGAGCAAACACTCCACTTCCAGTCGAGTAAGGAACAGCGGCAGCGGCCGGAGAGACCAGAGCACCCGCACTGTTGTAAAGATTCGGATGAGCCGCAGCGCCGGCCAGCGGAGCCTCGACGCAGGACGAATTAAACCAATGCGAGAAAGTATGCGGCGCATTGTGTGACGGGTCACACGTTAGAACAACACGGGCGCCATCACCTCCACCGGTAACATTCTGGCTGTTATTCAGACTAAGCGCGATCTGATTCGGCGCTCCGCTGATATACGAAGCGATACCCGATATCTGCCAGTTATCCAGCACCGCACGCGTAACCAGATTGTTCCAGAGATGGCTCCCCCGCGGCAGACTCCACAGATAGTTCGCAACAAAATTGTTCCTGATGTCGTAGCCTGCCGGCCCGTAGTTCCACGCGCGAAGGTCCTGATACTGGGCGGCAGTAAAGTTGTAAGCCTCCGAGCAGGTCGAACCCGAGCACGAACCATAATCAAGAGCTTTGGCATACGTATAAGCCACACCAAACTCAAGTCCGTTGCTGAACCGCCGCGTCACACGAGTCTGCAAACTGTTGTAGTTGGCCGTGAGGTTGAATATCTGGCTGTTGATCGTACCGAACCCCGGATAGGGCCGGAAGAAGTTGTCGGGAAGAATCGAGCTGGCCGTTGCTTGGCCTCCGCTATTGACAGCAGAGACGTACTGGTTTGCCGTCGCAAATTCGGCACCGTATGGAACTTCGTTGATCGGATAGTACGCACTCGCATGCTTGGTAAACGTCCCCACATAGGCCACGTCAAGCACGATACCCCAAGGCAACTGGTGCTGCACACCTATGCTCGCTTCTTCCGTGTAGAGCTGTGGAGAATGTAGCGGAAGGGCATGGCTGACCCCGAATGGACCATTCAAATTGCTCTGCCCCGAACCGGCATAGTAACCCGAAGTGCCGGCGTTGACGTTGGAATAGTACTGCGTCGGGGAGTTCGTCGTCGGTGCATTGTTCGTCAAATCGCCTTCCTGTCCCGAACGTGCGCGAACGTTGTAGTACATACCGAATCCACCGCGAATGACGGTTGTCGGTGTCACCGAATAGGCAAAGCCAACACGCGGCCCCCAAAGCAGACCATTGCCGTAAGTCGTCCCCCCTGGATAACCCGGTGTATTTGCGTACAGAATGCCGTTGTTCAGATTCCCCGTATTAGGGACAAACAGACCCGCATAGGCCTTGGCATAAGTCTTACCCGTTGTCGGGTCGACTGCGTTCGCCCCATTCACGCTGTACCCATACAGAACAGGTGCCTGCGACGCATTGAACAGGCTCGGCACAAAGTTATTGCCCGCCTTCAGCCCCTGCGCCATCGCCCAAGAATTACGAATCCCCAAATCCAGAACCAATTTCGGCGTAAGCTTCCACGTGTCCTGGTAATAAAACTCAAACGAGTTCGTCACAGGATCGTAGTTAACCAGTTGCGTCGTTTGCGAGTATTGATTGAGATTGCCCAGCATGGCGTTGGCATACCCGTAGTTACTCTCGGCCGGATTGCTGGTGTTCACGCTGGTATTAAACGTTCCAACCCGATTGTGATTCACCTGCAGGTAGGTATCCTGCTCCCAATCCACGCCAAACTTGAAAGTATGGTTACCCCAGATCTTGGTCACATTGTCCGTAATCGTCCACGATCTCACCTGGTCCGCCATCGGAAACCGCGAGTCCCAGCCATAGTTCGCCGCATTCGTCCCGCCAAAGCTCGTCGCCGGAAACAGATTCAAAGGATTCACACCCGCATACAACGAAGGCAGAGTGAACCCGCCTGCGCCAAGCGTAACCTTAGCGAGATCGGATTGCGCATAGAGCTGAGTCTCGCTCCATCCCGCCGTCCCAAGGTTCAACTCATTCACCACACTCGGACTGAACGTATACGTAATGTTGAAAACCGCGTTAGGATTCGTGGTCTTATAGTTCACCGGCATCAGCCAAGTCATCGTGTTGGCAGGCGAGCTGTAGTCGTTGTCATTGACCGTCTCAAACTGTCCTCGCCCAAACATGTGGATCTTCTGCGTCGGCGCATAATCAATCCGGAAGACCTCCTGATTTACCGGCTTATCGGCCGAATAGTTGGTCTGATAGTTGTAATTGTTGTTGCTCACCGCAAGATTGGTAAACGCATACTGTGGATTCCTGCCAAGGGTGTTGTCATACATGATCTGCATCAGCGCCTGCATCTGCGTATTGATCATCCCTGCAGGAATCTTGTTGCCTGGGAAGCATCCTGCGCCAGCCGTAGCTGAGTTCGTCGGGCAACTGCTCGCCGATGCGCTCGGCATCCTGATGTGAATCAACGTAGATGGACTTTGCGTCGCGGTTCCCTGGTTGTAGGTCTGCGAGAAATCGCCGTTAATCTGCGCCTGCGTCGGGACCATGTAATTCTTCAGTCCATCCGGCGAAGTAATCGGTGAGTCCTCGACGGAGACGAAGAAGAACAACTTGTCCCGGTTTCGATTGAAGTGACCCGGCCAATAAATCGGCCCACCAAGCGTGCCGCCAATCGTGTTGTAGCGATACCGCGGACGTGGTTGATTGTTCCCAAACTTGTTGAAATAAGAATTGGCGTTCAGATCCTCATTGCGAAAGTAGTAATACACCCCGCCATGAAATTGATTGGTGCCATTCTTCGTAACAAAATTGAAGTTTCCCCCGGCAGTCTTCCCATACTGCGCCTGGTAGTTCGACCCCAACAGCGTCATCTGCTGAACCGCATCCATATTCAACGGCGTATCCAGCGTATTCAAACCGCGCGTGTTGCCCGTAACGCCGTCAATCGTCGCCAGATTGTATTCGCTGTTCACTCCATTGACCGTCGGCGTCCCCGAAGTCCCTAAACTGCTTGATCCATACCCACCCGAGCCGCCCGGTTCCACCACACCCGGCAGCACGCGAGTCAGCGCCATCGAATCCCGCCCGATCGCAAGCAGATTCTCCAGCTGCGCGTTATCCAGAACAGCGGAGCGTTCCGAGCTCGTCGTCTGCAACGGCGTAATCGCCGCTTCTACCGTCACCGATTCCGTAACCTGTCCAATCTGCAAAACCAGGTTCCCCGCTGACAGGCTCTGCGACGCGGCCAGCACCAGTCCCACCTGCCGCAGCTCCTTGTAGCCCTTCGCATTAATCACCACGGTGAAGGTCCCCGGCTGAATATCTGGGAAGACGAAGTTTCCATTCTGCCGAACCGTCGTCGTCACCTCCACATTCGTATCCTGATTGATCAGCTTGACCGTAGCTCCGACGACGACTGCGTCCGTCTGGTCCACGACATGACCCGAAATCGTTCCACTTGACGTCTGCGTCAGACCGGTCGAAACGAAACAACATACTGCAACGAGTACTGCGAACGGCCTCATAAAGCGTTTCATAGAAACCTCCCTTTCAAGCTGCATCGTCCTGACTCCTAAAACTTCACTTCGCCGGCCCCTGAATGAGTACGTATACAAAACAGCCGATGAATACGTATACAGAACAGGCCAAAAAACACCTTTCAACCAGTTTCCTCAATCAGAACAATCTCTCAATTCGAATCGCCCGCCTATGCCAGCCTCTTCTCTGCTGTCCGGCGCGGGATGCGGCAAGAGGTCCAACACATTCAACCAACGTCCCCAAAATCCGACTTCTGGACGAAGGAAAAGTCGCGGTCTCCCGCATGGCAGATATTTTTATAAGTAATCTGCAACCGTCGTCAATAAAAAAATATTGGACCACGCGTAACACCGTTTGTGGTCGCCTCACCGCAGACGGAGCCACCCTTCAGGGAAAAAGGAGCCCGGCACAACCATAGGCACCTCCTCCGACGGGCTCACCACCACACCCCGCGAACTCCCCGTTCGGAGCCCAAAATCATCTTCCAATAAACCCGGTCAAGTGTTCTGCGGAGCCACCGACTTGAACCCATACGTCTCATACCGAGTCGTCATCTTGCCATTCGCCACCGTCACCACCGTAAACCCCTCCGGAGTCCCCAACCGAGTGCCATGCCACCAATTGCCGCACACCGCACCGCTCGTAATGTACGGAACATCCTTCCACAACACCGTCTCATTCACATGGGTGTGCCCCTGCAAAACGCCGATCACATTGTGCCCCGCGAAGACATCAAGCACCTGGCTAGCATTCGCCACACTCAACCCATGATGTGGAGGAGGCACCGGCATCTCCGGCATATATGAAAGAAAACTCGTCACCAGCGGAATATGCACCGTAACAATCACCGGAGTACCCACCGGCAACGCAGCCAGATCCGCCGCCAGCCACTTCAACTGCTCCGCATCCACGCGCCCCTCATAAGCCCGGTCCGGAGTAATCCCAATCGAATCAAGCACCACAAAATGATGGCCTTTGTGATCGAACGAGTAATACAGCTTCCCAAAACGCTGCTCAAACAGCTTCTTCCCATACAGAGGATCATCCTCAGCCATCCCACTCGCCGGATAAATCCCACAGACATCATGGTTCCCAATCGTGTGATACAGCTTCAGCCCCAGATCCTGCTCCGCCTTGTCATACATATCGAACAGCGACACCGCCCGCTGCTTAGGCACCCCTAGCGCATCAAAAACATGATCCCCACCATTGATAGCAAAGTCTGCCTTGATCGTCCGCCCCTTCTTGAAAGCCATCTCCGTTCCCGCCACACCATTCAACTCCGGTTGCAGATGCGCATCCGTGAAAAACAGAAACGTAAAAGACTCCTGAACGGGGGCAGCCGCTGCAAACATAGAAGACGGAAGCGCGGCCGAAAGCCCAGTCGCTCCCAGCAATGTCAGAAATTCCCTGCGGGTGGTTGAGTTCACCCTTCCATAATAAATCCGGCCTGCGAGATCATCGTTAGAGTCGCGCTAATTCCGCCGCCGCCCCCCAAACAACTGCAGCACAGCCAGAAAAATATTAATCGCATCCAGATAGATCGACAGCGCCAGGATCACCGCCGAATTCCCATCCCCACCAGCCCGAATCCGAGCAAAATCCGCCACCGTAAGCAGCGTAAAGATCCCCAGGGTCAGCCACGAATAAGTATCCGGCGACATGAAGTGGAAGAAGATACTCACCACGCCCAGCAGAATCAGCACCAGCAGCGCCGCCAGCGCAAACCCGGCAATCTTCCTGTAATTAATCTGGAAAAGATAAGCGACACAACCCATAGCCGCCATCCCCAATCCCGTCGTCGCTGCAGCCTGAAACACCACCGTCGGCCCAATGGTCCGCACATAGCGATGAATCAGCGGCCCAATCTCCCACCCCATGAAGTAAGCCAGGGCCAGAAACATCCCCAACGCCAACGCCGGATTCGCCTTCCGAGTAAAGTTGATCGCCAGCACCAACCCGAACACCGCAATGATGCCCGGCAGTGTACTCCAATCCGGAGCCGTGTATACCCCCAACGACGTAATCAAAAACCCAAGCGCCGTAATCCCGAGAACCTTCGACAGCAGCGAAGCCGTCCCCTCCCGCGCCCCTTCAATCGTCGTGGGATAAGCGTTATTCCAACTCAACCGGTTGTCGTCCATAGGTCTCTCCCCGCCGCAATTGCATTCGTTCCGCCGCAATCGCCTTGATCCCTATGATACCTACTTCCAATCGCGCTGGCACGAAGCCAACAGCCCCGACGCCCCGAAACAGTCCATCCGGAACCAGGCATTTTCTCCTACGTACCGTTAACCAGATGCCTCTCCCATCCGTTATCCATGCAAAGAGCCATCAACTCGCACAAAGGGATATCAGGATGCCCACAATTCGTTCGACCATCTTTCAAACAATCCGCTCTGCCTCACTGCTGCTTCTTCTCGCCGCCTCCGTTCAGGCCCGCTCACTTCAACCAGCCAGGCCCCCGGCCCCCGTCGCACCCAGCCCAGTCGCAAATGAAAGCGACCTCGCCGACACCCGAGCCCAACTCATGCGTCTCCTCCGCATGAGCCCCACCCTCTCCGAGGTCGTCGCCAACGACCCCTCCCTCCTCGCCAACCAGGATTACGTTACCCGCAACAATCCCGAGCTCGAAAGGTTCCTCGAAGCCCACCCCGAAGTCGCCCGCAACCCCGACTTCTATCTCTTCGCCGACCTCCCGAACGGCGGGGGGAGACGCAGCGAACGCCTGGAGCGCAGAATGTGGCAGCAAAATCCTCCCCGCGAAATGTCCGAACTCACCCGCCAGCTCATCAGCGGAGGCTCCGGCTTTCTCGCCTTTTTCTGCTTCGCAGGAATCCTCCTCTGGCTCATCCGCGCCTTCCTTGAAAACCGACGATGGGCCCGCGTCTTCAAACTCCAGAGCGAAGTCCATGGCCGCCTCATCGAACGCTTCGGCAGCAACGAGGAGCTCCTCACCTACATGAACACCGAAGCCGGCAAGCGCTTCCTCGAAGCCGCACCCATCCCGATCAACTTCGAACGCGACCAGCGCATCCCCGTAGCCCTCTCCCGCGTCCTCGTTCCCCTTCAGGCCGGCGTAGTCCTCACCCTTCTCGGCATAGGCCTCCTCGCCCTCCGTCATAGCCTTCCCGACATCGACACCGGTCTCCTCGTCTTCGGCACAGTCATCCTCATGCCCGGCATCGGGTTTATCCTCTCTGCAGGACTCACCTGGCTGCTCGCCGCACGCTTCGGCCTCCTGCACCCAAACCAGCAGGGTGATTCGCAAGCCGACTCAGGAGCGCGTCTGTGACCCAAGCCCTCACCCCGTCCACCCGGAGTTCGACCCTATGAACTGGAACCACGTCCTCTCGCTCTCCGGCACAGCCATCAGCAACTCCGCGCAGACCACCACATCTGATGCAAGCGCAATGACCAGCGACGCCTTCGCCGCCTTCTATGAGCGCTCCGCCCGCCCCCTCTGGGCCTACCTCGCCCGAGTCTCCGGCGATCCCTCCCTCGCCGACGACCTCATGCAGGAGAGCTTCGTCCGCTTCCTCTCCGCCTCCACTCCCCTCGACGGCGAGCTCGACTGCCGTCGCTACCTCTTCCGCATCGCCAGCAACCTCCTCCGAGACCACTGGCGACGCCCTCGCATGACCGCCATCGAAGAAGTCCCCGAACAAACTTTCGCCTCAAACACGTCCGCGCATTTCGACACGCAAATTGATTCATGGACCACACTCGCCCCCGCCCTGGCCCGCATCCGGCCCCGCGACCGCCAACTCCTCTGGCTCGCCCACGCCGAAAACTACTCCCACAAAGAGATCGCTCAAATCACAGGCATCGGAGTCACCAGCATCCGTCTCCTCCTCTTTCGCGCAAGAAAAAAGATTGCACGCATACTCGAAGAACAGCCTTCCCCTAATCGATCAGCCAACCGGAGACCAGCATGAGCGCCTGCCTCCGCCAACCCGAAGTCACCGCCATGCTCCTCCAGGGACATTGGCCCCAGGCCTGCGAACCCGACCTCCGCAACCACATCCAAACCTGCGCCCACTGCCACCAGCAGGTCCTGCTCGCGCAAACCTTCCAGCGCGCGCGCGAGCATGCCATCCAAACCGCCACCATCCCCCACCCGGGTCTTCTCTGGTGGCGCGCCCAACTCCTCCGGCGCAACCAAGCCCTGCGCCACGTAGGAAAACCCGTCACCACAGCCCAGATCTTCGCCCTCATCATCAGCATCGCCGCAACCGCAACCCTGCTCATCCGCCAATCAACCGGCCTCGACTGGCTCGCATGGCTCTCCACTCCATTCAGCGCTATGCAGATCGATGCCGTCTCCCTCTTCTCCTCAGCCAGAGCGGGCCTGACAGGCGACGTGAACACCGCTGTCCTCGCCGCTGCCGTCGGCACCCTCCTTCTCCTAGCAGCCGTCGCAGCCTACCTCGCCTCCGACCAGCGTTAAAAGACCAGCATTAGAAGACCAGCGTTAGAAGCGCC
>Ga0209624_10002398_pt1 | contig 13861 bp, 11 predicted proteins | sample JacPinW_OM2H0_O1_FD_188565 | JGI IMG/M metagenome (GOLD analysis project Ga0209624, IMG submission 188565) | Forest soil microbial communities from Algoma, Ontario, Canada - Jack Pine, Ontario site 1_JW_OM2H0_O1 (SPAdes) (version 2) | ecosystem: Environmental > Terrestrial > Soil > Boreal...
TCAGCAGCCGAGCGAATGGCGTCGGTTCTGCGCCGAGGTCCTGCGGCGGGACGACCTTTTCGCCGACGAGAGGTTCGCGACCAACGCCTCGCGAGTCGCCAACCGACGCACCCTCGACGCCGAGATCGAGCCCGTATTTGCCGCCATGGATCGCGAGGAAGCAATACGCTGGCTGAACGGCGCGCAGATCGCCTGGGCGCGGTTCTCTGAAGTCCGCGACCTCGCTCACCATCGCGCTCTGCGCCGAGTGGCCGTCCGACTGCCCAATGGTGCCGAGGTTCGAGTCCCCCGTCCGGCAGGCCGCGAGAGGCTATCAGGGGAGATGCCGATCGTCCCCGAGATGGGGGCGGACACTAACCGCATCCGGCGGGAATTCGGAATCTAGGGTCATGGCCAACTAAGACTTGGGCGTCGCTGACCTTGAATCCTTGCTCGGACCGGGGCGGTCGTCGGACGGGCGGCGCGGGCGGATAGCCGTCGTCCCTGGCAGGACAGCAACGGCCCCGTTGCGGCACTATCTGCCCTTCGCCGACGAACTTTGGCCATGGCGGTGCATTAGCGCAAAAGAGCATGAGATTGCCCACGGACGCAGAAACCAGTCGCCAGAATCGCCGGAAGCAGTCCTTTGAGATAAAGTTCGACCGCGACAATTAAAATGAGGTTCGTCAGACCTGACGATCTCAATGCGTAGGGAGGAACGACGATGAAACACAGCAAAACTCTGACGACAGCGCTCTGCTCAGCGCTTGCCGCGTTTTGCGCTGCATCCGCGGCCGCCACGGAGACAAAGGGTCCCGTCACCGATGATATCGGCGTGCTCGTGATCCCCAAGGGCGCGCCGATCCAGATTGGCGCCTATTGGGTCGTGTCGGGCGCCGATTCGGCGCTCGGCATCGATGAAAAGCGCGGAGTGGAGATCGCCACTAAAGACCAGGGCGGAACGCTGGTCGGCCATCCCATCAAGCTGAGCGTGGAGGACGACGGTTGCAACGCCGAAGGCGGACAGACCGCGGCGACGAAGCTCGCCGCCAATCCCAACACCGCCATCGTTCTTGGGCCCGCCTGCTCGAGCGCGGCGACGTCCGGCGCACCGATTCTCTGGAAGGCCGGCATCACTGACATCGCCACGGCAACCACGGCTCCGAAGTTGACCGCGCCGGACCGAAAACCCGAATATGACGGGTTCATGCGCACCGTGTACAGCGACATCGATCAGGGCGCGTCCGACGCAAAATACGTGCACGATGTCCTGAAAGCACAGAAGATCGTCACCATCCACGACGGTAGCCCCTATGCTCAGCAACTCGCGACCGTGATGGACGACAACTTCAAGAAGCTTGGTGGCACGGTACTGTCGCAGGAGGCAGTGGCGCCGACCGATGTCGACATGCATCCGGTTTTGACGCGTATCGCCACCGAGAAACCCGATGTCATCTATGCCCCGGTCTTCGTTGCCGCCGGAGCGCAATTGCTCCGGCAGGAAAAGGAGACGCCCAGCCTCGAGAAGGTTCCGTTGATTGGCAGCTCGGGCCAGATGGCGCCCGATCTTATCGAGGCGGCTGGCGACGCTGTTGTAGGCTACAGGATCACCTATCCGGACGTCTCGCCGGAGGCGATGGGCTCGGGCTATCCGAAATTCGTCGACGCGTACAAGGCGGAGTATGGCGAAGCGCCGATCTCGGGCTTCCACGCCAATGCCTACGATGGGGCCGACCTCGCCTTCAAGGCGATCGAGAAGGTGGCGAAGACTGACGCGAGCGGCTCGACCTACATCGGCCGCAAGGCGTTGCGCGACGCAGTGCTGACGATCAAGTTCGATGGCGTCAGCGGTCCGATCGCCTGCGACGAGCATGGCCAGTGCGCCAAGTTCAAGCCGGCCGTCTACGAGTTCACCAACGGCGATCCCAAGACGTTCAAGATCGGCGTGAACCCAAAGAAGATTTGGCCCTGACGCTCCAGGGCCGGCCGTTCCATGGCGGAGACGACGCAGCGCCGAGCCCGCCAAAAACAGGGTGTGGCGCGATGACCGATATCGCGAGAGGGCGGACCCTTGTCCCGAGACTGAGGTCGCTCTCCCGCTTCACTTTCGTCGACGTCGTCTTGTGGGCGTTGCGCATTGGCGTCCTCGTGGTGGTGGTCGGCGGCAGTGTGGGCACCTTGATCAAAGGCCGATACGGCGCCGTCCAGTGGTTCGAATTCCTGACTTTCGGCGTCACGATGGGCAGCGTCTACGCCCTGGTGGCGCTCGGCTACACCATGGTCTACGGCGTTCTGCGCCTCATCAATTTCGCGCATGGCGACATCATGATGACGGGGGCCTTCTCCGGATATTTCGTCGCGACCGCGTTCGCCGGGAGCGGATTCCTCGACCGCGACCCCGTCCTTGCCATGCTCGCTATCATGGCGGTCGCCGTCACGACATCGACAACCATCGCTCTGCTGACTGAGCGGCTGGCGTATCGACCGTTCCGTCATGTGCGCGGGCTCGCGCCGCTGATCTGCGCGATCGGCGTGTCGTTCTTCCTCGAACAGACCTTTCGCGGCGCATTTGGCGCTGGAGTCCGGGCCTATCCGGATCCAAAATGGCAGAAGGGGACCATCTCCGTTTTCGGGTCCAGCGTTCCGATCCTCCAGATCGTGGTTGTAGCTGCCGCACTCATCTCGATGGCGATCCTCTACGTCATCGTTCAGCGGACGAAGATGGGAACGGCGATGCGCGCGGTCTCGGAGGACGCCGACGCGGCCGCTTTGATGGGGATCGACGTCGACAGAGTCGTAGTGTTCACTTTCGCTCTGGGCGGCGCCATGGCCGGGATCGCCGGCGTCTGCTACGGCTTCATTTTCAAGCAGGTCTATTTTTACATGGGCTTCACGCCCGGCATCAAAGCGTTCGGCGCGGCCGTCTTGGGCGGTATCGGCAGCGTGCCGGGCGCGATGCTAGGCGGTTTGTTTCTCGGCATCGTCGAATCCGTCGGCCCGGCTCTCTTCCTTGATGGCATTGGCATCCCCGCGCCCTATCAATTGCGTGACCTCATCGCCTTCACCCTCCTCATCATGGTCCTGATCTTCCGGCCATACGGCATTCTGGGCGAGCGCATGGCCAAGAAGCGTACATGAGCGCTGCGACAGTCGATCTCGCCGACCGCGCTTCTTCCGGGAAGCATTCGCCATTTCGTCGGGCGCTCCGTATCGGCCTCATTCTCGGCGTGGTCGCCGTCTATGGCGCGACCGTCGGCATTCTGCCGCTGATGGACGCGCGCTGGGTCATTGTGCACGTCGTCTCGCTCGGCGACGCAGCCCTGATTGCAATTGGGCTGAGCGGAGGCACCGTGGTCGCGGCGCGCACGCGCTCTTCGGAATTCTGGCCACTCGTGCCGCCTAGTCTTGTTGCGGGAGGCGTCGCTGGGGGCCTTCTCGCGCTCCTTGCGTTGGCCATGCAGGCCTTTCCTTTGCGCCAGATTTTCATCCCCCTGTCGCCCAGTTTGCTCAAGTCGTTGACCTTTGGCCTGGGGGCGCCGCTCGGCGGCGCGGTTCTGATTGTCGTGGGGGCATTGCTCGCTGTGCTAGGCGCCGCCCTGAGCCGGGCGCCCGAAGGCCTTCGCAAGCCGGTGACCGTCGGCCTCGCCTTCGTCATTGTGTTCGGCGTCTTTCAGGAACTTATCCAGATCATGATGCAGTCCGGCGGGGCGATCGATGCGCTGCGTCAGTCGATCTACACCTGGGAAGGCCTTACGCTCGAAGGCGCCCTGATGATTTTCGTACTTGCTTCCGGCGCCACTTTCGTCTGGACGGCGTGGCTGCGCGGGCCGGCGCGCGAGCGCCTCATCCATCTTTCGCCCGCCCAAAGGCGCTACGCTAAGGCGGTGCGGGTCGTTCTGTTCATTCTCGTGCTCGTCCTGCTCCCTGTTGTCGCTGGCTCCTATATCGGGCAGGTCATGATGCTTGTCGGGCTCTACATCCTGATGGGGATAGGGCTCAATCTCGAGGTCGGGCTCGCCGGACTTCTCGATCTCGGTTTTGTCGCCTTCTTCGCGGTCGGCGCCTACACCACCGCCATACTGACTGCCGACAGCCCTCACGCGCTCGCCAGCTATACCGCGATCCCAAGTCTTTCATTTTGGGCCGCCATGCCCATCGCTGTCGTGGCGTCGATCGTCGTCGGGGTTTTGTTCGGCATTCCCGTGCTCGGTGTGCGCGGCGACTACCTTGCAGTCGCGACGATGGGCCTCGGCGAGATCGTGCGCGTCGTCGTGCAATCCGACATGGCCGCACCGCTGCTCGGGGGCGCTCAGGGGATTCTGCAAATCCCGAAACCCAGGATTGGCGGCTACGAGCTCGCTGATCCCGTGCAACTCTTCTATCTGACCCTCGCGGCGTCGGCCATCGCCGCCTATTTTGCTTGGCGTCTCGAGAATTCGCGCCTAGGTCGCGCCTGGATGGCGGTTCGCGACGACGAGGACGTAGCGCAGGCGCTCGGTATCAACCTTGTAAAGGTCAAGCTGCTCGCCTACGGCCTCGGTGCTGCTTTTGCAGGACTGGCCGGGTCGATCTTCGCCGTCATGTTGACGTCGGTCTATCCGAGTAGCTTCCAGCTGCTAGTCTCGATCAACGTGCTCGCGCTGATCGTCGTGGGCGGGATGGGCAGCCTTCCCGGGGTCATGGTCGGCGCCATGGCGTTGGTTGGCCTGCCGGAACTGCTGCGTGAATTCGGCGAATTCCGCTTTCTTCTCTACGGCGCCGCGCTCATCATGATGATGCGCGTCAGACCCGAGGGCCTATGGCCTTCGGCGACGCGCCGCCGTGAGCTGCGCGACGAGGCAGGCGAAAGCGTGCTCGACGAACCCGAAGATGCTGCGGCTCTCGCCAGGCGCCGCGTGTCCGACCTGCAGAAGACAGAACTGTAAATGGCGCCTGCGCCGGAAACAATCTTGACGACCGAGCGGCTGATGATGCGCTTCGGCGGTCTTTTCGCGGTCAACGAACTCGACCTAAACGTCCGTCAGGGCGCGATCCACAGCATCATCGGCCCGAATGGCGCCGGCAAGACCACAGTCTTTAACTGCATCATGCAGAACCTGCAGATCTCAGCGGGCAGGATCTGGTTTCGAGGCGAGCGGATCGATGGCCTTACGCCCGACCTCGTCGCCGCGGCCGGGGTGAGCCGCACCTACCAGAACATCCGGCTGTTCCGGAACGTCACGGCAATGGAAAACCTCCTGGTCGGAATGCATCTCCATCTTCGCTCCCATTGGTGGGGAGCGCTGATCAATTCGCCCCATACGCGGCGAAGCGAGAAGGGGGCCCACGATGAGGCGCTCAAACTCCTGCGCTTCGTCGGGCTGAAGGGCCGCGGCGACGTTCTCGCCCGGAATCTCGCCTACGGCGAGCAGCGGCGGCTGGAAATGGGACGGGCTCTGGCGACGCGACCGAAACTGCTCTTACTCGATGAGCCGACGGCAGGGATGAATCCTCACGAAACCTCCGAGATGATGGCGTTCATCCGGGAGGCCCGGGAAGCCTTCGACGTCACCATCCTTCTGATCGAGCATCAAATGCGAGTAGTGATGGGGATGTCGGATGTGGTGACGGTGCTGGATCATGGGGTTAAAATCGCCGAGGGGCCACCCGCCGAGGTCCAGAGCGACGCGACGGTGATCGAGGCCTATCTGGGCAGCCCCAAGGCTGCTCGACGGCGGGCGATCGCGGGACTCAGCCAATCTCCCATACCCCCCAACCAAGGTGGGTAGCGAGGCGGGATGGCTCTTCTCGAGATCGACGACATTCATGTCTCTTACGACAACATCGAGGCTCTCAAGGGCGTCTCGATCAAGGTCGAGAAGGGACAGATCGTAACGCTCGTCGGAGCGAATGGCGCCGGCAAGACGACCACTTTGAAGGCGGTTAGCGGGCTCCTTCGTCCACGCGTTGGAGACATCCGCTTCGCCGGAGCGAGCCTACGCGATGTCCCGCCCCACGAGATCGCCACTATGGGCGTGCGGCATGTGCCAGAGGGGCGGCGCATTTTTGCGCGCCTTACGGTCGCCGAAAACCTGGCGATGGGAGCCTTTTCCCGGCGGGGTCGCCGAGAGGTCGCCGAGGACCGGGAGCGCATGCTGACGCTCTTTCCGGTTCTGCGGGAGCGCCTCGGCCAGATCGCGGGAACGTTGTCCGGCGGCGAACAGCAGATGGTCGCGACCGCGCGCGCGCTGATGGGGCGTCCGCGCGTACTTCTCATGGACGAGCCCAGCATGGGCCTCTCGCCGGTCATGGTCGAAAGAGTGTTCGAAACCATAAAGGCGATCAACGAACAGGGGGTCACCATCCTGCTGGTCGAGCAGAACGCCGTAGTGGCGCTCGACATCGCCGACGACGCCTATGTGATGGAAAGCGGCCAAGTCGTACTCGCCGGCCGCGGCAAGGATTTACTCGATGACGAGAAGGTGCAGCGGGCGTATCTTGGCTGAATTCGGTGGGATGGTTGGACCATCGCGCCCCAATCGCAAGACGTGAGATCATGCGGATAGTCGTTCTGGGCGGAGGCGTGGTCGGCGTCACAACCGCCTATCAGCTGCAGAAAGACGGTCATGACGTCGTCGTCCTCGAGCGCAACAGCGAGGTCGCAGCCGAGGCGAGTTGGGGCAACGCCGGCATGATCGCGCCCGGTCATTCCTTCGTCTGGTCATCGCCAAAGGCGCCGATGATTCTTTTGAAATCGCTGTTTCTCGAACATCAGGCGCTACGCTTCAAGCTCTCCGCTGATCCGCGGCTCTATTCCTGGTCCTGGCTATTCCTGATGGAGTGCACGCCGGAAAAGGCGCGCCGCAATACCCTACTCAAGCATCGTCTCGCCGCCTATTCGCAGACCGTCCTCAAGGAGGTCGTGGCCGACGAGACGATCGACTACAATCGCAGCGAACGCGGCATCCTCTACTTCCACCGCGACCAGCAGGCGCTCGACCGCGGCGTTGAGCACATGAAGCTGCTCGAGTCCGACGGCCAGGTGATCAAGGTGCTCGATCGCGACGCCGTTGTTGCGCTCGAACCGTCTCTTGCGTCGGCAAAGAGCAAGATTGCCGGTGGGATCTATTGCCCAACCGACGAGACTGGCGAATCCGCCAAATTTGCTCGAGCGTTGGCGGCCAAGATCATTGTCCGCGGGGGCGAAGTCCACACGGGTGCGACGGTCATCGGGCTCACGACGGACGGCGACAGCATCGCGCAGGCCCTGACTCACAGAGGCGCCTTCAAGGGCGACGCCTTTGTTCTCGCCCTTGGAGCCGAAAGTCCGATTCTCGCGCGCAAGCTCGGTATTCAGCTGCCGATCTATCCGATCAAGGGCTATTCGCTTACGATACCTATCGGCAACCGGCTGTCGCCGCCGACGATTGCTTCCGTCGACGAGCACAATCTCGTCGCCGTCTCCCGCTTCGGGGATCGAATTCGCGTCACTGCGACTGCCGAGTTCGCCGGTTACGACACGAGCCACAAGCCGTCCGATTTCGCTTTCATGAAGGCTGTCACCCAGGACCTTTACCCCGACGGCGCGGACTACGACCGCGCGGAGATGTGGGCGGGCCTGAGACCGATGACGCCCAACAATCTTCCGTTCTTCGGGCGGCGGCGCTTCCGGAACCTTTTCCTCAACACAGGACACGGCCACATCGGGTGGACCATGTCGCACGGCTCGGCCAGAATCACGGCGGACCTGATCGCCGGGCGCAACCCGGCAATATCCATGGACGGTCTTCTGACCGGGTAACCAGGGAGCAGCATCCATGTCGCTCATCGAAACCGCCGCCGCACCCGCGGAGTCCGGACCGATGGACCTCGGCGTCGTACCGTCCGAACTTGACGGCGGCGTCGCGGCGCGCGCCGCGATCGGCCTTGTTGTTCTGGCGACCGACCAGACCATGGAGCACGAGTTTCGCATCCTCGTGCGCCAGCCCGGCGTTGCATTCTACGAGTCCCGTGTCTTCAACGAACATGACATCACTCCCGAAACGTTGCGCGCCATAGGCCCGAGGATCGCGCCGAGCGTGGATCTTATCCTCCCGAGCATCGAGCTCGACGTCGTGGCGTTCGGCTGCACGTCGGCGACCATGACCTTGGGCGAGGACGCGGTCTTCGCTGAAATCCAGAGAGCTCGGCCGCATGTCGCTTGCACAACCCCGGTCACGGCCGCGCTTGCTGCGTTTCGGGCGCTGGGCTCAAAGAAGATTGGCTTGCTCACCCCCTATTCACCCGAGATCAACTCAAGCCTGGTCCGATATTTCGGCGACCGTGGTCTCAACATTGGTGCCGTCGCGACTTTCGACAGGCGCGACGACCGCGAGGCGGCTCGTATCTCGGTCGCCTCGATAGAAGCCGCGGCAGAGAGCCTTGCCGCAGCGCCCGCGATCGACGGGATTTTCGTCTCCTGCACCAGCCTGCGCGTCGCGGAGGCCGCCGAGCGTCTTGAGGAACGCACTTGCGTGCCTATCACCTCCAGCAACCACGCGATGGCGTGGCATTGTCTGCGACTTGCCGGGATCGAGGATGTGGTTTCAGCCGCAGGAAAGCTCTACGAACTGCCATCCCGCTGAGCAACTTGGTTAGTGCGAGCGGCCAGAAGGCCCGACCAGGTCGATCGGCGTGGCGAAAGGCGACAGCGCGGACTCTGCCGCGAAGTACGAGATGTACACGCTCTATGCACGCGCCAGGTGGGGCTCGGCGCTGATCGAAACGCAGCTCGCCTGGTATAGGTTGCCGTACCGGCTGGAGGGCATCGGCGATCTCTTCAAGGAAGAGGCGGCCGGCAAGAAGCTGCGCCCGTTCAATCCTCTCATGCAGCTCCCGACGCTGGTGCTGCCCGACGGGCAGATCATGACCGAGAGCGCGGCGATCACGCTCTATTTGGCGGAGGCCACGGGGCGGAGCGATCTCGTTCCCCCACCGCCCCGGCCGCAGTTCCTGCGCTGGCTGGTGTTCGTGATTGCCAACATCTACCCGACGCACACCTATGCCGACGTTCCCGGACGGTTTGTGGTGGGCGAGGACGCGCAGAGAGCTTTCGAGGCCAACGTCAACGCCTACGCGCGGCGGCTTTGGGAGATAATGGAGGCGCAAGCCAGCGCGCCTTGGTTTCTCGGTGCGCACTTCACGGCGCTCGACCTGTTCATTGCGGTCATGACGAAATGGCGGCCGACACGCGCGTGGTTCAAGACGCACGCGCCGCGCCTGCACGCCATTGCCTTGGCGGCGCAGGTGGCCCCTCAAATTGCGGAGGTTTGGTCGCGAAACTTTCCGGATATCGCTTGAAAGGAAAGCACGAGCTTTTGATTTTTCTCATGCGGATCGACCACGAAGCAGCCGTTTAAGCGTACGAGGACTCAGTGTAGCAAATGTCCCCTTTGCGTCGGAAGTCGCCCATCCATTCGCACATCGGTAACTTCCGCTTAGGGCGGATTCCTTCCCTCCAATGGGGCGTCCGGGAACGGCAGGACTCTGCCCAGAAGTGGACCTACGCCAACCTCGCTGACAGCAGCATCGCCTCGGCGATCTCGGGCATTTCGAGCGATGGCGAGAAGCCTTCGAGCGCCGGCGTGAGGACGGCGTGGGCGTCGGCAGGGCGACCCATTGCTTGATAGAGCTTCGCAAGCGCCAGCGTCGCGCGCAGTTCGAAGCTGCGCGTCCCTTGCTGCTTTGCGACACCGATGGCGGACCTCAAGGCTTCTTCGGCTGGTGCCGGGTCGGAGGTATTGCGCAGCAGCAGCATTTCTCCGCGGACGCGATGGAGCTCCGCTTCGAACGCGCGATACTCGGTTCGCTCGCATGTCGCCAGCGCTTCGTCAATGACGGCGACCGCGCGGTCAACATCGCCGGCGCGGGCTTCGGATTCGGCGAGCGCGATCTTGATGAGCCCGTCGAAGGTCAGAGCGTTTTGATCGCGCTGAAGTTGGATGCCGCGGCGCATGTCCGCGACCCCCCGGCCAAGCGGGCCGGCTGCCCGGGCCAAGCCGTCAAGAAAGACCCCGACCGCTCGCCATAACGACAGGTCATGCTCACGCGCCAATCGTGCGGCTTCTACCGCGTGCGGCGCGGCGCGAGAGCAGTTGCCGCGCATGAGTTCAAACATAGCCGCGAGATGTTCCCCGAAGACGCTCGTGTGGACATGGGCGAGGCCCGCGATCCGCGCCTCAGCGTCGCGAGCAAGGGAAATAGCGCGCTCGATGTCGCCCATCGGCCACAACGTGAGCGCGAGGTAGAGCATCGCCGCCACGCCGGTATCCTGTCCGAAGCGAAAGGCGAGATCGTCGTCACGCCCGGGCTCAAACAACGCGACAGCGCGTTCCAGATGGCCGCGCGCTTCGCGGTACTCTCCGGCGAACCAATGCGTGAGCCCAGCTGCGCGGTGAGCGACGCCAGCCTCAGCCGAATCGGGTCTTGCCTCGATGTGGCTGAGGAAGGTCGCGGCGTCCTTCTCATCGATGGCAATTCGCCCCGCACATGACTGCCGGCCCACAGACCGTAGTCGACCGCCAGCCGCTCCAGTGCGTCTTTGTCGCCAAACGCCGACTCCCCGGGCTCTTGCGAAGGCGGCGGTCGTCTCCGGTGCGCCGTAACCCCGCGCTGCGATCAGCGCGTTGCCGTAGGCGACGTGCAATCTCTGTCCCTGGCATGAGAGGCCCCCTGCCTTGTCGGCCATGGCTATCGCCTTGCCGAGATGCGCGATTGCCTCCTGGAAGGCGGAACGGCGCAGAGCCTGATCGCCCGCCTTGCCCCACCACTCGATCGCGAGGTCGTCGAGGCCGGCCTCGGTGAAATGATGGGTAATGACTTCCGGCTCGGCTGCGGCGCGCTCGGGATCGTCGTGCAGAACTTCCGCCGCGCGGCGGTGCAGCACCTGGCGGCGGCTCTTGAGCAGCCTGTCGTAGGCGGCGTCCTGGATCAGCGCGTGCTTGAACCGATAGTTCGCCTGCGGGCCCCTATCCTCGACGATGAAGAGGTCCGCATCGGCGAGCCTGTCGAGCGCGGACTGGAGGGCGGGGTCGTCGGCCCCGCCCACAGCACGCAACAACGCGTAGGTAAATCTCGCGTCAACACGGCGCCGATCTGCGCCACCTCGCGCGCTTCGCCCAGCCGGTCCAGCCGAGCCGCGAGCGACTGCTGAAGCGTCGGCGGGATCGCCTGCAGGCCACCGGCCTCACCACGCTCGAGCAGGAGCCGCGTCACCTCCTCGACAAAGAGCGGCACGCCGCCGGCGCGCTCGCTTACGCCTTTGATGACTTCAGGCGACAGCGCGCGCTGAGACGCCACTTCGGCGACTATGCGCTGAACGAGCGCCTCGCCGAGCGGCGTCAGCGAAATAACGCTATGGTGCGGCCGCAGGCTCCAGGGCGGGCGGAATTCCGGTCGCAACGTCGCCAGGATGAGGAGAGGAGCCAGCGCGCCGCGATCGCTGAGCGCATGCACGAGATCAATCGAGGTAGGGTCGAACCACTGCAAGTCCTCAAAGACGAGGACCACCGGCTGGATGCGCGCGCCGGCGATTGCCCATTCGACCATCGCCGCCAACTGCCTGCGGCGAACCTCCTCCGGCGAAAGGCTGGGCAAGCGCTCGGGCGGGACCGGAATATCGATTAGCGGCGCGAGCAAGTCGGCCTGCTCCTTACCGAGCTTGACCTGCGTAAGGGCCGACTCGAGCTCGGCGAGGCGCCGCTCCCGCGGAACGTCAGGACCGCTGAACCGAGCGCGACCCCACCCTAAGACGGAATGCAGCGGGGTGTTCTGCAAGAGCTGAGACGAACTCCATTCGATCCATGAGTGACGTGTCTCCCCAAGCCTTGCGCGAAACTCTTCGACGAGGCGCGACTTGCCGATGCCGGGTTCGCCGACGATCGGCACGAACTGTCCTTCGCCGGCGCGAGCGCGTTCCCAGCGGCGGTCGATCACACCAAGGTCCTCCGCACGGCCGACGAAAGGCGTGAGGAGCCGAGGGCCCTTCCTCCGGCGTCCCCCGCTCACGCGCAGAATGCGATAGAGCGTAATTGGCGTCGGCGCGCCCTTGAGCTCATGCGCGCCCCGGTGCTCAACGACGAACAGGCCGGCGACCTGCCGCTGGACGGTCGAAGTGACCAGTACGGTTCCTGGCTCGGCAGCGGCCTGGACGCGTGCGGCGATATTAGGCGCCTCCCCGAATACCTCACCGGTGGCATCGACGACGACTGGGCCGGTTTCCAGCCCGATGCGAGCGACAAGCTCCGGGATCGCAGACGCGGCGTTCCTCGAGTTAAGTTCGCCGAGCGCCCGATGAATGGCGAGCGCCGCGCGCACTGCGCGCTCGGTGTCGTTCTCTTGCGCCTGCGGGTAGCCGAACAGGGCCATGAGCCCGTCGCCGAGTTTCTTCAGCACATGCCCGCCAAGCGCGGTCACCGCCGCTGAGGCTTCGTCGAGATAGGCGTTGACGAGGCTGCGCCAGTCTTCCGCGTCGAGCCGCGACGCGAGCGCCGTCGAATCGACGAGGTCGCAGAACATAACCGTGAGCGGACGCCGTTCCGCGTCCCTGCCTCCGGCAAGAGGCACGGGGGTCGCCGTCGCGGGCACGTTGGCTTCGGCTGGAGGAGCGCTTTCTTTCGACGAGCAGCTCGGGTCAATCTCGCAGAGGCTTGCGATCACTTTCAGAAGCCGTTTGCGATCTCCGAGCGGCACGCCGATCTGCGCAAGCTCGCCATCCTTCAGATCGGCCAGCACGTCCATTTCGATCGCATGTTCGCGAAAGACTGTCTCGTACTGCCCGAGGCCGAGACCGCGAAGCCACTCGCCGACGTCCATGGCCGCGCTCCACACCGCTTGTCAGTCGCAGAGTGCTGCCTGGCCCTCCACTTCTGCGCAGCACAATGGCGGCGCCGTGCTTCAGAGGGATTTCAGTTGCCCAAAAACGGGTTACGTTTGTAACAGAGGGCTGGGTGGCGGCTTCGAAGCGCCAGCCGCCTGCTGATGGCCGTTGTATTGGAAGCTTCACCGGCGCGGCCGCTCTTGCCGCAGGCCAGCATGTGCACGGCCCTCCGACCATCGACCTGCGCTTGCGGCTGAAGTCACGGTTCTCGCTTTGCGACGGGTCGCGCCTCAACGCCTAGGCGGCCCGTCGATCATTGCTTCGGATCGGGGTTACCCGTTCGGCGCATGACTGAACGACCGTTCCTCGCGCGACTGACGCCTTCAGCCGAGGCCCGCTTTCTCGCGCTTCCCCCCGTTCACAGGGCCGATCTTGAAGGGCAGCAAAGGGTCGATCTCAGTCAGTTCCCGAGTGAACAGCGAGCGTCGTATGAGGGCGGGAAGCGCCGTTACGGAGGTCGCCTCGGGAAGGACAGGAATCCGCTCCGGCGTGACGCCAAGTTGCGATGCGGCAGCTCGAAAGCTCCGTTGGTCGGCAACAGTGACGAATGCGGACAGATTGGCCAGGTCGCCACGATCCATTGCTGAGTTTCTCTCAATGCCGAATGCAATCGATATAGGATTTTCTTTTCCGATTTGCATCGACATCTTGGCAGGGCGCGGGCCCGCCGAATGAAAAGAAGAAACTATGACGAGCATTCAGAATGACCGGACGGACGAAACGACCGACCGCCGTCTGCTGCAACAAACCTCGGGCGCGCAACCGGCCGAGCAGGCCAAGGATGATTCCCACGCGGATGATCCGAATACGATTATGAGACTACTGCACCAGACAGCCCAGCTGGCTTGCAGTCGCTACGACCGCGCGTTGCACGCCCAGCTCCCAGGCATGACTCTCGGACGATGCGCTGTTCTCATACAGCTGGCGCAGCACGAAAGGCCCAATCAAGCCGCCCTCGCTCAAATTCTCGACATCAGGCCAATTACG
>Ga0209624_10002399_pt1 | contig 13860 bp, 16 predicted proteins | sample JacPinW_OM2H0_O1_FD_188565 | JGI IMG/M metagenome (GOLD analysis project Ga0209624, IMG submission 188565) | Forest soil microbial communities from Algoma, Ontario, Canada - Jack Pine, Ontario site 1_JW_OM2H0_O1 (SPAdes) (version 2) | ecosystem: Environmental > Terrestrial > Soil > Boreal...
CGAGGCACGCTTGCTGCGAGCGCTGCGAGACACGGCTGCTCGCGTGCCCGACGTGCTGGCCGTGTGCGATGAGGACGCGACGATCGGCGCCCCGTTCTACGTGATGGAGCTGGTGGACGGTGAAGCGATCGTTGCGAGCCTCCCGCCCGCGCTCGACACGCCCACCGAACGCCGCCGCATCAGCGAGCAGCTGATTGACGCCCTCGTTGAGATCCACGCCGTCGACTGGCGCGCCGCGGGACTCGAGGACTTTGGCAAGCCCACCGGCTACCTGGAGCGCCAGCTGCGGCGCTTCGGCGGCCTATGGGAGTTGAACAAGACACGTGAGATCCCCGCCGTCGAGAGCGTCGGGACATGGCTGGCCGAGCACCTGCCAGACCCCAGCCTATCCACCCAGGCGACGATCGTCCATGGCGATTACCGCCTGGGCAACACGATGTTCGCATTGGATGCGCCCGCGCGACTGGCGGCCGTGCTCGACTGGGAGATGGCCACGATCGGCGACCCATTGGCAGACATCGGCTACCTGTGCATGATGTGGGCGCAGGCGGGCGATCCGAGCGACGGCCTGCGGGCCGCGCTCGGCAACGTCACACGAGCCGAAGGCTTTTATACCCGTGACGAGCTGATCGCCCGTTATCAGGAGCGATCCGGTCGGCCAGTGAGCGACATCCGCTGGTACATCACGCTCGCGCTATGGAAGAGCGTGGTGTTCATGGAGGGCAACTACAAGCGCGCGATCGCGGGCACCACTGACGACCCGTATCTGGCGCAGTTCGGTGACGGCGTGCTCGAGCTCGCGAGCCGTGCCGAGGAGGTGGCGCTCGGTGCCTGAGTCGTCACAGAGCGCCAACGGCGGTGCTCGCTCCGCCCTGCTGATCGACTGGGGCGGGGTGCTGACGAGCAACCTGTTCGTGTCGTTCAACGCCCACTGCGTAGCCAGCGGGATCGAGCCGGAGACACTACGCGAACGCTTCCGCGGCGATTCCGCCGCCCGCGAGCTGTTGATTGCCCTAGAGAAGGGCCAGCTCGACGAGGCGGCCTTCGAGTTGCAGTTCGCAACCCAACTGGGCGTCGCGCCCGATGGGCTGATCGATGGCTTGTTCGCAGGCGTGCAGCCGGATGTGGCGATGGTGCAGGCCGTGCGCAGGGCGCGCCAAGCGGGGGTCCGCACAGCGCTCGTATCCAACTCGTGGGGCGTGCACCGCTACCCACGGGACATGTTTGACGAACTGTTCGACGGCGTCGTGATATCCGGCGAAGAGGGCATCCGCAAGCCGTCACGGCGGATGTATGAGCTCGGCGCTGAGCGCGCCGGCGTAGCGCCCGAGGCGTGCGTGTTCGTGGACGATCTCGAGTTCAACCTCAAGCCCGCGCAAGACATGGGCATGGCGACCGTTCATCACACCAGCGCCGAGATCAGCATCCCGGAGCTGGAGCGGATTCTGGGTGTGTCGCTGGGCGGATAGGCCAGCTGAATGCTTCAGCCCATGTAGACAGATCAAGCGCCTAAATAGTAGACTGAGGTTGTGAGCACCACCATCAGAGTGAGTGAGCCGACCAGGGATCGATTCGCCAAGCTGGCGCAGGCGACCGGCCGCCCAATGAGCCAACTGGTGGACGAGGCAGCAGATGCGCTGGAGCGGCGCGTCTTCTTCGACCAGCTCTCTACTCGCTACGAAGCGTTGCGGACCGATCCGCGGGCATGGAGCGAGATCGAGGCCGAGCGCACAGCGGAGAGCAACGCCCTACGTGACCGCTCCTCGTGAGCCCTCGACGCGGCGAGGTATGGCTGATCGACTTTGGCAAGCCTGTCGGCCGCGAGCAGTCAGGCCGGCGGCCGGCTGTTGTCATTTCATCTGACCTGCTGAACGAAAGCGCGGCCGGTGTCCTGATCGTGATCCCCATCACGACCTCATACCGCGGGCTTCCTTCTCACATCGAGATCGACAATGGAAAGTCAGGGCTGGACGAGGTGAGTTACGCGAAGTGCGAGGACGTGAAGTCCGTCTCAGAGCAGCGTCTGATCAGCCGAATCGGCGCAGCAGGCGACGAGGTTATGTTCCAAGCCGCCCGCGCGCTGGGCTTCCTGCTCGACCTCTAGTCCCGCTTCCCCCGCCCGTACATCAACTTGAACGCCCCCGCCAACAGCCGCGACGTGCGCGACTTGTAGGGGTACATGAAGAGTTCCTTCTTCATGGCCATTCTCGCGGTGACGACGATCGCCTGCTGGGAGCAGTACTTGCGGATGCCGCCTGCGCCGTGGCGGGAGCCGATGCCGGATGTCTTGGCGCCACCCATGGGTAGCTCGAGCACGGTGTAGTTGATCATCGCGTCGTTGACATTGGCTGCGCCCGCTTCGATGCGCCTTGCGATCGCCTCGCCGCGCGCAGCGTCACGCGAGAACACGGACGCGCCGAGACCGTAGGGAGAGTCGTTGGCCAGGCGCACAGCCTCATCCGCGTCAGCCACCTTCATGATCGGCAGCGTCGGCCCGAACGTCTCCTCGGTCATGCACTTCATCGTGTGGTCGACATCCACCAGCACCGTGGGTTCGTAGAAGCGGCCCGCGCCCGGGAGCTGCTGGCCGCCGGCGAGCACGCGGGCGCCCTTCTGCACGGCGTCCGCGACGTGGTCCTTGATCGTGTCCAGCTGAGGCGGGAAGGTAATGGCGCCCACCTCCACCGTGCCAAAGCCGCCGTCGGGGTTGCCCACGCGCAGCGCGCGCACTTTGCCAGCGACTTTCTCGACGAACTCGTCATACACCGGCTCCTCCACGTACACCCGCTCGATCGAGATGCACGTCTGCCCAGCGTTCTGCATAGAGAAGTACGTGGCGAAGTTGGCCGCACGCTCGATGTCAGCGTCTGAGAGGACGATCATCGGATCCTTGCCGCCGAGCTCCAGTGACGCGGGGATCAGACGCCTAGCCGCAGCTTCAGCGACCTTCCTACCGGTCTTGGTCGAGCCGGTGAACATGATCATGTCCACGTGCTCGATCAGCGCTGCGCCAGTCCCCCCGCGCCCGGTAGCAATCTGCAGCACGTTCTCCGGCAGACCGCACTCGCGCAAGCCTTCGGCCATCAACAGCGAGGTCAGCGGAGTGACCTCCGAGGGCTTGAGGATCACACTGTTGCCTGCCATCAACGCGGGGATGCAGTCGCCGAAGGAGTTCGTCAGAGGGTAGTTCCACGGACCAATCACACCGATCAGCCCTAGCGGGCGGTAGCGCTGGATCAGCTTCTTGCCCTTGACCAACACCTGGCTTGACTTGACCGACTCGTCGGCGAGGTACTCAGGTCCGTGCTTGGCCCAGAAGCCGAACGCGTTGCCCGCATAGCCGATCTCCGCGAGGTTGGCGTCCTCGTAGGTCTTGCCCGTCTCTGAAACGATCGTGTCCGCCACACGCTGGGCGTTGTCCATCAGCCACTTCTGCGCCCGCAACAGCACCCGTGCACGCCCCTCAAAGCCGTACGCCTCCCACTCAGGCTGTGCCTTGCGGCCACGCGCAGCCATCTCCGCGACGGCGTCCGCGCCAAGATCGGGGACGCTACGAACCGTCTCCCCAGTTGCAGGGTTCTCAACAGGAATTTCCGGGTTGGATGGGATGTCAATCCCTGCCTGGATCGGAGCCTCGGCGTGGACCGCCGCGCTCGCCTCGGCCGTCTCGTCGTCGGCCTGCAGGATCTCCTGCTCGACGTGCTGCTCAACGCTCGCCATCAGATGCACTCTCCCCTGCTCGAAGTCTCATAACGAACAGAGTACTCCTTGATCGATCGCGACTTGAGTTCGATTGGCTGTACGGCCAGTGCCCGGCCGGATGCCGCCGTTGCGTCAGTCGGCGAGATCGATCGAGTCGATCCCGATCGGCTCGGACGGGCGGTCGCCACCGTCGGTAGTGACACCCTCGAGCTTGTCGACCACGTCCATTCCCCCGGTGACCTGACCGAAGACGGTGTGCTTGCCATCCAGCCATGGGCAAGCCTCAGCGGTGACGAGGAAGAACTGCGAGCCGTTGGTGTTCGGACCAGCATTTGCCATCGCGAGCGCCCCACGCACGATCTTGTGGGGGTTGATCTCATCCTCGAAGGTGTAGCCGGGGCCGCCGGTACCCGTTCCCAACGGACAGCCACCCTGGATCATGAAGTCCCTGATCACGCGATGGAAGGTGAGCCCGTCGTAGAAGCCCTCGGTGACGAGCTTGCGGAAGTTCTCTACGGTCTTCGGCGCGTCCTCGTCAAACAGCTCGAAGACGATCGGTCCCTCTGTGGTTTTCATCGTTGCTGTCGACACGCTCGCCCTTCCCTTGTTGACGGTCACTGTGGCAAGGGCACGATAGCGACAGCTATCGCGCCCTTGCTCGACGCCCCTTCGAAGCGGGCGGGGCGATAGTGGCGACACCTTCGCTCGCGGCCGCGTCATGGCGAATTATGATCGGGGTGCTGGCAGGCTGGATACCGAGGAGTGAGGCCGTCGTTTCGTTGATGGGAAGCTGTTCGTAGGTGTTGATCTCCACGATCTGCGTTGGAGTTCCGGCGTTGCCAGGGAAGCTCATCCCGACCTCTTCGACGGTGAAGCGGACGGGGATGTAGGTATTGGCGTCGACGTCATACTCGACCGGCCACGGCGGATGAGCCGGCCCGAATGAGGAGCTGGGTTCGTCCCCCACCAGACGCTCGACTGCGCGGCCGTCCACGGTGCCGTCACCGGCGTGGTGCAGTTGCCCGGCTTCGAGCATCAAGCGGATGTGATCCGCTGGGTCAACCCCTAGTGGCCCATCGTGAAGATCCACGCGCGTGCCACCTTCGCTTATCCCGGTCGTTATATCCAGTGTGTTCACCGACTGGAGATAGACCTCTTCGACGCCGCCGGCGTAGGCCCGCTGCACCTGCTCGAGATGCGTGCCCTGCGCGGTGACACTCGGCACAGTGGCGGCGACCCGCCAGCGCGTAGGCTGGGAAGCGGACCACCGTTCAGCGACCCGCGGCTCATTGTCTTCGGCTTCAGGGCCCACGATCTGAGCCTGAGAGCCGCCCCGCATTTCCATGTGTGAGGTGGTGACGAGGTGCACGACATGCCCCACGGGCGACAGCGCGGCCTCGGCCTGCGCGACGATGTCGAGCCGCCCACTACCGCCGGTGCCCGTCAGCATCAGTGTTCCGGTGGCGGCGAGGATCATCGTCAGCGCGAGCGCGCCCGCAACGGCTCGCCGAGGGCCAGACCGTCTCTCGGCCGTCCGTGCGTCGGCCTCTTGGAGCAGTTCGCCGAAGCCCTCGAGGAGGCGCTCGTATCCAATGTCCTTGCTGGTGTCGGTCATGTCTCGAGTGCCTCCATTAGCGTTTTGGAATCCAACAAGTCGCTTAGCACTCCGACCCCACGCGAGACGCGCTTGCGAGCCGCCTGCTCGGTGATCGCCAGGCGCGCTGCTAGGTCGGGATAAGAAAGCTCGTCGACGATGCGCAGCTCGATCGCCTCGCGCGCATCCTCGGGGAGCATCGCGACACCTGCCGCGATCGCGTGACGCAAGTCATCGAGACCCGCACGGCGGACGATCTCGGCCTCCGTGTCTGGATCGATCTCCGGACGCTCGATCCCCAAACGCTTCATCGCTCGGCGCTCCGCGCTGCCGCGACGGTAGTAACGCGAGAGCTGTCGCCGCGCGATCGCGTAGAGCCACGCGCCGGCCTCCTCGTCGGTGGCTCCGCGGTAGCGTCCACGAGCGGCGAGCGCTTGAGCAAACGTCTCGGCCCACAGATCCAGCGCTACCTCGGTATCGCTCGTTCGACGCACGATAAATGTCAACAGATCCTCGCGGTGGCGGACGTAAAGACGCCCAATGTCGAGTTGTCGGACAGCCATCGCTCCTAAAGTGCCACGTCCGATCTGACTGTGACCAATCAATCAGGCCGCAATGCGCGGACGACTACGCGTGGGCGGAGGCGAGCCCGAGGAACACGATCAGCGACCGGTTCAGGGCGATGAGCTCCTCGTCGCGTAGTTTGCCGAGACGTTCGCCGAGGCTGGACCGCGGCACGGTCGTGACCTTGTCGACCATGAGCTGACTTGCCTGTTCGAGGCCGTTGTCCGCGGATGGATCGATGGGAAGTCTGACGAGTGGAGCCTCGACTGGATTCGTGGTGAAGGGGCAGACCGTGACCGACGCGGTGGCGTCGAAGTGATCGTCCTGAAGAATGACGACAGGCCGGGGCTTGCCGGTGTAGGGCACTCGCGCTGCGGCCGTGTAGATCTCGCCGCGCGTCACCGAGAGGCAGCCTGTTCGTCCTCGGCGTCCCACGAGGAGGAGATCGCGTCGACGAAGGCTTGATCGTCTGCCTCGTGTTCGCTAGTCGAGATCGCAACCGACTGGCGGTGCGCCTCAGCGACGAACTCGGGGGCTCGAACGTCTGGAACCCAGATCTGGAGTGGACGCAGCCCCTGACTGCGCAAGCGCTCACGGTGTCGGCGCACCCGGTCACGAGTCGATGACATATCCACGATGTTACATGTAACGCCTGGAGCGTCAAGCGTCAGCTGCGCACTTTTGCTCGATGCCCGTGTGAGTCGGGCAGGACGGTGGTGGCGATACCGGCGCTGGCAGCCACCGACAGTAGGGGTCCGTCCGAGCTGGCGATGCGCCCGCCCGTCGGAGCGCTCGCCACCAGCACAGCATCGGCGAGTGAGATTGGACAGCGAGAGCGATGATAATAAGCAGCACGAATCTCGCCCGCACGCCAAGCTTGAGCGGGTCCAAGCGGCAGCAGCGTCAGGCTCTTTGCCAGAAGACCCTCGATCACCGGTCGCGTTTGCTCGATCTCGAGCTCATAACGGCGCTTGAGTCGATCTACTGCCTCGGCGAGGTTGAGTGTGGTCATCGCTGCGCCGTGACTCAGCATCTCCTGTACCTCACCAGCAGCCGGCTCAGCTCCGAGCAACGCTATCAGCGCCGAGGCGTCGATTAGGGTGGCGGCAGGGTTAGCCTGCTCGTCAGCGGCGGCCACGCTCTTGGCCATCCAGTTCCTCTTCGCGATCCAAGCCCTTGGCCTCATCCGAGCCGAGCGCACCGATTTGCGTGGCGAATGCCCCTACGGCGGCGGCTACCGGGTCATCTGGCACCGGACGCAGCACGACGTGGTCGCCGCGATCTTCGGCGAGGACAGTTCGCGTCCGCCATCGCTTGCGCACCTCCGCCGGTACGGACACCTGACCACCACTGGAGATCGCAAGTCGCTTTGCCATGGCCATTACAAAATACCATGGTGCCAGCGTGCGTCGCGTACTACTTCGCCTTCACGCGCTCCAAGCTCACCGTCCGGCCGTCCGCGCCGCCTGCGATCGCACGACCGTTGAGCGCCTCGATCACCCGGTCGGCCTCGCTGGCGGGCACTGATAGGAACGAGAAGCGGTCGAGCACGAGCACGTCGCGTACCGCCTCGCCGTCGAGACCCGCCGACGAGGTCACCGAGCCAACGATGTCAGCCACGCTCAGCCCCGCGGCGCGGCCGCCGCCGAGCACCAGCTTGGTATAGGTCTCGTTATCATCGCGCCGAGAGATCTTTGGCTTGGAGTGCCGCCTCGGGCGCTCGCGCACGGGCGTCGGCTCGGCCACGGCGCCCTGCTCCCATTGGGCCACGTGTGTGCCGATGTGCTTTTCGATCGCCTCAAGCTCACGCTTCTGGCGGTCCTCCACGAACGTGATCGCGCGGCCTGAGCGACCCACACGCCCGGTGCGCCCGATGCGGTGCACGTAGGTGTCGGGGCTGGTAGGCACGTCGTAGTTGACCACCAGCGTCACCGTCGAGATGTCCAGCCCACGCGCAGCTACGTCGGTGGCGACGAGGATCGGCACGCGTCCGCCCTTGAACGCGAGCATCACGCCATCCCGAGAGCCCTGGGACATGTCGCCGTGCAGAGCGCGCACGTTCATGCCGCGGTCGCGCAGCGTGCGGAACAGCTGGTCGCAGCGGATCTTCGTGCGTACGAACACGATCGCCTGCTGCCCCTCCGCTTCGCTCTTGGAGCTCATCTCGGCCCGCAGCACCTCGACGAGCTTGTCCGGCTTGGCCTTCGTCTCGACCGGCAGCTGGAACTGCGCGACGGTGTCGATCGTCAGCGTCTGCGCCTCGACCTGGATGATCTCGGGGTCGTACATGTAGCGGTCGGCCAGCGCGCGAATCGGCGGCGGCATGGTGGCCGAAAACAGCGCCGTCTGGCGACTCGAGGGCGTCAGCGAGAGGATCTTCTCCACATCCTCCAAGAAGCCAAGGTCGAGCATCTCGTCGGCCTCGTCCAAGACCATAAATCGACAGTCGTGCAGCACCAGCGAGTGACGGGAGATGAGGTCGAGCACCCTGCCAACCGTGCCCACCACAACGTGCCCGCCGGCTCGCAGTTGCGCCTGCTGGGTGCGGATCGGCGCGCCGCCGAACACCGCCACCACGTCGACGCCGCTGTGCGCGCCGTACGTACGCAACGCCTGCGTGACCTGGATGCACAGCTCGCGCGTTGGCGTCAGCACGAGCGCCTGCACCGTCTGCTCGGATGCGTCGATGTACTGCATGATCGGTAGCCCGAACGCAGCCGTCTTGCCGGTGCCCGTCTGCGCCTGGCCGATCACGTCTCCGCCCTGTAGCAGCGCGGGAATCGCCTGTTCTTGAATTGGGCTCGGCGACTCGTAGCCGACGTCGCGCAACGCCTGCAGAATTGGCTCGGATAGCCCGAGCTCGGAAAATGACTTGGCCATGGTGCTCGCCATGGAGCTTAGGCGGATGGGTCGAGCAACAGCTTGCCGGTGCTGCGACGACCCTGCAAATCGCTCTGCGCCTGGGCCGCCTGCTCGAGCTTGTACGTATGTCCGACAATCGCCCGCAACTCGCCGGCGGCGGCGCGAGCGAACAGGTCTGCGAGTGCATTGGCGAACATGCCCGGACGCTCCAGGCAGTGGAACAGATAAAAGCCCACTACCGAGCGCGAATGGCGCAGTAGCGAACCCGTGCGCACCTCGTTGGCTTCGCCGGTGGCGATCCCGCACACCACAATCCGCCCAAACTGTGCAAGCGCCTTGTAGGAGGCGTCGAACACCGCGCCGCCGGACATGTCGAACACGACGTCCAGCTCGCGACCGTCGTTCGCCTCGATCAGCCGCTCGGTCAAGCCCTCCGGCGCGGGGTCGACGGCGACGTCCGCCCCCAGCTCGAGTGCAAGGGCACGCTTGTCCTCGCTCGTCGCCGTGGCGATCACGCGTCCGGCTCCCATCGCGCGGCCGAGCTGTACCGCCAGCGAGCCCACCCCGCCGGCAGCGCCATGAACGACCACGCTCTCCCCCGCCGCCACGCATGCGGCGGTGCGATACAGGTGCCACGCGGTGGTCCCCTGGATGATCAGTGCCAGCGCCGTGCCGTCGTCCACCCCATCGGGGATCGGAAACACGCGGTCCTCGGGCGCGATCGCGTATTCGGCATAGCCGCCGCTACCAACCAGCGCCACCACGCGCTCGCCCGTGTCCTCGCGTACCCCCGCTATCTCGCCGCCTGGCACTAGCGGCAGCGTGGCCTTCTGCACGTAGGAGTTGGTGCGGGTATGCGTGTCAGCGAAGTTCAGCCCCGCGCGGGTGACCTTGATCAGCGTCTGCCCAGGACCAGGCTCGGGGGTTGGTAGCTCGGCAAGCTTCAACACCTCGGGCCCACCAAACTCCGTCATCTGTATCGCACGCATGGCGGCCCCAGGCTAGCGCGTGCACTATGGTGGCCCGCCCATGTCCATCACCGTAGTCGGATCGATTGCCTATGACACCGTTAAGACGCCGTTTGGCGAGCGCGAGCGGATGCTCGGCGGCGCAGCCGTGCACTTCGCCCTGGCCGCATCATTCTTCGACGACGTACGCGTCGTTGGCCCAGTGGGCGATGACTTCGGCGCGCGCCAACTGGCGATCCTGCGCACACGCGGCGTGGACGTGTCAGACGTCGAGCTGGTGGCCGGCGGCAAGACCTTCTTTTGGCAGGGCGAGTATGGCTGGGATCTGAACTCCCGCGAGACGCTCGATACCCAGCTGGGCGTGTTCGAGGGCTTCTCGCCGAAGCTGTCCGAGAGCTCACGCTCGAGCGACGTGCTGTTCCTCGCCAACATCCAGCCCGACCTGCAACTGGACGTCCGCAGCCAGTTGCCGCACGCACGCTTCGTAGCGCTCGACTCGATGAACCTGTGGATCGACATTGCCCGCGACTCGCTCGTGCGAGCGATCGAGGGCGTTGACTGCGTGATCCTCAACGATGCCGAGCTGCGCCAGCTGACGGGTAAGCCCAACCTCGTCTCCGCAGCCCGGGAGGTCCTCTCGTGGGCCCCTCAGACGTCGGCGACGAGCGCATCCGCGGAGGGCCCGCGCGGCCCAAGTGTGATCGTCGCCAAGCAAGGCGAGTACGGCGCCGCGCTGATTACCCGCGAGGGCTTCTTTGCTCTCCCCGCCTATCCGCTGGAGACCGTCATCGACCCCACCGGCGCCGGCGACACATTCGCGGGCGGGCTCGTGGGCTACATCGCAGCCCACCCCGATGAGGCGCTCACCGATGAGCTGCTGCGCCGCGCGATGGCCCACGCCACCGTGCTCGCATCTTTCAACGTGGAGGAGTTCGGGACCGAGCGCATCCAGCGTCTAACCGGCGAGGAGATCGCTGCTCGCATCCAGGCGCTACACGCGATGACGCAGTTCAGCGGCACGCCCCTCGAGCTCCGCAGCTGAGCGCCGCAAACGAGTTCCGGCCCGGACGGCGTCGGCGCCGGGAGCACGTCAGCGCCCAGAGCGGCTCAGCGTCGGCACCCAGACCGGCGTCAGCGCCGGGGCTTGTGCGGACCTTTGGACGGGTATAAAATTTTGGTGAGTGTCGACTTGGACCTTCATCTGGCTGTTGGTGATTCTGAAGATCCCGATCGTGGCGCTGTTCATGATCGTGCGCTGGGCCATCGGCCAGACACCCGAGACCGAAGCCGGACATGACGGTGGCATCGGTCCACGTCCGCTGCCAGCGCATCCTCACCACCCGCGCCCGACGCTGCCGCGCCTGCCGCGGCGGGGGCCCCACGCAGGCCAGCTGCCGTCCTCGCCCCCACGTGTGCGTGCAATCACCGCGCGCCAGCACCTGGCGCACAGCTGATCCGCGCACTGCGACAGAGTGATTTCCAGCGCGAGCGGCGGATACTTGCGCCGGGTTGCTCATAATCGTTGCTAGCGGACCCCCACACGCGGACAGGAGACACGCATGAGCTCTCAGCAATCGACGATCGGCGACAGCGCCGCAGCAGGAAATGGGCAGGCGGCAGGCGATGGCACGGACGCGAGCCGCGAGACGCTCACCGTGACTGACAACCGCACCGGCAAGAGCTACGACCTGCCGATCCAGGACGGCACGGTGCGGGGCACCGACCTGCGCCAGGTCAAGACCAGCGAGGATGACTTCGGGCTGATGGTCTACGACCCCGCGTACATGAACACCGCCTCCTGTCGCAGCTCGATCACCTACATCGACGGCGATGCGGGCATCCTGCAGCACCGCGGTTACCCGATCGAGCAGCTGTGCGAGCACTCCACCTACCTCGAGGTGGCCTACCTGCTGATCAACGGCCGCCTCCCCAACCAGGTCGAGCTGACCGGCTGGATCGACGAGATCACCGTCCACACGTTCGTGCACGAGAACGTCAAGAACTTCATGCAGGGCTTCCGCTATGACGCCAACCCGATGGGCATGCTCGTCGCCTCCGTGGGCGCGCTGTCGACCTTCTACCCCGACGCCAACAAGATCCACGAGGAGCGCGTGCGCGCGATCCAGATCATCCGCCTGCTCGCGAAGATGCCGACGCTGGCCGCATTTGCGTTCCGCCACAACATGGGCCAGCCCTATGTCTACCCCGACAACGAGCTCAGATACGCAGGCAACTTCCTCGGGATGATGTACAAAATGACCGAGCTCAAGTACGAGCCCGATCCCCGCCTGGAACGCGCGCTGGATGTGCTTTTCATCCTTCACGCCGACCACGAACAGAACGCCTCCACCAGCGCCGTTCGCTCGGTCGGCTCTACCCAGGTGGACCCCTATTCGGCGGTTGCCGCCGGCGTAGCCGCGCTGTACGGGCCGCTGCACGGTGGCGCCAACGAGCAGGCATTGCGGATGCTCGCCCGCATCGAAAAGGTGGAGAACATCCCCGATTTCCTCGAGGGTGTCAAGGCCGGCAACGAGCGCCTGATGGGCTTCGGTCACCGCGTTTACAAGAACTACGACCCGCGCGCACGGATCATCAAGAAATACCTCGACGACGTGTTCGAGGTTCGCGGCAAGAGCCCGCTGCTACACGTGGCCACCGAGCTCGAGAAGCGAGCACTGGACGACGAGTACTTCACCTCGCGCAAGCTCTACCCCAACGTCGACTTCTACTCAGGCCTCATCTATGAGGCCCTCGGCCTGCCCGTTGCCATGTTCCCCGTGATGTTCGCCATCGGGCGCACCAGCGGCTGGATCGCCCAGTGGAAGGAGATGGTCGAGGACCCAGAGCAGAAGATCGCCCGGCCGCGGCAGATCTATACCGGGGAACGGGATTTGGACTATGTGGCTATTGGGGAGCGGGGATAGCCTCGCTCATGGGAGAACCGTCTCGACGACCTCTCCGCAGGGACTCTTGGACGGCGCGTTGAGTTTGTCGCCGCTGTAGGACGACTGCCAGTAGTATTTACCTGCGGGAAGCGTCAGCGGACTGGATCGGGGAATCCCGCCATGGGATACGACGAATACCCCGCCGGTGGTGAGCAGTTTGGTGCAGGCATCGTCGGAGTACACGTCGTATTCGATCGTGCCTTCCGCCACTCCCGGGAGCCCGCCGCGCAGTCTCACGCTTGCGTTGACGCTGGCCCCTTCGGTCACCACGATCTTGGCCCCTCGCTGGTAGTGCCTGCCGGTCCCCACTAGCGTCGTTACCAGCCGGTCACGTCGCGGCACTTCAAGCGCAGCCAGCGCTTCTTCTGTTCTTCCGATCCTCGCCTGACGCCTCGCGAGCTTAACTTCGAGCTGGGCTATTTTGGCCTGCAGACGAGCGCACCGCGTCTCCAAGCGTCGGAGCTGGAGGCGTAGCGTCCCAGTACCAGACAGGTGCTCTTCCGCAAGTTCGATCTGTTCTTCGACAACGGTGATCCCCGCTTCCAGCGTTTCGATGTCGTGACGCATGGCAGCAATCGCGGCCGCTTCCCTGGTGGCTTTGCCATGCAGACGTGCAAGCTCCCTGCGAAGCGAGAAGATTGCTTTCACTTCCGCATCGGACTTCCTACTGAGCGGCTGCGCGACAGCCGCACCTCCAGCCGTGTGCTCGTGTGTCGTCATGGCTGACGCCGACGGCACTATTACAGCTCCCATCGCCAACGTCACAGCAAGGCGTCGCATAACCGTCCCCCCTCGTTTAGAGCCGTTGTCGAGACACTCCGCATGTAGTGCCGAACCATGGTCTTAACCCAAGATACGGAACTCAGTGCTGAGGAGACTGTCTACCACCACCGCTCCACGTGGGTCGTAACTATCTTGTGAGCACCAACGTAGCCCCATGCTGCCTTAGCCAGTCCCGCTCCTCGCGATAGCTAGGACAGTAACGCTCCACCAACGCCCAGAAGCGTGGAGAATGGTCGAGGATCTCCAGGTGGCAGACCTCGTGCCACACGACGTATTCGAGCACTCGTTCGGGAGCCAGTAGCAGACGCCAATTGAAACTCATACGGCCGTTCGCCGAGCACGATGCCCAGCGGGTGCGCTGCGCGCGGATGTCAAGCGCTGTGTAGGAGCTACCCGCAAGCGCCGTCGCGCGGTCCAGACGCGGGGCGATCTCCGCGCGCGC
>Ga0209624_10002402_pt1 | contig 13856 bp, 12 predicted proteins | sample JacPinW_OM2H0_O1_FD_188565 | JGI IMG/M metagenome (GOLD analysis project Ga0209624, IMG submission 188565) | Forest soil microbial communities from Algoma, Ontario, Canada - Jack Pine, Ontario site 1_JW_OM2H0_O1 (SPAdes) (version 2) | ecosystem: Environmental > Terrestrial > Soil > Boreal...
CGTCGTCATTGTCGACGATGAGCCGGCGGCCCGCCGCACGGTGCGCGAGTGCTGCGAGCGCGAGAGTGACTTACGGGTGGTGGGAGAATACGGCGATGCCCGCGCCGCACTCCAAGCGATACGCCGAGAGCGGCCGCAGGTGCTGTTTCTTGACATTCAGATGGATTCGATGACCGGCATGGCGCTGGCGCGCGCGCTCGATCCGGAGGACCTGCCGTTGATCGTCTTCGTGACTGCCTACGATCACTACGCGCTGGAAGCCTTTGAGGTGAGCGCTGTCGACTACCTGCTGAAACCCTTTGACGACGCGCGCTTCAAGGCGACCGTGGCGCGGGTGCGTCGGCGCCACGAGGCGGCGGCGAGCTTCGACCGCCACGGCGCGCTCGCCGTGCTCCTCGAACAACTCGAGCGCGGCGCCCGAGCCGATGCCCAGCCGCGCGTTCTGGCGGAAGCGGGCAGCCGCATGCACATGCTCGATGTTTCGCAGGTGGAGGTCGTGGAGGCGGACCGAAACTACGTGCGCCTCACCATCGGGAGCGACCGCTTCCACGCCCGCAGCACGTTGCAGCAGGCAGAAAAATCGTTCCAGGGGCAGCCGATGCTGCGCATCAGCCGCTCTTGTCTAGTCAATATGCAGCATGTGAAAGAGATCAGCCGCACGCCGCGCGGGGATTTCATCCTGGTGACGGTTGGTGGCACGACGGTGACGAGCAGCGAGGGCTTTCGCGAGCCCGTCCGACAGTACCTCGGGCGGTTGAAACTCGCTCCCGCCTGAGTTGCTGCGGTGAGCTGCCGCACGGGCTCACGGTGAAGATTGCTCCGCCAGTCACATGCTTCGCCGTCCGGCGCAACCATCCGGTCAGAACTGCAGGTTGCAGAGATAGCGCTGGCTTGCGGATTTTCCGATCGAAGCCACCCCACAACTGTATTTCGCAAACCTACAGATGTATCGCCCACCGATGACGCATCCAGATTTCGGGTAAGCCCTCTGCATGAGATTGATGTATCAGGAATAACCAACGAAGCAACAGGAAGTTGCGCGTCGCTCCCTGGGATGGATCCCGTTCAAGGCGGCGAGCTTGAAGAGGAAGGGCCGTGCGGTGAGATTCTGTGGAAAGAGCTTTCGGGTCTTCGACTCGCAGCGCCTCGAGGGGGTGAGATGGAAACAGGGCTGCTTTGCACAGGATGCGGTCGGGGACTGGTGGCTCTGCCTGCCGGTGGCGGTGCCTGTGGAGGAGAGCGTAGCCCCTGAAGAGAAGGTCGGGATTGACCTGGGGCTTAAGGATGTGGCAGTGATGGAGCACGCTGTGAGAGGGGCCGCTTCTATCGGGGGATCGAAGTGAAGATTGCTCAGGCTCAGCGCCGCGGTCACAAGAGACAGGCGAAGCTTCTACACCGCAGGGCGGCGAATCGCAGGCGGCATGCGCTGCATAAGTTCAGCCGGGAGATCGTGAATCGATATCAGAAGATCGTGGTGGGCGATGTGAGTAGCCTTCATCTGGCTAAGACACGCATGGCCAAGGCCGTGCTGGATAGTGGCTGGGGGATGCTCAAAGCATATCTGCAATATAAAGGCCAGCAGGCGGGCAGATCTGTTCAAGTCGTGAGCGAGAGAAACACCAGCCGCAGCTGTTCGGACTGTGGGTCCTTAACCGGGCCTCGGGGCGTCAACGGCTTGCGTGTAAGAGGGTGGATGTGTTGCCAATGTGGTGCATGGCATGATCGGGATGTCGGTGGCGTGAGTGCCGTTAGTCTCTACCGGGCGGTAGCGCTCATCCGTCGAAGCGCAGGACAACTGTATGTGTTCGAGTCAAATTAAAATGTGCTGGCTGACAAGTGCGTGTGTTTTTCTGGGTCTGCAGTCTACGACGCAATTTGCAATGGCTGCCACGCCTACGGACGCATGCGCATTGCTGCCCCAGCAAGAGGTCGCGACATTGCTTGGCGTTAGCGTCGAACCAGGACAGCACAAAATCAGTGCCAGCGACTGCCGTTGGACTGAGCCGGGAAGGTCTATTGCTGATGGCGCAGCACTGCAGCTGAATGTCACGGATGCGCAGGCTTTTGAGATCGGAAAGACACTGCTCGTGGGCTGGAACAAGAAGCCTGAGACCGGTCTGGCTGACGACGCGTATTTTGTGGATAGCGGCAAGGTCTATTTCCTTGTTTCCCCCACCCTAAGCGTCAAGAAAGGCTCCGTATTCTTCGTGGTCGCCGTCAAAATCCCCGGGGCTTCTCTTGAGCAGACAAAGGCCATAGAGAAAACAGTTGCCACCAAAATACTTGGAAAGCTCTAAGCGCGAACGCTGGCGACGGCGATCGACGCCTAAAGTTGTTGAGCTGGCCGCAAGTTATGGGAAGCGTTCCGAGTACTCGGTAACAAGCCAGTGAGAGCGCGCGCGACGGGAGCTCGGATGCCGCGTGATCGCCGGTGCTGAGCGCCCGTTAGTTTGTCAGGACCCGGGCGCAACGCACCCCGACTTGGCTGCTCTTGGACGTAGGGTATTGCTGATCCGTTGCGCCACCATTGAAATACTGCTGCCATGCCGAAACCGGGTACGCTGAGGATTGAGTCGAACTCCAGAAAGAGCCCAAATTGCCACTTGCGCCCAGCCAATTGGTGTCCATATTCTGGATCAGTGGGCTCGAGAAGGTACCGCAACCCGAGCCATTTGAGTCGTCATCGGGGCCCAGCTCGCAAATCGCGGGTAAATACCAGTCCGAAAAGCCGTCGATAGTGTTAAGACAGAGACCGGCGGCATAAGAGGGCGGCGAGGCAGTCGAATAGTGGGCGACGATTTGAGCGGTGTTGCAGGCGCCATCCGTGTTGCCGACACAGGGTGACGTCGAGTTTTCGTCGATCCCGAGAATATTGAACCCGTCACCGTTGGGACTCCATTCCACGCCATTTGGATACGCCGCCGCCTGATCGGTGAGAGCGCCCACTTTGCCTGAGATACTGCCGGTGTTTGGCGTGGTGTCGTCGATGGAGAACACATAACCGCCTTGATAGATGCAACCGTAGCCCACAACCGTGACGGCGACGAGACTCGAGTCTAAGTCACTGGAGGTGATGGAAACGACGTCCGGTGTCGGCGCGATTCCGCTCGTGCAAGCGGAGGTGGCATTGGCACCTGGCGTTACGGTGATGCTGCAGCTAGCGGCCGGCGCAAGAATGCTGCCGCAGGTTGAGGCAGCTGTTGTGCCGGCTGGCCACGTCGGATAGGAGATCGACACGTTCGTCGCGGGCATCGATCCGGTATTTGATATAATAACCTGCCTTGCAGTGCCTGTCAGGGCGGCATTGAGGGTCGTGTCATTGATGGCGAGCGTCAGTGCGGCGACGCTAAGAGATAGAGTCTTCTGCGCGAATGTGACCCGCACTGTGTGATTGGCGAGAACGTTGGTCAAGATATAAACGTCGCCGCCGGTTTGCACCACGGAGCCATCGAGCATCCACTGATAGATGCCGTAGCTTGCGCCGGGTGTGGCCACGAAGCTTTGGCTGCCCCCGCTGTTGACCTTAATGGATCCCGTAGGAGCAATCGATCCATTCGCCCCACTAGTGGCGGTCAGTGTGAACATCGGAATGGTGGCGCAACTCACGACGATGTCGGTGATATCAGCCATCGCCGTGCTCGACCCATCGGCCACGGAGCAGGTCTCGCCTGCCGGTTGTGCCGACACGGTGACCGAATAACCGCTCCTCAACGCGACCGGAGTGGAAAATCGAAAGGTGGTGGCATCGGCGGCGATGGTCAGATCGTCCGCACCATTGTCTTGGAGCACCAATCCGGTTGCATTGAGTCCAGTGATCGTTCCCCCGAGGACCACAGTGGCCGGGCTGCAGGTCACACGGATGCTGTCGATATCGGCGCTGATCTTGCCTCCCGTGCCATCACTGACGGTGCAGGTGAGGCCCGTCGGCTGCGCGGAAGCTACTACTTTGTAGCCACCACCTGCCGCGATCGGGGTCGAGAACTCAAAGATTGTGGCATGTGCGGCGACTGCCAGCAGGTCGGTTCCGTTGTTTTGCAACACCAAGCCGCCTGTGGTCAGGCCACTGATGGTACCTGCGAGCGTGTAGGTTCGGGCACTGCAGGAGATTGCGACGTTGTTGTTCATCAGCGCCTGGACATTGGCCCCCGAGCCGTGACTGACGGTGCAGGTGAGACCCACCGGCTGCGCGGCTACGGTCACATCGTAACTGTCGTCCAGGGGGAGTTGCGTCGGGAATTGAAAGGACGCCGCCGCCATTGGCACCGTCAGCTCCTCGCCACCGTTATTCCGTAGCACCAGTCCGTTGGCGCTCAGGCCGCTGACAGAGCCGGACACTATGTATCCGGACCCACCTTCGCAGCCGCTGAGCATCAGAGCTGCAGTCATCGCCAACAAGCTCAATAAAGTCCTACTCATATACAGGCTCAATACGTTCCTTGTCATAACTGTGAAGTGTAGGCGCCGCTATTACCGCCTGTCTCAGCGGCCGCCGCGCCACGCGCGGAAATTGTGAACTGCCGCTCGCTAATGTTTTGAACGCGGCGTCGAGTGAAACGAAGGCAGGGAGCCGGAATGTGATTCGACCAGGCGGGGCGACGTGTCTAGTTCGGGTTTTATCCGACACAAGCTTCCGACATACAGAGCACTTAAGCCGACTGTCGGCGATGTGGCTTTTGACGCGCGACTCGGATTTCGGTCGATCGATCGATGTGACGATCGTATTGTTCGCAATGAGCGCAGCGCTGGTTATTATCTTCCGAGTCCTGAGCCAGAGGCGAAGACAGTGACCACACTATAAGGGTGTTGATGCATCGGATCTTGATGCCTTGCTCCGAGGGAGACTGAATACCCACGTAAAGGCGGCATCGATGTTGCGCAGCCTTCTTGAGAAATAAAGCACTACAATCCCAGGCAGCTGACACTGACATAGGAGCAATCAATGGACACAATCAAACCCTTGTTTACGGCCGTCGCTTCGGTCACCGGTGGCCGCAATGGGCACGCCGAAGCTGAGGATCATTCGGTATCGGTGAACCTATCCGTGCCGAAGGCCATGGGAGGTCCGGGCAAGCCCGGCACGACAACCCCTGAGCACCTGTTTGCTGCTGGCTATGCGGCGTGCTTCGGCGGCGCCATTGATTACGTTGCGATTCAAAAGAAAAAAAGCGCCAAGAACGCAACGGTTACCTGTAGCGTATCGATCGGACCGCGCGATGCAGGCGGGTTCGGGTTGGCCGTTAAGCTGCATGTTAAGGATTCGAGCCTGCCTCAGGCGGAACTATCAGCATTGGCGCGCGAGGCGCATGAGAAGATCTGCCCTTACTCTCACGCCACGCGAGGAAACATTCCGGTAGACCTGACCATTGAGGGTGCGTAGAGGTTTTGATTATCTAACGCAGGGTCGCGCGCGGCGCGCGCCAGCGGGTCATGGAGCGCATCCGTTTCACGCGGTACGCACAGCTCACGCACTGGACGGCTCTAGACGCCTCGCGAGGTTCTGCAACTTCGCATCGTCGCAGGTCGAGCCTGGTTACAGCCGAGGTGCTTGATGGCAGAAGCACAGAAATCAGAGTTCGGCATTGAGCCGTCTACCGCGACGAGCAGCTTAGGACTCCTCAATCTCGCTCACCGAGGCACTGAGCCGCGGGCGGTGGGCCGTGTGATAAAGTCGGCCCTGCCGGACACCGGGCAACCCTATTAATCGCCGGCACTACGACAAAGGAACGGACATGACATTCAAGCCTGCTTTCCTCGTTGCAGTTTTGTCGTTCTCGATCGGAATTGCCGGGGCGGATGGAATCAAGCCCCCACCGACGAAGGAGGGCCTATGGGAGACGCACAGTACGCGGACCCAGCAAGGCAAGGTAGTGTCTGATAGGTCGGTGCAGATGTGTCAATCGACGGAGCTCACGAAGTCAATGCAGGCGACCGGAGAGGAGTTGAGGAAGAAGAATGAATGCACGTCAAGCGTGACTCAACCGTCGAAAAATACGTACGTGGAGGAGGGCCGATGCGCCAAAGGGCCAAACGCCGGTTCCGTCACCAAAGTCATTTACACGTATCAAGGCGATACCGCGTCTCATACGGAGATGCACATGAACGTCGGCAACTCCTCGGAGACCGTGACGATCATCGACGCCAAGTATTTAGGCAGCTGCCCGACGGGCATGAAGCCAGGTGACCTGATTATGGACGGCAAAGTAATTTCCGGTGGAAACTGAGAGGCGCTTCGTCCGCATTTTTGACATCGTTGGACTACCACGTGGTTGTGGCAAGCGACAGTGCGGTGCCAAGCTATTGACTTGCTGAACCAGCGCAGCGCGCTAAGGCATCGGCGAGCTCGATCCGCGAGATCGTCCCCGCATAATAGTCCGTCAGCCAGATTGCTCCGTGCCCAATGCCCAGCGAATCCCCACCAGGCCCCTCCCACTGACAGCGCAGCGTCGCGGTAAGGCCATCGACAACGGAGAGCGGAACCTTCGAGACGGTCGTCCAGACCATTCCGTTGCCAAAGCTGATGTCGCCGCCGTGGCCTGGTATGCCCAAGGCAACTGTCTTGGTGGCCTGTCTCGTACGAGAGTCGATACGCGTCAATGATCCATCGCCCTGATTGAGCGTCCAGACTGCCCCAGCCCCGGCGGTCAAGAATCGGGGGCCAGGGCCCGTTGGCACTGTCGCCAGTACCATGCCCGTGGCAGCATCGACGCTCGTGATTTCAGACCCCTCGGCGCGTGTCACCCAGACCTGACCATCGTTGTAGAAGGGGTTGTACGAGCCAGCTGGTACGCGGGCGGTCTCACGGACCATTCCGGTGCTGGGATCGATGCGCGCGAGTGAGCCGAGCTTGTCGATAACAATCCAAACGCTATCCGGGCTCGTCGTGACACCGCCTTCCGCAGCTGCAGGGCCGATCTTAAAGACGCCGATCAGTTTATTGGATACTAAATCCACCTTCGCCAAAGTCGGGGTCTGGCCACAAAGCGGAACCCAAAGACTACCGAAGCCGGTCGCTAGGCCGGCGCAAGGCTCACCGGGCAAATGCACGGTCGCGACCCGTTTGTTTGTCCTGGGGTCGATTTTGTGCACGGCAAACGGACCGGTACTACCGATCCAGACTGCGTCGGGCGCGATTGCGACCCAGTCGGCGGTCTTTCCCAGCTGAATTATCGCCGTTCGTTTGAGCTCGCTGATCGACCGTGGCGCAACTAAATTTGCAACATCCACAGCTGCGAGCGTCGTGCTGGAGAAAATAGCCCAAGTTGCGATGATTGCGATCGGCGCAACCTTCGGGCATTTTGTTTTGAACACCAGAATCCTCCGGCGATTCGATGGCGAACGACGTGCGTACAAGGTGCCTTACTCCGATTCGATGTTCGAGTTCAACAGAATAGCGTACTTGGCGTCCGATTCCGGCAGGGGTGATGGCCTTGCTCGCGCGGACGGCCGTCAGCGATGGTAATGTTTTTTCGTGCCCGCCCGTCAGTGTTGCCAATCACGCTCGAAGCCTGGCGCCGAGACCCGCTGATTGAAGGAGTTGCAGCCTGAGCATTGGGGCGAAGGCCTAGACGTTTCCCGGTCTTTGCGAGTCAGCGCCGCCCACTTTCCACCGGTCGATATCCCGGAACCTTTAGCTTTACTGTCCGTTCTTCTCAGCGGGTCAACAAGACCCAGTACGACGTCACACACACGCGGAGAAGACTCATGAGCAGCAGGCAATTTCTTTGGGCGCTTAGTGCCGCAGGTCTTTTGGTTCTCGCCGGCTGTAACAAGGCCGCATCGCCCGATACGGTTCAGAATGACGTCGCTAAAGCAACCAACTCGGCCGAGGAAAAAGACGCCAAGGCCGCTCAGGCGCAGGCAGAGACGGAGGCGTCAGCGAGCAAGGACATACAATCTGCGGAAGAAAAGGCGAACTCACAGACAGCGTCAGCAGCCGCCGACACGGGTCTAACCGAGGCCGAGGGCAGGAACAAGATCGCGCTCGCGAATTGTGAAGCACTATCCGGGGATCTCCAGCAAGCTTGCAAGGACAAGGCGAACGCAGAGCTCGATATGGCAAAAGCCAACGCCAAACGCATGAAAGCCGACCACTCCTGACGAGCAATCGACAGTGGAGTCGGGCGGCTCCGCCATCAATGCAATCAATTGATTAGAAGCCCTTCAATTCTCACCGTGCGATCCTGCCATTCGATGGTAAGCATGTCGGGCTGACGAGACTCGCAGCCCTTTGGTGCTTCGCTCTCCGAAGGGACAGCGGTGAACTGCGGCAGTCGGCCCAGCAGTTCTTCGATTGCAATGCCTGCTGCCTCAGTCTTGGCGAGATTGAATCCCGCGCAGCTATGAGACCCGGCGCCAAAGCCAAGCTGGCAGCGCAAGTTGGCAAAAGAAACCCTATCGGTTGCCGTCAGCGACCGCTTTCCGGGCTTTGAATGCCGCAATGCAAACGGGAAGATCGCTGAACATCCGCGGAATCATGACACCGTCGGCGCCGCGCATGCCATTGCCGTAGTCTTTCCAGTATCGTTCGCAGTACGCAGGATCATTGTGGCTGTCCGCTTTGCATTTAGCGATTTCCGTATCGCGCAGTGGCTTGATTCTCACCTCCCGCTCGGCTTCGCACGTGGCTTCAAGCGCCGTTACATCGCTCACACTGTCCGCGAGGACGCTTCTCGGCTCACCAAGAAGCACTAGAATTGCCAAAAGAATGGGCGCTGACAGAATGTAACCAGCGTGCGATCGGTGCTGCGGCATAGAAGGCTTAAGACGGCGAGATCTCAAACTGCAACCTCCATCGAACAAATATACCAATTCTGGCGTGCAACGCTCGGACTAATTCTCCAGTGGAGCGAGACTTGTCATCGAGGCGAAGCGAGCAACTGCGCTGCAACGTAACTTGCCCTGTCCCAAACGATTCTGTTCTTAATGATATCAATGAGTCCGCACTATGGCAGTTTCCTCGACTGAAGCGCTGAAAAGCGCACGGGATTTTCTACTCCTGCACCGAGACGACTACGCGACGGCGCGGCGAGAATTTCGCTGGCCAGAGCTGGACCGCTTCAACTTTGCCCTCGACTGGTTTGATGTGATCGCGCGAGACAGGGATCGCGAAGCACTGCGAGTGGTCCATCAGGACGGATCGGTCGTATCGAAGCGCTTTTCAGACCTTGCGCGCCAGTCCAATCAGTTGGCAAATTACCTGCGCTCGTTAGGCGTGCACCGCGGCGATACGGTGCTTTTGATGCTGGGCAACGTAGTCCAGCTTTGGGAGTCGATCCTTGCCATCGCCAAGCTGGGCGCGGTCATGATTCCAGCGTCACCACTCCTGAGCAGCGATGATTTGAAGGATCGGCTCGACCGCGGCGCGGTGCGGACGGTGATTGCAGGAGCGGCCTATACGAAGCGGTTTGCACCTGGCGCATGGACTGGCGTGACGGTCGGCGCCGATGTGCCGGGTTGGCATCGGTTTGGCGATGCTGCAAATGCCGATGAAGATTTCCAGCCTGACGGGACGACCAATGCGAGCGATCCATTGATTCTTTACTTCACCTCCGGTACCACGTCCAAGCCCAAGCTTGTGCTGCACAGCCACGCCTCATATCCGGTGGGTCATCTGTCAACGATGTATTGGATCGGGTTGAGGCCGGGAGATGTGCATCTCAATATCTCTTCACCCGGTTGGGCCAAGCATGCGTGGAGCAGCTTGTTCGCCCCGTGGCTCGCCGAGGCAACGATTCTCACGCTGGATCACGCGCGCTTCGATGCAGAGGCAACACTGGACGCGATCCGACGGGAACAGGTGACTACTTTCTGTGCACCACCGACGGTGTGGCGCATGCTAATCCAGCATGAATTGACGGCATGGAAGCCCAATAGCCTCCGAGAGCTGGTTGGGGCTGGAGAGCCATTGAATCCTGAAGTGATCAACCGCGTCCGTGAGGCGTGGGGGATCACAATTAGGGATGGGTTTGGCCAGACGGAAACCTCAGTGATGATCGCCAATACGCCCGGCCAGGGCGTTGTGGCGGGCGCCGTTGGGCGACCGCTACCCGGGTTTGATGTGGTTCTGCTTGATGTTCACGAAAATCCGACCAGCGAAGGCGAAATCTCCATCCGTCTCGGTGCCGCTCGGCCCATTGGGCTGATGCAGGGCTATCGGGTTGGTGATCAGGTCCAACCTGTCGATGGCAGGTTTTACCGCACTGGAGACGTGGCGCTGCAAGATGCCAATGGCGTGTACACGTATGTCGGTCGCGCTGATGATGTGTTCAAGTCTTCAGACTATCGTATCAGTCCCTTCGAGTTCGAAAGCGTGCTGATTGAGCATCCGATGGTCGCCGAGGCCGCTGTGGTACCGTCCCCGGATCCAACTCGGCTTGCGGTCCCTAAGGCTTTCATCGCTCTGATACCCGGCAGCCCGGCGAACGCTGACACCGCACGTTCAATATTCGCTCACGCCCGCGAAGCGCTGGGGCCCTTCAAGCGCATCCGCCGCCTCGAATTCTACGAGCTCCCGAAGACTATTTCGGGAAAGATTCGGCGCGTTGCGCTGAGGCAGTTGGAGGCGGAGCGCCGCGCGACGAATCAGCGCGGCGCGCTCGAATGGACGGAGGATGAATTCAGTTTTCCTAAAGGAACCCAATGACCGCGTTTCACTGGTAGCGCGGTCGGCATTGGCCGACCCCTAGTCACCCTGTAGCCTCGAGTCGCCGCGCATCCTTGCGCCCGCTACGGTGAAAGGCTTGTTGACCCGCGAGCTGTATACGGTCGGATTGTGCTGCGAGCTGTTCGGTCACGTAAACTATCCCGAATGGTAAAGAGGCTTCAGTAGGGCGTAGGGGGCATTCTTCACGCAACTGCCGCGCGGTATGCCGCGAGTCGAACGCTCGACGTTCGAATTCCGATAAGCTGCCATCCGTGGTCAGATGAGCGGGATCCTCTGGCTATGACTTACGCTGCGCTTGGTAAGCAGGACAGTAATGACCGAGCCCTCTAAGGCCGTATTCCTGAGTTATGCATCGCAGGATGCGGAAGCCGCGCGGCACATTTGCGACGCGCTTCGATCCGCTGGCGTCGAGGTGTGGTTCGACCAGAGCGAGTTGCGAGGCGGCGATGTCTGGGACCGTCACATCAGGAAGCACATCCACGATTGCGCTCTGTTCGTTCCAATCATTTCGAGCACGACGCAGGCACGCCTGGAAGGTTATTTCAGGCGTGAGTGGAAACTTGCGGTCGATCGCACGCACGACATGGCAGACGCCAAGCCCTTTCTCGTACCGGTCGTCATCGATGACACGAACGACCAGGAAGCCGAGGTGCCGGAGTTGTTTCGGGCGGTACAATGGACGCGCCTTCCCGAAGGCAAAACTCCACCCGCCTTCGTAGAGCGCGTCGCGCGCCTGTTGTCGCCCGGGAAGCCCCGGGCATCGGCAAACGCGCGCTCGTCATCTGCTCTCAAGTCAGCCGCCGCGACGCCGGCCAAGAATTCAGCGCGCGCGTCTTGGCGCTATCAACCTGCGGTACTGCTAATCGCTGCGGTTGCCATCCTCGCGGGCGGCTACTTTGCGGTTGACAAGTTCGTACTGTCGAAGCGTGCCGCAGAGGCGGGGCCTGCGTCAGCGTCTGCAGTTCAATCCATAGCTCCCATTCAGAGCATGATCCCGGAGAAGTCGATCGCAGTGCTGCCGTTTGTGGACATGAGCGAGAAGAAGGATCAGGAGTACTTCTCCGATGGCCTATCAGAGGAGCTGATCGACCATCTGGCGCATTCCGCGGACCTAAAGGTCATCGCGCGGACCTCATCGTTTCAGTTCAAGGGCAAGAGCGAAGACGTCCGCACAATTGCCACGAAGCTCGGCGTGGCAAACCTGCTCGAGGGTAGCGTGCGCACCTCGGGCCATGCGGTGCGCATCACCGCGCAGCTGATCAGGGCCTCAGATGGCACGCACCTGTGGTCTCAGAGCTATGACCGCCAAGTGAGCGATATATTCAAGGTTCAGGATGAGATCGCCGAAACGGTTGTAGAGGCACTCAAAGCCACCTTGACCGGCGGCACTGCCGATTCCGTCGACAGGGAACGAAACGTGGAAGCGTATAACCTGCTGCTGAAGGGCAACTTCTTCTTTGAACGCAGTCATCCGGGCGACTACGAACAAGCGATCGAACAGTACAAGCACGCTTTGGAGCTCGATCCGCACTATGCTTTAGTGTGGGCAAAGCTTGCGCGTGTCTACATCGTTGAAGCCGGTAGTCCCGAGCTCTCTGTTGCCGAGGCGGAATTGAAGGCTCGCGATGCGTTACAGCGGGCACTCTCGATCGATCCCAATCTAGCCGTCGCACATCGCTGGCTCGGCCGAATTTACGTGAACTTTCGCTGGGACTGGACGGCAGCAAAGAGCGAGCTTGAGCGGGCGATCGCGCTAGATCCTAACGGCCTCGAGGGCGATTACGCCCACACCGACCTCCTAGCGCTGACAGCGCTCATTACCGGGCGATTTGAAGATGTTCTCCGACACGAATCTCAGAACTTGGCGCGCAATCCACTCGACACGAAGGAACTATATTTCCTGGGCTGGATGCTATTCGATGCCGGACATCTCGAAGAAGCGGCCGCCATCCAGCACCGACTGCTCGAGCTGGACCCAGCCTTCCTATACGCGCACCGTGACGCCGCGATGACTTTGCTGCTGATGGGCAAGAACGGCGACGCGCTCGCCGAGGGCGAGAAGGAGACCGATGAGGAAAGCAGGCTACTGATCCCCGCGCTCGTCTACCGGGCCATGGGCCGGAAGACCGACGCGGACATGATGCTCCGTCAGCTCGAAGCCAAATTCGCCAATGTCGACGCCTACGACATCGGCACAGTCTATGCCTATCGAGGGGAAGCGGACGCTGCAGTCACCTGGCTGGAGCGGGCGTATAAGCAGCGCGACGGCAGCATGATATCTCTCAAAGTTAATCCGCTGCTCCGCAATCTGCGCAGCGACGCCCGCTACCAGGGGCTATTGCGCAAGATGAATCTGGCGGAATGACGTCGCGGTCATAGGGCGAGTATCGTTGCGCCTTGCCAATGAGCGCTTTGCACCAAATCGCGACCTGCCGGCACGGAGTCAAAGTGCAAAGCCATGTATGGCGATCCCGGCCGGACGCGCTAGAGGCGAAATGAGCGACCGACTCGAGCTAACGCGCGACTTAAGTCTAGTGCCGGCGATAGCCGTCAACGTCGGCAACGTGATTGGCACGGGGATCTTTCTCAAGACTCGCGTCATGACCTGCAACGTTGGCGCATCTACTACGGTGATCGCGGTGTGGGTAATCGGCGGACTGCTAGCGCTCGCCGGCGCCTTTGCCTATTCGGAAGTTGCGGCGATGACGCCAGAGGCGGGCGGGGAGTACGTGTACCTACGCCGCGCGTACGGACGACTGGTGAGCTTTCTGTGCGGCTGGACCTTCTTCACCTTGGCGCGCTGCGGCTCGCAGGCAGCGCTCGCGGTAGGCTTCGCGATCTTTATGAACGTCGCGGTCGGCGGCGCCCTAAGCCGGCCACTGTTTGAAGTCCCAATTCCCGGCCACCCGCTGCATATAACACTGCTCACCGTCGTCGCGGCAGGCAGCATCTGGGTCATTGCCTTCCTTAACTGCCGCGCCGTTGCCCGCGGAGGCCAGACGGCACTCGGACTGACAAGTATCAAGGTACTGTTCCTGCTCGGCCTAGCCTCTGCGGCGCTTCTGTTCGGGCACGGTGATTTTCACCATTTCAGCGAGAGCAACGTGGGCGGCGCCTGTGAGGGCGTTGCCGACAGCGCGCGGGGTGGGCTCGCCGGGCTCGGCGCTGCCATGCTCGGTGCGCTGTGGGCCTA
>Ga0209624_10002406_pt1 | contig 13851 bp, 15 predicted proteins | sample JacPinW_OM2H0_O1_FD_188565 | JGI IMG/M metagenome (GOLD analysis project Ga0209624, IMG submission 188565) | Forest soil microbial communities from Algoma, Ontario, Canada - Jack Pine, Ontario site 1_JW_OM2H0_O1 (SPAdes) (version 2) | ecosystem: Environmental > Terrestrial > Soil > Boreal...
GCGCGCGACGTATGTGTTAGCCGCGCTTCCTGGACGTGATAGGGTAATCGAGCCCCAGGAAATCACCATTGATCGCCACTGCTGTGCTAAGTGGCAGGGCGCAATTCAAGAGCCGCCCGGCTGTAGCGAGAGCGCTCAAGGCAGACGAGAGTCTCCGGGACACCGTTATGAGATGGAGTATCTCCGTCTTCTCTCAAACTTGAGTGAATACTGTCACCGAATTTGTAAGCCATCCATGGTTAGAAGAGCTGGATTTCGCATGTAGTTGTAGTAACCCAACCCTACGCGGCGTTCGGTAACATGTCTCTCTCCAGCAGTGTTGACAGCCTTATTCGGAGTCGACTCGTACGAATATTGCTGGCTTTAGCGCTGATCATTGTCGGCGGATGGGCATTCTTTCCACATCTCGCTTATCGGATTGCACCGACTGCTTTCGTGAACTCGGAACTCGTCCGCGTCACCGCGCCGATAGCCGGTCGGCTCTCGCCCGACCTCCCGCGCCGGGGTGAAATCATTGACCGCCCGATGACGGTAAATCTCGTCGAAGCGCTTTCCTCGGACCGCCGGCATCTTCTGGACCTCGAGCAACAAAGCGCTGTCGCAAAAGATCGCGCGGAGCTGGCGAAGCGACAGCTCGCAGATATTGAAGCGGCCGACGGCGATTTACGGTCCCGCATCGAGTCGTATCGAGCCGGCACAATCCAACGCCTCGATCAGGAGGTCGTTGAAGCCCAAGCGGAAAAGGCCGCTTGTGTGGCGGAAAATGAACAGCGCCGGAACGTTCGCACGCGCCTCGAGGAACTGGCGAAATCCGGTTACACGCCGCAACTCCGCTCGTCCGAGGCGTTTGCAACGCAAGAAGCGAACGCCGGGCGCTGCGAGATGGCCGACGCACGGATTCAGCGTTTCAAGGTCGAGCGGGATTCGGCGCAAAAAGGCATCTTCATTGCCAATGGCGCGAGCGACGCGCCCTATTCCCAGCAGCAACGCGATCGGCTCGCACTCCGCCGTCAAGAACTTGAAACCGAGATGCTGCAACAAACCTCGATCGCCAAACAACTTTCCGCGGAAGTCACTGAAGAGCGGAGCCGTCTTGAGCGGATCGGGCACTCCGACGTGTTGCTGCCCGCTGATCACGTGGTCTGGTCGGTTCTGGCCAGCCCAGGCTCTACCGTCACAGAAGGGCAGACCATTCTCGATCTTGCAGACTGTACCCGCCGATTTGTGGTGGTCGATCTTCCAGAGCGGGAATTCGAGCAAATCAAGCCCAACGCGCCGGCGGAAGTGCGGCTCATCGGGGGTGACGAGTGGCGGCAAGGCAACGTTTTGCGGGTCATCGGCTCCGCTGCCCGGACGGACGATCGCTTGCTCGCCGCTCAAGTTCCTCATCCGACGTCGAGCAGCATTACGGTCGAGGTCGAACTCCTCCAGGACCGCTCCGAGGCGGAACACAGCGGCTTCTGCAATATCGGACGCCTGGCGGAGGTCCGATTCCAACGCTCGGGACTGGGATTTGTGGATCGGATGTTTAGGGCACTGGCTTGGGTGACAGGCCGAAGTGGCCGCCAAACAGCCGTTGTTAGCACGGCCGGCAAATAGCAATGAACGTCGAAGGCCTTCCGTATCTTGAACTTCTGTCGCCGCTGATATTTGTGCTCGCTGGAATCTATTTATTGGGCCCCATGCTGCCGCTCTCGCGTTCGTGGGCCCGCACGTCAGTCTTTGTCGTCGTGTGGCTTGTCGTCGCGCGATATCTCTCTTGGCGGTTCCTCTCGACCGTCCTGCCCGCCGATGGCGACTGGTACGAGGTTGGATGGGTATATTTCTGTTTTGCCGTCGAGGCGCTGGCGCTTTTCGACGCCTTCATCCTCTACCTCGCTTTCCTGCGTACCAGCGATCGCCGCAACGAAGCGGACGCTCACGAGGCGCGGCTGCGCACGTTGCCTGCTGGCGAGTTACCTTCAGTGGACGTCTATATCCCGACCTTCAATGAGCCGATGGAGGTCCTGGAAAAGACCATCACGGGCGTGCTCTGTCTCGACTACCCGAACTTCAACGCCTGGGTGCTCGATGATGGCCGGCGCCCTTGGGTTAAGGCATTCTGTGAAGCGAAGGGCGTCGGCTATTTGACAAGGCCGAATAGCGCGCACGCCAAGGCTGGCAACATCAATCACGCTTTGACCAAGACGAGCGCCGATTTCGTCGCGATCTTCGACGCCGATTTCATTCCGCAACGCAATTTCCTCATGCGCACGATGGGCTTCTTTGTCGATCCCGGCATCGGCGTCGTTCAGGTTCCGCACGCCTTTTACAACTACGATCCGACTCAATCCAGCCTGGCGCTGCAAACATCGCTGCCAGACGACCAGCGGTTTTTCTTCGACGCCGTCATGCCGAGCCGCGACGGCTGGAATGCAGCGTTCTGCTGCGGATCGAACTCGGTGACGCGTCGGGCGGCGCTGCGCAGCGTCGGTGATGCGCTGCCGACGGAATCGATCACCGAGGACATGCTGTTCACCATCACGCTCCTTCGCAACGGATACATCACGCGCTACCTCTGCGAGCGCCTCGCCGTCGGACTTGCGCCCGAAGGTCTCAAGGCGTTCTTCGTGCAGCGGCGGCGCTGGGCGCGCGGCGCAATGCAAATCCTCTATCTCGCCGCAGGGCCATTGGGTCGAGACCTGACATTGATGCAGCGGCTTCTGTTCCTGCCGACCCATTGGTTATCGCAGAGCCTCATGCTCGTATTGGTCATTATCGTCCCGTTGGTGTTCCTTTGGACGGGAGTGCTACCGCTGGTCAACGTCACAACGGAAGCCATCTTGTACTATCAATTGCCGATGGTGCTGGCTGTCGCGGGGGGTATCTGGGCATTCGCCCCGCGCCAGTATTTTCCATTTGCCGCCCAGGTGCACGGGACCTTCCAAAGTTTTAAAATCCTACCTACGGTCCTCATGACCGTGGCCAAGCCCTTCGGGCACGTGTTCAAGGTGACACCGAAGGGTGCCGGCGCCAAGACGTTGCACTACGATGGGACCATATTCTGGACGTCGGCCAGCTTGATGGTGCTGACCATTGTCGGTCTGATCATCAACGCCTTGCCTGAGTGGCGCATTATCGGACAGTCGGGGTTGCTTCCAATCGTGGCGTTCTGGGGCGCAATCAACGTCATCGTGCTTTTCCTCGTTTGCATGATGTCGCTCCAGGCGCCGGTTCGTCGCGGCGAAGAACGCTTTAGTCTTGATGAGCCGATCTCGATCTTCGCAGCGAGCGGCGCGCTGTCCACAGGCCGTATCAAGAATATTTCGCTATCGGGAGCCGCCGTTATTGCCGACCTAGACCGGGCGCTGGTGAGCAAGGTGGGTGAAAACGTTCGCGTGTTCATTGCCGAGGTTGGATTTGTCGCGGCAACCGTGGTGCGACACGCGGGCCAGTTTCTGGCTGTCCGTTTCAATCTGCCACCCTGCATCGAGCGCGACCTGCTCATCCGTAAGCTGTTTACCGCGGGACTGGATGCGACGACCGTGAACGCCTCAGCGTTTTCGTCGTTCGGCGCGATGCTCTTAAGCATCTGGTCGGCGGGCGGCAGATCCCCGAAGGTCGAACTCCTCGCCGAGCCAGCATCGCTCACCTCTGCGAAACTGCCTGCGCAAAGTCTTGTAGTTCCACCCCACCGGCAATTGCAGGCTTTGGAGAAATTGGCTGCCGAGCGATCAATTGCCGCGTGAGTTCACTACGAGCTACGCGCTCCCCCTAGCGGCTGAGTCCGACCTCTGCCGGAATAGGCGGGCAACAAGTAGCCGCTGACTAGCGCCCAGTCCGGTCACCTAAGAGTGCCGGGACTAGTTCCTTCGCTCCGATGAGAAAACCCGCCACCGCATCGCGCACGATATCGTCAAGACGCTTGGGAATTGGCGTGTCGTAGACGAAACGGCGAATTGCCAAATAAAAAACGCGGCCGTGCAGACCCCAGAATAACTCGATCTCACGCTCGGTTATCGGCGCCGCCTGAACGGTCGGAAGCCTCAGATCGTGACGTAATTCGCGGCAGGCAGGCTCGACGATATCTCGCTTGACGATCGCCAAGTATCGCTTTGTGACATCGAATGATTTCAGGCCAGACCAAACAAAGATGCGCACCCACTCGTACTCGAACACGCGCTCGACATATTCGAGGTAAAATTGAGCGAGTCTGGTCTCGAGGGACAAGTTGCGGTCCTGAATGAGTTGCTTCCATTCCGGTCGCCACCGGCTCAGATAGATTTGTTCATATACCCGCTCGATAAGTTCTTCCTTGCTGCGAAAGTGGCGATAAATCGTCGCGTGCGCGATGTTAATCCGCTTGGCAAGTTCGCGTGTCTGACCTTCAAAACCGCGCTCGGCAAAAAATCGGATTGCTTCGTCTAGGATAAATTGTTCGCGCTCCGCCGCGGGCATGTTTCGCCGCCGGGGCTTCTTTTCCGGCTTATTCGCGATCCGACCTCGGCTCTTCCTGGCCATTCTGGCCCGTTTCCATCCCCAATCTCGGCCATAGTAAGGCTAAATAACAAACTGACCAAATGGTCACTTTGTTTGACAGTGGCATTCACAAGTGATTGAATGTGATCGAATAAATGACCATTTGGTTACAAATCCATCTGGTCGCAAAGCCCGACTGATAGGGAAGACGCCTGAAAGCACGCGCATTCCGTTATCAACGCCCGTCGACGGTGCAAGACGCACTGGCGGCTTTCGCAGCCGCCGAGGATGCGGCCTACATAGCCGGCGGCCAAAGCCTTGTTCCTGCACTGGCGATGCGCCTGCAGGCGCCGTCGCTGCTGATCGACATTTCGCGTCTTGATGAGCTGAAGGGCGTTTCATTCGACGACGGCTGGCTACGCATCGGCGCGCTGACCCGGCACTTCGAAACCTTGAGCGAGCCCCTGGTGCGCCAGCATGCGCCGCTGTTGAGCGCGGCGGCGCCATATGTTGCGCATCCCGCTATTCGCAATAAAGGAACACTGGGCGGCAGCGTAGCATTGGCCGATCCCGCGGCGGAGTTTCCGGCGATGATATTGGCGCATGGCGCCGAGATGGAAATTATCGGCAGCGCAGGGATACGGCGCGTTCCGGCCGACGAGTTCTTCATCGACCTTTATCAGACCGCGCTCGAACCGGGTGAGTTGCTCGTGGCGCTGCATGTGCCTTCGGTCCGAACGACCCAGCGCTGGGTGTTTGACGAATTGGCGCGTCGTCGCGGCGATTACGCGATGGTAGGCGCGGGTCTGCTCATCGACTTTGACGATCAAAAGGTCGGCGAGGCGCGTATCGCATTTCTTTCGGTCGGAGTAACGCCGGTTCGTGCTAAGGCCGCTGAGCGGGCGCTCGTCGGATCTGTTCTGGACGGGGAGGCTATTCGCCGTGCGCAAGCCGTTCTGGAAGGCGACTTGGATCCGCCGGAGGAAAAATCGTTGACCCCGTCGATGCGGGTCCATCTGGCACGCGTCCTCCTGGGACGATTGTTGCAACGCCTAACGGCGCCCGCATGAGCGAAAAATTACCCATTAGTATGAGGATTAATGGCGAGCCAACGGACTCTTACGCGGCTCCGCGAGAAACACTTGCCGATTTTCTGCGGGGGGATGTGCAATTGACGGGCACGCATCTCGGTTGCGAAATGGGGGCCTGCGGTGCCTGTCTTGTTTTGCTGGACGGTCTGCCAGTTCACGCTTGCTTGATGTTCGCCGTTCAAGCAGATGGCGCGAACATCGAAACGATCGAAGGTCTGAGCGACCGCGGCGTTATCGCCGATATTCAAAAGGCGTTTCATGAACGAAATGCCCTTCAATGCGGTTTTTGCACGCCCGGAATTTTGATCGCCGCGCATCATTTGCTGCGGACGATGCAGAATCCGTCGCGCGAGGTAATCCGCGACGCGCTGTCGGGAAACTACTGCCGGTGCACTGGTTACGTGGCGATCGTTGACGCCATCGAAGAGGTGTCAACGAGCCGGCGGGAGCCGGTCGTTGCCCGCCTGATTGAGAAGGCCGAGCCATGAACAACCCGCTGCATGCTTTCGACCGGCCAAATTCCTATATTGGCCGCTCCGTTGCTCGGCCCAATGCCAAGCGCCTGCTGGCGGGCCGTGGCCGATACATCACTGATCTCGTTCTGCCGCGCATGTTGCACGCTGCCTTCGTTCGCAGCCCGCACGCGCATGCGCGCATCGTGTCCATCGATGCGACCAGGGCCAAGGCGTTGCCTGGCGTCCGACTTGTGGCGACGGGCGACGACTTGGCGAAGATTTGTAAGCCTTGGGTTGGCACGCTGGCGCATTTCAAGGGAATGAAATCTCCGGAACAATGGCCCTTGGCGCTGGATAAGGCGATATGGGCAGGACAAGCAGTGGTCGCGGTCGTGGCCGATACGCGCGCCCAGGCTGAGGATGCTATTGAGGAGATCGCCGTTACGTTCGAAGAGCTGAGCCCGGTCATCGATATTGACGACGCGCGGGCTCCCGAGAGTCCTGTCATCGCTTCAACAATGGACGGAAATGTTTGCTTCACAACGAAGCTTGATACCGGCGGCATCGACGAAATCTTTGCGTCCGCCGAACACGTCGTAGAAGGCGAGTTTTTGTTTGGCCGCCATACGGCGGTGACGATGGAGCCGCGAGCGATAATTGCTGACTACAATCCTAGCGAGGATCAGCTGACGGTCCATCATGCAACGCAAACGCCTTACCAGTTTCAGGATCTCTATTCCCGGCATTACGGCGTGCCGGAGGCGAATGTCCGCGTGATCGCGCCCGACATCGGCGGCTCCTTCGGCATGAAGCTGCATGTCTACCATGAAGACATGGCTGTCGTCGGTCTCAGCATAATCCTTGGCCGTCCGGTCAAATTTGTCGCCGATCGGCTTGAATCATTCTTGTCCGACATTCATGCCCGCGACCATCGCGTTCGCGCGAGGCTCGCTATGGACGAAGAGGGGACGATCCTGGCCATGGACGTCGATGACGTCACCGCGATTGGTCCGTTCTCGAGTTTTCCACGCACCAGCGTGGTCGAAGGCAACCAGGTCGTTCGGTTGATCGGCGCACCTTACAAATTTCAGAACTATCGCGCTGATCTGTCGGTTGTCTTCCAGAACAAGGTGCAGACCAGCCAATATCGCGCCGTCGGCCATCCGGTGGCTTGCGCTGTCACCGAGCGATTGGTCGATATGGCGGCATCGCGCGTCGGATTGGATCCCTTCGAGATTCGCGAGAAGAATTTCATTCCGGATAGCGCGTATCCTTGCGCATCGCCAACTGGATACAAATTCGAAGCGCTGTCGCACGAAGCGTGCCTCGCGCAACTCAAATCGCTGATGAACTACGATTCGTTGCGCGCCGAGCAGGCGGAGCTTCTGAAAAAGGGCATCCACCGTGGCATCGGCATTGCTACATTCGTCGAGATTACGAACCCCAGCCCGGCGTTTTACGGCGTTGGCGGTGCGCGCATTTCGGCGCAAGATGGAGCGATCATCAAGGTGATGCCCTCAGGCGAGGTTCAATGCCTGATATCGGTTACCGAGGTCGGGCAGGGCACGGAAACGATTATCGGTCAAATCGTCGCGGCGACGCTGGGCGTCAAATACGAAAGCGTGAAGGTCGTCACCGGCGACACCGAAATGACGCCGCACGGCGGTGCGACCTGGGGATGTCGTGGCGCGGGCATTGGTGGCGAGACAGCGCTGCAGACCGCGAAAAGGCTGAAGGAGAACGTCCTGCGTGTCGCGGCCGCGCTCCTACAGGAAAAATCCGAACGCCTCGATATGCGCGACGGAATAGTGGTGGATACTGACGGCGGCCAGGAACGCCTGGCCCTCGCCGAGATTGCCCGCATCGCCTATTTCCGCTCCGACACTTTGCCGCCGGGTGCCGACGCTCAATTGACTGTCGCCCATCATTATGCGCCGCAGGGTTATCCATTCGCGTTTACCAACGGCGTCCAGGCTTGTCACATCGAGCTCGATGCGGAGACCGGGTTCGTCAAAATTCTCAAGCACTGGGCCATCGAGGATTGTGGCCGCGTCATCAATCCGCTGCTAGTTGACGAGCAGGTTCGCGGCGGTGTTGTCCAGGGCCTGGGAGCCGCGTTTTTTGAAGAGTGTGTTTACGACGATACGGGGCAGCTGATGAATGGGTCGCTGGCCGATTATCTCGTCCCGATGGCTTTTGAAATGCCCGACATCGATGTCGGCCACGTTGACACGCCGACGCGCGACACGGAACTCGGAGCCAAGGGGGCTGGGGAGGCTGGAACGGCCGCAGCTTCAGCCGCGGCGCTCAATGCGGTCAACGACGCGCTCCGGTTCTTCAATACTAGCGTGTCGCAAATACCAATGACACCCGAGCGTCTCTTGCGCGCACTCGGGCACTCATAGAAAAGCGCTAGGAGGAGTGTGGCATCAGCGCTCGCGCTCTCGGCCACCGCGCCCGCACAGCAAAGCCACGCCACGGCCCAAGAGGCGAGGGCCATGCTCGACAAGGTGGTCGCCGCCGTGAAAGCGGATAAGACTAAAGCGCTGGATATGTTCAACAAAGGAGAAGGTGGATTCAGAGACCGTGAGCTCTATCCATTTTGCTTCAATCTTAGTGACGGAAAGGTTGTTGCCATTGGCAACCCTAACACAAAGGGATTGCTTGGGCTGGACCGCGACATCCTTAAGGGCGGCCCCAAAGGATTTGGCCTGGACGTCTACGCCGCGGCGCAGAAGCCGGAGGGTGAAATTACTGAGGTCAGCTACTTGTCTCTAAAGCCGGGCGACGACCCGAAAGACTGGGCTCCGAAAGTGAGTTTTGTTACCAGGGTGGGTGACCTTGGATGCGGTGTTGGCTACTACAAGTAGACCGTTCACGCTTCCTCATTTATCCGAAGCCTGCTTACGTTCCCGTTGCTCTCGGATGGTCCGGGCAATGTTGACGCCTTCGTTAGTCCTATCTGACGGACTGACTTCGCTGTGGCCATATACGGGCGTCGAAGGATACTGCGATTGAATGAACTTAATTGCGTTCTCGCGCTGCTTTGCCGTTATGTCAGCGTCGTCTTTTGCGACGATTTCCATTCCGACTGCGGTCTGATTTGAAACGCCGGGCACGACGCTGTGAAGAAAATGTCCGCGTCCGCCGTATCCGTATTCCCTCGCCACATCGTGAATCACACCTTCTCTATCCATAATAAATTGCGTGCCGACACCGGGACGATGAGCGCGCCAGTCTGCAACGACGCTAGCAGGGTCGCCACGGCCGCCCGTATGATGGACGATGAATGCGGATGGTGAGCCTGAAGGCGCGTTCGTGGCGGCTGGGCTGTCTGTCTGCTGCGGCTCTGAGCTTCCGCCCTGCTCGACGTGGCGTTGCTGCTCTTGGCGCCAAGCTCTAGCACCGCCGAAATCGTTATATGACTCACGGCCCGGCGTATCCATGTATTCGCCGCGATGATAGTTCGGGTCGCCAGCACTGCCTTGGTCGGAAAAACCACGAACTAGGTTGGTGCCAGCAAGCACGGCATCGATGTCGCTGTTGACGCCTTGGGCATGAGCTTGGTTCTGAAGTGCTTCCGTAATCTGTCCGCGCCGGATCGGGCCATAGAACTGGTTCGTGCCAGTGCGCGACAGATATTCGCGAAGGGTTAGGTTTGGCTGTCCGTTAGCGCGCAGATAGTTCAATCGGTTCGCCAAGCTCTCCATCACCATCTGGCGTTCGCGGCCCGGACCTTGTTCATGCGCCAGGACACCACCGAGATATCGACGTAGGCTCGGGTCCGCGTCTAGCTCGCGAGCAATCCAAGCGCGTTGGTTGCGCAGATATTCGCTGCCCTTCAGGTTCTCTTTCGGCGCGGAACCATAATCCGGGTGTTTGGCGATTTCCTCTGGCGTTCGGCGAGTGCTTCCCTCACCACCGAAATCAGGATGACGAAAGGCGTCGAGGTCACCCTTACGCGCATGTTCACGATTTACTGGTGACAGGTGACGGTCATGCGTCTCATCAGTATGCAGTCCGCCAAGGCGACGGTGCGGCTCATTGTGCGTGCCTGCGTGGGAACCGGGCGAAAAACTACGGCTCGGCATTTCGCGGCTTGCGAACCTCTGCGCGCGAACATTCGGATGAGGCGCGGGTCCGAAAGCGAAACCCTCGCCGATGGGATTGGGGTCGACAAGTTCCGCAGGACCGCAGGTCACAGTGCCGATTCGGACTCCATCCATGAAAATCGGCGCATGAGACACCCTAGTCATCAATGGCCGCCTTCTTGATTGCTTGGTCAAATGCGGCGCCGAGACCATCTTTGAGCTTCTCAGCATCCGCCAGAAAGTTGGCGCGGTCGCCTTCAACGTCGATTTCGACCTTTACCGACAGGCTGTATCCGCGATGCGGAACGGAAATCAAAGTGTCGCTCATTGGATTTTCGCTTTCATTCGGGCGCGCAATTTCTCAGCGAACGCCAATGCAATTAGATTTTGGTTGTCTTCCGGCATATCCTTCGCGCCGAGACGCAGCATGGTAAGATAGCAATCGCGTATTTCAGTAATCTTGCCATCTACGTCATCACCTGGCATGTCGGCGAGTATCTGTTCGGTTTGTTCCAACAGAAACGACCAGTCTTGATTGTCCATCTGCAACAAACGCCGTGCATCTGAAAGTGCCTTTTGCAGAGTCGCCATCATTTCTTCAATCCGTGACCGTGATAGATATAGCGAAAGGCGTCGAGCATCAGCCGCAGTGCATGTAGGGCCATCATCAATTCGTGATTCCCGTTCCCAGCCGAAATCCATGCACGCCTGATATTGCGTTTTGCGATTCGCGTCGCTTCCGGCTGCTTTTTCAGAGCGGCCATTAATAAAACGCTCCTGGGTGGCTGGCTCTGAGTCCCCAGCTCGAACCAAACAAGTTTGTCGTTATTTGAGCCCACGTAAGCAAGCTCTTCGTCGACCACAATCTTTGCTTCGATTGATTCTCGCATCTCACCAGTTCGTAAGCCTGGCTCGTCTTCTGAGAATCCCTTTCGAAGGCGATCCTCTTGCGTCGACTCAGCAAGGTGCGGCCATCGAAATTTATAAGTTCCAATGGCCGCTTTTGCTTCGTCGCGAATCATAATCGCGATTTCGGCCAAAGTGACTTGCTTGGCGATTTTGGTATTTTCAGCGAAAGCAGAAAAGCGAGCGGCGGCCTCAAGAAGCGAGAATGCGCCGCCCTTCATTAGGTCCTCGAATCTCGATTGCCGCTTGAACGCGGACCAATCGGACGGCTGCTAAGTCCTTCATTGTGAGCACGCCTAGCTTCGGTGGCCTGGCGAATTTGCTCGATAGTTTGTGCCCCACGATTAAACTCTGCCGCAGCAGGCTGCGTACCTTGCCTGTATGGCCCCACTCTCTCGATAGGCGGTTTGCTAGATGGCGTTTTGTCAGTACTGTAACCGGTCATTTCTGACTCCAATGTTTGATGATGGAAAAGGGGAAAGGGCGGCGCCGCTCAAAGGGGTTGAGAAACACGACGCCGCGCGACCGCGCAGCATTCCGCGGAGGCACCTGGGAGCGCGCTAACAGGAATAAGCGCGGCCGGCCCAGTGAGTTCTTAGGGAAGCGCTAAGAGAACTGGAGCCGGCCGCTTTAGGCGCAATCCACGCGCGGCTGAAGAGGACCGCGCGGCGCAGCCACTCTTGAATTGAGTTTGGCCCCATTCGAAGGCGCCGACGTCCCTACCCTAGCAATGCTTATGGAGGAGCACCGATACGCGGCGTTGTCTCGTAAGAGGATTGCCGCGCCGGTAAAGGCCAGGTCTTCGATGGGTAGAATGTCGGCATTTAGGGTAGAGGTGAGCACGTTCATGGCTTCGAACGACAGCCCGAACTTGCTTTTGTTAGCTTTGATTTCCTCAGCAATTTCCGGGAAATCGGCGGAGTAGATGACCCCTTTGATTTGAATTTCACTGCCGATGATGTCCGCAGCGGAGATTATGCCAATCTTTTGCTGCGGAGCGTGGCCTGTGGGGCAGAAATTCACACCCATTCCTAGCAGTGACTCCAGCGCATGTTTTGCGGCACTCATCGTAAGCATAATGCGCCGACCGCCAGAACCTTCCGGTGCAGCGTCGGAGGGCTCGTCGATTTTCGCAAGTACTCCGGAAAATGCCATCCGGTTGACATGCGACGTGGTTGGAATGTCCAGTGACCGCGCATGCGACGGGATGCTAGGGGAACGATGCATCTGTGCGTGCATGTTTAGATGAGAGAGTGTCTCATCAGGACATGCTTAATCTCCATGCGGGCCAAACTAGAAAGCGGCGTCGCACAACCTGCCAATGCCTTATCGACGGCCGTAATCGGATAGCGACCATCGCTATCGACTTTTGCGGCAGCGGCCTTGATGCTGCCATCCGACAACATACCACCCTCGAAGAAAGCGGCAGCGACGTCGCGCTTCGCGGCAGGCGGAAGGGTCGTCTTGGCCAAAAGCCCCTTTATCTGGCTTTGCGTCAGCCGCTTATCATTGTTGACGGCGCGAATGTATGGAATACGAAACATATATTTAGTTCCTTCAATGCTGTGCCGACGCAATCTTTGCATCGGCTTTTGGGTTTTTAACGAGTTCGGTTGCAAGAACCCGCCAAGGGGCTGCCGCTTTGTCCAAAGCTTGCTGGTTGGCGGAGATTTGGAAATCTTTGCCAGCTAAGGCAGGCAGACCGAACCGAGGTAGGTCGATTTTTGGCGACCCATACATAGGGCCGGAGGTGAAATCGTCATGAGTTCCGACGACTGCCCTGAGCCCAACCAGCTGCAGCCACACATGACGGAGTTCGCCGATCTTTTGTAAATAGCGTTCACCGAGATCTGACTCGCGAGCCGCCTCGACAAGCGCGGACTTCACAAACCGTTCTGTCCGATTGTCCAGGAAGTCGAGACCAATCTTCTTCGCCTCGATCTGATGCTCGATCTGTCCCAATGTTTGGGACGCAACCTCTGCAGCGTGTTTATCGTCCTTGAGCTTCTGCTCGAGCTGCTTCCGCTCGAACGCTCGCAGCGTCTTTGGCGTGATTTGCCGGCCATCGAGTGCAAAACGTAAGACCTCGTTGACGTCCGCCTCGATGAGGGCGTCGATCTTCCTTTTGGTCGTCGCTTCACCGCCCAGTGCTTCGACGGCTCGGTGATGGGCCTCCTCGAGAACTTCGATTTCGTTCTGCGTGCGACGCTGCCATTCCAGGAAACGCGCCAGCTCAGCGCGCTTCGGTGACAAGCCAGGCGGAGCAGGTATATCGGCAGGGACTGGTCCATCAAAGTACCCGGCCTCCATCGCAGCGTGCTGGGCCAGTTCTGCTGGATCGCTTTTTTCCGGCTTACTTTCTTGTCCGTCGAATTCGTCTGCCTCGACCAGAGGCTCGATAGTGTCGTTGATCATATTTGCGTCCTTTGCTTACTGTATTGATGGATTGGCCATCCGACGACATCGGAGAGCTTGCTCCTTTGCCTCCAGAAGTGACCGAACGTAGAATTTCGCGAATTTTTCTCTTTCCTTTGGCGTCATGCTTTTCGCGTGGCGCTGGCGTTGTTTCGGGTCGTCGACACAAAGGTCTCCGCTCTGCACACCAGTACGAACGTTCGCCATTTTGATTCTCGGATGGTAGCGGTTGAGGAATCACACGGGAGGACCCATCCGCTGAGAGATACGGGGGCCTATGCATATCTTTCGAAATATTATTCGGTGATCCGTTTCATCGATTGTCGACGAAAAGGGAATTCGGACACGTCCCCCTAGGGCCGCATACGAATTTTCTCGCAATTATTTTTGGCGTTTCGATTTCAGAACGTTTGCGAGATCTGGAGCTTTTGATGA
>Ga0209624_10002407_pt1 | contig 13850 bp, 8 predicted proteins | sample JacPinW_OM2H0_O1_FD_188565 | JGI IMG/M metagenome (GOLD analysis project Ga0209624, IMG submission 188565) | Forest soil microbial communities from Algoma, Ontario, Canada - Jack Pine, Ontario site 1_JW_OM2H0_O1 (SPAdes) (version 2) | ecosystem: Environmental > Terrestrial > Soil > Boreal...
TCACGATTTTCGGCACCATCGTATCCCACCTTGTTTTGCAGGTTCTTGATGTAGCCGAAAATCGTGAAGCGATCGGCGCTGTCGTTCCACGATAAGCGCATATCCACCTGCGTATAAGAAGGCGCAACGTAGTAGCTCTCGGCGAAGATGCTGTCAGGCGTCTTGTCCTTCCAGACATAGCTGACCGAGTAGTTCAAAGAACCCGGCGTGAAGTGCCAGGTGTAGTTGCCGTTCGCGGCAACCTTGTTGCGCGGCGATTCCGGCACGCTGTCGCCGTTGGTGTTTTCAAATTGCCCGCTGACCACGTTTTGATAGCACGAAGTGGCAGGTACTGCGGACGTGCAAGAGCCGCCTTGACCCTTGATCACAGCGCTTAGGTACGAATAATCCAAGAGGAATTGCAGATTCGTCCAGGGCTGCCAGATCGCCTCGAATTCGGCGCCGTAGGATTCCACCTTCGGTATGTTCACAATGGAGGAAATATTCGGGCCGCCATTGATGCCCTCAAGCGTCAATGGGATCTGCTTGTCTTTGTAGTTGTAGTAGAACACAGCCCCGTTGACTTGCACGATTCGGTTGAACACTTCCTTGCCGCCCAACTCGATGGCATCGAGATGCTCCGGTTGCGACTCCGGATTCACAGAGATGGTACTGGCATTGAAGCCGCCCGATTTATAGCCGCGGCTGTACTTCAGATAAGCCAGGGTGTTGGGATCCGGCGTCCACTCGAGCCCGACGGTCCCGGTGGGCGCATGCCAATTGGCGCCCAAGTCGCGCGCCCACATGCCGTTGGGCAATAGATAGGGCGTGCCCCTGACGCCAGGATAGTTACATCCTTTAGCGGTGAAGCAATTGGCAATCGCCGGGTTGGCCACGCTGATGTCATTGGCGGGTGTGAATGCGCCCAAAATGGACTGAGCCGGAAGATTTCCGAATAAACCGCCGAAACATGACGGCAAGCCCCAGCACAGCTCGCGCCACTGCTCTCCGCCCTTGAGAATATCGTAGGTGTACCGCAGGCCGGTGGTGAGCTTCCAGCTCGGCGCGAAGGTCCAGTCGGTCTGGGCAAATGCCGCATACGAATTGTTGTGCATTTCCTGTTGCTGCAGGTAGACAGCGTCGGTCGGATTGGGCGCGGCCGGTGCGGAAAAGTTTGCATTCAACGGCGTCGCGAGCGCCGGATTACCGGGCGCGTATAAATCACCCGGCGTCTGATAATTCCGTTCGTTGTACTGGAACAGACCGAAGATCCACTGCAACTGCGAATCGCTGTGCGAGGTGATATTGATTTCGTTGCTGAAGTATTTCTTGGTCTCAACGTAGTGCGAATAGACTTCCGAATGCACGGTCGCCGGTGGGCAATCAAATACGCCGACGCCCGGGACCGCGCAGCCGCCGGTTCCGGGAAGGACCGGGATCGTGTAAGAGGCGATTCCAGTATTGTCGTAGTCGTTGTACAGGCTGTAGTAGTACGACGTGTACGAGCCTAGATACTTGAGGTCAGCAGCCCAGGGCGTATGCCAAGTCAGTTGCGGCGTGACCTGGTAGGTTCGGCTGAGCGACGCGGTGTTGCCGGAGTCATTGCAATAAAGAGTGATGTTGGTGTTGGCCGGATTCGTGGCGCAGGCCGGGGCATTCGGCAAGAACCCGCTGGGCAACGGAATCGGGCTTTGGACACCGACAGCACTGGCGGCGCCGTATCCGGGGCCCGGGAAGAGTGGAAAATATGCGGGAAACGCCGCGTAATCATACGAGCCGGTAATATTCGTCGGCACGCGATAGGCATCCGTGTAGCCCAATTGGTCGAACTTCAACCAGAATTCCACATCGGGAGTGATGTCCCACTCGAACTGCCCCTCCCAGTAGAAGAAATTTCCGTTGCTTAAGTTGCTGCCTTCGGATTGGCCATTCAAGACGTTTCGGAAGTAGCCGTCGCCCTGATAGTTGCGGTAACCGCCGAACTTGAACCGCATGGTGTCGTTGATCGGACCCGAAACCACGCCCTCGAAGTCGCGAGTTTGGAAATTGCCGACTTTGACCCGCACTTCAGCGGTCCAATCGTCCGTCGGGCGCTTCGAGATGGAGTTGATCGTGCCGGCGATGGCATTGCGGCCGTACAAAGTGCCTTGGGGGCCGCGCAGAACCTCTATCCGGTCTTCGAACAGCGCATCGCCGGAGGCGGCGACGACGCTGGAGTTGTAGACGCCGTCGGAATAGGTCGCGACACCCGGATTGGTGGAGAGATTATTGGTTTCTCGGCCGACGCCGCGGATGAAGGCGCGGTCCAGCGACGTTGAGTATGCCAAGCCCGGCGTGAAATTCGTCATGTCCTGAATCGTTTCGATACCGATCAGGTCCCGAGCTTTGGAGGTATAGGCCGAAATGGCGACCGGTACCGTCTCCAAACTTTCGTTGCGCTTTTCCGCCGTGACGACGACTTCAGCAATCGAATTGTCGTCGCTCGGCGATGCCGGGGCTGCGGCGGCCGGGGCCGGGGCCGGGGCCGGGGCCGGGGCGGGTTCCGCTAAAGCTGCAAGTGAAAATGCCACGGACACTGCGCTTGAAAGCAACAGTGCCACTGTTCTTGTCGTCATTTTTAACTCCCCCGCAACGGTTAATAGACCGTTTTTCCACTAAAAAACCGCTCCCGTCCGTTCGCAATCGCGGCATTCCGCTATCGCGTGACTCAGCGATGCAACCCCATCGCCATAAGCCTTTTCAGATGGTCGTCCCGCCTCATTTCGGTGCGCTAAATAATTTGAAGTCGCACCGCGGCACGCATTATTCGACCACTTGATATCGTGTTGTCAATAGCGCGAGAACAAATGCTGCCACCACGTAGCGGAAAAACGACGACGCTTCGGCGGCGTGTTTCCTTATGTGCAGCTGAGACGCGCAAAGTAAAATTCTTTGTGAAGTTCTGATTGTTGATATATCACACAATAACCGAGTCAGCGGCTCTTCAAGGCAGAGCGCCGTTTTGCGCGCTTACGCGCCACACCACATCGCCCACATCGTCGGCGACCAACAGCGCGCCCTGCCTGTCAATTGCAACGCCCACGGGCCGGCCGAGTGCATCGTCCTTAGCGCTCAGAAAACCGGTGAGCACATCGATGGGCGCGCCGGAGGGCTTGCCCTCGGCGAAAGGAATGAAAATCACTTTGTAACCGCTGTGCATCTTGCGGTTCCACGATCCGTGCTGGCCCACGAACATGCCTTGGCGAAAAGGCTCCGGCAACGTCGATCCGCCCGACCAGCACAGACCGAGTGATGCGGTATGCGCGCCGAGCGCGTAGTCCGGCGCAATCGCCTTCGCAACCAGATCCGGATTCTGCGGCTTGACCCGCGCGTCGATGTGTTGGCCGTAATAACTGAAGGGCCAGCCGTAAAAAGCACCTCCGCGCAATCCGGTCATGTAGTCGGGAGGGAGGTGATCGCCCATCTCGTCGCGTTCGTTTACCGCAACCCACAGCACACCGCTCTGAGGTTCCCATGCCAACCCCACCGGATTTCTCAGGCCGGACGCATAAATGCGGTGCTCTCCCGATCCAGCGTTGATCTCCCAGATTGAGGCTCGTTCCGACTCGGCCGCCAACCCGTTCTCGGCGGCATTGCTGTTGGAGCCCACACCCACGTACAGCTTTTGTCCGTCGGCGCTGGCGATGAGACTCTTGGTCCAATGGTGATTGATCGTCCCGCCGGGCAACGCGGCCACTTGCATGGATTGCGCTCGAATTTCCGTGTCCCCGGTTTTATACGGAAAACGCAGCAGTGCGTCGCTGTCTGCCACGTAGAAACTGCTGCCGACGAGCGCCATGCCGATTGGCGAATTCAACCCTTGCAAAAAAATGTGCCGCTCTACAGCGCCGCCGCCACGGTCCCGCAACAGCGTGATTTGATTGGCGCTGAGCTTAGCGCCCGAGCCGGCACGCTTCATCACAATCCCGCCTATTCTTCCCAGCAGGCCTTTGCCATCGTCGGGCCTGACGGGCGCATCGGACTCGGCGACCAAGATATCCCCATTGGGCAGCACGTACAGCCAACGCGGGTGCTGAAGGCCGCGCGCGACTGCGGTGACCACCGTGCCTGGCGCACCCTGCGGCGCCCCATACGCGCCCCACCCTTTCGCCGTGGCGATGTGAAGTGTGGGCAGCCATTTCTCTTCCGGCGCGGCAAGCTCGGGATTGGGTCCGAATTCGCCCGGCGAACTCTGCTGCGAGTGGACATTCCCCGCCACCAGTAGGCACAGGCAAACGATTGATGGAGGGGCTTTCAATTTTTTCTCCCACGGGTTCAGGCGACCAACTGATGGACGTTCTCGGCGCGGGCGCTGCAAGAATCAATGCTTGGAAGTATCTCGCAGTTTCAAGCTCACCTGCTCGGCGGCCGCCATGGCGCGCAGCAGATTCTCGCCCGCAAGTTTCGCGACGTCCGCATCACTCCAGCCTCGGCGCATCAACTCTTCGAGAAGCGCCGGGTAACGATCGACGCCTTCGAGTCCCACCGGGGCGTCAGGGATGCCGTCGAAATCCGAACCCAGCCCTACGTGATCGATGCCCGCAATCCGGCGAACATGTTCGATGTGATCCGCCACTTGGGAGAGCGTGGTGACCGGCTGTGGATGCTGCGCGTCCCATTCCGCGAGCGCCGCCTTGGCACGATCCGGCTGACCAATATAAAGGCCCGCATAGGGCGGACTGTTGAAGCGGGTCTGTTCTGCGGCACGATCGGCCTGCCAGCGATTGCGCGCCGCCGATACATAGGCGGGTGCAAAATTAACCATCACGACTCCACCATTCAAGCCTAAGGCTCGCAGGATATCGTCCGGCACATTTCGCGGATGATCATCGAGCGCTCGCGCCGAGGAATGTGAAAAAATCACTGGAGCCTGGCTCGCCGCCAGCGCCGCCTTCATCGTGTCCGGCGAAACATGGCTCAAGTCCACGAGCATACCGATGCGGTTCATCTCCTTCACCACATCGATACCGAACGGGGTCAAGCCATGATGAGCCGGCGTGTCGGTAGCCGAATCCGCCCACGGGGTATTGGTCGTGTGGGTGAGCGTCATGTAGCGTGCACCGGCGTCATACATCTGGCGCAGCACCGCGAGAGAATTGTTGATCTGATGACCGCCTTCGATGCCGATCAGCGACGCGATTTTGTGACTCTTATGGATGCGCCGAACGTCCGCAGCGGTGTACGCCATGGCGAAATCCGTCGGATAGCGCTCGGCCATGCGCTTGACCAAGTCAATCTGTTCCAAGGTCATTTGCACAGCCTGGAAGCCTTGAACGTCGACCGGGACCCACACCGACCAGAACTGTGCTCCGACCAATCCTGCTCGTAGACGCGGAATATCCGTCATTATCGCCGCTTGGTCGACACCCACCGGCAGGTGATGCGTATCGGACCCAAGATCGATTGCCGAGAAGTCGCTTTTGTAGCGCTCTCTGATTTCCCATGGCAAATCATTGTGACCGTCGATCAGCGGCGTGCGCAGCAAAACCTGTTCGACGCGATGCTGATAGTCGTCGGCCGCCCAGCTGCCGAGAGGGAAAAGCAGCATCAAAAAGATCATACGAAGCATTAGGTGGTTGCTCATGGTTCGAAAGTAACTTCAATCGGCTCGGTTCCCGTGATCATTCCGCGCACCGTTTCACCGCGTCGGATGGGGCCCACGCCTGCGGGCGTGCCGGTGAATATCAAGTCGCCGGGAGCGAGTTCAACAAAGGTCGATAGGGCCGCGATAATTTCCGCAACGCTCCAGATCATGTCTTTCAGATCTCCGCGCTGTCGCAGGTGACCGTCGATCGTCAATGTGATCGATCCGGTCGTGGGCGGAAGTCCCCGGGTTATAGCACCGACGGGCGCGGAATGATCGAATCCCTTTGCCATATCCCACGGACGGCCGGTTTTCTTGGCCTCGGCCTGCAAATCCCGACGTGTCAGATCGATTCCGACTGCATAGCCGAAAATCATCGACGAAGCATCCGCGGCATGAATGTTTGCGCCGCCTTTGTTCAGTCCGATTACCAACTCTACCTCGTGGTGCAGGTCTGAAGTTTTCACCGGAAAGGGCAGCCGCCAGCCGCTGGGAACAACGGCATCCGCGGGTTTGCTGAAAAAGAAGGGGAATTCTCGTTGGGGATCGCCGCCCATTTCGCGCGCGTGATCGGCGTAGTTGCGGCCCACGCAATAAATACGCCGAACCTGAAAAAGCAGTTCGGAGCCTGAGATCGCAATGCTGGGAACGGACAATTGGGGAAGCGCGGCCATGGGCCCGCATTATGCCGTGCATTTATTCGATCTCGTCTTCGCGCTCCAATATGTACAAACTTGACAATATGGGCATTATATGTCTACGATGCACAGGTGAACTCAAGCCCCCCTCCCCTCCCCGATCGATCCGAGCCCAAGGCTTCGGCCGTGCTCGAAGCTGCGATAGGAGTCTTCGCCCGCTTCGGATTCAGAAAAACCTCCATGGAGGATGTCGCGCGTGCTGCCGGCGTGTCCCGTCAAGGTCTCTATTTGTCATTTGCCAACAAAGAGGAGCTGTTCAGGCGCGCACTGGTTCACTCCTTGCGCAGCCAATTGGCAGCCGCCATTGCCGCATTGTCACGGGCCGAAGATGGTTTGGAAAAGCGGCTGATCGGCGCCTGCGTGGACTGGTCGGGGCGCTTCGTGGGATCCCTGGGCGTGGATGCCACCGACCTGATGTGTGCGAGCAGCTCTCTGGCGGGGGCGACTCTTGCGGAATATGAGTGGCAATTCGAGGAAGCGCTCGCCCACGCCCTCTCCGCATCTGCGATGGCTGGTGCCTGCGCCGCGGCGGATTTGGAAGTTGTCGATTTGGCGCGCGCACTGCATGCGACGGCGCGCGGACTCAAACAGAGCTGCGAGACTCGAGAAGAATTTTCGAAGGGCATGACGGCGGCAGTGCGAATGATCTGCAGACCGCTGAATCAACGCAGCAGTTCAAGGGGATCAATGCATGACTAAGTCCGTCCAATTTGGCAGACGCTCCACTGCGGATCAAGTTCTGGCCGGCATTGACCTTAACGGCAAACGCATGGTGGTTACGGGGTGCAACGCCGGTTTGGGATTGGCCACCATGAATGCATTCGCGGCCAACGGTGCGACGGTCATCGGACTGGCGAGAACGATTCAAGCCGCGACTGAAGCATGCGCTCAGGCGAGCCCGCTCTGCATTCCCGTCGCGTGCGATCTCGCCGACTTCGAATCCATCGCCGCCGCTGTCCGCACCATCCATGGCGTGCCTGGCACGCTGGATGCGATCGTAGCCAATGCCGGTGTAGCGAATCTGCCCTCTTTGGATACGCGATACGGCGTCGAGATGCATTTCCTGGCCAATCACATCGGTCACTTCGCGCTCATCAACGGTCTGGCTGATTTATTGCGCGACGGCACCGCTCGCGTCGTCATGGTCAGCGGCAACGCCGGCATCAACCTGGCGCCCCACGAGGGAATCATGTTCGACAATCTTGACGGCGCTCGTTTCTATGAGCCGTCGATGTTCTACGGACAATCCAAGCTGGCCAATGCGCTGTACGCCAGGGAGCTGTCGCGCCGCCTCAGCAGCCGCGGTATTGCCGTCAACGCGGTTGATCCTGGCGCCGCGCGCACTCGCGTCAACCGAGGGTACTTCGCCCGGCTGTTCGCGAAGTCGGCTGCACGGGCAGCGGCGACCCAAGCACTACTCGCGGCGAATCCACAGGCTGCCGGGATTACCGGTCAATACTGGTCGGATTGTAGAATCTCGCAAGGCAGTCCCCTGCTGGAAGACAGCGTCCTTGCCGGACGCCTATGGGATGTCTCCGAAGAAATTGTCGCGCGGGCGGCCCCTCGCGATGAGCGTTCATTGCAGCGAGCGGCCTGAAGCAGAAAGTCCTATACTGCGGGCATATGTGCGAACTCGCGGCCGCCATGGTCATGGACAGGTTCGCGCTTATTCCGTTGGTTCTGAGGTGTGGGCTTTCGCCCTGCGAATAGCGTGTGGATCGTTAGAGTAGCGTTACAGCGGCCCTACACCTTCATCATGTTGGCGGTGTTGATCGTGCTGTTGGGTGGCTACGCCATCTTGAATACCGCGACAGATATTTTTCCGAACATACGGATTCCGATTGCCGCGGTGATATGGCGCTACAACGGCATCCTGCCCGAGGAAATCGCAAACCGCATCGTCCTGTTCTCGGAGCGTACCGCACAAACCGTGGTCAACGACGTGGAACACACCGAGTCCCAGTCGGTCATCGGCACGTCGGTCGTAAAATATTTCTTTCAGCCCGGCGTCGATCAAGACCTATCGATGGCGCAGATCACGGCAGTCTCCCAGGCACAAATAGCGTTCTCCCCGCCCGGCACGACGCCGCCCTTCGTCCTCTCCTTCAACGCATCCACCGTGCCGATATTGCAACTCGCGCTGACCAGCTCGACACTGCCCGAGGCGCAAATCTACGACTTGGCCAATACGATTCTGCGCACCCAACTCTCAACCGTCGCAGGCGCGTCGATTCCTTTTCCCTTCGGCGGCAAGCAGCGTCAAGTGCAGGTGGACTTGGATCCGCAGGCATTGAGTGCACATGGCTTGTCGGGAAACGACGTGGTCACCGCAATCGGCGCGCAAAATTTGATTTTGCCGGCCGGTACCCAGAAAATCGGCGATCTCGAATACTTTATCAAGCTCAACTCCAGCCCGCTGCAGTTGGACGAGCTGAATAACCTGCCGATTCGCGCCGGCAACGGCACCGTCACCTATATTCGAGACGTCGCGCACGTGCGCGATGGCTATTCGCCGCAAACGAACATCGTCCGCGTTGGCGGCAAGCGCGCCATTTTGATGAGTGTGTTGAAGACCGGCAAGGCATCCACCATCGACATCATCAACAGCATCAATCAGAAGCTGCCGCAGGTGCGTGCGGCCATGCCTCCTGAATTGAAGATTCAGGCACTGAGTGATCAATCGGTGTTCGTGCGCGCCGCCATCTCCGGGGTGATACGCGAGGCGGTGATCGCCGGCGCCCTCACGGGTTTATTGATACTGCTATTTCTCGGCAGCTGGCGCAGCACACTGATCATAACGATTTCGATTCCGCTGTCGATTCTGGCCTCGATCGCTTGTCTGTCGGCGTTGGGCGAAACCATCAACATCATGACGCTCGGCGGCTTGGCGCTCGCGGTGGGCATTTTGGTCGATGACGCGACCGTGACCATTGAGAACATCAACTATCACCTCGAACAGGGCAAGGATGTGGAGGCCGCGATCCTCGACGGCGCGCACCAGATCGCTCTACCCGCGCTCGTATCGACACTGGCGATATGCATCGTGTTCGTGCCGATGTTCCTGTTGGCCGGCATCGCCAAGTTTCTGTTCATTCCGCTGGCCGAAGCGGTGGTATTCGCCATGCTGGCCTCGTACATCTTGTCGCGAACACTGGTGCCGACGCTCGCGAAATTTTGGCTGAAGAAGCACGACTCCGCCAAGCACAAACAAGCGAGTTTTCTGGCGCGCTTTCAAGCGCGCTTCGAGCGGGGATTCGTGCGGTTTCGCGATCGCTATCACGCACTTTTGACCTCGGCGCTGCAGGGCGGCCCGCGCTTCGCCGCGATCTTTCTGGGCGCGATGATCGCAACTTCCGTGCTGGCCTTTCCGCTGGGGCCCTTGCCGGGCCTCGGCCAGGATTTTTTCCCCGCCGTCGATGGCGGCCAGATCAAGCTGCACATGCGCGCACGCACCGGCACCCGCATCGAAGAGACTGCCGCGCTCTGCGATCAAGTTGAGGCCACGATTCGCGAGATCATCCCATCGAAGCAGATCACCAGCATCGTCGATAACCTAGGATTGCCCTACAGCGGCATCAATCTCGCCTACAGCACGTCGGCGCCGGTGGGTCCGGGCGATGCGGACATCTACGTCAACTTGAGCGAAGATCACAAGCCGACGGTGGAGTTCGTGCGTCTGCTGCGCAAGAGGCTTGCCGCCACCTATCCATCCACGCAATTCTCGTTCCTGCCGGCGGACATGATCGGCCAGATCTTGAACTTCGGCCTGCCCTCCCCCATCGACGTGCAGGTGGCGGGCTCCAATACGCAAGCCAACCGGGATTTTGCGAATAATTTGCTGCAGAAACTTAGGGCAATTCCCGGTGCGGTCGACTTGCACATTCATCAAGCCGGCGACTACCCGCAGTTCAATGTCGATGTCGATCGCACCAAGGCGCAGCTCGTGGGGCTCACCGAACAATCAGTCGCCGGCAACATGCTGGTGTCTTTGTCAGGAAGCTTTCAGACGGCGCCGTCCTTCTGGGTGGATCCGAATAGCGGAACTCAGTATCAAGTCACTTCGCAAACGCCACAATACCGTCTCGAAAGCCTCAACGATCTGGGCAATACGCCCTTGAGCGGCGGCCTCAACGGCTCGTCACAGCTGCTCGCCAATCTGGCGAATATCCACCGCAGTGTGGCTCCGGCGGTCGTCTCCCACTACAACGCGACGACGGCCATCGATATCTACGGCTCGGTAGACGGCACCGACTTGGGCTACGTCGCCTCGCAAATCAACAAAATCATCGCCGCAGCCAAAAAAGACCTGCCGAAGGGCTCGAATGTCGTGGTACGCGGTCAGGTGCAGACCATGCAGGCCTCCTTCAACGGTCTGCTGATCGGCCTCATCGGCGCCATCGTCCTGGTCTACATGCTGATCGTGGTCAACTTTCAATCCCTGCTCGATCCCTTCATCATCATTACGGCGCTGCCGGCCGCACTGGCCGGCATCGTCTGGATGCTATTTCTGACGCACACCACGGTCAGTGTGCCGGCGCTGACCGGGGCCATCATGTGCATGGGAGTGGCGACCGCAAACAGCGTACTGGTGATCAGCTTTGCGCGCGAGCGCATGAACGCCGGCGATACCGCATTTGAAGCCGCGCTCCAAGCGGGTTTCACACGGCTGCGCCCGGTGCTCATGACGGCCATGGCCATGATCATCGGAATGATCCCGATGGCACTGGGATTAGGGGACGGCGGGGAGCAGAATGCTCCGCTGGGGCGCGCCGTCATTGGCGGCCTCATTTTTGCCACGGTCGCGACCCTGTTCTTCGTGCCGACCGTATTTTCAATTATTCACGGACGCAGCTCGCCGCACCTGGTTCACGCCGCGGAGGCCGACAATGCTTGACCGAAGAATCCGCCGCTACGCCTTGCTTCTGCTTGTTGTCGCCATTGCGCTCGGAGTATGGGGCGAAGTAAGTCGGGTGCTCGCGCGCTCCGCGCTGGGTAAGGAGACCGCCGAGTCCGCAATACCCACCGTCACTACCGTCACCGCGGAACGCAGTGCCCTGGGCGAGGAGCTGGTACTGCCGGGCGCGGTGCAGGCATTTATCGAGGCGCCGATCTATGCACGCACGAGCGGATATCTAAGGTCTTGGAATACCGATATCGGCACTGCGGTTACCAAGGGTCAGCTGTTGGCGGAAATTGAAACGCCGGAAGTCGATCAACAATTGAGCCAAGCGCGCGCAGACCTGGCGACGGCGCGCGCCAATGAGTCCCTCTCCACGAGCACCAACGCACGCTGGCAAGCACTACTGTCGACGGAATCGGTTTCCAAACAGGACGCCGAAGAAAAATCCGGCGACTCAGCCGCCAAGAAAGCCGCCGCCGATTCGGCCGCCGCGAACCTGGCGCGCCTGCACGAATTGGAATCCTTCAAACGCGTCGTGGCTCCGTTCACCGGCGTGATTACCGCTCGCAACACCGACATTGGCGCGTTGATCAACGCCGGGCAGAGTGCAGGTTCCGAGTTATTTCGCATTGCCGATACGCACAAACTGCGCATTTACGTGCGGGTGCCGGAGACCTTTGCTGCCGTGACCCGACCGGGCCTGGAGGCAGAGTTGCGTTTTGCCGAACAGCCCAACAGGACATTCGCCGCCAAGACAGTTCGCACATCCAATGCACTCGATCCGATCTTGCGAACACTGCAAGTGGAGCTTGAATTGGACAACGCCAAGGGGGAAATATTTCCCGGCGCCTACGCCGAAGTACATTTCAAACTTCCCATAAGCACTGAGACCTTGCGCCTGCCCGCCAATACCGTATTGTTCCGCGCCGCCGGCCTGCAAGTGGCGACATTGGACGGCGAGCAACGCGTGAAGCTCAAGAGCATTGTCCAAGGGCGCGACTTCGGCAACACGATCGAAGTGTTGTCAGGGCTCGAGCCAAACGATAGGGTCGTGCTCAATCCACCAGACTCGATTACCAACGGAGTGCAGGTGCGTATCGCCACCCCGTCGGCTGCGCCCGCCAAGGACGCCGGAAAAACCTGATGACGGGCCGGCTTTCCGCGGCAGTCTGGCTCCTGGCCTTGAACGCCTGTTCGTTCGCGCCGGCCTATAAAACTCCCGATAGCGCCGCGGCGGCAGTGGCATACAAGGAATCCGGTGATTGGAAGCCAGCGGAACCTGCGGACGCTCAAGTCCGCGGAGATTGGTGGAATCTGTTCCAAGATCCCGCGCTCGACCGCATCGAAACACAGGTGGCTGACGCCAACCAGGATTTGAAAGCGGCGTATGCGCGACTGCTTCAGGCACGCGCGGCTGTTCGTATCTCTCGCGCTGATTTATTCCCGACGCTCACCGTCGGATCTTCGGCGACGCGATCGCGCACCTCGGTCAATTCACCGAAATTTCCGCCGGGCGCCCAACCTGTGTCAAATAATTTCGATCTGGAAGCGGACCTTTCCTATGAAATCGATGTGTGGGGGCGCGTTCGCAATGCCGTCGCGTCGGCCCGGGCAAACGAACAAGCGAGCGTGGCTGATCTTGCCACCTTGAATTTGGCGATTCGGGCCGAGTTGGCGACCGACTACTTCACCTTGCGTTCGGAAGATACGCAGCAGCAACTTCTCGACACGACGGTGGCCGACTATGTAAAGGCGCTGCAGCTCACCCAAAACCTCTACAAAGGGGGTGCTGCCGCACTGACGGATGTTGCGCAGGCGCAAGCTCAGCTGGAAACAGCGCGCACGCAAGCCGCCGATATCGGGTTGCAGCGCGCGCAAACCGAACACGCCATCGCTGTCCTGCTCGGGCAGAATCCATCGGTATTCCACATGGATGTGAATCCGTACATCATTGCGGTTGTACCGCCGCCGATCGACTCCGGCCTGCCTTCCTCATTGTTGGAGCGCCGCCCTGACGTTGCGGCCGCAGAGCGCAGGACTGCGGCCGCCAATGCGCAAATCGGCGTTGCGCGTGCGGCCTATTTCCCGGTCTTCAGCTTAGGCGCGGCCGCGGGTTTCGATAGCACGAGCACCTCGAACTGGCTCTCTGCGCCCAGCCAACTGTGGTCGTTGGGCCCGGCAGCTGGTGTGCTCACCGTGTTCGATGCCGGCCGACATCGCGCGCAAACTGCGCAAGCAAAGGCTGCCTACGACGAGCAAGTTGCCGATTACCGCAATACCGTGCTCGTCGCCTATCAAGAGGTGGAAGATAATTTGGCGGCCTTAAGACAGCTACAGCGGGAGTACCTGAGCGAAACCGCCGCGGTCGCCTCGACCGCCACAGCACTGCAACAGGCGCAATATCGGTACAAAGAGGGCCTCGTCACATACCTTGAGGTCTCGATCGCCGAGAATGCTTATTTGCAAGCCCAAATCACGAATGTGACGATTCAGCTCAGACGCATGAATGCGAGCGTGCTTTTGGTCAAGGCACTCGGCGGCGGCTGGCAACGCTCGGATTTGGGAACCGCCGCGACGCGCTAGACGGCCCGATTTTTCCGGACTATTTTTTACCCAAATTCTCCGCGGCGAATTCCCAATTCGCCAATTT
>Ga0209624_10002409_pt1 | contig 13844 bp, 9 predicted proteins | sample JacPinW_OM2H0_O1_FD_188565 | JGI IMG/M metagenome (GOLD analysis project Ga0209624, IMG submission 188565) | Forest soil microbial communities from Algoma, Ontario, Canada - Jack Pine, Ontario site 1_JW_OM2H0_O1 (SPAdes) (version 2) | ecosystem: Environmental > Terrestrial > Soil > Boreal...
GGCCAACGCGTCCGGTACCACCATTACGTCCCGTTGCAGAATTGCGTGTCCGCAAAAAGCCACTTCCCGCGGGGTTTCCGCCTCCTCAAGTCCCACTTTCGATTTGAACCACTGCCGATCTGCGTCCACCAAACTGACTAGCGCAATAGGCGTGCCACAGATCAGTGCCGCCAGTCGGGAAAGGTCGTCAAACTCCTGCTCCGGAAAAGTGTCCAGAATGGCGTAGCGCTGCAGAGCTTCCAGCCGGGCAGTTTCGTTCTCGGGTAAAGGCGCTTTCATGGAAGGTAGGTTCGGGATGGCGCTGCGTGTCATCTTATTGTGGCTAGCGAGGCCAAGTCAATGCGCGCGGCGAACCGATTCGTTAATTAGTTTACAACTTATCGCGCAAGCACCTCCGTTTGAACACCAATTTGGCCGTTTTGTTCTGCAGGCAAGTCGCGTTTACTAGAGGAACTACTGACACCCCGCATAGGTAGGGGATTAAAAATGTCTAATATTGCTTCCGCGAAAACCGCGAGCGGGCTAGCCGGTCTCAGAGACCTGACGTCTTCCGACCTTCCGGCAATTGCCGATTACTGGCTCTTAAGCCCGGACGAATACCTTGTGGCCATGGGAGTCGATCGCCAGCGGCTGGGGTCCGCTGAAGACATCCACAAAAGATTTTTCAACGCAATCCGCACAGGCCAGCCAGTCCAGCCTTCAATTGCCCTGGCGATTACTTTGGGCGAAGATCTGGTTGGCTATACTTTGCTGAATCGATATTCCGCGGAAGTGAACTATTCACACTGGCACATCATCGTCCCGAACTTGCGCGCAAAAGGCCTTTCCACAGTGTTGTATCCCGGCCGCCTGAAAGCTTATTTCGACTTAACACCCATTTCGCAACTAATTCATCAAACTCGAACGAGCAATATTGGCGTGAACCGCATGCTCGACAAATTCATCCCCGTTTCTGAAACGAAATTCATCGACAAACCCGACGGCGTAGCAAAGCCCGGGGAGTTTCATCTTCGATACGTAAGGCGCGAAGACCTCCCTGGAATTCTTGCTCGTGCTGCGCAGCTTGGCTCGAACCAAAGCGCCCTTTGAGCAACCATTGAGCGGCAAACGCATCCTGTTCGGCAATATTCGCGGCTAGCGGGCGTGCGAGCGAACAAGACTCTCCTGCAGCCACTCATCAATACGCACCAGCGCTTTCCGCAAATGTTCGGGGTCGCCGCCAAACCCGAATCGCACGAAAGATTCCATACCGAGCTGCTCGCCGGCCACCAGAAGGACGCTTTTCTTTTCGCGCAACTGCTCAGCCATTTGCGCGGAGTTCTGGCCGCGCCGCAGCCCGGCCCACGCAATTGCGCCAGCCTTAGGCGGCACGTGCGAAAACGAATCCGCGCGGCTTTCTAGCCAGGCCTGCAGAGCGGGATAGTTGCGCAACAAGGTTTGCCGCGTTCGGTTCAGAATCCATGCGCGGCGCGCTGGTTCCAACGCGACCGAGGCCAACCGATCCGTGAGCATGCTGGGGCCAATGCTGGTGTAATCGTGATAGCCCCATAGCCGCTCCACCATTTTCGCCGCTCCGACCACCCAGCCCGTGCGCAATCCTGGCAAGCTGAAGGCCTTCGAAAGTCCCGCGGTGCACAAGATGCGATCGTAGCCGCCCCAGAAGCTAGTGGTCATCGCGCCGTCGAATTCCGCTCCGCGATACACTTCGTCGGCCACAATCCAAGCGCCTACTTTCTCGGCTGCGGCAACGATTGCTTCGCGTTCCTCTTTCTTTAGAACGGATCCAGTGGGATTGTTCGGATTGCAGATGGCAACCAGCCGCGTCTTTGGGCCGATCAGCCGGGGCAACTCATCGATGTCGATGCCCCATTGAAGCTCTTCTCGCAGCCACAGAGGTTTTACGGTTGCGCCAAATGCGCGCGCCAGTCCCGCAATCTGCATGTAATTGGGCATCATGAAAACAATTTCGTCCGCGGGCTCCAGCAGCGCCCAGCTGGCGATGAAATTTGCTTCGGAGCCTCCGCAAGTCACCAAAATGTTTTCGGTTTTCGCGCCCGGATATAATTCCGCAATGCGCGAGCGCAATTCTTCGCTGCCGTTTGTTTGCGGGTAATACTGCGGCACATCGAGAATTTTCTGCAGGGTCGCGGCGTCGGGGACAAGCTCCGAAGTCGTAAGCGGGTGCACTCCACTTTCGGAAATATTCAGCTCAACTTTGTTTTCCCAGACGGACTGCCAGCGTTCCAGCTCAAACGGTTGTATTTGCATGGCGCTTGCCTTTCGCGCATGAGAATGCGCGCGTGCCGAGTTTCAGTCGCAGAAATAGGAGCGAAAGAAATGTAAGCGAATAGCGCCATTCTTCCAAACGAAATCCGTATTTCTGAGATTGCCTCTCACCCGCCATCGGGGGACAATGTGGCCCGTTCTTTATCGCACGTGTGTCATCTGCTCGGGAAAAAGTATCTGGAGATTTTGTGAGCCTGTCAGGAATCCCGCGTGTCGTTTTGCTGGCCGTTTGGTTGTTCGTTGTGTTGTTCGTTGCGACGGGTTCGGGGATGAGAGCGCAGCAGCCGGCACAAAATCACGCGCAGGCTCCGCAGTCGACCGACGGAACGTGGTCCTTCGCTGTCTCGGGTGATTCGCGCAATTGCGGCGACGTAGTGATGCCTGCAATCGCGGCTGGCGTGATCAACTTAGGAGCCAACTTTTACTGGCACCTTGGCGATTACCGTGCCATCTATAATTTCGATGAAGATATACAACACCAGCCTGAACACCTTGCCAGTCCGCTGAACATTTACGATTACGAGCGCACCGCTTGGGACGACTTTATCCGCAATCAGATCGTTCCCTTCGGCGATCTCCCAGTTTTCTTGGGCATCGGCAATCACGACACCACGCCGCCGAAAACCCGCGAACAATACCTCATTCAGTTCGCCGACTGGCTCGACACGCCGAAACTTCGCGAGCAACGCCTGCGTGACGATCCTTTCGCTCACAAGCTCACAACTTATTATCACTGGATACAAAACGGAGTGGATTTCATATCTCTCGACAACGCCACGCCGGATCAGTTCGATACCGCTCAAATGACTTGGTTTGAAAAGATTCTAAATGCCTCCGAAGCGAATCCTCAAATCCATACCATCGTCGCCGGAATGCACGAAGCCCTTCCTGAAAGCATTTCAGCAGATCACAGCATGAATCAGTCCGCCGCCGGAACCGAAACCGGCCGGCGCGTGTACATCGATCTGCTGAACGCGCAAAAAGTCGCGCACAAACGCGTTTATATCCTGTCCAGTCACTCCCATTATTTTATGGATGGAATCTTCAACACGGAGTACTGGCGCACTCATGGCGGTGTCCTCCCGGGCTGGATCATTGGAACCGCCGGCGCAGTTCGTTATGCTTTGCCCCCAGAATCCAAGCAGGCTCGTGCTGCGGAAACAAACGTCTACGGATACCTGCTGGCCCATGTGCAGCCTTCGGGCGAAATTCAATTTACATTTAAACGACTGCGAGAATCAGATGTGCCGGCTGCTATCATGGACCGTTACAAGCCCGAATTCGTTCACTGGTGTTTCGCTGAAAATTCCGTCGCTCACTAATCGAGTAATTTGTATCTCGCGAGGAAAAAGCATATTGCCGTGCGGCAGGATTCTCTAAACGAGCTTCACCGTACGCCCAGCCCGCGAAGCGTGGTCATTTCCAGAAAATAGTGTGGAGAAATTATTTTCCCGCAGGCACGCCGAATGCCAGCGAAAGAAGTGTGTGCTGCTCCATCTCATGGGCCTTGTGCGAGCCTGTAGCTGGGCTCGCGCTCGCCGAACGCTTTACCGACAGCACCGATCGTCCGCGCGCCAGACGCTCCAGCCGCGGCATCAAAAACGCCAGAGCGCCCATGTTAGCCGGCTCTTCCTGCACCCACAGGAATTCCCGCGCATTCGCGTGGCGATCCATTTCCGCAGCGAGGTCCGCTTCAGGAAATGGATAAAGCTGCTCCAGCGTTACGATAGCCGTGGAAGTATCTTTGCGCTTTTCGCGTTCCGCCATCAGCTCGTGCCTGATTTTGCCGCTGCAAAGCAGAACACGCGCAGCCGATCCGTCGCCACCGTCCGGAATCACACGCTGAAATCGAGCGGCCGCCAGTTCCGCCAGCGACGAACACGCCACCGGATTGCGCAGCATGCTCTTCGGCGTGAACACCACTAGCGGTTTCCGCCAAGCTCCTAGAGCCTGCCGCCGCAGCAGGTGAAAATATTGCGCGGCCGTGGACGGCTGGCAGATCTGTATGTTGTCGCGCGCGGCAAGCTGCAAGAAACGCTCGATGCGCGCGCTGGAATGTTCCGGCCCTTGCCCTTCGTAACCGTGCGGCAGCAGCAGCACAACTCCCGACAGCAAATTCCATTTGTCTTCGCCCGCTGCTACGAATTGATCGATGATAATCTGCGCGCCATTGGCAAAATCACCGAACTGCGCTTCCCACAAAACCAGCGCTTCGGGAAAATCGCGGCTGAAGCCATATTCGAATCCCAGAACGGAAGCTTCGGAAAGCGGTGAATTGTAGGTCTCGAACCAGGCTTGGCTTGGCGAAACATGCTCGAGCGGCACATATTCCTTTTCCGTTTCAATATCGATCAGCGCCGCATGGCGTTGATTGAACGTCCCGCGCCGGGTGTCCTGACCCGTCAGCCGCACCGGCGTCCCTGCCTTAACCAGAGAGCCAAACGCCAGCGCTTCCGCCATTCCATAATCGATTGCGCGTTTGCCGCGCGCCATCTCCACGCGTTGCTCCAAAAGTTTTTTCACCTTGGGATGGATGTGAAATCCTTTCGGGTAACTCGCCACCGCTTCGCCGATCGCCGTCAGTTCACTCTCCTGCACGCCGGTGTCAACTTCCATCGCGGAGTTATAGCGTCCGCCGCGATAGGCGTTCCAATACTCCGGAAGTTTGCGCATCGGCGGATTCTTTTCAAGCTCCAACGCATGTTTTTGCGCCGCATCCAACTCTTGCCGCACGCGTTCCACCATCGGCTCCGGATCCACGCCGATTTTCTTGGAATAAATTTGCCAGAGTTGCGCGTGCGCCTGAATCTTCCGGTAGCGCAACGGCTGCGTGATGGTGGGATCGTCCACTTCGCTATGGCCGTGCCGCCTATAGCCAATTAAATCCACCACCACCGGAGAATCGAAAGCGTAGCGATATTCCAGCGCCATACGCCCAACGCGCGCAACTGCGTCCGGGTCTTCGGCGTTCACATGAAAAATCGGAATCGGCAAACGCTTCGCCAGGTCGGAAGAAAATCGCGAACAATGCAAATCGCGCGGAATCGTAGTGAAGCCCAGCAGGTTGTTAACGATGATATGCACGGAGCCGCCCACCGTAAATCCTTCAAGCCCGGCCATATTCAATGTCTCGGCGGTAATGCCTTGTCCCGCAAACGCGGCGTCGCCATGCATCGTCACGGAAACGATTTCTTTTCGCCCGGATTCTCCAGCCCGCGTCTGTTTGGCTCGGGTGCGTCCCATGGCCACCGGATTCACAGCTTCCAAATGGCTTGGATTGGAGACCAAATGGATTCCCACTTTGTGGCCGTCCGCTGCGGAAAATTCGCCGGTCGCGCCCATGTGATACTTCACGTCTCCGCCGCCCAGCACGCTGCGTGGATCGACGTCTTCGAACCGCGCGAAAACTTCCGCCGCGCCTCGCCCGACGATATGCACCATCACGTTCAAGCGCCCGCGGTGACTCATGGCCAGAACGGCTTGCTGCGCCCCTTCTTCGGCTGCCGCGCTTAGAATCGCATCCAGCAATGGCAGCAAAGCGGCATCGCCTTCCAGCGAATAACGCTTGGTCCCCAGATAGCGCGTTTGCAAGACCTGCTCAAAAACTTCCGCCCGCACCAGCCATTCCAAAATTCTCTCGCGATCGACTTCGGGGGCCTCTTGCTCCATGCGCTTCTGGATCCATTGCCTCCTTTCCTGATCGGCAATGTGCATGAATTCCACGCCGATTGTTCCGCAATAAAATCTCCGCGCAGCCTCTGCTTCCGGCCCGCTAAGGTCGAGCTCGGGCATCGCGACAGGTTGCAGATCGCCGAGCGGATCCAGGTCCGCTTGCAAATAACCCCATCGGCGAAACGCGTCCCACACCCGCTCCTGGTTTTCCCTCGACGCTACGGTTTCCACCACCGCTTGTTGCCGGTTCATGAATCTCCTCGCAAATCGTCCCTATATTATACGGCTAGATCCTATATCGGCTGCGCGAACGAACCCAGCGAGCCCGTCCTTATTCCTTCGGCCAATCTCCCAAAAGCCGGCGCACCAAAACGAATTGACCCAAATGATACGAATTGTGATCGACGAGCAATAGCACCTCGCGCAAGATTGTTTGCCCGGTTCCGTGAGCGATAGGCGCGAAGAGATCCTGCTTTGTATCCATCACCAAGTCGGCCAACCCTTGATTGTCCGTTTGAAATTGTTCCACCGCGTTGTCCCACGCTTCATCATTGGGTGGTGCGGGGGTTTTTGGCCAATATCCCTCCGGCCATTTGGGAGAAGAATGTTTTGGATTACGGCAGAAATCGAGAATGTCCCATTGCGCGAGCCGCATATGCTCCAAGAGCTCCCAGGCTGAGTGAGGCGAGCCGGGAGGCCTGACGCCACGCTTCGATTTGGAGACTCCATCAATAGCCTTTTTCCACTCTGTGTGCGCTTCACCCCAACTCACAACTTTCCGCAAATTGTCCCGCAGTTCTTTATCCATAGCAGTCTCCTTTTAGATTGTCGATCTTGCGCGCTATCTAGCGTTCTCTTGTTTCGCCGGCCTAACGCAGCGTATCATCCGGTCGATTCCCGAGGAGCGTGAGATGGCCGATTCTCTTTTTTCGCGTCGCGACTTTTCCCGTGCTTTAGGCTCGCTAGCCGTTGCTTTCACCGCTCCCAATCTACCTCTTACATTGGATGTCCAGCGCGCCAGACCGGCTCCGCCGAATGCAATTCACCTTAACTTCAACGAAAATCCCTACGGGCCGTCGCCCAAGGCGCTGGCGGCGCTCGACGAGTGCGGCCACGTGGCTTCACGCTATCCGGGTCCTGCCGAAATCGAGCTGATCGATGCGCTCGCGAAAAAGTATAACGTGACTCCCGAAAATATTGCGTTAGGTTGCGGCTCCACGGAAATACTTCGTTGTGTAGATATGGCTTTTCTCGCGCCGGGTAAAAACATCGTCGCCGCCCAGCCAACCTTCGAAGCCGTTCTGGATTACGCCAAAATCACGCGCGCCGAGCCTGTAACAATTCCTCTCACCGCCGACCATCGCCATGACCTTCCGAAGATGGCCGCCGCGTGCACTTCAAAGACTGGCGTCGCCTACGTTTGCAATCCAAATAATCCTACCGGCACAATCGTCTGGCGTGACGAATTGGCATCTTTCATCCATACCGTTCCTGCTTCAACCTTGATTCTAGTCGATGAGGCTTACTTCGACTTCGCTGACGACCCGCGCTACAGCAGCGCCGTCGAGTGGATAGCTACGAATCCCAACGTCGTGATTGCGCGCACCTTCTCGAAAATTTACGGTATGGCTGGAATGCGCCTGGGCTATGCGGTTGGCGCCAAGGAGACCATTGCTCGGATACGCGAGCATTCTTTGCAGGACAACACCAATGCCGCTGTGCTTGCCGCCGGCTTGGCGAGCCTCAGCGATGCTGCAAACATCAGCTCATGCCGCGAAAAAATGAACGGCACTCGTGCCTGGCTGTGCGGCGAGCTTGCCAAGGACGGCCGCTCGTTCGTCCCTTCACAGGCAAATTTCGTGATGATAGATATGCACACCGACGTGCGGCCCATCATCGATCAATTTGCGACTCGCAACATTCTGGTCGGGCGGCGCTTCCCATCGATGAGCAATTTCCTTCGCATCACCATCGGTACGCAACAAGAAACGGAAGCGTTCGTAACCACGTTGCGCGAGATCGCTCCGACAGCCGCCTCGAAAGCTGCCTGATCAGCATAAGCCTCGTTAACAAAAAAATGGGCCTTTCCGGCGCGCTCAACGTTGCGCCTGAAAAGCCCATAATCATAGGAATGCCGCTTCGTTAGAAGAACTTCTGGCCTACCCGCAATACCGGGCGCATATGAGACCGGGAGTCCCACCGTGCAGTCTATGTCGCGCGTCTATTGCCCGCGTGTCTTAATTCGCCGCCATGCTGGGAGGCCCCGCTGTCCGCCGCTGCTGGAAACATTCGCGGCAAAATACCGGGCGCCCCTGCGTGGGTTTGAAAGGAACTGTGGTTTCCTTGCCGCATTGCGAGCAAACAGTTTTGGTCTCGACTCGCTGCATATTTCCCGAGGCCGAACCTGCGCTCATGCTCTGTCCGCGGTTCCCTTTGCACGCTTTGCACCGCTTGGGCTCGTTCTTGAAACCCTTGTCGGCAAAAAACATCTGCTCGCCGGCTGTGAATACGAATTCCGCCGAGCAATCCGAGCACTTCAAAATCTTATCGCTGTATTCCATATGCCACTCCAGGCTGGGAAGGAGAGGCAGCGGGGCAATTCACGCCAGACGATCGTTGGGATTCGCTCGGGACTGCTGCGGTTCCCGCCTACCGGCTGGCATGAAACTGCCGGGATGGACCCTGTTAACTTGGCCTAATCCTGCTCACGCCGTTGCTTCTTCCGGAGACGTTTACGCGAGAGGGCTTCCTTTGCGCGACGCTTTTCACCGGGCTTCATATAGTAACTGTGCTTTTTTATCTCTTTAATGATGTCTTCCGACTGCACCTTTCTCTTGAAGCGCCGGAGAGCATTTTCCAAAGATTCACCCTCTTGAATTACGACTTCTGCCACGCGTATTCACCCCCGTTCCCTATAGGCTGTTAAGTTAGTCTGATGGAATCAAACCAGTTTACCGGTTCAGACCCCTACCGGCAATTGTGAAGTTCTAATAACGGAGGCGACTAGCGAAGTCAAGCCTTATATTATTTAGGGGTCATAATCGTCGCGTTGATACCTTCTTAGTTACTATGATCGAGCGGCGCGGCCCCATCGTACACCTGTAAATATTGGCATGGAAAAAACCAAGTCGTATGCTTGCCAGCTTTTGTGCTGCTAGAATGATTTCTTCCAGCCATGAATTCTTGGAGAAACCCCTGATGGCTACTTCGATGCGCAACGCGCTCGGCGTACTCCTGGCAGGCGGCCAGGGCGAACGGTTGTGGCCTTTAACACGCGACCGCGCGAAACCCGCCGTACCTTTCGGTGGCGTGTATCGCATCATTGACGTCACGCTTTCCAATTGCTTGAACAGCGATTTGCGCCGCGTCTTCGTTCTCACGCAATACAAAGCGCTCAGCCTCAACCGCCACGTTCGCCGCGGATGGTCCGTGCTGATGGGCTTGGGAGATTTCATCGAAGTTCTTCCGCCGCAGATGCGCGTTTCGCAGCATTGGTACCAAGGCACCGCCGATGCTGTTTACCAAAACATTTATTCCATCGGCAGCGAGCAATCCAGCTACGTCTTCATTCTCTCCGGCGACCATATTTACAAAATGAATTATCAGAAGATGCTGGAGCAACACGTTGAAGCAGGCGCTGACGTGACCGTAGCCACTCTTGAAGTCACGCCAGCGGAGGCCAGCAAGCGTTTCGGTGTTCTGGAAACGGATAACAACTGGCGCATCGTCGGTTTTGAGGAAAAGCCCGAGCATCCCAAGGAATCGCTCGTTCATCCCGGAAAAGTGAATGCTTCGATGGGTGTCTATCTTTTCAACCGGCAGCTTCTTTTGCCCATGCTGATCGCCGACGCTGAGAATCCATCTTCGTCCCACGATTTCGGCAAGGACATCATTCCGCGCATCATCGAAAAATATCGCGTCTTCGCTTATAACTTCCTGGATGAAAATAAAAAGGACATGTCCTACTGGCGCGACGTGGGAACCGTAGAGGCTTATCACGAAGCCAACATGGACCTCGTTTCCGTCTCGCCCATTTTCAATTTGTATGACAAGACTTGGCCGCTGCATACCTGGCAGCAGCAATATCCGCCCGCAAAATTCGTTTTCGCCGATCCGGAACGCAAAGGTGTCGCGCTCGACTCCATAGTCGGCGCCGGTTCGATCGTCTCCGGCGGACGCGTGGAGAAATCCGTGCTGGGCCTCGACGTCCGCGTAAATAGCTATAGCGAAGTGGACGACTCCATTATTTTCAATCATGTGATTATTGGCCGGCACTCCCGCATCCGTCGCGCGATCATTGACCGCCACGTAAATCTTCCGGAAGGCACTGTCATCGGTTACGACCGCGAAGCCGATCGCGCCCGCTATTCCGTCACGGAAAACGGCATCGTGGTGGTAGTCCGCCCCGAATCCATGCTGGAAGAACCGGAGTGACGGCGCCGAACTAACGCCGTCGTACTGGACCCATGAAGAGGTTCAGTCAATTAAATCCGACCATAATGTTGTAGTCTTACTTCCGCCTGTAGCGGCGAACGGGCACTCAAGGCGACTGTATGAATGATCTCTTACAACAAGCTGGTTCACTTTCGCTTTTCGCCAAGTGCGTTGCCGCAGTCATCGGAATCCTTCTTATCTACGGCACGTTTCACGTGCTGGAACAAACCTTACCGCGGCGCTTTGGGCGAGCCGATGCCCGCTATAAGGTTCGCAAGTTCATAGTGATTTCGGGATACCTCGCAATTCTTCTTTTCCTTGGTCTTCTGTTTGAAGATCGCTTGGGCCGGCTCACCTTTGCCGTCGGTCTGTTCGGCGCCGGGGTGGCAGTCGCTCTACAGGACGTGCTTGCGAGCATCGCCGGAGCTTTCTCGATCGGTTTTTCAAGGCTGTACACGGTAGGTGACAGAGTGCAAATCGGCGACACGCGCGGCGACGTGATCGACATCGGACTGTTGCGAACTACCTTGATGGAAACCGGAAACTGGGTGAGCAAAGATTTGTACAACGGCAGGCTCGTTCGCATCCCCAACAGCACTGTTTTGAAAGGCACCGTTTTCAACTACTCGCAGGGATTTCAGTTTATATGGGACGAAATCAAAGTGCAGTTCACTAATACCAGCGATTGCCAGTTTGCTAGGGACATGCTTTTGCGGATCGGCAAAGAATCGATTGGCGATTACCTGATTCAGGCGCAGGCGTCCTGGAAATATATCAGTGACAATTTTCAAATCGCAAATTCTTCGTTGGAACCGATCGTGATACTCGTGGTAAACAACGCTTCGCTGGAATTCGGCCTCAGTTACGTGGTGGACTATACCAAACGAACCGCCAAACAAGACGAGCTATTCACAAAAATCGTAGCGGAAGTTGCAAAAAGCAATGGCCGCTTGCAATGGTCCTCCTCGACGCCAACGGTCAACATCCAGCCTATAAGCTCGGGCCAAGCCGCGCCGCCGTCCGCGCCGGCATCACAACCTTCATCTGCGGCCCGCGCCACCGGCCAAGCGGCGGATTCCCGTTAATCTTAAATCTCACTTTCGTCGGTAAAATTAAATCCGCAACGAGAAAAAGCCGGCTATTCGTAGCGCAACGCCTGCGTCGGCGCGATCTTCGTTGCTCGGCGCGCAGGGACGTAAGCTGCGAGCACAGTCACCAGAAACATCGTGGGCACCACGACGGCATAAGCCAGGATGTCCACGCCGCCGGAATTGAACAGCATGGAATTCATGAGCTGTTCCAGGGCAAAACCCATCGCCAACCCGGCCACCATTCCAATCCCGACCAGCACGAGGCCCTTGCCGAGCACCAGACGCAGCACGTTCGAGCTAGCCGCGCCGAGAGCGATGCGTATGCCGATCTCGCGCGTTCTGCGGCTCACGTTGTAGGCCACAAGTCCGTATAACCCGGCAACGGCGAGTAAAAGTCCCACCAATCCCATACTGCCGACCAGGTCGATCGCAATTCGCGGACCTCTCACCGCTTGGTTCAGGTAGAAATCCTGGTAAGCCCTGGTCTGCAACATCGGCAGGTTCGAATCGAGCGAATGAACGACGTCCTTGACGGGCTGAACTAGTTGCAAAGGATCGCCGCTCGTGTGCAACATTAAAACCATTCGCGCCACAGGATGTTGCGCCAGCGGCACGTACACGAAGTCCGTCGGGTCTGTCATATTTTGAGTCTTGATAGTTTGCGCGACCCCTACTATCTCCACCGGCGCCCCAGCGCTGCTATCGAGCCGGATGTGTTTGCCCACAGCATCGCCCCCGGGCCAATAGTGCTTCGCGAAGTGCTCGTTCACCACGGCGACACGCGGCGCTTCTGCGTTATCGGAGGGCAGGAACGCGCGGCCACGCAGGATCGGAATCCCCATGGTTTCGAAATATCCTTCATCAATCGTATCCATGGTGGAATTGAAATTCGCGCGATCCGGCGGCATCTGGAAACCCTCCGGCACGAAGGCCACGCTGTCAAAATCGTCGTTTCCAAGCGGAACATTCTGTGTGAGAGCCTCGCTTTGAACTCCCGGCGTCTCGCGCATGCGTTCGGCCAGCAGCTTGTAGAACTGCTGTGTCTGACCTGCGTTGTACTGAATTAGGCGCGGGTCGAAGCTGGTCATCAGGAGATGATCTTTGGTAAAACTGTGACCTTCCATCAGGTCGTGTTGGAAACCGCGGGCCATCAGGAAAGACGCGGTGAGCAGCATCAACGACATGGATACCTGCGCCACAACCAGCATATTCCGCCCCCACAAGCGCTTGCGCCCGGGCACATCCACGTCGGCGGACTTGAGCGCGTTCACCAGATCCATGCGCGTGCTTTGCAGTGCCGGTGCCAGGCCGCAAAGAAGCGCACTTAAGACCGACAATGCGACACAAGCGAGGAGCACGCGCCTGTCCATATGGAACGGGATCGCCACCGGCAACTCCGTCGCGAATACGATAGTTTCTTTGCTGTGGAACCACTCTACGACGCCATAGCCGATAGCAATCCCGGCCAAGCCGCCAAATGTCGCGAGAATTAGGCTCTCGGTCAGTAGTAGCCGGATGAGCCGGAAACGCCCGGCCCCTAGCGCCAAGCGCACGGCGATTTCGCGCGCCCGCGCGCGGGAACGGCTGAGAAGAAGTCCCGCAACATTGGTGCAAGCCACCAGCAGAACCGCCAGCGCTAGGATCAAAAAGATCACGCCGAACTTCCAGTTTTCGTCTTCTATCGTGCGCGCTTGGAATTGCGTGTACACCGCCGCGCTTCGGCCGCGATTAGCGCTCGGATATTCGCGCTCGAAGTTTTTCGCGAGCACTGCGAGTTCATTGCGCGCTTGCTCGAGCGTCGCGCCTGGTTTCAAGCGTGCCTTTACCCCGAGCTCGCGGTCGTCGCGGTCCTCAAAAAAATTCTTCCCGATGTTGGTGGAAAAGACGCGCGCCATAGCCAGCGGCATGTAGAAGTCGGGATGGCCGAAAGTCGACATCCCCGGGAAGCTGTCCGGAGCCACACCAATCACCGTGAATTTCGTGCCGTTCAGTAGGATAGTCTTGCCGAGGACGGACTCGTCGCTCGCGAATTCGTGCCTCCAGAAATCCGGGCCGAGGACAACTACGGGATTCCGGCCCGGCACCTGATCTTCGTCCTCGCGAAATCCGCGCCCCAGCCGCGGCTCCACGCCGAGCACCTGAAAATAGTTACCCGAAACCATCGTGCCGCCCTTGATCCGCGGCGTAGTTCCGGGTTCGGCGCTGAAGCCGACCGCCTCCATAGCTGCGTTAGCAACGACGCCGGCGTAACTGTTCGTTTTGTCGCGGATATCCAGGTATTCGCGATAGGAAAAGCTATCGTAGGGATCATCGTGCGTGGTGCTCACCAGACAGACCACGTTGCCCGGATGCGGCACAGGG
>Ga0209624_10002410_pt1 | contig 13840 bp, 12 predicted proteins | sample JacPinW_OM2H0_O1_FD_188565 | JGI IMG/M metagenome (GOLD analysis project Ga0209624, IMG submission 188565) | Forest soil microbial communities from Algoma, Ontario, Canada - Jack Pine, Ontario site 1_JW_OM2H0_O1 (SPAdes) (version 2) | ecosystem: Environmental > Terrestrial > Soil > Boreal...
GGCTCGACGATCACCGCGGCGATCGTGGAAGCGCCATGCAGGGCGACGATGCGCTCGAGTTCGTCGGCCAAGTGCGCGCCCCATTGCGGCTCGCCCTTCGTGAAAGCCTGCTGCTCGCGATTATAGGTCGCCGGCAGATGGTCGACACCGGCCAAAAGCGTGCCGAAGAATTTTCGATTGTTGACGATGCCGCCGACGGAAATGCCGCCGAACCCGACGCCGTGATAACCGCGTTCGCGGCCAATGAGGCGGGTGCGATCGCCCTCCCCGCGGATGTTGTGATAGGCAAGCGCGATCTTTAACGCAGTGTCGACCGCCTCCGAGCCCGAATTGCAGAAGAACACGCGACTGAGATCGGCCGGCGCCAATGCGGCGATCCGGCTTGCCAGCTCGAAGGACTTTGGGTGCGCGAAATGAAACGCGGCCGCATAGTCGAGTTCGGCGGCTTGCCGCTGGATAGCCGCGACAATCGAATCGCGATTGTGTCCTGCATTCGAGCACCATAGCCCGGCCAAGCCATCGAGGACGGCGCGCCCGTCAGAGGTGAAATAGTTCATGCCCTTTGCCGCCGTGATCAGGCGCGGCGCGCGCTTAAAGGCTCTGTTCGGCGTGAACGGCAGCCAAAAGGCGTCAAGATCGTTGGTTTGGCGTGTTGCTAAGCTTGCAATGTCAGCCATGGTTGGTCTCGCTGTTCTTGGCCGGCAACTCTTCGGGGCCGCATCATTTTCAAACAGACTGCGCCCACAGCCCTACACTTTTTCATGAATCGCTTCAGGCGGGAAGGCTTCATCAAACACGCGCGGACGGCCGCATTCGATTCATCGCAGCTGCGCGGCGCGGTCGTGGAGGGCTGATTTGAACAAACGCCATCTCGATTCGCCAAGGTCGCACCGCGCACACTCTGCCCGCATCTCGATGCCCAGGCCGAGCGCATCGGCGTTTTGGGTTCCGATTTGCCCACAGGGTAGTGGCTTCGTGAACCCTTAAAAGCTGTATAAATTTGAACACACGCCGGAAAATAGCAACATAAGATAGACTTACCTCGACAACCCCCCTCGCCGGTTTAAACTCCTTGTGGGCGATGAAGGAACGATATTACAGCGCCGACCGCGACCCCGCTCGCGCAGTTCCAGAGCGGCTGCACGCCGACGAGATCCGCCGCGAGCTCAGCCGGATCGTCGGTAGCAGCACGTTTCGCGATTCCTATCGTTTGACCAGCTTTCTGTCCTTCATCGTCGAAACGACGCTGGCCGGTAACGGCAGCAAGCTCAAAGCCTATACGATTGCGGTGGAAGCGCTCGGTCGCGGCGCCGATTTTGATCCGCAGACCGATCCCATCGTGCGTGTCGAGGCCGTACGCATGCGTCAAGCGCTGGCGCGTTATTATTCCGGCATCGGCCGCGACGATCCCCTGGTCATCGAGGTGCCGCGCGGCAGTTATGTCCCCGCCTTCCGCCGCCGCGGTAACGCGTGCGAGCGGCCGAAACTGCGCGCGTCCATCCCATTTGCGCCATCGCCGAGACCCGAACAGGAACCGTCCACCGACATCGCCGGCCGGCGTCGGGAGTTCGCCGAATCGATCCGCCGCTTCCGGGAACTCGCCAAAGCACATCGCCAACAGGTGGCCGCGATGGCGGCCGCCGTCGGGCAAGCGCGGCAGACGCTCGTCGACTCGCGCGAGCTGTTGCAGGCGTGCCGCAATCTGGACCTTGCTTGCGGCCATGACCGGCCGCTGCTACCAACCGCGCACCCCTCTCAAACGAATGAAGTAAGGCCCGCGGATGGCCGAGAAGCGCAAAGACAACAAGCTCAAAGCACGGCTGCCGCGCGGCTTCGAAGATCGCGGCCCAATTGAGATCGCCGCCACGCGGCGGATGGTCGAGACCATCCGTCAAGTCTACGAGCGCTACGGCTTCGAGCCGGTAGAGACGCCGGCGGTAGAATACACCGACGCGCTCGGCAAGTTCCTGCCCGACCAAGACCGGCCCAATGAAGGCGTGTTCTCGTTCCAGGACGACGACGAACAATGGCTGTCGCTGCGCTATGACCTGACCGCGCCGCTCGCCCGCTATGTGGCGGAGAATTTCGACACGCTGCCGAAACCCTACCGCTCCTACCGCTTCGGCTTCGTGTTCCGCAACGAAAAGCCCGGCCCCGGCCGCTTCCGCCAATTCATGCAATTCGACGCCGACACCGTCGGCTCGGCCTCGCCCGCCGCCGACGCGGAAATGTGCATGATGGCCGCCGACACCATGGAGGCGCTCGGCATTCCGCGCGGCGCGTATGTGGTGAAGGTGAACAATCGGAAGATGTTGGACGGCGTGCTAGAGTCGATCGGACTGGGTGGCGAAGAAAATTTCGGACGACGACTAACGGTGCTCCGGGCGGTCGATAAGTACGATCGGTTGGGCGTTGAGGGCGTTCAACTCCTGCTCGGCGGCGGACGCAAAGACGAGAGTGGAGATTTTACCAGAGGTGCCGGGCTTACAAGCGAGCAGAGCGCCCAGGTTTTGCAAAATCTTACTGCCGGCGTTGCCGGGGACATTGGACCAACAAAGAACGTAATCTCGGTCGTGGACGCGCCAAATGGCGAGATCCCGCCGGGCGAGAAATTGCGCCTGAGCGCGTTATCCGAGCTATCTGAAATTCAAAAGCTGGTCCGCGCGGCCGGATACGACTCCGATCGCATTCGCATCGATCCCACAGTCGTCCGTGGCCTCGAATATTACACCGGCCCGGTTTTCGAAGTTGAACTCACATTCTCGACCGACAGCAAAGACGGCTCGCCGCGCTTCGGCTCCGTAGGTGGCGGCGGCCGCTACGATGGACTGGTCTCGCGCTTTCGCGGCGAGCCTGTGCCGGCGACCGGATTTTCCATCGGCGTGTCGCGGCTTGCCGCCGCGCTCACGCATCTCGGCAAGCTCGACAACAAACCCGAGCCCGGTCCGGTCGTCGTCACCGTCTTCGATAAGGACCGCCTCGCCGATTATCAGAACATGGTCGCGGCGTTGCGTGCCGCGAACGTTCGCGCCGAGCTTTATCTCGGCAACCCGCGCAATCTCGGCAATCAGCTCAAGTATGCCGACCGGCGCAACGCGCCCTGTGTGGTCATCCAGGGCTCCGACGAGAAAGCCAAAGGCGAGGTCACGATCAAGGACCTGATCGTAGGCGCCGAACTCGCCAAGCTGGAAAAAGGCCGCGACGAGCACTTGCAGAAGCAAGCCGAAGCGCAGCGCTCGGTGCCCGAGGCGGACCTTGTCGCCGCCGTCCAGAGCATCCTCACGCGCCATGGGATTTCTTAGAGGTCATCGGAGCTCGGCTAAGGCCGGCTTCTCCTCCCTCTCCCCGCCTGCGGGGAGAGGGTTGGGGTGAGGGGGCGTTTCCGCTGGGCTGAACTCCACGGGCAAAATCTTCAGCGCCGTCGACAGCGCCTCGCCACCCAGAATCGCGGAGAGGCCCCTCACCCTCGGTCGCTTCGCTCCCTCGACCTCTCCCCGCACGCGGGGAGAGGTGAAAACGAAGGTGCAGCCCATTAACGGCGCCCGGTGATCTTCATCGAATCTCGACGGTCGCCATGCTAAGGGGCCACGGGATCAATGCTATCGCCGCGCCTCCCATAATGGATTAACCATGGGCCGGCACGAGTTCGTCGGCATGAGTATGGCAGCAAACAATTCGGACCTGCGCGCGCAGCAGCTCCTTTCCTCCTATATGCGCGCCGGCTACACGCCGATCGATCCGCCGGTGCTGCAGCCGGCGGAGCCGTTCCTCGACCTGTCGGGCGAGGACATCCGCCGCCGCATGTTCCTCACCAGCGATCCGCATGGGCGCGAATTGTGCCTGCGGCCCGACCTCACCATTCCGGTGTCGCGCGCCTATCTGCAATCGCCTTCGGCCGGCAAGGCCGCGGGGTATTGCTACCTGGGCGTGGTGTTCCGCCATCGCGAGGGCGCCGCCACCGAAATCCTGCAAGCCGGCATCGAGTCGTTCGGGCGAAACGACAAGGCAGCGGCCGACGCCGAAATGCTATCGCTCGGGCTTGAGGCGACGACGCTTTATGGCCTGCCGACCCCGGAAATCCGCCTCGGCGACGTCGGGCTATTCACCGCCTTCGTCGCCGCGCTCGACCTGGCGCCGGCCTGGAAGCGCCGGCTGGTGAAGGATTTCAACCGGAAATGGTCGCTGGCGCACGATCTCGATGAACTGGCGCTGACGCCGACAAACGGCGGGGCGGAATACCGTGGGGTGCTCGCCGCGCTCGCCGGCTCCGATCCGAAGGCGGCGCATCATCTGGTCACCGACCTGCTGTCGATCGCCGGGATCGAGGCGGTCGGCGGCCGTTCCGTGGCGGAGATCGCGGAGCGTTTCCTCGAACAAGCAGCGCTTGGCGCCGGCACGCGGCTGCCGCAGGAGACCCGCGCCCTGATCGAGCGCTTCCTCGCCGTGCGCGGCGACCCCGACGAAGCCGCCGGCGAATTGCGGGCGCTCGCCGCCGACGCCAACCTTGCGCTCGCGCCCGCGCTCGATCTCTTCGAGACCCGCACCGGGTTTCTCGCCGCACGCGGCGTGAATGTCGGCGCCATCCATTTCTCGACGGCGTTCGGCCGCGGGATCGACTATTACACCGGCTTCGTGTTCGAGCTGCACGAGGCGCGCAGCAAAGGCCCACTCATCGCCGGCGGCCGCTACGACGGCCTGCTGACGCGGCTGGGCGCGCACGAGCAAATTCCCGCGGTTGGGTTTGCCGCCTCGGTCGAGGAATTGTCAGCTTGCGGAGCCGCCGCATGAGCGCCGCGCTTATTCTCGCCGTCCCCTCCAAGGGACGCCTGCAGGAGAACGTGGAAGCGTTCTTCGCCCGCTCCGGGCTCGATCTGGTCAAGCCGCGTGGCGCGCGGGATTATCGCGGCACGTTCGCCGGCTTTGACGGCGTGGAAATCGCCTACCTTTCGGCTGGCGAAATCACCACCCAGCTCGGCCAAGGCGCGGTGCATCTCGGCATCACCGGCGAGGATTTGGTGCGCGAGATGATCCTCGATGCCGACCGGCAAGTCGTTTTCATCGACCAGCTCGGCTTCGGTTTTGCCAACGTGGTCGTCGCCGTGCCGCAAGCCTGGATCGACGTACGCAGCATGGCCGATCTTGACGACGTCGCCACCGCGTTTCGCTTCAAGCATGAACGCAAAATGCGGCTCGCGACCAAATACGCCAACTTGACCCGCGCGTTCTTCGCCGACCACGGCATTGTCGATTACCGCATCGTCGAAAGCTCGGGCGCCACCGAAGGTGCACCCGCCGCCGGCACCGCCGAGATGATCGTCGACATCACCACCACCGGCTCGACGCTCGCCGCCAACGGGCTGAAGGTGATCGAGGACGGCGTGATCCTGCGCTCGCAGGCAAACCTCGTCGCCGCCCGCACCGCCGCCTGGACCGCGGCCCAGCGCGAGACGGCCCGGCTGTTGCTCGACCGGCTCGCCGCGCAAAAATGCGCCCACGCCTATCGCGAGGTGCGCACGCGCTTCGCCGGACTAAACGACACGTTGCTCAACTCCGCCCGCGAGAAATTCGGCGTCGCCGCGCCGTTCGGCGGTCCGACCTCCTCCGGCATGTTGACCCTGCATTGCCCGCCCAAGCATGTGCACGGCCTTGCCAGCTTCCTGCGCGAACACGGCGCCGAGGCCGTGTCGGTGGCGGCGCTCGATTACGTCTATACGCGCGAAAATCCGCTCTACGAACGGCTGATGGCCGAGCTGCAACGCGACGCGGTTGCCGTCGAAGCTTCGCAGTAAGGACTATCGCCGCTCCAACGCCCGAGGAAGCGCGGTTGCCGAACGCCAACGATCCGATAGTTCATGTCCGGCACGACGCGCAAGGCGTCGTCGCATATCTCACGCTCGACGACGGTCGTGGCCTCAACGTGATGAGCAGCGCGGTAATGGACGCGCTGACCGAAGCCTTGCTTGCGCTTGCGGGCGATGACGATTTGCGCGTCGTCGTGCTGTCGGGCGCTGGAACCAGAGCCTTCAGCGTCGGCGCCGACATCAACGAGATGGCGGCCATCGACAACCCCGAGGCCGCGAAAGTGCTGATCACGCGCCTGCACCGCGCTGCCGACGCGATCCGCAATCTGCCGGTGCCGGTGATCGGCAAAATTCGCGGCTTCTGTTTTGGCGCCGGCATGGAAATCGCGGTGGCCTGCGACGTGCGCTTTGCCTCCGACGACGCTTGGTTCGGCATGCCGGAGGTCAAGATCGGCATTCCCTCGGTGATCGAGGCGGCGCTGTTTCCGTTGCTCGCGGGCTGGGGCCGTGCGCGCGAAGTGCTGCTGCTCGGAGAGCGCTTCTCTGCCGGCGAGGCCCTGGCCTGGAGATTGATCGAACATGCTGTGCCGGCGCCGGACCTTGATCGCGCGGTGGAAGATTGGATCGGCAAGCTCCTGACCTCGGCCCCGCGCGCGGTGCGGCTGCAAAAGCGGCTCATCCGGCAATGGGAGGACCTGCCGCTTTCGGACGCCGTCGCCGCCGGCATCGATGCATTCGCCGCTGCCTATGAGACCGACGAGCCGCAGCTCACGATGCGCAAATTTCTCGCGGAACAAAAAGCGCGCAAAACGCGCAGCTAGATTATTGCGCAATCCTCGCGCTAAGCCTCAGGCTTGGCTTCTACCTTCGCGTTCGAGCGAACGCGGAACACCACGAAATGCGACAGTAGAAAGTTCACCATGAAGCTCGCCAAGATGGCGACGAGCTTGGCCAGCCATACCGGCAACAGCAGCACCTCCGCCGCCAGCAGCAGCATGGCGGTGTTGGCGATCCAGCCGGCAAAACCGGAGGCGAGGAACGCGAAGTATGAGCCCCATCGCAGCTTGCGCCCGGACTCGGCCGCAAACGTGATGGTCGAGTTCATGACATAAGAGCCGGTAGCGGCCACGATCCACGAGAGGGCATTCGCCGCGATAAGCGAAATGGCCGCGGGGCTGCCGCATTCGCACGCACCGGAAACTGAAGCGAACAATGCCGCTGCCGTCGCCGAGCGATCCAGCAGGCTACGTGCAATCAGGAAAACACCGTAATCGACAGCGGAATTGACCACGCCGATCATCGCAAAGGAGATCGCCTTGAAGATCACCGCGCGATCGCGCCAGCCGCCGACAAGGCGGGCGCGGGCACGATCATAAAGGGACACATGGGTCATCGCGGCTTGGCACACTGGGTCATCGGGGCTTCGCATATCACGTTGGCGGCGATCCGCCAGCCCGGCCCGGGCCGGCAAGCCCTGCGACATCGCTGACGCGACAGAAATGGCCCGTTAATATATAGACCGCGTGAAAAGGAGCTGCCGGTGGTCGATGTGGCAAAGGAGCCTGGCCTAACGAGGCCAGCTCGGGAGGGAACGGTGCACCCATGGCGCGAGGGCGCACCGACTGCCGCGCCCGGTCTCTCGATCATTGTTCCGGTGCATAACGAGGCGGCTTCGCTGCCGCGGCTGCATGCCGAACTCGCGGCCGTTGCGGGCACGCTAGGCGCCAAATACGGGCTCGCCTGCGAGGTGGTCTATGTCGACGACGGAAGCCGCGACGACACACTCGCTATCATTCATCAGCTCCCCGCCAGCACCGTCGACGTTCAGATCGTCTCGCTGTCGCGCAATTTCGGCAAGGAAGCGGCCCTGCTCGCCGGCCTCGACCATGCCCGGCTCGGCGCCACGCTGTTCATCGACGGCGACGGCCAGCATCCGCCGTCTCTGATCGAGAGGCTGGTCGGCCATTGGCTCGATGACGGCTACGACGTGATCTACACCGCCAAGGCGCATCGGGAGAACGAGTCGCCGGTGCGGCGGTTTCTGGTGAAGAGCTTTTATCTGCTCCTCAATTGGGGAGCCCACACCAAGATCCCGGAGGACGCCGGCGATTTCCGGCTGCTCTCGCCGCGCGCGGCCGATGCGCTGCGGCGGCTTCCGGAGCGTAATCGTTTCTTCAAGGGACTTTCGAGCTGGATCGGCTTTCGTCAGATCCGCATCGACTATCAACCGGCGGCGCGCACCGACGGCCGCTCCACCTGGAGCCTGCGTTCACTCGTCGGGTTGTCGATCGACGGCTTGACGGCGTTCTCGGTCGCGCCTTTGCGTGTCGCCACCTGGCTCGGCTCGCTGCTGGCGTTCATCGCGTTTCTTTACGGGGCGGAGATCGTTTATGAGACGTTCGCCTATGGGGAACGCGTGCCCGGTTATCCGTCGCTTTTTGTCGGCGTGATGGTGCTCGGCGGCGTACAGCTCATCATGCTCGGGGTCGTCGGCGAATATATCGGCAAGATCCTCTACGAGATCAAAGGCCGTCCGGTCTACTTCGTGGCGGAGCACGCGGTGAAGCCGCGCGAAGAGGAAAAGCAACCGGATACCGGCACCCGCGCGGCTGCGGAGTAGCTCACCGCGAAGCGTATAAGCGGCGTTGACGCGCTTTCAGATCGCCTGCGTCATTCGGATTGCCGCGCCAGCGGCAAGTCCGGAATCCATAATCGCAGGTCGAGCTGAACTTGCACCGTTCGAGGTTATGGATTCCAGGCTCGCGCCTTCGGCGCGCCCCGGAATGACGCACATCAAATAACGATCACTCTGGCGCCGACCTTCACGCGCCCATAGAGATCGATGATGTCGTCGTTGCGCAGCCGGATGCAGCCCGACGACACTTGCGTGCCGATCGACCAGGGCTCGTTGGAGCCGTGGATGCGATAAAGCGTCGAGCCGAGATAGAGCGCCCGAGCGCCAAGCGGATTGTCGGGACCGCCGGGCATGAAATGCGGCAGATCCGGCCGGCGCACCAACATCTCATCCGGCGGGCGCCAATCCGGCCATTCGCGCTTGGCCGAAACGCTTTTGACGCCGGCCCAGGTAAAGCCGGGGCGGCCGACGCCGATGCCATAGCGCAGCGCCTTCCCGCCGCTCATGATCAGATACAAAAAGAAATGCGGGGTATCGACGATGATGGTGCCCGGCTTTTCGCTGCCGCCGTAGTCGACGACCTGGCGCTCGTAGCGCGGATCCATCTGCTGTTGCTGCGTCATGTCCCCATAGGTCGATGGCGCGTAAGCGGGCGCCGGATAGACGTAGCCTTGCTGCGGCTGTGTTTGATAGCCGAAGGCAAGCTGCTGGCGCGGTGGCTGTTGTGCATACGCCGCGGCCTGGGGTGTGGCCGCCGTCGGATAGGTGGGCGAGAAGAGTCCACGGCCCTGCTGCACCGGTGCAGCGTATTGCGGGCCGGGCTGGGGCTGCGGCTGCGGTGCCGCGACCATCCGATAATTTGCCGGCGTCGGCTCCGCAGCGCGAGCCTGCTGCGGCGGAACAGCGCCCGTGTTTGGCGGATCGGACTGCGCCGACGGCACGGCCGCAATCCGGTGGTACACCGTGACGGATTGTGAGCCGCGCAATTGTCCAGACAAAACTGGCGCGAGATATCGTGGCTCGACTTGCCGGCGGGAGACAGCGCCCTGCCCGGGCTGCTGCTGCGCGTTCGGCTGCGAATGCGCGGCCGTCGGTCCGCGGCTGTGCGCTTGCTGTGTAACGGTGGGGGCCGGTTGCGCCGCGGAGACAGGAGCCGGCTCGTCCGTGCTGGACGCTGCGGCCATCGGATCGACTTCCGAATAGATCGGTGCCGGCGGCTCATAGGCGCGACCGACAACGGCCGGGCCGGCCCCGTCATCGAACACGGATTCCAGGAGCGCGTCGCGATAGCCAGGCTGGCCCGCATAGACGAGCTGCCAGCCGGGATCGAGCGTCTGACTGGCGGCGCCGCCATGAGAAGCGATCAGGACAATTGCGGCCCCCGCCATCACCGAGCACGCGACGCGTGGAGAACAAAAAATTCTGGCCATTGGACACTTGCACTGTTCTTACCGGACCCGACGCGTCCGGCGATGCTTGAAGTACAAGCTGAAACCGCGACTGTTTGGTTAATTTTTTCAGCAGGCCCGGTGCCGCGGTCGCGTTGATAGATTGTTCATCAAGTTACAGTTTATTTTGTGTAAAGGACGAGGTCAGGCGTTAATCGGTTGGTAATCACCTGCGCCGCGTCGACAATTGACGCAGCTCTCGCGTGAGCTCGGCGAACGCCAACCCCCCCGCTCACGTCTCAGACTGCGATGAGAAGACTGCCGGCGGCCTGTCCTCGAACGCCGGCCGATGCCATTGCCGCGCCGCCGGCGTTCGCCTGCAAAAATGAAGATCGACCGCTACAGCCTTATCACCGCGCGGTCTTGCGTGACGTGCCTTCCGCCCCGCAGCGCACATAGACGCCGGTGCCATAGCGGGTCTGCACATCCGGATTCATCCAGCGCAGAACCATGGAACGGCCGTCGGCCGAGACGAACTCGCGATCCTGCGGGCCGCCTGCGGGACCGGGAGGACCGACATAGTTCTTACCGCTGGGACTGCCCTTGAGATACAGTTCCTGAAGCTGCGCGCTGTCGGCGAGATACATCATCACGCCCCCGCCCGGCCCGCGATTGATCACCACCGGTTGGCCGCACTGGCCGCGCGCCGCCGCTTCCGTGCGCGCCCGATCGCCTTCGTTATGGTACGAGCCGTAACCCCAGCGACCGACGACTTCTTCAGCGCGTATCGAGGCCGGAATGTCGGGCATGGGCGACGGAGCCTCGACAGGGGGCGTGTTCGTGGTGCAGGCCGACAATGCGAGAAGAAAAACCGCAAGGCGCGAAAACACACTCAAGTCGCGCCGCCAAGCACTCATGAACCCCCCCTGAGAATCAAACCCGCGTCGAAATAGCGAATCCCGTCACCACCCCGCAAGATGCCTATCATTTCTTGCCAAAAACTTGGCCACCATGGTGGCGGGTTTTCGCCGCCGCCGCTAGAGCCATGCGCGAAAAGTCCTGGCCGGCCCGATTAACCGCCACGGCCGCCATACGCTTGACAGCTTCCGGCCCGCATCCTATCTCCGCAGCGGCCTCATGGCACTCAGAAGTCGAGAGTGCCAAGCCTCTGTAATCACTCACTTTCTCAAAAACGCACGCCGCACAGCAGCGGCACCGAGGATCATCATGGCGAAACTCAAATTCCGTCCCCTGCACGATCGTGTGGTCGTCAAGCGCATCGAGGCAGAGGAGAAGTCGAAGGGCGGCATCATCATTCCGGACACCGCCAAGGAGAAGCCGCAGGAAGGCGAAGTGGTGGCCGTGGGCCCCGGCGGCCGGGACGAGAGCGGCAAGCTAATCGCCATCGACCTCAAAGCCGGCGACCGCGTGTTGTTCGGCAAATGGTCCGGCACTGAAGTCAAGCTCGAGGGCGAGGATCTCCTGATCATGAAGGAGTCCGACATTATGGGCGTCATCGCCTGAGCCGTCGCGCAAAACAGGAACGCTAAGGAGTAATTTTGTTATGGCCTCAAAAGAAGTACGTTTTTCCAGCGACGCCCGCGACCGCTTGCTGCGCGGCGTGGACACGCTCGCTAACGCGGTGAAAGTCACGCTTGGCCCGAAGGGCCGCAACGTCGTGATCGACAAGAGCTTCGGCGCTCCCCGCATCACCAAGGACGGCGTCACCGTCGCCAAGGAGATCGAGCTCGAGGACAAGTTCGAGAATATGGGCGCCCAGATGGTGCGCGAAGTGGCCTCGAAGACCAACGACGAGGCCGGCGACGGCACCACCACTGCCACGGTCCTTGCCGCTGCTATCGTCAAGGAAGGCGTTAAGTCGGTCGCGGCCGGCATGAATCCGATGGATCTCAAGCGCGGCATCGATCTCGCGGTGGCGGCCGTTGTCGCCGATATCAAGAAGCGCGCAAGGAAAGTGGGCTCCTCGGCGGAAGTCGCGCAGGTCGGCACCATTTCGGCCAACGGCGACGAGACGATCGGCAAGATGATCGCCGAGGCGATGCAGAAGGTCGGCAACGAAGGCGTGATCACGGTCGAAGAGGCCAAGGCGCTCGATACCGACGTCGAGATCGTCGAGGGCATGCAGTTCGACCGCGGCTATCTCTCGCCCTATTTCATCACCAACGCCGAGAAGATGCTGGCCGAGCTCGATGACGTCTACGTTCTCCTGCACGAAAAGAAGCTCCCCGGGCTGCAGGCGCTGCTGCCGGTGCTCGAAGCCGTGGTGCAATCGGGCAAGCCGCTGCTCATCATCGCTGAAGACGTCGAAGGCGAGGCGCTGGCCACGCTCGTGGTCAACAAGCTGCGTGGCGGCTTGAAGGTGGCCGCCGTCAAGGCTCCGGGCTTCGGCGATCGCCGCAAGGCCATGCTCGAGGATATCGCCATCCTGACCGGTGGTCAGCTGATCTCCGAAGATCTCGGCATCAAGCTCGAAAACGTCACCGTTGCGATGCTCGGCCGCGCCAAAAAAGTGGTGATCGAGAAGGAAAAGACCACCATCGTCGACGGCGCCGGCAAGAAGAAGGACATCGAAGGCCGCGTCGGGCAGATCAAGGCGCAGATCGAGGAGACCACCTCGGACTACGACCGCGAGAAGCTGCAGGAACGGCTTGCCAAGCTCGCTGGCGGCGTCGCGGTGATCCGCGTCGGTGGCGCCACCGAGATCGAGGTGAAAGAGAAGAAGGACCGCGTCGAAGACGCGCTCAATGCCACCCGCGCCGCGGTGCAGGAAGGCATCGTACCGGGCGGCGGCGTGGCGCTGCTGCGCGCCAAGAAGGCGGTCGGCAAGCTCACCAATGACAATCCGGACGTGCAGACCGGCATCAACATCGTGCTCAAGGCGATCGAAGCGCCGCTGCGCCAGATCGCCGAGAATTCGGGTGTCGAAGGCTCGATCGTTGTGAACAAGATCCTCGAGAACAAGTCGGAGACGTTCGGCTTCGACGCGCAGAACGAGGAATATGTCGACATGCTCGAAGAAGGCATCGTCGATCCGGCCAAGGTGGTGCGCGCGGCTCTGCAGGACGCGGCCTCCGTCGCCGGCCTCCTGGTCACGACCGAAGCGATGGTCGCCGAACTGCCGAAGGACAAGCCGGCGATGCCGGCAATGCCGCCCGGCGGTGGCATGGGCGGGATGGATTTCTAATCCTTCCACTCAGTGAAATGCGAAAGGGCGCGGTGCGAGCCGCGCCCTTTTTGTTTTTACCCGATCGTCGGTAGACTGAATGCGAACTGAACATGCAGGAGCAACGATGGCTGCGGAACACGCCGACCCTTTTGCCAAATTCAAGGCCGCGCAGCGGGAAGCCTGGGCCTCGTTCCTGCCGGTCGAGGTGATCACCACCATCCCGGCCGCCAAGCTGGTCAAGTTTGCCCAAGTGGTCGCCGGGCAAAATGTGCTCGACATTGCCTGTGGCGCCGGAGTCGTCGCGGTGACCGCCGCGCGCCGTGGCGCCACCGTGTCAGGCCTCGATCTGTCACCCGTGCTGCTCGAGCGCGCCCGCTACAATGCTGATCTCGCGGGTGTGAGCGTCGCGTTCACCGAGGGCGACGCCGAGGCCCTTCCCTACCCGGACGCGTCCTTCGACGTCGTGCTTAGCCAATACGGCCACATCTTCGCGCCGCGTCCGGCTGTGGTGCTCGGCGAGATGCTCCGTGTTCTCAAGCCCGGTGGCCGCATTGCATTTTCCACCTGGCCGCCGGAGCATTTTACCGGGCGGATGTTCAAGCTTGTGAGCGATTACTTGCCGCCGCCTCCGGCCGGCACTGAACCAGCGGCTCCGCCGATCCTGTGGGGCGATCCAAATATTGTTCGCGAGCGGCTCGGCGCCGCCGTCAAGGACCTGACCTTCGATCGCGATACCCTGACAGGAGCGGCGCTCAGCATTGCGCATTTCCGCACGGCGCAGGAAAAAACCATCGGCCCGCTAACGAAGCTTGTCGCCTCGCTCGAAAGC
>Ga0209624_10002413_pt1 | contig 13839 bp, 10 predicted proteins | sample JacPinW_OM2H0_O1_FD_188565 | JGI IMG/M metagenome (GOLD analysis project Ga0209624, IMG submission 188565) | Forest soil microbial communities from Algoma, Ontario, Canada - Jack Pine, Ontario site 1_JW_OM2H0_O1 (SPAdes) (version 2) | ecosystem: Environmental > Terrestrial > Soil > Boreal...
ATTTCCATTCCCTGGTCTCTGAACCATTACACCGACGCGTGATAGATCGCCAATGCACTCACTGAACAAGATGGCTAGCCTTAAGTCGGCCAGTGTCCGGCGACCTTTCCCAGGCGTGATCCTCGGTTGACGCCAACAGGCCAATGCACGTTTCCAGCATGAAGCGGCTCGATTTGATACTCGGCGATTTGTCACCAATTGCAGTGAAAGCTCGGTGGCTGCCAGAGGCGGCTTGATTGGTGTTAGGCGATGACAAGCTCGTTGAATGCGGAGCGGTTCTGCTCAATGATGGTCTCAGTGTCTGCCATTCATCCTCCTGTAACGCTTATCATGCACTCTGATGGACTCGTCTGTATGGTGACATTCGCAGCCGGGACGAGGATCGGATGAAGCGAAGGGAATTTGTACGGCTTGGATGGGCCACCATAATTACGACCGGAGCAGGCAAGTTGCGGCCCGCATTTGGCGAGCATATGCCGGAGCCGTTACAACATCAGACGGCGCCGTCAAGACCGAAAGCGACCGGGCCCGCGGCGGATTTCACCCTGCAAATCGCACCCACACTTGTCGAACTGGCCCCGCAGGTTGTGATCAGCACAATCGGCTACAACAATAAAGTTCCCGGTCCCCTGTTGCGGGTGCGCGAAGGGCAACTCGTCACCATCGACGTTATGAACGACACAGACGTTCCGGAGTATGTACATTGGCATGGCTTGTTCGTACCGTCGGAAGTAGATGGGGCCGAGGAAGAAGGCACGCCGCCGGTTCCGCCGCACGGCACGCAGCGGTATCAATTCGTGGCCAAGCCGTCGGGTTCGCGATGGTACCACTCGCACACCGCAGCCATGATGGATCTGCATCGGGGCTCCTACACCGGCCAGTTCGGTTTTTTCATGATCGATCCCCCGAATGATCCAGGACACTACGACCAGGAAGTCTTTCTGGCGTTGCGGGGATGGCAATATTTTCTGTCCACGATGGACACGGACGAGATGGCGCCAGATCCCAACGACCCGAAGCCCGAAAGACCCGCCAAACCAGATCTGCGTCAGAACGGACTCGAAGTCAGCGCTCCTCTGTATTCCATTAACGACAAGATGCTCGGCGCCGGGGATCCCCTCCGCGTGAAGCCGGGGCAGCGCGTCCTAATGCATTTGCTGAACGCTAGTGCTGCCGAAATCCATCGCGTGGCATTGACCGGTCACAAATTTCAGGTGGTCGCTCTCGACGGCAATCCCGTGCCATCGCCCCAGCTGGTCGATGTAATTGAGATCGCCCCGGGTGAGCGCGTGGATGCGTTCGTCGAGATGAATAACCCGGGCGTCTGGATTTTAGGGGAGCTCCGTACTTTCGCGCGGCAATCCGGCATGGGCATCGTGGTGGAGTACGCCGATCAACAACAGCGCGCGCAATGGACTCCGCCGCCGAAGTCGCGCTGGGACTACACAATCTTTGGAACCGCCGCATCGCATCCCACGCCAGACGAGACCATCGACATGGTCTTTGAAAAAGTGCCTGGCGGACCCAATGGGATCAATCACTGGCTCGTCAACGGTAAAGAGTATCCGCATGAACGGGAATTTGTGTTCCGGCAGGGAGGTCGCTACCGGCTGGTGTTTCACAATCGCAGCGACGACTCTCACCCGCTGCACTTCCACCGGCACATGTTCGAGCTCGTCGAACTGAACGGCAAGCAGACTGCCGGCATCAAGAAAGACACGGTGATCGTTCCCGCATTTGGACGCGCCACGGTGGATCTGGTCGCCAACCAGCCGGGCCTGACGCTGTTTCACTGCCATATCCAGCAGCACATGGACTTCGGTTTCATGGCGCTGTTTCGCTATGCGTGAACATCGCACCAACCACGCAGATTTAGGTCACCTCGCTCGATTGACACGATGCACAAACATCCGTCTTCGTGACTGAATTGGCCTCGCTAATCGGCCAGCAGTAGTCGTTTTTTAGAACGATAACCTTAAGCTTGGCTAAAGGTTCGAAGGCCAATATCCCCTGGTGCGCAGATTCTTCAGCATCGACGGTACATTTTCACACAGGCGAAACATATAAGGCATAAAACCGGTTGGCAACCTTTTAAAAAATTGAAAAGGAGAAAGCGCATGAAGACGATCCACGGTACGTTCCGAGGGACTTTGCTCATGGCCTCGGTGTTGGCACTTGCAGTTGGGGTATCGGCGCAGAATCAAAACTCGCAGAATCAAAACGACGGCGGTCGAAATTCCAACGTCAACACGTGGCCATACGGAACGTCGGGTCGTTCAGCGCCTGTGCTCGCGGTGGTCGGCGACGTCGCCTGCCAACCAGGCGAGACGGAGCCCAACGGGGAGAAGGCGGGTGAAAACTGCGTCGGTGACACGGCTCAGAATCTGTTCGCATCTCAGGCAGCGACTGCGAAGCAGATTGAGACCATGAAGCCTGACCTTATCGCGCTCGTCGGAGATGAACAATACCAGGTAGGACAATATTCGGACTTTGAGAACTCGTATGAGTTGACGTACGGCGCCTTCAAGATGATCACGCGGCCCGCGCCCGGCAACCACGAGTTTTACACGGAACACGGCGCGATCGGCGTTGCCGGTTATGGCTACTTCTCTTACTTCAACGGCGTCCAGCACAATGCCGATGGAACCATAATGACGGCTACGATCGCCAACAACCCTGACACTGCTGGTACCTTCACCCAGCCTGTGCCCTATTCGGATGGACAGGCAGGGCACTTCGAGCAGTCGGGCGGTCTCGGCAACACCGTACCGGCCGGTGGCCAGGTCGGAGTCGGCAATGGCTGGTATTCCTACAATCTGGGCTCTTGGCACATTATCTCGCTCAATATCGAGTGCGAAACTCAGCCAGGCGGCTGCACGGGTTCCTGGATTGCTTCCGAACTTCAATGGCTGAAAAAGGATCTCGAGGCAAATCATTCCGCATGCACACTCGCCTACTGGCACCAGCCCTTGTTCAGCGCTGCCAACAGCATCGCAGTGCCTGAAGGCACGACCTCCAAGGCCTTTTGGCAACTCCTCTACCAGAATGGAGCCGATCTGGTGCTGAACGGACATGATCACCTCTATGCCCGCTACCGCCCGCTTGACCCTTCGGGGAACTACGATCCGAGGAAGGGCCTGCGGGAATTCATTGTGGGCACCGGCGGTGAGACACTCGACGCGGTCGTGACAACCGACACAACAACCGCCGATCCTACTGGTAATCCAAACTTCAACAAAGACAATATCGAGGCGTCAACCGGGCAATTCTGGGGCGTGATGGGCCTGACACTCAATCAAAACGGCTACGAGTGGGATTTCGAGTCAGCACTGAAGGATCCTGCGCAGCCAACGGGCCCGGCTTCTTACAGCGACAAGGGTGTTAGCTCCTGCCACGGTCCAGTCAACAGATATTGATCGGGTCGTCTTTATTTGAGGTTGCTTCAGTACACGTTTCCCCCTTTGCGATTTCCAGCGAAGGGGGAACTTCTTTCGATCCGCTCTCAGTTCCTGCTCGCTGCCCTTCCTCATCCGCGCCTCATTATGGATATGGCCAAATTCAGGTCGAGCGTTCATCCAGAAAGCTCTCGTCGGCTGTTGCGCTCCGGTCGGATGACATGGTGTGAGAGTTCGCTCAAGCGGTGAAATTTAGGCTTTGCGGTTATGTGCGATTCCAGGGAGTTTCCGTAACCCCTTTTGATGGGAATGACCTTCGTCACTACCGCGAAGCCAACTTCCCAGTACTAATCCGCGGTCGGCGAGCGCATTGGCGATTTATCACACATCGAGAAGACGAGCCGATTGGACCATTTTGCAATTAGTAACGAGAAGAGCATGTATGGGGCGAATTACCGACCGCCGTCGTGGAGTTGGAGGGCGTTTGCGTTCCTCGGCGTGGGTCTCATTGATAGCATTCTGTAGTACAAGAGTTTCACGATTATCTATGCCGGTCTTGAGGCGCGGGTCTCATGTTTACTCCAGAAGAGTTGCGGCAAGCCAAAATCTTTGCCTGTCTTGACGAAGCCGAATGCGCTCGCTTGGCGCACACTGTTGCCGATGTGCGGCTCCAGCCGGGCGAATGGCTCGCACGAGAAGGCGAGCCTGCCTGTTTCTTCGTGATTATCCAGGGACGCCTGCGGGTAGTCCTCGATGTTCACGGAATGCAGACCGAGTTTGCGGGGTTCGAGGGCAATGATGGCGATTTCGTAGGGGAGGTGCCTCTCTTAATGGGAACCCCTTTTTTTGGCTCTATACGAGCCATGAGTTCGTGCCGCGTCGCTCGCCTCGAAAGACAACAGTTTTTTCATTTGATTCGCGATTCTAAAGAGGCTCGTACATTAATTCTGCATTTGTTGGGTGAACGGCTTCTGCGAATCCAGGAACGCACCCTTTCGTTAGAGGCCTCCCGGGTGTTCATCTTTGGCCGCAACAAAGATTCCGATTGCCCTCACATCCGCACCTTTCTCTCAGCAAACCGCATTCCTTCCGAGTGGGTTGATCGTGATCGCCGCCCGGAACGGTTGCCGCCCGGCATCTCCAACGACCCTGATTGCCCTGCTGTAACTGTTGACGGAAGACTTTTCATTAAGCCGCCCACAACCAGAGAGGTCGCAGAGGCCTTGCAGTTGCAGACCACGCCCAGTCGCGAGAGCTGCGACGTTTTGATTGTGGGGGCCGGACCTGCCGGCATGGCAGCAGGCGTTTACGGAGCTTCAGAAGGGCTCACAGTGCTGATGGCTGAACGCTGTGCGTGCGGCGGGCAGGCGGGCACATCATCACGTATTGAAAATTATCTCGGCTTTCCTGAGGGGATTTCAGGAGGAGACCTGACCGGTCGCGGATTCAAGCAGGCGACTCGCTTCGGCGCGGAAGTTGCGCTGACGCGTTCCGCTGAAAAGCGGACTCCCTCGAGCGACGGCTATCTGTGCGAGCTTGACGGAGGCCAGACAGTCCTGGCCCGAGCTGTAGTGTTGGCTATAGGTGTGGATTGGCGCCGGCTGCAGGCGAAGGGTGAAGATCGACTGCTTGGACGCGGCATATGTTATGGAGCGGCCCGGCAGGAAGCGACCAATGTGGTCGGCAAGAAAGTCTTCATCGTAGGAGGCGGCAATTCAGCGGGCCAAGCTGCCATGTTTTTATCGAGCTATGCGGCTGAGGTAAAGGTTTTGGTGCGGAGCGAGGGGCTGAAAATCAGCATGTCACAGTATCTGATTGACCAGATTGCATCGAAGGCCAATACCGAGGTTCTTCCCTTTACGCAGGTTGTTTCGGCGTACGGTGAAAATCACCTGGAACGAATTGAGGTTCGCGTGCAATCGCCGCATGAGGTGGAGAAGATACTCGGCTACGAAGGCGATGCCTTGTTTGTGATGATCGGCGCCGATGCCTGCACGTCGTGGCTGCCAATGGAACTCGAGAGGGATCCACGCGGCTATCTCTGTACAGGACGCGACCTCACCACATGGAAACCCGATCGCCAGCCTTTCCCGCTGGAGACGAGCCTGCCAGGCGTCTTCTGCGCCGGGGACGCGCGCCATAACTCCATCAAACGAGTATCAAGTGGAGTGGGCGAAGGCAGCATGGCCATCGCTTTTATCCATCAATACCTGTCTTTGTAGAAGTGCAACGCCGAAATCCGCAGAGGGGATTCCGGCGTGCAGTTGGTATTTGCCGAGCTACTTCCTTGAACCTGCCGGCTATCCAATTGCGAGGTTGGCGATGTCGCTTGCAGTGGAGCGAGCGATATCGGGACATATGGCCGGCAAGAGGATCTCGATGCCGTGGCAGGCGCCCATCACTTGGCAGCAACGCGCCGAAACCCCGCTATTCATCAGAAGCCGGTAGAAGGCGATGCCCTCATCTCGCAATGGATCGCACTCGTTGACGCTGATGACCGTCGGCGGCAGACCTTCGACATCCTCGCGAGTGGCGAAGCTGGGCCATGCGAGAGGGTTGCGGGCGTTGAAGGCCTCGATGCCGTAAGCCATGGTGGCGCGGTTGTCTCCGAAATTGAGCACGATGCCCTCATTCTCGATGGAAGACGTGAACTGCGACTGCGGCCACTCACCGGCGATGTAGGGGCACAAGGAGTAGATGCCCTTGATCAGGCCGAGTTCACCATCCTTCTTCAGCTTCATGCCTACGGCGAGAACCAGATTGCCGCCGCCGCTCTCACCGGCGATGATGATCCGCTTCGGATCAATCTTGAGAGTGGTTGAATTCGCGTTTACCCACTTGAGGCCCGAGATGCAATCGTTCAAGCCAGCTGGAAATGGAGCAATTTCAGGTACAAAAGAAGGATGCACCGAGTTGCGGAAATCGACCATGGCCACCGCGACACCATAGGCCGCGATCATACGAGCCCAGGTCTTGTAGTTGCCCTCGTAACAGGAACTCATCTCCATGCGGCCACCGTGGATGTAGTAAACGCAAGGCAAAATCTCGTCGTTATCCGGCCGGATGTACTGGATATTGATGGTGTTTCCATCAGGCGAGGAGGTGAGGGTCTCAGTGCGCACGCTCAAGCCGGCTGACGGGGCGACTTCTTCGTTGTCCATCGAGTCGAAAAAGGCCGCTTGGCGGGACAGTGCGGCCAAGGCCGCCGGGGAGTTTTCCTGTTCGAGCAGTTCTTCACGGCTCGAAACGTTCGGCTTTTCTACGGACGACGGCATGCCGGCGAATACCTTTTTGATCCGGGGATCAAGACGGGGATCAGTTTCGGCCTTCGAGGGCGTGCTGGCTTTCGCCGGTGCCGTTGTGTCTGATTGGTTAGACATTTCGGTTCCTTTCTGGTTCAAATGAGTCGCGTAATTGAGACCGAGCGATAATCGTCGGCTCGGTCCCATGGATCTTCAGGCCCTGAGTCATTGGAGGCCGGTGCCTAAGATTTGCCTGCGAGACCAAACGTGTCATCCAGCCAGTCGAAAATGCGGGCGTTCGCAAGACGGTCAGCGCCGCACTCGCAGTGCGCACCGGCACCCTCCGCGGTTGTGAAACGTATCATGGTCTTCGGACAGGTGAGGTGCTCAAAAAGCACGTCGGGCTGGCCCTTCAGGTACATATCCTCTTCGGCATCGAGGACGAGCGTAGGGCAGGAGATTTGTTCCGCGATGCCGCCGCCAAGGGTAAACTTGAGAATTTTCGCAACGATAGCATGAGGCGTCGACTCACCCATCACGAACCCGGCTTGGTCTCCACCCGATTTGGCAGCTGGCGAACTGTTCATAGTCTCTCCAAGCTTGCGATCGAGTTCGGGAGCGTCTTTCTGATTGACGGGGCAATAAAGGCTTCCCGCTGATCCGGCGGAACGGCCGCCAGTTGAATGACGCCGAAATCGTAGATTCCGTCGTTGGCAACAAGGGCCGAGATTCGCTTCTCAAAAGCGGCGGCACGTGGTGCAAGATAGCCACCCATGCTGATGCTCATAAGGGCAATCTTTTCCGGATCAACGCCAGGCAGAGTGAGCGCGAAGTCAACAACCGGGGTGACAACCTTCTCCCAATCCGGGCGAAAAGTCAGGCGCTCGCGATGAATCGGCCCGTACTGGCCTGGGCCGTCGAAGGCCAGGACATTCCAGCTACGCTCGACACCAGCCCGTGCGCCTTGGCCGTGCATCTCTTCTGCCGACCCATCGAAGCCCGTGTGGAGAATAAGCAGCGGACGCTTGGTGTTCGATTCGTCGACGCGATGGAAGCAGCCGGGTAGAGTCGTGTTCTCATAAGGAATCTCCACCGGAAGAATAGGCGGGTCAAAGAGGCTGGCGCTGAGTTTATATGCGCGGATCAACTTCTTGTAAGCGCTATAAATTCGCGGGTCTTCGTGGTTGCCGTGCAGGAAGAATTCGGAGGTGCGGAAGTAATTTGCTGCGCGCAGGTAGCCGTCGCGCGCGCTTACGCGATGACCGGCAGCGAGTTGCGCATCAGCTTCAGCGGAAATCCGTTCGGCTGTGGCATCTCACTCGTTATACCAGCCTTCGTCGTCGCCGGATGTTATGCGATTGAGGCTGGCCATGACTTCGCCGAACTCGCTGCAGCCGTAGCTGGCGGCGCCGAAGGCACGTTTGGCCTCGAACCAGTACTCTACGTGGTCGGGGAAGAAAGGATATTTCTCTGGGGTGGAGGCAGTTGTAGCTTTGCTACCTGCAGGCGGTGCGGTTACCCGCACGCAAGGCCGGCTCTGGCAGAACCTTACTGGACGACAAAAGCAGAAAAACCCAGCATTTGCTGGGTTTTCCTCAGTTTCTTAGATGTCTTCGGATCTCCTCGGAAGGGGAATGGCGGAGAATGGGGGATTCGAACCCCCGATAGAGCTTTCGCCCTATAACGGTTTAGCAAACCGCCGCCTTCAGCCACTCGGCCAACTCTCCGTCCTGCTTGCTGATACTGCTTTTCGCTTCGGCTGACGCAATTATAGCTTGAGGCTGGGGGATGTCGGCAAGGTCGAGTAGATTTGTCTGTGGCTGGAGCGGAAACTGCCCGAAAATTGGGTATGTTGCTTGATGAGGCCGGTATTTCTGTTAAAACGGGTGGCAGATGAAACAGGCAACGACAAATACGGGGATCCTTCACTCCGTTCAGGATGGCGACCTCGGGCCTTTTCGCTCAGGATGACGATGTCAGGTATTTTCGCTCAGGAGACGGCGTGAAGGCCTTTCGTACGGGATGACTAGGGGTAAGCCGCTTCGTTCAGGATGGCGACGTGAAACCACTTCGTTCGGGATGACGACTTGAAACAAACGGGAGGTGCGGTGGGGAAAGGACTGGGGAGGGGTGGAGGCAGGTCGAGGAAGCTGCGGCTGCTGCCGCTGATCGCAGCGACGTATTTTATGGTGGCCGGTGGGCCGTATGGGCTGGAGGACATCATTGGCAAGGCCGGGTATTGGCGGGCGCTGCTGTTGCTGCTGGCGATACCGCTGGTGTGGAGTTTGCCGACGAGTTTGATGGTGGGGGAGCTGGCATCGGCGCTACCCGAAGAGGGTGGGTACTACTGTTGGGTGAGGCGTGCGCTGGGCGGGTTCTGGGGGTTTCAGGAGGCGTGGCTGAGCCTGGCGGCGAGTGTGTTCGATATGGCGATCTATCCGGTGATCTTTGTGCTCTACCTGGGACGGATTGAGCCGGCGTGGACGGCTGGAGGCCGCGGGACGCTGTGGGCGCTGGGGGTGGTTGTGCTGTGTGCGGCGTGGAACCTGCGTGGGGCAAGGGCCGTGGGCGAGGGGTCGATGGGGATGTTTTGCGTGCTGCTGGCGCCGTTTGTGGTGCTGACGGGGGTGGGGTTGTGGAAGGCGTTGGGTGGCGGGCATCTGTCGACCGGGGGGCAGGGGCTACATGGATTTGTGGGTGTGAGGGAGGGGTTTGGCCGGTTGAAGGCTCCGGTAGTGGGGGCGGACTTTGCCGGGGCGGTGTCGGTGGCGCTGTGGAACTATATGGGGTGGGATAACGCCTCGACCGTGGCGCAGGAGGTGGAGGAGCCACAACGGAACTATCCGCGGGCGATGCTGATGGCGGTGGGACTGGTGGCGATGACTTACGTGTTGCCGCTGGCGGCGGTGGGGATGGCGGGGATTCCGGCGGACAGGTTTTCGACGGGCGCGTGGACCGATGCAGCGCGGGAGCTGCTGGGGCCGTGGCTGGCGCTGTGCGTTGTGCTGGGGGGAACGATCAATGGGTTTGGGATGTTCAACGCGCTGGTGATGAGCTATACGCGGGTTCCGTATGCGCTGGCCGAGGAGGGTTTGCTGCCGAGGGCACTGACCTGGAAGACAGAGGCTGGCGTGCCGTGGGTGAGCGTGGTGTTGTGTTCGGTGGCTTGGGCACTGGCGCTGGGGTTGTCGTTTGAACGGTTGATTTCGATCGACCTGGTGCTGTATGGGTGGGCGCTGCTGCTGGAGTTTGTCGCGCTGGTGGTGCTGCGGGTGAAGGAGCCGGGGTTGGCGAGGCCGTTCCGAGTGTCGGGTGGGCTGTGGGGCGCGGTGGGGATGGGGGTCGGACCGGCGCTGCTGATCGGGTTTGCGCTATGGACGGCGCGGGGAGAGAGAGTGGCAGGGCTGCCGGCCTTGGCGTTTGCCGCGATGGTGGCCGCGGCAGGGCCATTGGCTTATCTGGCGGCTCGTGCAATGAGGAGGGCCGCGTAATCGCGGTCCTCTCCTCCTATTGCGATTGCTGGCTGTGACTATTTTTGGGGAACGGGCTTCGGTTCAGGATTCTTCTTGTTGTCGATGAAGCGCTGCTGAGCTTCAGTTACCATGTGGCGTGCAAAGGCCGCGTCACGCCAGCCTTTTATCTCGACACGCTTGCCTTCGAGATCCTTGTAGATGGCGAAAAAGTGAGTGATCTCCTTGAGCATGTGGGGGTAGATCTCGGAGAAGTTCCAGACGTCTTTGTACCGAGGGTTGCCCTGGCCGACGCAGAGGACCTTCTCATCGCCGAGACCCTGGTCGAGCATCTCGAGAAGACCGATGGGGCGAACCTCCATGACACAGCCTGAGAAGCTCGGCGCGTCGACCAGGACGAGGCAGTCGAGGGGGTCGCCGTCGTCGCCGAGGGTGCTGGGGATGAAGCCGTAGTCGCCGGGGTAGTGGACGGGGGAGTAGAGGTTGCGATCAAGACGGAAGACGTGGAGTTCCTTGTCGTACTCGTACTTATTGCTGCCCTCGTATGGAATCTCTATGACAGCGTTGATGACCTCGGGGCTGTTGCGCCCTACGGGGAGTTCCATGTAGTTCGGCATAAATCTGCATCTCTTTTCGGTTGAAGGATTCGGCGCTCCCAGGCGTGATCCTGATCCTGTCGCAGCGCTTGCTATTGGATAGCCCTGGCCTCGTTCGCGAACGAAAACCGCACTTGTCTATAATCAGACAGGATGAAGGCTCATGTCTATGTCACGCTGAAACGAACGGTGCTGGATGCCCAGGGGCAGACAGTTGCAGATGCACTACGGCGGATGGAATATCGCGGCATTGCGGATGTGCGGCAAGGGAAGTATTTCCTGCTGACCCTGGAAGATGGGCTGGAGCAGAACACAGCGCAGGCTGAGGTGGAACGCATCGCGCGTGAGGTTTTAACAAACCCGGTGATCGAAGAGTTCACGTTTCGGCTCGAAGCCTGAGCTGAGCGGTCTGGCTGTTTTTGGCTTCCTGCTTGCTGCTAATTACCAAGAATTTTTCGACACCGTATGCATCCAGCTGCAAGACCGGATGCATACGGTCAGCGCCGGTGCTAGGCTCGAAAGAGTAGCTATGGAGAGCTTTTGAGTGATGCTTCAGTAGAACGCGCGGCTGGGATTCAGGCTGTCGAGGCGGTGTCCGACGGAAGCCGGTTTGTGCGGGCGTGTCTGCGCCTTCCCGTGGATCGGACCCCGGTATGGTTTTTGCGGCAGGCCGGACGGTATATGGCGGAGTATATGGCGGTGCGGAAGCACCATTCTCTGCTGGAAATCTGCCGGACGCCGGAGATTGCGGCCGAGGTGACGATTACGGCTGCGGAGCGGCTGGGCGTGGATGCGGCTATCATCTTTGCCGATCTTTTGCTGCCGTTCACGCCGATGGGGCTGGACTTCGAGTTTGTTGCCGGCGAGGGGCCGGTGGTGCACACGGCTGTCCGGTCGCTGGAGCATGTGCAGGCGCTGCGGACGGACCGCACCGACGAACTGAACTATGTGGCGCGGGCGATCGAGAAGGTGGCGAAACACTTCGCCGCTCCACGGGCCGACGGCGACAGTTTGGGAATCATTGGCTTCTGCGGGGCTCCCTGGACTCTGGCCGGTTACATGATCGAAGGCGGAAAGCAGGGCGGCGGCGATCGCAACTATATCGAGACCAAGAAGCTGATGTATTCGAACGAGACGGCCTGGTCGCTGCTGATGGAGAAGATTGTTACTGTACTGGTTGCATATGCCAGGCAGCAGGTCGAGGCGGGCGCAGATGTGATCCAGGTCTTCGACAGCTGGGTTGGCAAGCTGAGCGTTCGGGATTACAAGCAATACTGTTTGGGCTGGACGACCGAGCTGGTGCAGCGTATTAAGGCGATGGGCGTTCCGGTGATTTACTTCGGCGTGGAGACCACTTCCCTGCTGCCGGCGATGAGCGAGACGGGAGCGGATGTGATCGGGCTTGACTGGAGAGTTCCGCTGGATGTGGGTTGGAAGGCGGTCGGTGCCGGCTGCGCGGTGCAGGGCAATCTTGATCCCATCACACTGTTTGCGCCGGAAGACGTTTTGAAAGCGAGAGTACGGGAGGTGCTGACGGCAGCGGCTGGACGGCCGGGACACATCTTCAACCTGGGACATGGTATTGTGCCGGGTACACTCGTGGAGAACGTGATTCGAGTAGTCGAGTGGGTGAAGGAGTTTGGAGCGCAATGATCGCAGAGAAGAGCCGAAGCGCGGTGTTGCTGCTCGCCCATGGGACGCCGAATGTCCTGGGGGAGATGGCGGAGTATCTCGGCAAGGTAACGGGGGGCCGGGCGCTGCCGGAGGAGGTTGTAAAGGAGTTACAGCATCGCTACGGACTGATCGGCTTAGGCGAGACGCGGAGCGTGGAGGCTCCTCCGCTGACGAAGTGGACGCTGATGCAGGGTCGCCTGCTGGATCAAATGTTGGGCGGCAGCAAGGTGTATGTCGGGATGCGGAATTGGCATCCGTATATCGCCGATGTTGTCGCACAGATGCGGTTGGATGGCGTGACGCATATCAAGGCGGTGTGTCTGGCGCCGCAGAACTCGCGGACCAGTGTGGGGCTCTATCGGCGGGCGGTGCTGGCGGCTGCGGCGGATATTGAGGTGGAGTTCGTCGCCGGTTGGGCCGAACACCCGCTGCTGGCGCAAGCATTCGCGGAAAAGCTACAGCCGATGTGGGCGCTGGCTTGCGCCGAGTCAGGACAGCGGGTACCAGTGCTATTTACGGCGCACAGCGTGCCCTGCCGGACGATCATGACAGGTGAGGCTTCTGTAGCAGTCGCTCGACCGGGAACACCCGAGCAGACCTCGCCCGATCCTTATCCGGTGGAGGCGAAGAGAACCGCCCAGATGGTTGCTGGCCAGATGGCGGGGATGGGCTTCAGCGACAAGGATTGGTATTTTGCGTTCCAGAGCCAGGGCATTAGTGGTGGGCCGTGGATTGGGCCAAGGGTAGAGGACACGCTGAAGGCGATCAAAGAGGAAGGGCACGTCGGCGTTGTTATGCAGCCGGTGGGCTTTCTCTGTGATCACGTCGAAATCCTGTACGACATCGACATCGCGTTCAAAGAGACGGCACAGAGGCTAGGATTGAAGCTCTGGCGGGCTGAGAGTTTGAACGATTCACCGGTGCTGGTGAAAGCGCTGGCAGAGGTGGTCTCAGGGCAGTATGCTGCGACGGTCGACGAGGTAACAGTGCCCGCGAGGGTATAGGCTGGCGTTAGGCTCGATGCAGAGGCTCTGGCTTCCGCTTTTTGCGTCATACGACTCGGAGAGATGATGAAGCGGATTGCAATTGTTGGCGGTGGAATAGCGGGAGTGGCGGCAGCGTATGAGCTGGCGCGGATGGCTCGCGATGGCGCTGCGTTGCAAGTTATGCTGTTCGAAGCTGCGACTCGGTTGGGGGGTATCGTTGAGACGGTGCGTGAGGGTGGATTCGTCATGGAGTGCGGGCCGGATGCGTGGGTGACCGAAAAGCCCTGGGCGCGCGAGTTGGCCGAAGAGCTTGGCCTGGGCGATGAAGTGATGGCTTCGAACGACGCAACGCGAAAGACGTATGTGCTGATCGACAATCAGTTGCAGGCCATGCCGGATGGAATGCGAATGATGGTCCCGAGCGATCTCAGTGCGCTGGATGGGTCGGAGCTGTTCCGTGCGGACGCGAAGCAGGC
>Ga0209624_10002415_pt1 | contig 13832 bp, 10 predicted proteins | sample JacPinW_OM2H0_O1_FD_188565 | JGI IMG/M metagenome (GOLD analysis project Ga0209624, IMG submission 188565) | Forest soil microbial communities from Algoma, Ontario, Canada - Jack Pine, Ontario site 1_JW_OM2H0_O1 (SPAdes) (version 2) | ecosystem: Environmental > Terrestrial > Soil > Boreal...
AATGGACCTCGATTGGGGCTCACTTGCCGCGTCGGTGGGCCGTCTTTATGGTCGCGGCGCGGGATCTGGCAAGGGAATGCTTGCGTGGGAATTGTCGTTCCACTCGAAGATAAATCGGCCGATCGCCTGATCGAGCCGTTGACGACGCTCGTCGCCAGCGACATGGGGAAAGTCAATCAGACTATTTTGTCGCGCACCGGATCAGAGGTGACGATGATCCCCGAAGTCGCCAATCACCTCATCGCCTCGGGCGGCAAGCGGATGCGTCCAATCCTGACTTTGGCGACCGCCGGGCTTTGCGGCTATTCGGGAGAGGGCCATATCAAGCTCGCCGCCGCGGTCGAATTCATGCATACCGCGACGCTCCTGCACGATGACGTCGTCGACGAGAGCGACCTGCGCCGGGGCAAGGCGGCCGCGCGGGTGCTTTGGGGCAACGAGGCGAGCGTCCTGGTCGGCGATTTTCTCTTAGGCCAAGCCTTCAAGATGATGGTCGAGGTCGGCTCGCTCCAATGTCTCGAGGTCTTGTCCGGCGCCGCCGTGGTGATCGCGGAGGGCGAAGTGATGCAGCTCTCAGCCGCCAAGGACACGGAGACGACCGAGGACGCCTATCTCGCCGTCATCCGCGCCAAGACCGCGGCTCTGTTCGCCGCGGCCTGCGAGGTCGGGCCCATTCTCGCCGGCCGCTCCAAGGCGCAGATCGCCGCCTGCCAGGGCTACGGCGCCAATCTCGGCATCGCCTTTCAGCTCATCGACGACGCGCTCGATTATGGCGGGTCGTCGGCCAAACTCGGTAAGAATGTCGGCGATGATTTCCGCGAGGGAAAGATCACCCTGCCGGTCGTGCTGTCGTTCAGGCGCGGAGCGACGCACGAGCGTGAATTCTGGCGCCGGACATTGGAAAAGAGCGAGGTGCGCGACGGCGATCTCGAATTCGCGCTGGCGACGATGAAGAAGCATCGCGCCCTGGAAGACACCATCGAGCGCGCCCGGCACTATGGCGCGATGGCCCGGGACTCCCTCGAGCTGTTCGCCGCTTCCCCATGGAAACGTGCTTTGCGCGACGCGGTCGAGTTCACGATCGGCCGGGCGCATTGAGGCCGCGGCCAGCGGCGCGCCGATTTTCCACCCCGCGAGTCAATCTGGCGTTCGATAAGATGGCGATATGTCGAGCTCCGACCGGTCGAACCTGAGAGGTGTTTCGCGCCGCGCTCCTTACCATTTCATTGGCGCTTCTTGTTATACCTTGGTTTAGGCGCTCCTACCAACAGACCAGGCAACGCGACCTCAGTATAATTCAGCGCTCCGCTTCAATCGGATAGAGCTCCTCACGTAGATTTAACTCGCGACGCTCATCGTCAATATTCATGAGCGTCGGGGAGGATGAGGAGGACCAAGATGAAGATGTCGATCTTGTCGCTGGCCCTTGGGGTCGTGTTGGCGAGCCCCGTGGCGGCGCTCGCGAGCGAGAACCCTCATGGACGGGTTCACGGCCATCGAACGACCCATCGTGCGACAGTCGTTTCGAATTGGCACGACCCATTCAAACCCCGCAGAACCGACGGGCTGAGCTCCAACCCAGATGCTTGCGCCAGCTACGGCTGTGTTGGCGCAGGTGGTGGCGGAGACTAGAGGCGGCCGCCGATGGCTGCGCCGTGGCAGGCGCAACCGTTGGCCGCTCCCGCCCGGACCGTCCTGGAATTCCAAGTTTCGCCGGCGGCGTCGGCGTCCGAGGCCCTTCGGGGCAGCCCTTTTGGGCGTTTCCTCCCCAGACTCAAGGCCCTGGCTGCATAGCCAGGGCCTCTTTTCCGGGCATAGCGTGTATTACCGGTTTTGGCCTATTTCGCCGAGTTTGCTAGGAAAGTTCCCGCCGCCCTACCACCCGAAAGACTGGACAAGTTTTCGCGCGCCCTTTAGCGAAGAGGAAAGCGGTGCTGGGCTAAAAGGGTCAGGCCGAGAAGGACAGGCGATGGACTATCAGCGGAGCTTCGAGGACGCGATCGCGCGCCTGAAGGCGGAAGGGCGCTACCGCACCTTCGCCAATCTCGAGCGGGACGCAGGCCGGTTCCCGATCGCCCAATGGCGCCCGCAGGGCGAGGAAGACCGGCCGCGCGAAGTGACGGTCTGGTGCTCGAACGACTATCTCAGCATGGGCGGCCATCCGGACGTCATCGAAGCCTCGGTCAAGGCGGTCTGCGCCCATGGGGCAGGGGCGGGTGGAACCCGCAACATTTCCGGCACCCACAATCCGATCGTCGAACTCGAGGCCGAGCTTGCGGACCTGCATGGCAAACCGGCGGCGCTCGTCTTCACCTCCGGCTGGGTGTCCAATCTCGCATCGATTTCGACCATAGCCGGCCTCTTGCCCGATTGCCTCATCCTATCCGACGCGCTCAATCACAATTCGATGATCGAGGGCGTCAGACGCTCGGGCTGCGAGAAGCGCGTATGGCGGCACAACGACGTCGCTCATCTCGAGGAACTGCTCGGCGCGGAGCCGCGCGACCGCGCGAAGCTCGTCGTGTTCGAGAGCCTCTATTCGATGGACGGCGACATCGCGCCGATCGCCGAAATCGTGGCGCTGGCTGAGAAATATAAAGCGCTGACCTACATCGATGAGGTGCATGCGGTCGGCTTGTACGGCCCCCGCGGCGGGGGATTGAGCGAGCGCGAAGGGCTTGCCGCGCACATCGACATCATCGAGGGGACGCTCGCGAAGGGCTTCGGCTCGCTTGGCGGGTATATCGCGGCAAGCGAGGCGATCGTCGACGCGGTTAGAAGCTTCGCGCCCCAGTTCATTTTCACCTCGACCCTGCCGCCAAGCGTGGCGGCGAGCGCGGCAGCCGCGGTCAAGCATTTGAAACGCTCGAGCGCCGAGCGCGACCGCCACCAGCATATGGCGAAACTCGTCAAGCACGCGCTCCGCGCCGCCGGCCTGCCGGTAATTGAGAATCCGTCGCATATCGTGCCGGTGCTTGTCGGCGACGCCAGGCAATGCCGCGCGGCGAGCGAACTCCTGCTTGAGCGGCATGCGATCTACATTCAGCCCATCAACTATCCGACCGTCGCCAGGGGGACTGAGCGCCTGCGCGTGACCCCGACGCCGGCCCACAGCGAAGCTCAAGTCGCCGATCTGGTCGAGGCCCTGGTCGACGTGTGGAAGACGCTCGGCCTCAAGTTCGAGGAGGCGCGCGTGATCCCGCTGTTCCGCGCCGATGCGAGCGAGGACGCCCATTGCGTCTATCCGGAGATGAAACGGGCGGCGGAATAAGCTCCTTTTCGGCGCCGAAAGCGAGCTTGACCAAGCCCTTCCTCGCCGCGCTTGCTGGCGAGCGGCAAAAGACGCCGCCGATCTGGCTCATGCGCCAAGCGGGCCGCTATCTGCCCGAATACCGCGAGCTTCGCGCCAAGACCTCGACCTTTCTCGAGTTTTGCTACACGCCTCGCCTCGCGGTTGAGGCGACGTTGCAGCCGATCCGCCGCTTCGGCTTCGACGCGGCGATTCTGTTCTCCGACATTCTCGTTATGCCCGACGCGCTGGGTCAAACGGTGTCCTTCGAGACCGGCGATGGCCCGCGTCTCGATCCAATCTGCGACGCAGAGGGATTGGCGAAGCTAAGCCACGAGCCGGACTGGGGCCGGCTTGCGCCGGTGTTCGAGGCTCTCGACCGCGTGAAGGGGGCGCTGCTGAAGGAAACAGCGCTGATCGGATTCTGCGGCGCGCCCTGGACTGTGGCGAGCTACATGATCGCCGGCCGCGGCACGCCGGATCAGGCGCCGGCGCGGCTCTTCGCCTATCGCCATCCGGACCTGTTCGCGCGCCTGATCGACCGGCTCGTCGATGCTTCCGCCGAATATCTGCGACGCCAGTTCGCGGCGGGCGCGGAGGCAGCGCAGATCTTCGATTCCTGGGCGGGTGTCCTGCCGCCAGCCGAATTCGAACGCTGGTGCGTCGCGCCGATCGCGGCGATCGCAGCCAAAGTTCGCGACGAGACGCCGAGCGCGCGGTTGATCGCCTTTCCACGCGGCGCGGGGGCTCAGCTTGCCAAATTCGCTGGCCTCCCCGGAATCGACGCGATCAGCCTCGACACGGCCACGGAGCCCAAAGCCGCCGTCGCTTCTCTGCCTGAGCGGCTGACGCTCCAGGGTAATCTCGATCCGTTGGCGCTGGTCGCGGGCGGGCGGCGCCTCGACAAGGAAATCGAGCGCGTGCTGAGCGACTTTAAGGGCCGCCCTCACATTTTCAATCTTGGTCATGGCGTCGTGCCCGAAACGCCTGTCGAGCATGTTGAGCGCCTAGTCGCTCGCGTTCGTGGCCAGCGAGCGCCATGAGCGATTCAACCGCTTCCATCGAGGACCCGCGTTTCGGCGCCGTTCGCGACTGGTTCGAAACCCTGCAGCAGCGGATCATTGCGGCCATGGAGACGCTCGAGCGCGAATTCGCCGGCGTCAGCGCCGATCGTCCGCCGGGGCGTTTTGTGCTCGAAGCCTGGGAGCGAACCGACACAAGCGGCCAGCCTGGGGGCGGCGGGCGTATGGCTATGCTGCGCGGGCGCCTGTTCGAGAAGATGGGCGTGCATTCTTCGCTCGTTCATGGCGCTTTTCCGACGGAATTCGCGTCGCAAATTCCCGGCGCCGACAAAGACCCGCGCTTCTGGGCGGCGGGCGTCTCGGTGATCGCTCATCCGTGGAGCCCGCATCTGCCGACCGTGCACATGAATACGCGGCTCGTGCGCACGACCAAGACGTGGTTCGGCGGCGGCGCCGATCTGACGCCGATGCTTGATGAACGCCGCAAGCCGGACGATCCAGACGCCATCGCCTTTCACGCCGCCATGCGCGGGGCTTGCGAGCGCCATCCGGGAGTCGCGGACGCCGAGCGTTACAAAGACTGGTGCGATGAGTACTTCTATCTCAAGCATCGCAAGGAGCCGCGCGGAATTGGCGGCATTTTCTTTGACTATCTCAATAGCGCAGGCGACGCTGGAAATTCCGCTTTCGACGCCGATTTCGGCTTCGTGCGCGACGTCGGCGAGAGCTTCATTGCGATCTATATCGACATTGTCCGGCGCAACGCCGAGAAACCATGGGAAGCGGCCGAGCGCGAGCAACAATTGGCGCGCCGCGGACGTTACGTTGAGTTCAATTTGCTCTATGATCGCGGCACGATCTTCGGCTTGAAGACCGGCGGCAACGTCGCATCGATCTTATCCTCGATGCCCCCGCTCGCCAGCTGGCCCTGAGCACGCCTAAGCAAAAACCCTCGGAGAGAACCCATGACCAACGCCGCTGAATCCGGCCGCTTTCGCATTGGCGGTGCTTTTGACGTCAATCGCCTCGGCTACGGCGCGATGCGCATCGTTGGCAAAGGGATCTGGGGTCCGACCCCGCATCGCGACGAAGCTTTGAAGACGCTGCGCCGGCTGCCCGACCTCGGTGTCGACTTCATCGACACCGCCGATTCCTACGGCCCCAATTTTTCCGAGGAGCTGATCAAAGAGGCGCTCGCGCCCTATGGCAAGATCCGTGTCGCGACCAAGGGTGGGCTGACGCGCACCGGCCCGAACATCTGGATTCCAGTGGGACGACCCGAATATCTGATCCAGCAGGCGCACACGAGCCGCTGGCGGCTTGGCGTCGAGATCATCGATTTGTGGCAATTGCATCGCATCGATACGAAAGTGCCGGCCAAGGAGCAGTTCGACGCCATCGCCACGCTGATCAAGGACAAGGTCATCCGTTGCGCGGGTCTATCGGAAGTCAGCGTCGCTGACATCGAGGCGGCCTCAAAGGTCTTCCCGGTGGCCACGGTGCAGAACCGCTATAATATCATCGACCGCAACAGCGAGGCGGCGCTCGGCTATTGCGAGAAACACAACATCGGCTTCATCCCCTGGGCGCCGCTTGATGCTGGCGCGTCGGCAAAGCCCGGCTCGGCGTTGGACGCGATTGCGAATAAGCATAGGGCGAGCCCCGGCCAGATCGCGCTCGCCTGGCTCTTGAAGCGCAGCCCGGTCATGCTGCCTATCCCAGGCACCGGCAAGGTCGCGCATCTGGAGGAGAACGTCGGCGCGGCCGCGATCAAGCTCACGGACGAAGAGTTCGCGGCGCTCGATCGCGCCGGGCGCGGGGCCAAGTGACCCGTCCTGCAACTGGCATAGAACCTATCGCGTCTCCTTAGGCGCTGTGGCGTCCGACAGAACGCGCTAGCTCCTCAGCACAGCGCAGGCACCGCCTACGGCTTGGATACGGGCGCAAAGCCTCCGTGCTTCCCCGCCGGTCTGAGCGGGCAGGCGGACGCGGTAGAACGGCCGCCAGCCGCGGCTCCGCAGGACGGAGCCGAGCACAAACGGATTCATGTCTCCGATCACGCTTGCGTAATCGTGCTGGGCGCGGGCGAAGGCGCGCAGCGCAGAGCCTTTCGAAAAGCTGGCCGCGATCTGCACGCCCCAGGGCGCGAACCAGCCCGAGACGACGCCGGAAGCCGGCGCGGTCACGCGAAGGGCGGCAATGAGGCTCAGGCACGACGGGACGCTTCCCGGCGCAGAGCCGGCGGGCGGCTTCTCGCTCCGCCACTCCTCGGCATCGTGGCCGGTGACTCCAAGCACGTACTCCTGCGTCTCGAAGGGAAGCAAGCCTTTGCCGGCGAGCCAACGGGCAAGCGCGGTCGGGCCTGCATTATAGGCGGCCGCCGCCAGGCCCAGATTGCCGAACCGGAGCGTGAGTTCGTTCAGGAACCTCGCCGAGGCGGGAATCGCCGAAGCGGGATCGAACGGATCGACGAGCCCGCGCTCGCTCGCCGTCCCCGGCATGAACTGGGCGACCCCTTGCGCGCCCGCCGGGCTGACCGCGTTCGGCCGGAACGAGCTCTCTCGCCAGATGAGTTTGGTGAAGAGGTCGACCGGCAGCCCCTCCGCTTTGGCCGAGGATTCCACGATCCCGCATAAGGTCGCGAGCGCATTGTCGGTCTCGGGACCGGCGTCGGCATAGGCCCGGCCGCTCAGGCAAAACACAAGCGCGGCGAGCGCAATCGCTCGCCCCTTGGCGCCCGCAAAAGCCCGCATGCGGCACGCGTCGTGCATGCCTTTGCCCACCACGGCGCCGATGCTATAGGGGCTCGTCGCCCGCACGTCGCGCGTCTCCCGTCAACGAGAGTCCCTCTTAGATGCCCAAGATCACGGTCACGAATCCGGTTATCGAGCTCGATGGCGACGAGATGACGCGCATCATCTGGCAGCTGATTCGTGACAAGCTCATTCATCCCTATCTGGACGTCGACCTCAAGTACTTCGACCTCTCGGTCGAGAACCGGGACGCCACCAACGACCAGGTCACGATCGACGCCGCCGAGGCGATCAAAGCCGTAGGGGTCGGCGTCAAATGCGCAACCATCACGCCCGACGAGGCGCGGGTCAAAGAGTTCCATCTGAAGGAGATGTGGAGGAGCCCGAACGGGACCATCCGCAACATCCTGGGCGGGGTGATTTTCCGCGAGCCGATCATCTGCACGAACGTACCGCGTCTGGTCCCGAGCTGGACCCAGCCGATCGTGATCGGCCGTCACGCCTACGGCGACCAGTACCGCGCGACCGATTTCAAAGTGCCCGGAAAAGGCCGCCTAACGATCCGATTCGAAGGCGACGACGGCAAAGCGATCGAGAAGGAAGTGTTCAAGTTCCCCGGCGCAGGCGTCGCGCTGTCGATGTACAATCTCGACGATTCGATCCGGGACTTCGCCCGCGCTTCACTGAACTACGGGCTGCTGCGCAAGTACCCGGTCTACCTCTCGACCAAGAATACGATTCTGAAGGTCTATGACGGCCGCTTCAAGGACATCTTCCAGGAGGTGTACGACAACGAGTTCAAGAGCCGGTTCCAGTCTCTCGGCATCACCTACGAGCATCGCCTGATCGACGACATGGTCGCTGCGGCGCTCAAGTGGTCAGGCGGCTACGTGTGGGCCTGCAAGAACTACGACGGCGACGTGCAGTCCGACACCGTCGCGCAAGGGTTCGGCTCCCTTGGACTCATGACCAGCGTGCTGATGACGCCGGACGGACAAACCGTCGAAGCCGAAGCGGCGCATGGCACCGTCACCCGCCACTACCGCGAGCATCAAAAGGGCCGCGAGACTTCGACGAACTCGATCGCGTCCATCTTCGCCTGGACGCGGGGGCTCGCGCATCGCGCCAAGCTCGACGGCAATGAGGCGCTGGGCAAATTCGCCTCCACCCTTGAGAAGGTCTGCATCGACACCGTCGAAGCCGGCTTCATGACCAAGGATCTTGCGCTGCTGGTCGGGCCCGAGCAGAAGTGGCTTTCGACCGAGGGGTTCCTCGATAAGGTCGACCAGAACCTGAAGAAGGCAATGGCGTAGCGGGAGATCGAGCGAGAATCGTCATCGCGAGGAGGCCGAAGGCGGACGCGGCGATCCAGGAGTCGCGGAGCGCCAACGTTCCCCTGGATTGCTTCGCTTCGCTCGCAATGACGACACCGGCTCGGCGGAATCGTCGACTGCGCTAGGGTGCCGCTTCAGAGGCCCTGGATTGAGCGGCCCTAAGCCCCCGCCGCCCGGCGCACGCCCTCTTCGACCGCCGCCAGCGCCTCGTGGGTCCTGGCGCCGTCGGGGCCACCGGCTTGCGCCATGTCGGGGCGCCCGCCGCCGCCCTTGCCGCCGAGCGCGGCCGATCCCAGCCGCACGAGGTCGACCGCGTTGAAGCGGCCTGTGAGATCGGGCGTGACGGCGACGACGATGCTCGCCTTGCCGTCCTCGCTCGCGGCCGCAATCGCCACCACGCCGGAGCCGACGCTCTGCTTCGCTTCGTCGGCAAGCGACTTCAGGTCCTTCATGTCGACGTTGCTGACAGCGCGGGCGTAAAGTTTCACGCCGGCGACGTCGCGCGCCGCGTCGGTCTGCTTAGGCCCTCCGCCCATCGCCAGTTTGCGCCTGGCGTCGGCGAGCTCGCGCTCGAGCTTGCGTTTGTCGTCGATCAGCGCTTCGAGCCGTTCGGTCGCCTCGCCAGCCGGAGCGCGCAACAACGCCGCGAGATCGCCGTAAGCCCGGGAATCAGCCTCGAGCCGCTTGCGCGCCTCGTCGCGCGTCTTCGCTTCGATGCGCCTCACGCCCGCCGCGACCGCGCTTTCGCCAACGATGGTGATAAGCCCGATGTCGCCGGTGCGGTGGACATGCGTGCCGCCGCAAAGCTCGATCGAATAGGTCCGCTCGTGATCGTAACCATCGTCGATCTCGCCCATGCTGACGACGCGCACCTCATCGCCATATTTCTCGCCGAACAAAGCGCGGGCGCCGGAGGCGCGGGCATCGTCAAGGCCCATGAGCCGCGTCGTCACCGCGGCGTTTTCCAAGACAACGTGGTTTGCAATGTCCTCGACCTTTTCGAGCTCGGCGCGGGTGATCGGCTTCGGGTGGGCGATGTCGAAGCGCAGCCGCTCGGGCGAGACCAGCGAGCCCTTCTGCGACACGTGATCGCCAAGCACGATGCGCAAAGCTTCATGCAGAATGTGGGTCGCCGAGTGATTGGCGCGCGTCGCCGTGCGCGCGTCGTGATTGACCTTAAGCTCGACCGCCAGACCCAAGCTCGCCGCGCCTTCGACGATCATGACGTCGTGGACAACAAGGTCGCCCAGCTTCTTGCGCGTGTCGGTCACTTCGGCGCGAAAGCCGGTAGCGGTGATCTCGCCGACGTCCCCGACCTGGCCGCCGGACTCGCCGTAGAACGGCGTCTGATTGAGGATGAGAGATCCGCGCTCGCCCGCATTGAGCGTCTGGACTTCAACGCCGTCTTTGACGATCGCGCCAATGACGCCCTCGGCGGCTTCGGTTTCATAGCCGAGAAACTCGGTCGCGCCGACGCGTTCGCGCAATCCGTACCAGATCGTTTCGGTCGCCGCTTCCCCCGACCCCGACCAGGCGCGGCGCGCTTCGGCGCGCTGGCGCTCCATGGCGGCGCTGAAGCCTTCCGTGTCGACCGAAAGCCCGCGGGCGCGCAACGCGTCCTGGGTGAGATCAAGCGGGAAGCCGAAGGTGTCGTAGAGCCGGAACGCCGTCTCGCCGTTCAGCACTCCGCCGTCGCCGAGTGCGCGCGTCTCGTCCTCGAGAATGGCGAGACCCCGCGCCAGGGCCGAGCGAAAGCGCGTCTCTTCGAGTTTCAGGGTCTCCGAGATCAGCGACTCGGCCCGAATCAGCTCCGGATAGGCCTGACCCATCTCGCGGGTCAGTGCGGGCACCAAGCGCCACATCAGCGGATCGGGCGCCCCCAGGATCTGGGCGTGGCGCATCGCGCGACGCATGATGCGGCGGAGCACATAGCCGCGGCCTTCGTTCGACGGCAGCACCCCGTCCGCGACCAGGAAGGCCGATGCCCGGAGATGATCGGCGATGACCCGGTGCGAGGCGCGCTGGGGCCCATCGGCATCGACGCCAGTCAGATCCGAACTGGCGCGAATGAGGGCGCGAAAGAGGTCGATGTCGTAATTGTCGTGCACGCCCTGCAGCACGGCGGCGATGCGCTCGAGCCCCATGCCGGTGTCGACCGACGGGCGCGGCAGGTTGATCCGCTCACCGCCCGGCAGCGCCTCAAACTGCATGAACACGAGATTCCAGATCTCGATGAAACGGTCGCCGTCCGCATCCGGCGATCCGGGCGGACCGCCCGGGATGTGGTCACCGTGATCGTAGAAAATCTCCGAGCACGGGCCGCAGGGGCCGGTGTCGCCCATTGCCCAGAAATTGTCGCTGGTCGCGATACGGATGATCCGCTCTTCGGGCAGGCCGGAGATCTTCCGCCATAGGTTGAACGCCTCGTCATCGTCGTAATAGACGGTGATGGTCAGCTTTTCCGCCGGCAGGCCGAAGTCGCGCGTCAGCAGATTCCAGGCATATTCGATCGCATAGTCCTTGAAATAGTCGCCGAACGAAAAGTTGCCGAGCATTTCGAAGAACGTGTGGTGGCGCGCGGTATAGCCGACATTGTCGAGGTCGTTATGCTTGCCGCCGGCACGCACGCACTTCTGAGACGTTGTCGCCCGAAGATAGGGACGCTTCTCGATGCCGGTGAAGACGTTCTTGAATTGCACCATGCCGGCGTTGGTGAACATGAGCGTCGGGTCGTTGCGCGGCACGAGCGAATTCGACGGCACGACGTTATGCCCGTTCTTGGCGAAGAACTGGAGGAAGTTCGATCGGATGTCGTTGACGCCGCTCATGAACCAAAATCGCCTGAGGCCAAAGGCCGCCCTGCGGGCGTTCTAGAACAAGGTTCTCGAAAGCGCCAATCCGCGGCATACCAATATGGTGAGTGACCTTACAGTCGTCGAGGCTGCAAGCCTTAGCCGCGCAATCGAACCGCGGAAACGACGTTAAACGGATCCTGATTTCAAATTGAATCTCTATTGCCTGCCGCATATACCTCGGAACTAGGCGCGCGGCGGCGCCCGCTTTGATTGCCGCCATTTTGGAGCGGCGTCATAATCGACACACCAATGACTCGCAGGCAGAATGTCCCGGCCGGCGCCGCCGACGGCTCCGGCGACCTTCTCGTGCTCGGTCTCCTGGCGCTGATTGTGGGCGCGGCGGCGGGATTGGTGGGGGCAGTCTTCCGGCTCGCGCTCGAGCAGGCGGACAACCTGCGGAACACCTTGATCGGCTGGGCGCGCGGCCAGGAACTTGAAGGCTTTGCGATCGTTGTCGCCGCTTGTGCGGCTGCGACGCTCGTCGCGGCCTCGCTGGTTCGACGCTTCTCGCCCTATGCCTCGGGGAGCGGCATCCCTCACGTCGAGGCGGTGTTGCACGGAGAGCTGCCGGAGGCGCCGCTTCGCATCATTCCGGTCAAGTTCGTCGGCGGCGTGTTGGCGATCGGGGCGGGGCTTGCACGCGGTCGTGAGGGTCCGAGCGTCCAGATGGGCGCGACCATGGCCCACCTGATCGGGAAGGTATTCGGCCGCAACTGGCCCGACTGCCGAGTGCTTCTTGCGGCCGGCGCGGGGGCCGGCCTTGCGACGGCGTTCAACGCGCCGATCGCCGGCGCCATTTTCGTCCTGGAAGAGCTGGACCGCCGCTTCGAGCCGCGCATTGCGATCGCGGCGCTTGGCGCGTCGGCGACCGCGATCGCAGTGTCTTGCGTGCTGCTCGGGAATGCGCCTGACTTTCATGTCGAAGCGCTGAACTATGCCGCGGCCGAAACCAGGCCGCTCTACTTTGTGCTTGGCGCGATCGCCGGGCTCATGGCGATCGTCTACAATCGCTCGCTGCTCGCGACGATGGCCGCGGCGGCGTGGCTGGTCCGAGCGCCCGTCGAGCTGCGCGCGGCGCTGATCGGGGCGGCGATCGGTGCTCTCGCTTGGGTGAGGCCCGATCTGGTGGGCGGCGGCGATACGATCACGCAAGCCACTCTGGCTGGAGCCGAGACGCTTGCCATCCTTCCCCTTGTCTTCCTGCTGAGGCTCGGGCTTGGCACGGTCTCCTACGCCGCGATGACGCCGGGCGGGCTGTTTGCGCCCTTGCTTGTGCTGGGAGCGCAACTCGGCCTGTTCTTTGGGCTGCTTTCTCGTCTCGCGTTTCGCGATCTGGACATTCAACCGGAGGGCTTCGCCATCGTCGGCATGGCCGCCTTCTTCACCGGCGTGGTGCGGGCGCCTCTGACCGGCATCGTGCTCGTCACCGAGATGACGGCGAATGTCACGATGCTCCTGCCGATGCTGGGCGCCTGCTTCGCGGCTATGTTGATCCCGACGCTCCTATCTGATCCGCCTCTTTACGATTCCTTGCGCGAAAACATTCTTCGACGCGCCCATGCGCCCCCCGGCAAGACGGAGCGCGCCGACTCGGACCTGGCCGACAGCTCGCCTGCGAGGCGAACGGGTTTGGATGAGAACGAGTCAAATCGACCCTAGCCGCGGCGCGAGCAGCGATCCAATGTCCTTTGGATTGCATCGAACATTTCTAGCCCCGAGCCGAGTTCGCCATTTGTGCTAGACTCAAGTGCGCGAAAGCGGGCCGGATGACCGAAAACCGAAAGATCGCGGCGATCCTCGCCGCCGATGTGGTTGGATTCAGCCGTCTCGCCGCGGCGGACGAGGATCGCACGCTCGCCCGATTGCGGGCGTTGCGCAACGACCTGATCGACCCGACCATCGCCGTTCACAAAGGGCGCGTAGTCAAGCGCACCGGCGACGGACTCCTCGCCGAATTTCGCGGCGTGGTCGAAGCAAAGTTGACCAAAGCCCTGTCGTTGGTCCCGGACCACGCCCAAGCCTGGCGCGTGGCCGGGGTCCCCGAGTCATGACCGCGGCGCGCCGCCTCGCCGCGATCCTCGCCGCTGACGTCGTCGGCTACTCCCGCTTGATGGGCGAGGATGAGGCGGGGACGGCGCTTAGCGTTCGCGCGCATCGGGAGGCGGCGCGGCCGATCGTGGCGGGCTTTGGCGGGCGCATCGTCAAGACAACCGGCGACGGCCTGCTGTTGGAATTTCCCTCCGTCGTCGCGGCGGTCGAATGCGCGATCGCGATACAGACGCTCATGGTCGAGCGCAACGCCGAGACGCCCGAGGCCAAGAAGATCGTCTATCGCGTCGGCGTCAATGTCGGCGACGTTCTGATCGAGGGCGACGACATTCTTGGCGACGGGGTGAACATCGCGGCGCGGCTGGAAGCCCTTTGCGAGCCGGGCGGCGTGCTGATTTCAGGCACCGCTTACGAACACATCCGCGGCAGGATCGACGCGGAATTTGTCGATCTCGGCGAGAAGGATCTCAAGAATATCGCGCGGCCGGTGCGGACCTTTGCGCTCGCGATTGGCGCGCCGAGCGCGTTGT
>Ga0209624_10002416_pt1 | contig 13830 bp, 13 predicted proteins | sample JacPinW_OM2H0_O1_FD_188565 | JGI IMG/M metagenome (GOLD analysis project Ga0209624, IMG submission 188565) | Forest soil microbial communities from Algoma, Ontario, Canada - Jack Pine, Ontario site 1_JW_OM2H0_O1 (SPAdes) (version 2) | ecosystem: Environmental > Terrestrial > Soil > Boreal...
CCATCTGAAAACTCCTGCCTGAGAGGGGGCTGAAACACCCAAACTCTCTCAGGCAGGAGGAGCGTCACGCCAGCAATCGCCCGCCGTCCCTCACGATCCCGCCGCGATAGCGGCTTCGTTCAATCCCCACCGATTCAATCTGACCGTCCGATGCTCCTAGGATGGGAACTCTGGGCGTCCCGTGAGTGTTTGTCTCGGTAGAAAATCTTCCAGTCGGACATCTCCAATTTCCTCCGCCATCGCCCGTTATTGCCGCGCTAGAACAGGCGCGCGGTCAGGCGTTAGCCGGCAGCCTGTGGACGTTCGCCCGACCGATTTTGAGCCAACGCTGGCGAGCCGTCTGCGGCCCGTCGTCGCTCCGTTCGCCAGGTCGATCATCCGGGCGACGGCCGTAAGCGAGTATGCTTTACCCTAGCGACGCCACTCAGGACAGCGTCCAGGTCAGGATCGGAAGGTTGGAAAGCGAGAGCCGGGGAAGTCTCTCGGGAAATGAACTATGTGCTGGCCTGAGCCGCTTGCGACCTCGAGGATAACGCCAGTCATCGGCAGGAATCACGAAGGACATCAAGAACGAAGTCGCGATTACGCAATGTCGCAGGCGCATACTGGCGGTCGTCGCCCGTGTCGCGAAGATCAATAGGCATGCTGATCATCAGCTTGAAGCAGCACCGGCGCGGCCGTCGTCGCGACAGTCCGGCTCGGCGACAACGAGCCGTGCTTCTGGCTGAAGGCGCCATCCTGCATCTGCAGCTTAAGGACGGATTTAAGAAATCTTTATCAATTAGGGAGGTTGCTCGCTGGCGGGCGACCGAGTAGTTTCGCATGAGCGATCCCGACCGGCTGACTCCCCCACGACGACAAGGTCTATGACTGGGCAAACTCGACTTTTGCGGCGGGCGGAACTACGCGGGGAATGAAGTGGGTCTTGCGAGCGCCGGTTTTAATCAACGGCTTTTGCTACGCCCCATAATCCGGAACTGTTGCCGGCCCGGCCGCTTCACGACACAACATCGCCAATGGGATTGGGATCAAATGACCTACTCTGGCGGAATAGCGCGGCATGGGCGAATTCCCAGCCGGACGGTCGCGGCGACGCGCCCAGCGCCCGCTTCTTGTTGGGCCTCGACCACGCGGCGACGAGGTAGACGAGCAACCACAGCGCGACCGTCGCCCAAAGAAGGACTGTCAGGGGGACCAGGCAGCGATCGTCGGGCAGAAAGCCGCGGTAGCACGCCGCGTGCTTCCCGATCCCGTTCATCGGGAAACTCCGCCGCGCACCGACAGCGGAAGACCGCAGTCGCGGGCGGCGCAAATGGCCGACCGGACGTCATCGCCCGTCTGGCAGTGGGCGACAGCGCGCGGCATGCGCCCAACCTGTTTTGACCAAATTGCCGTCGCGGCGGCGCAGCCGTCCTCGCTCGGCGTCGATACCCGGCCGGGCAGCCGTTCACGGAGACGGTACAAGGTTCTTCCGACAAGGTTCATCATGTCCTCGCTCTCCTGGTCCAGTGGGGCGAGCGCGTCCTTTCGCGCTCCGTGGGCCCGTCCTCTAAGAAGAAGGAGAACGGGGTTGTAAAAGATTCCTGCTGTTTTCGTCGCGCTCAGCCGGAACGATTCAATCAAAATGGCCATCCGTCGGCATCATGGCGGGTAGCCGCAACGCCGCGCTGTCGAGGCGAAGTCTCGTTTTTCCCCTTGATCTGGTCGCCGGAGACGTTCGGCTCGTCGAGCCAGACGCCAATATGAACTCCGGCCATACTGCAGCTGGCGAGAGCGAAGGCTTCGATAAACCAGCGGAGCTCCGCGCGCCCTCGGGTCTCCGGCTTCGAAGGATAGTCTCCGCCATCAAGCGAGACTGGCTCGCACCGCTCGTCGGGCGCGCTCAAAGTCGATGGGGCGAGCACCTCGATCTCGATCGCGGTGGGGGCTTGCTTTTTCATGTTCAAGTCTCCCTAGAGAAGGGTTGCTCCTGAAGCGTGCTTCCAGCTGCAACGAAGGCTTACGCTGGCGCCATCATCGACCTGACCCGGCTTGCAAACTCCGGTTCATGCAGCCCGCTCTGCGGCTTGAGGAGCGATCGCACTTCGCCGAGGATTTTATCCGCTTCGGCGTCCTCCGCCGCGAGACGCATGAGTGCCTGCGTGTATCGGAGCCTCTTTTCGAGATCCGGCGGCCGCTCGCCCCGCGTCTGCGGATAGACGAGATCGGCCATTGCGACGCCCCAAGGAGTTTCGAGGAGTGGCTGGATTTCGGCGAGGAAGGCTTCCGCAAGACCGTCAAGCGGATCGCCGAGTCTCCGCCGCGACTCGAGGAGGCTCGCGAGAACGTGAGCCTCCTGTGCGGCCACCGACATCCCCTGGCCCTGGACCGGGGGGAAGCGGCAGACCGAGTCCCCGAGCGGGACCAGGCCGCAGGGGAAGCGGACGAGCTTGTCGAAAGCGCGCCGCACGCTGCACGGCATCCCGAAACGCGCGATGTCGCCGACGCGCTTTGCGCCGCGGATCGCATTGTAGATCGTCGGCGTACGGAACGATTTGGCGAAGGTCATGAACCCGTCGATGTCGCCTGGCGGCGCGTCGCCGTGGTTTGCGCAAAGCGAAACGCTCCATCGTCGCCCTTCCATGGGCGCGATGATTCCTAACCGGCTGCTCACTGGGGGCGCCGGCACATGCAGCATGAAGAGCCAATCCGTCGGAGCGTCCTCGGGCTTCTCGAAGATGGCCGTCGCATAGGCCTGATCGATGCCGATCTCGATCGTTGGCGGCTTCGTCGAACCGATCGCTTCGAGGAAACGAAGCGTCGGCGAAGCTCGCCCCGAGGCGTCGACGACCAGGTCCGCCGTGAGACTTCCCGGGGTTCCGAGCGTGTCCTCGAACCGCACCCCCGCGACCCCGCGATTGTGGGGCGAGGCGATGAGTTCCGTCACGCGCATGCGCGGTCTGAATTCGATATTCGGCTCCCGTTCGACCCGGCGGCGGCAGACACGCTCCAACGAGGGGCGCGACAGGGCGAATTGATCGAATCCGAAATCGCGCTGCGGAAGATGACCAAAACCCGGAACCTCGAATCGCATGTCGCGGCGCATGCGCATTCGAACGGCGCCTGCCTCGACGAGATTGAGCTCGATTCCCGGAAACAGATGCTCGAGCGCGCGGCAGCCGCCCGCGAGGAGACTATGCGTGTGCCGCGCCTGCGGCGTCCCTGGGCGCGGCGCGGGCCCGTCCGGTAGTGCGTCGCGGTCGAACACGATGACCTTCTCGAAATGGGCCGCGACGGCTTTCGCCGCTGCGAGACCTGCCATCCCGGCGCCAATAACGACGGCTTGTTTCAGAATCGGATTTGACACGTGTGGGTCACCCGATGATCGTGACGTCGGCCACGAGAATCTGTGGCCGGCCGCGAAGCTGAGCGAACGATCAACAGGGTGAGCGAGCGCTGCTACAGGAGAATTTCAGGGATTGGTTATTGCGTTACGTCTGTAACGCGGGAGCGGCCCCAAGCAACCGGCGACAAGAGCCATGATCACGGCGATCGCATCGGTTCGTCCCTTGATCGCCTCGCGTCCCTCGTCCTGGAAGTCGATCGACCCTTCATTGAAACCGTCGAGCATTCGCATGCGGGGTTCTGGATTCCTCATGCCCCGCGAGCGGAACAGCCCATCCCATGAATCGCAGAGCGCAGGCGCTACAGCGCTTCTGAGCAGCAGCCGCATGACCACGTCAGCGGACTCCGTAATCAAAGCAGGAATCTAATGCCGCCCACCCCTCACAATGATCTCCATCCCACTGCCGGCGACAATACCCAAAAGGAAGGCCGCGAAGAGAGCCACCGCGATTTGTGCGTCAAACATTGCCATTGTCCTTGTTAAACACTGGTCCTGCGTTTCGGATATTTCTCGGAAAGAGGGGAGAGTGACCTCCCCTCCTTGGGTACGGCTCCGATCAGATCACCGCTGGTGCGCGGTGCGCCGAGGCTGACTGATCGCCATCGTTCCTGCCCGCAAGCCGGCCTTATGGTGGGCAACGACCTCGCTAATGATCGAGAGAATCTCGGATCGCGTGTCGATGCGGGCGAATTCGCCAGCCATTTGCGAGGCGCGCAGTCGATAGGCGGGTCGATCGAGTACGGCGCGGACAGCGGCGCGTAGACCTTCTTGCGTCGGCTCGTTGGTTACGAGATTGAGGCCGACGCCGGACCAAGCCACTCTTGCGTTGACGTCGGCCTTGTCCTCGGTCATCCCGGCGGTGACAAGCGGAATTCTAAAGCTCAAGGCCTGGTTGACGCTGCCATAGCCGCCATTGGTGATGAGTACGTCCACGCGGGGCAGCAACCATTCGAACGGCAGGAAGCTGGCGACCCTCGCGTTGGACGGAACGGCGCCGGGAATGGCGTTGACCGGGCGCCCGCCCGCCGTCGCGACGACCAGCACGTCAGGCTCGTTAGCAAGCGCGGCGAGCGTCGGAGCGATCAATAACTCGAAATTGTGATTGGCCAACGTCCCCTGCGTCACCAACACGACCTTGCGCGAACCATCGAGCTCATGCGCCCAAAGCGGGAGGGGGGCCTGACCCGGAATGATCGGAGGCGTGCCGACGAAATGCATCGAGGGCGGGATTTGGTGCGGATATTCGAAGCGCGGCGCCGACAACTGCAGATAGGCGTCGGCGAGTTCGACGACCGAATGGAAAAGCGGCATCGACACCGGGCCGACACCCAGGGTGTTCAGCGCCTCGTTCAGACTAAGAAGGGACGGCTGATCGACGGCCTCGTCATACGTCCGTGCGATATTCGCGTATTGACGACGCTGCTCCTCTGTCGTCGCAGGCGGCAGGCCAAGGAAGTTCGGCGCGCCGTCTTCACGCGCCAAATGCAAAAACGATGTGCCGCACAAACGATGGGAGGCCGCTTTGAGCGCGGTCCGAGCAGCATCGGCAGCACGCCAAAGAACAGGTCGTCGCCAACGATCACGTCGGCCTGACATTCCTCTAGCGCCTGCAGCAGGCCCTGGTGGTGCGCCGGGACGGAATCGACGAAGACCCGCTCGATAGCAACCCGGAACCATTCGAGTCCTGGCGGAATGTCCTTCAGCTCAGGCGCCACCGAGCTAAAATCCCGCCCATCGAAATCTGCACGGCCCTGAAGCGAAACGAATTTCGCTCCGCTGTTTTCGATTCGGTCGCGGAACGCGCTGCCGGTCAGGAAAGTGATCTCGTGGCCTTCGGCCGTTAGTATACGCGTGATCGCAAGCAGCGGATTGAGATGGCCCGTCGCAGGCGTCGAAGCGATAAGAATTTTCATGAATATCGGTCCTCTGATTGCCGACAAGGTGCGCTACGTAGGTTTCCCCCACGGACGTGATGCCTTCCGGCGCAAAGTCCGCCTGGCACGAAGCCGCGCGAACGGCCAGCACGGTGGGCGCGCTCCGCTACGGGAGAATTTCAGGGATTGGATATTGCGTTACGTCTGTAACGCGGCGGCGGCCAGCAAGAGGTCCGCGAAGCTTTCACTCGACTGACCCGCGACCTCTCCCCCTCGCTCCGGTGTCAGCCGTCGCACCGACGACATGTCGCCGTCGACTAGAGCCCGGCGGGGGAAGCCATGAGCGGTCGAGTTACCCATGTTCCGAGGCCAGCCCCATTCGTCGTTTCGGACAATTCAGCGTCGAAATCAGCGCTCGTCTGGTCTTTCCAGTTTAGCGAGCGATGTTATGCGCCACGCCCAATGTCTTCGTTGAGGCAAGGCAGCGAGAAAGCACGGATGCGAGTTCAGAGCCGACAAGCGGCCGGCGCACGAGATCCGCCACTCCTGCACGAACGAGTACGTCGACGCCAATGTCGAGCGCGGATCTGGCAAGGAGGATCGGCCGCCCCGGACTGATGGCGTGAAGCGCCTCCGCCAGATCGAGGGCGTTCCCAACGGAGGCCACACATATCAATACGGCGTCAAAATGGCCCGGTTCGCTCCGGACCGCGGCGATGGCGTCGGACGGACGGTCGAAACCGATCGGCTCATATCCGAGCGCCGCCAGGATTTCTTCGTCGCCGAGCAGACTGTCGCGGTCATCGTGAATGATGAGCACGGTTTCACCTTGGCCAAGCCGCGGCGGCGCGACGGGCTCGCCTCTCATCGTCGTTGATGCGTCGGTGTTGGCGGCGCGTAGCCAGACCTCGAAGCGGCTCCCTTCCCCCTGCGCGCTCGCGACATCAATCGCGCCGTCGTGATCGCGCACTATCTTGCGGACCGTCGCGAGGCCAAGCCCGGTTCCGGCCGGGCGTGTCGTGAAAAACGGCTCAAACAGCCGCTTGCCCACCTCTTCGCTGAAGCCCGGTCCGTCGTCGCTGACGGCGATGCACGCATAGGACCCCGGCTCCAGTTCGCCGACACTGAAGTCACGGGCGATTGTAAGATGCTGCGGATCCGCCGACACATCGATGCGCCCGGACCCTCCCATCGCCTGCGCCGCGTTCCTGCATAAGTTGACAATGATCTGCTGCAATTGCGCCGGCTCACCGAACACCGCAAGACCGGCGGGCACGTCGGCGACGATCAACTCCACGCCGGACGGCAGCGACGCGCGCAGGAGTGAGGCCGTCTCGCTCAGCAATTCGATGACCGAGACGAGAGAGGAACGGGCATCCGACCTGCGTCCGAAAGTGAGGATGCTGTCGACCAGGTCTCGCCCCCGTTCGGCGGCCCTCTGGATCTCGGCGATGCGCCGTGCCGCCTTGCCGCCTGTTTCCACCTCAGAGCCGGCCATTTCGGAGTAGCCAAGAATCGCCGCGATGATGTTGTTGAAGTTGTGGGCGACTCCGCTGGCGAGCTGACCGACCATTTGCAAGCGCAGCGCCCGCTCGAGCCGGCCGGTCAGTTTGACATTTTCGCGCTCGCGCTTCTCGCGTTCGAGAGCGCCGGCGATCGCGTCTCCCGCGAGCCGCACCGCCTCCAGCGGGAAAAAATAAGCCCCGCGCGCGGGCTGAAGCCTGTCGAACCCGAGGATGCATCGATCATAGCCTGCTTGCTGCAACACGACGCAGGCCCAGGCGCGAACTCCGAAGCCGAAAAGTGTCTTCCGTGCGTCGCCGAAAGGGAGCCGCGCGACGTCGGGCGTGGCGATTATGCCGAGCCTGACCTGCTTGAACTCGCCCGACAGCGAGAGAGCCCTCTCCGGCCATCCGGGAGGATAGGGCGCGTGGTCCTCGGACCAAGAGTAGACCCGGATATGGCTTTCGCTGAGCACGACGTAGACCCGGTCAGCCTCTACCATCCTTCCAAATTCGGCCAAGGCCTGCTCAAGCCGCGCCTTGGTCTCGGCAGGCGGGCAATTGATCAGGCGCGCGGACTGCTTTGCGATCAGATGCTCGAACGCCGCCCGCTTTCGCAGCGCCGCCGCCCGGGCCCTGAGCCGCCTTCCGAGATCGATGAGCGCCAGAGCAAGTAGAACGGACGTCGCATAGAGGAGCAGGCGAAACCGTTGCGCCGAGGATTCCGAGGCAATGTGTAAGCGCGCAAACTGCGCCCGCGTTTCCTCCAAAGGCAGCCCGGTGTGAACGGCGAACAATCCCCTGAGAGTGTCATCGACCGAGGGAAGAAGAATCTTAAGGAGGCGAACGTGAGAAATGAGAGCCTGAGCAGTTCCTTGGTCCGCTTCCACCGGAGGCTGGACTGCAAGCTCGAGAAGATGCTCTTCGACGGCCTGCTGCGAACGCGCCGAGAAATCGAGAGTAAGTTGGAGAATGGCCGTAGCCAGCGCCCCGAGCCGAAAATTCCGATCGCTGAATCCGGGACTTGTGCTCAGGTGACCGACGTAGGAGAGCGAGTTGCGCAAGAGCGCATTGTCGCTCTTGAAACGCTCGGTCAATTTCTCCTCAATTTTGGTTGCAGCGGCCAGGCGATCGACTGGCCCCGTGTCCAGCCCCTCTGACAGAGCCTGCGCGCGAAGTTGCGAGACCGCCGCGGCTATCTGCTCCGACGAGCGCACGAGCGGGTCATAGTCCGTCAGCATGCCCGCTCGCGCTTGCAGTACGTCGCGGTCCAGCGAAGCCTCGGCGAGGGCGAAATCGTCGAAGATCCGCAGCGTCGTCGAATAGTCGGCCACGTCGGTCGCGATACCGCGCACCAGCAGCCAGGTCAGGAGCGCAAGCAGCAGACACACCACGCCGACGCCGGCGGCGATCTCACTTGGGCGCATCGCTTTGCCGCAATTGGCCTGCCGGGCTGACAGGCTTTCCGAGATAGGTCCCGGTCAAAGTGTTGAGGAACGCGACGATCGCGTTCGTTTGGTCCTCGGTCAACTTTCGGTCAAGCTGCGCATAGCCCATCGCCTGGACCGCCTTCGACAGGGTGGCCGCGCTTCCGTCGTGAAAATAGGGCGGCGTGACCGCGACGTTCCGCAAGCTTGGGACGCGAACGATCTCGGGCTTGGGAGAGGCAAGCGGATGAAATATTCCGTGCCGCTGGTACATATTGCCACCCACATTGACGCCTTGATGGCAGGAGACGCAGCCGAGTGACTTGAACAACTGGTAGCCGGCGAACTCCTCGGCGGTTATCGCGTTCGGGTCGCCGCCGAGCCATCGATCAAATCGGCTCCCCGGCGTGAGGAGGGTCCGCTCATAGGCTGCGATGGCGCCGACAAGTCCCTCGCCATCGGCCTCGCGGCCAAAGGCTTCACGAAACTGACGGGCGACATCCGGGTCGGCTTGCAGCTTATGTAACGCCTCCTCCACACTCGACCCCATGATCTGGGGTTTGCCCAGACTTTGCTCGATTTGACCGTCAAGCGTGCGAAGATCTCCTTCCCAGTTCAGACGGAAATTCAGCACTGCGTTGAACACTGTCGGGATGTTCAACCCGACGCTGTCGGGCGCTGGGTTCGGGCTGGCGCTCGCGTCGTTTGTGGCGCTCGCGCCGTTCGTCGATGTGTCATGACACGAATTGCAGCTGCGGCTGTTGTCATGCGAGAGACGTGGATCGCGGAACAAGCGATCGCCGAGCGCCACTTGCCGCGGATCCTGGACCGGCGGAAGTGGGATCGGCGTGATCGGCTCTCGGTCGGCCCGGGGCTGAGAGGCTGGCGCTTCCGCAATCGACCTCCCTGCGGCGCAAAGTGTCAAAACGACCAGGATCAGGCACGCTATGCTACGCTTGGCGTCGGGGGGGATCGCCGTCAGTCGCAGGCTGTGGCTCGGTGTCGGCATGGCCAATTCACCATCCGGTGACCCTCGACTAACGGCGGGGATCGTCAGGCGACGGTCCTCGTCGACGACCACGACCCCACCCTGCAACAATGATCTCAAATGACTTCACCGACAACAACATCCGGACCCCGCCGGCGTCCGCTTGCAAAGAGATGCTCCGCCGGCTTATCCGATTGGAGCTTTGGCCCGCAGAGCCTGTGGCAACCGCGCACTAGCACCAATAGATGGGAACGCGCCGCCAACGAGTGAACGCAATGTTTCAAACGTAACGCAATTCCTGGCCGTTGAAATTCTTCGGTAGCTCCAGACAAGCATCCTGCCTTTCAGCGACGGTCGTGAAGCGAAGCTTCAATAAGTCGTCCGTCTGCAAGAAGACAAATCGCAGGGATGTTTAATCCGAGCGGTTCAACTAAAAGGAGCCGGACCCATGCGCTCGATTTGACGGCTGTTGTTGCCCCCGCCCACGCCGAGAAACATGGTTATGCGCAGGCTCTCATCACCCATCGCCAATCAATACAAGTTAGCCAGGACAAGCTAAATGGCGTCGACCAAGCCTATCCCGACCCGGACGCTCTTACCAAGAGAATCGAGCAAGATAAGGTACGGCTTGATCGTTTGATCGAAATCTGTCCGAGCTGCTGAGCTAAGGGGGCGACTGGTCGGTCTCCCTCTCCGTCTCACCGCCACCGGGCTGTTAACTTGGAAGTGCTCGGGTCGCCAAGGATGCGGCGCCGGTTCATTAGCGGCCGTGATCGATCCACAATGAGTTCGATCGCCACACTCCGGGACAAGCTGAGAGCGCTCGCGCCGTTGTCGATGTGTCATAACGCGAATTGCAGATGCGAGTCTTGTCGTGCGAAAGATGCCGGTCATGAAAACGGGCGATCGCCGAGCGCCACCGGCTGCGGATCTTGGATTGGAGGAAGAGGGATCGGCATGATGGGGTCTTAATCGGCCCCGGGGTTGACATTAGGCCCTTGCGCGATCGACCTCCCTGCGGCGCAAAGCGTCAGGATGACCAGGATCAGGTGCGCTATACTGCGACTGGCTCTTGTGGCGATCGCAGTCAATCGCACGCTGCGAGTCGAGGCCGGCATGGTCAATTCACCATCCAGTGACCCCCACCAAAGCGGCAGCGATCGTCAGGCGACGGTCCTCGTCGTCGACGACGATCCCACCTTGCAAACCATGATCTTCGACTACTTCGTCGACAATAACATCCAGACGCTCCTGGCGTCCGGTCGGAAGGAAATGCTCCGCCAACTTAGCGCGCAGGAGGTTGACGTCGTAATCCTAGATCTTCGGCTCGGCGTCGAGGATGGGCTGGACGCGCTGCGGGAGCTCCGGTCGAGTTTTGATGTGCCGGTTATTATAATTACCGGCCACCGCCGGGATGAGATCGACCGGGTCGTCGGTCTTGAACTCGGCGCCGACGACTATATGACGAAACCTTTCAACCTGCGCGAGCTTCTGGCGCGGGTGCGCGCGATCATTCGGAGGCTGGACAGGGTCCGCGCCTCACCTGCACGCGAGCCGGAACGCGGCGGCTATCGGTTTTCTGGCTGGCAGCTCAATCTTCGCACCCGAAGGCTTACCGATCCGAATGCCGGGGACGTTGCGCTAACCAAAGGCGAATACGCGCTGCTGGTCGCCTTCCTCGACGCCCCGCAGAGGCCACTTAGCCGAGAGCATCTCTTACAGGCGACTCGAGTCCACGAAGACGTGTTCGATCGCAGCATTGACGTGCAGATTCTCCGCCTTCGCCGCAAACTGGAACACGATCCGAGCGCGCCACAGATTATCCAGACCGAGCGAGGCGTTGGATATTTGTTCGCCCGGCAGGTCGAACGGTTTTGAGAGGGGACCAGTTGGAGCGGACTTCGCTTCCGGATCCGCACTTACCCTTGCACCACGCTTGACCGTTGCCGTCCGAGGCCTTCCCAAGAAGTCGGTTGGAATTGAAGCCGGGCGTCAGAGATTTGGCGCGTCGCGCTTCTGCGCCCCGTTCAACTCTTCATCGACCTTCCTTCTTTGCCAAATAAAAGACCAACATCATCCTGTGTCTGGAAAAGTCGCCGTGGTTGCGATCGAAACATGCACACCGTTCTGAGCGTCGAAGAGTCTGGCGTTGATCCACAGGCTAAGGGCCCCCCGCGGCCTGGTCCCGCTTCGGGACTCAGTCTGCCGCTTGCACCCGGTACAGGGCCAGGGAATGTCCGTGGCGGCGCAGGAATGCTGCGTTCTCGCGAAGCTCCTCGAGGCCGCCGACGTTGTGCTCGCGGAGGGACCCGCCGTTGTCGCCAAGCGGGATAGCGAAGAGGAGCTGTTCTGGGCGCTGCGCGGCGGCGGCGGCAACTTCGGTATCGTCACGGCGATGTGCCCTAAGCTGCATCGTCTGCCGAGCGTCCGCTCGGGCATGCTCATTTATCCGTTCGCCGAGGCCAACGCGGCCCGGGCACGGAAGCGATCCGCCATCCAGCCGCTGATCAGAATAACGACGGCCAGAGCGAGCGTGTAGGCGCGTTACGCCGATGTTCGACCCGATAGGCGGACCGGAGGATCGCGCCATCTGCGGGAGCGCAGTCACGATGGTGTTGCTGTCCAGATTCTCCATGAACAGTGCGGTGGTGATGAGAGCCGCAATTCGGATGGCGCGGCGCTGCCGAAGCGGCTCTTCGTCGCTGCGAACCTGCAGCATGGACCGCCTCGCCTACCGGCCGATGTCAGCCCGCGGTCATTGAGTTACGGTTGTAGCCCGATTTTCCGGAAAGGAAACAAGCCTGCAACGCCCCGTTGCTTCAATCCCAGGGCGGCGACAACGGCCGCTCAATCGGGAAAGAAAGCATACGATGACCATGACTCCCATGAACGCCCTGTTCCACCAGGCGACAACGCAACCCGACGGGGTTGCCTTCATCTACGATGACGTTGTGTGGACCTATCATGACCTGCTGACCAGCGCTGAGCGGCTATCGCGCGCATTCCTGGCCCATGGCGTTCGGCTGGGAGACCGGGTTGTGCTCCACATGCCGAACCGGCCAGAAATGGCGATTGCGGTGTATGCGTGTTTTCGTATCGGAGCGATCGCGTGCCCGACGAACCTGCGGTTCAAGACCGCCGAACTGCGCGAGGTTTTCCAGCGCCTGCAGCCCGCTCTCTATCTTGGCGAGGAGCAGCTTTATTCCTACGTCGAGACCATCGAGCCGGAGATCCTCGCAAAGGAGAAGCGCTTCGTCACCGGCCCGGGCGGCGCCTACAGAGGCGCCATGCCCTGGTGGGCGCTGCTCATCAACAGCGCCGCCGGGCGTTTGCCGCCGGAGCCCGACAAGGACGCGCCAGCGGTCCTGCTGACAACGTCCGGAACCACGGGCGCCCCCAAGTTCGTCACTCATACGCCGGCGACGCTGTCGGCGATCATGGAGGCAATGGCGCACGCTGATCTCGATGCTGCGCCGATCGTGCTCAACGCGTGTCCGATGGTGCATGGCACTGGCCTCTTTACCTTTCTGTTCTCAGTGAGCTGCGGCGCCCCCATGGTCATGGTGGAGCGCTTCGATCCGGATGCCGTGCTGGACCGGATCGAATTGCACGGATGCACGTGGATGCTCGGCCTGCCGTTTATGTATGACGCCCTCTTAGAACATCAGCGGAAGCAGCCGCGCCAGGTCAGCTCGCTTCGGCACTGCAGATGCGGGGGGGACGTGTGCCCCACCCAGCTACAGGTGGAGTTCGAAGCCACCTTCGGCGCGCCGCTGCGCAACATTTGGGGTGCAACCGAGGTGGTCGGCGTGCTAAGGGAGGGCCTACAGCCTGGGCCTGTCACCCGGATTGCGCCGGGCGCGCAGATTCGTCTCGTGGACGATGAAGGCCGGAATGTGCCGCGAGGCGAGATCGGTGAGTTCCTGGTTCGTGGCCCCTATGTGACCGTGGGCTATTGGGTCGCGCCGGATCGCATTGACGATGCGACACGCGATGGCTGGTACCACAGCGGCGACCTGATGCGGCAAGGCGAGGGCGACGAGCTGTGGTTCGTAGGTCGCAAGAAGGATATCATCATCCGCGGCGGATCCAACATCTCTCCGGTCGAGGTCGAGCGGGTCCTGCTGAGCCATCCTCTGGTGCGCGAGGCCGTGGTCTTCGGCATCCCGGATGCCGTGCTGGGCCAGCGAGTGGCGGCCATCGTGCAACTGTCGAGCGGCGCGGGCAATGCCGCGCTTGGCACCATTCTGAAGGACGCCAGGCGGCAGCTCGCGGATTACAAGGCGCCGGAGCGGCTTTGGGCTGTCGATGCCGTGCCGCGCGGTCCGCTCGGCAAGGTCGATCGCCGGGCGGCGGCGGCAACGGCGACGCTCGGCAAGGCCGCCTGATCCGCGTGGCGTGGCTACCGCCATACGTGAGAACGCGAAGCGGCAACCGGCTGTTTGCTGTTCCGCGTCCGCGAACTGTGGCTGAAGGTCGGCGAATCCGCAACTAGCACTGCGCCGATCTGCGCGTTCTCGCAGTGCCTAGAGCGCGATCTGCTTTGACTGAATCGAAGGGGATTCCCAAGAGGGCGCGAGTCAGATTCAACCTGCTGGCTGGGTTTGGAGGCCAGCGGGGATGGCGCGAGCTTATTCTTTGGACCTGCGGGAGC
>Ga0209624_10002417_pt1 | contig 13826 bp, 15 predicted proteins | sample JacPinW_OM2H0_O1_FD_188565 | JGI IMG/M metagenome (GOLD analysis project Ga0209624, IMG submission 188565) | Forest soil microbial communities from Algoma, Ontario, Canada - Jack Pine, Ontario site 1_JW_OM2H0_O1 (SPAdes) (version 2) | ecosystem: Environmental > Terrestrial > Soil > Boreal...
CCCGCCGGCGTGCTGGTGGTCGATGCGCTTCTAGGGACGGGCTTCGAGGGCGAGCCGCGCGGTGCTGTGGCCGCGGCGATCGAGGCGATCAATGCGCTCGGCACGTGTGTCGTCAGCGTGGATGTGCCCAGCGGGGTGGATGCCTCGAGCGGGGTTGTGCGCGGGGCGGCGGTACGCGCGTCGTGTACGGTCACCTTCCATGCCGCAAAGCCTGGCCTGTGGGTTCGTCCGGGCAAGGCCCACGCGGGCGAGGTGCAGACGCTTGACATCGGCATCCCGCGCGGGGCGCCACTGGCTGCGTCGGTCGGCCTGATCGAGCAGAGCGTGCGCGAGCAGCTGCCGAGCAGGGATGCGTCCTCGACCAAGTTCATCTCCGGTCATGTGCTTATCGCCGGTGGATCGTGTGGATTGACCGGTGCGCCGAGGATGGCCGCCGAGGCAAGCATGCGTGCGGGGGCCGGCTACGTGACCGTTTGCGTTCCCATTTCTCAGCAGGGAATTCTCGCCACCGGGGGAACCCCGGAGATGATGACCCGGGGGATGCCCGAGGAGGATGGGGCGCACACATATGAGGGGGTGGCCGGTGTGCTCCAGGCGAGTGCTCGTGGCGGCGCGCTTGCGCTGGGCCCTGGGCTGGGGCGTAGTCCCGCCGCGTGTCAGTTCGCACGCACGCTCGCCGCTGAGGCGAAGGTGGCGATGGTGCTCGACGCCGATGGCCTAAATGCGCACGCGGGGAGGCTCGGCGAGCTGGCCGCACGTCGCGCGCCGACGGTGCTCACACCGCACGCGGGCGAGCTTGGCCGGCTGCTCGAGTGCGACAGCGACGAGATCGAGCGTGAACGCCTGTGCTACGTGCGAGCGGCATCCGAGCAGGCACAGGCGGTCGTCGTGCTGAAGGGCGATGACACGCTGATCGCCGAGCCAGGGGGTCGCGTGGCGGTCAGCGAAGGCGCGAGCCCCGCGCTCGCAACGGCCGGTACGGGCGATGTGCTCACTGGTGTCATCGCGGCTCTGCTGTCGCAGGGACTCGAGTCCTTCACAGCTGCTGCCGCGGGAGTGTGGCTACACGCACAGGCCGGCAGACATGCTGCCTGGCGCGTGGGTTGCCCCGAGGGTGTGATCGCCACGGACGTGATCGGTGCACTCCCCGCCGCGCGAGCGCGGGCAGCCGACGAGCAGTCGGCGGCCAACGGGCAGCGACACGATGGCGAGCGAGCCGATGGCTGACGGAGCATCGGTGCTTGCCAAGAGCAAGGACGCGGCGTTTGCGCGACGTGCGCAGGCGCGCGTGAACATCGCGGCGATCGAACGCAACTGCGCCCGTCTGCGCACCCAGCTGCAGCATGGTGCAGCCCTGTGCGCCGTTGTCAAGGCAGACGGATATGGCCACGGGGCGGTGCAGAGTGCACGTGCGGCATTGGCCGGCGGCGCAAGCTGGCTGGCGGTGGCTGATGCACGCGAGGCAGCTGAGCTTCGAAAAGCCGGGCTGCAGGATGTGCGGGTACTGGTGATGGGCGCCCTCAGCCCTGTGGAGCTCCGTGAAGCGCTGGCGGTTGATGCGGATGTGATCGTATGGAACGAGGCCTATTTGGCGGCGGTCGCGGCAGCCGGCGGAGGACGGGTGCATATTAAGTTCGACTCCGGCATGGGGCGTCTGGGGACCCGCGACCCAGAGGAGGCATCCCATCTAGCGGCTGTCGCACGACGCACCGATGGCGTGACCCTGGCTGGGGTGATGACCCATTTCGCTACCGCCGATGACCTCAAAGACGATGGCTTTTTCGCCGATCAGCTCGCTACGTTTACGCGCTGGGCTCGGGCGGTCAAGGTCGAGGATCCGGAGATCCTGATCCACGCAGCCAACAGCGCAGCGGCGATGCGTGACGTGGAAGCGCAATTCGACATGGTGCGCTGCGGGATTGCGATTTACGGCATGGACCCTTTTGGCAAGGATCCTGCGGCGCGGGCGCTCGAGCCGTCGCTCGAGCTGAGCTCGTGGCTGGCTGACGTGAAGCTGTGTCGGGCGGGGGAGAGCGCGGGCTACGGACGTCAGTTCGTAGCCGACGGCGACACCTACATCGGCGTTCTTCCGATCGGCTATGGCGACGGCTGGCGTCGCGGGCTGTCCAACAACGCGGACGTGCTGATCGCGGGACATCGCCACCCGCTGGTGGGTACCGTCAGCATGGATAGCATCACCGTTGATCTCGGCTACGACGATCACGCCGAGCGGTTGCGGGGGGAGCGCGCGATCTTGATTGGCTTTCAGCTCAGCGAGCGGATCACCGCTGAGGAGGTCGCCCGGCGTCTGGAGACGATCAACTACGAGATCACCTGTGCTCTGACCTCGAGGGTGCCGCGCGTGTATCACCGCGATGGTGTTCTGCTCGACGCTGGCACGCCGGCTTGCTCACAGGCGGCGGCTCCCGACCCGGTATGAGCGCCGGCCTTGACGTCGCCCGTGAAGCGCTGGCGGGTACGCGGGCCTGGCTGGTGGGTGGCGCGGTACGCGATCGCCTGATGGGCAGGCAGACAGCGGATGTTGACATCGTGGTGGAGGGCGAGGCCGCTGATGCGGCGCGCAGGTTGGCCCGCGCGGCACGCGGTGCGGCAAGCTTTGCGCTGTCGGAGGAGTTTGGCTCCTGGCGTGTGGTGGCCCGCGGCGGCGCCTGGCAGGTTGACGTCGAGCCGCTGCGCGGAGCGAGCATCGAGGACGACCTGGGACTGCGCGATTTCACCCTGAACTCGATCGCCGAGCCGCTCGCGGGTGGCGCGTCGGTCGATCCGTTGGGCGGTATCGCCGACCTGCAGGCCAAGCGCCTGCGAATGTCTGGGCCGGCAGCGTTCGAGCAGGACCCGCTGCGGGTGCTGCGCCTGGTGCGGCTGGCTGTAGAGCTGGGTCTTGCGGTCGAGAGCGAGACCTCGCGTTGTGCAGCTTCGTCTGCGGCCGGTCTCAGTCGCGTGTCCGCCGAGCGTGTGTTCATGGAGCTGCGGCGGATCATCGCCGCCCCACGCGCACGCCGGGGGCTCGAGATGCTCGACTCGCTTGGTGCGATGACAGTAGTGCTGCCGGAGCTTGAGGAGCTACGCGGGGTGGAGCAAAACCGTTTTCACCACCGCGACGTGTTTGGCCACACGCTCGAGGTCTTCGACCGGGTTGTAGACATCACTGGTGGTCGATTTGCAACTGCTGATGGCATGTCGGGCGGCGAGACCACAGAGACCGCCAGCGACAGCGCACGAGCGCTGGATGCCACCCTCGGGGAGTACCGCGAGCAGCTTGACGGTTTGCTAGCCGAGCCGCTGGCTGACGAACTGACCCGCGGCGATGCGCTGCGTTGGGGGGCGCTACTGCATGATGCCGCCAAGCCATTGACACGGGAGACCCGCCCTGACGGGGCCGTCACGTTCTATGGCCACGACGTCCGCGGAGCGCAGCTCGCGCGTAGTGTCCTCGAGCGGCTGCGCGCCAGCGAGCGGCTGCGCGCGCACGTGGCGGCGCTCGTCAGGAATCATCTGCGGCTCGGCTTCTTGGTTCATGAGCCACAGCCGCTGGGTCGCGGGACCGTGTTCACCTACCTTCGTGTGTGCTCGCCGGTCGAGGTCGACGTGACGCTCCTTTCCATCGCCGATCGCCTCGCTACCAGAGGAGACCGTGCGCAGGAGTCGATCGCGGCGCACCTGCAGCTTGCCGCGAGCGTACTCGCAGATGCGCTGCAGTGGCGTACGTACGGCCCTCCCCGGCCGCTGCTACGTGGCGATGAGCTCGCCGATGATCTCGGCATCGCACCTGGCCCGCGTGTAGGCGAGCTCTTGGAGGCAATCGCCGCTGCTCAATACTGCGGCGAGGTCGACACGCGCGCACAGGCGCTGTCATATGCACGCAAGCTGATGCACTTGGCGTAGGATCTGCGCCGGATGGCCGATCCTGACTGTATCTTCTGCAAGATCGTCGCAGGCGAGCTGCCGGCACGGATCATCGACGAAGACGAGCACACGATCGCCTTCATGGACATCGCGCCCGCCACCCGTGGACACGCACTAGTGATTCCGCGCGCGCACAGCACCGATCTGCTCAGCATCGACCCTGAGGATCTGAGTGCGGTCGCGCGTGCGGCCCAGCGTCTGGCCAAGCGCGCAAAGGAGCGGCTTGGCGCTGACGGCGTGAATCTCTTGAACTCCTGCGGTCGAGCCGCTTGGCAGACGGTGTTCCATTTCCACGTGCACGTAATTCCTCGCTACGACGACGACCCGCTGAAGCTGCCGTGGATTCCAGTGGCGGGCGATCAGGACCAGATTCAAGCGGCCGCGCAGGAACTGGGGGCGCGGTAGAGAAATGGTAGAACCGCGACAAAGCGCGTGTAGGCGTGTTGAATGGCAAACATGAGACGTATATCCCTAGCTGTCCTTGCGAGCCTTGCGCTCGCGCTAGTGCTGCCGGCCGTGGCGCCGGCGACGCTGACCGAAGTCGGCGTGATCCCGGCCACCACCCCCGCGACCGTGCCCAGCTGCCCTGGCACACCGTGCTACGCGGTCAGCCGCACGACTGGCTTTCAGGTCAAGGTCGGCTCCGAACGCAATCTACTGAGTGCTCCCCGCAGCGGCACGATCGTCGCATGGACGATCACGCTCGGTGCGCCAAACGCGACACAGGTCAAATTCTTTGAAAGCAGCGAGGGCGGGCCCGCAGAAGCGGGGCTCGCGATCCTCGCGCCGCAGCGCAAGCCGAACCTGACGTACAAGCTCGTTGCCCAGAGTCCGCTCGTCAAGCTGACGCCGTACTTCGGCAAAACCGCGCAGTTCCCACTCGAAGCCACGATCCCGATCAAGAAGGGCTATGTGGTTGCGCTGACCGTGCCCACATGGGCGCCAGCGCTTGCACTCGGGTTTGGCAACGACACATCTTGGCGCGCCAGCCGCCCCAAGAGCGGGTGTAAGACGACCGGCTCGCAGACTGCTCAGAGCGAAATTGGCACTGCGGTTCAGTACTACTGTCTGTATCAGACCGCGCGTCTGACCTTCAGCGCGACCCTGATCTCAACGCCGTAGCGCCCGTCCCGATTAACTAGGGGGCGCTGGCGCCGCCGGTCGGACCGGCGGGCGTTTCGGTGCCTTTGGCTTCGGGTTCTTTCGTTGCCGGTTCTTTTTCGGCCGTTGCGCCGCCGGTGGGCCCTGCTTCGCTCGGGGCTTCGCTGCCAGCGGCCGTTTCGCTTTCGCTAGCCGTGCTTTCGCCGCTCGTGGAGGAGGCTTCGGTAGATTTCACCGTCGATTTGCTCCCCGTTGTGGACGTCGAGGTCGTCTGCGCGGCAGCCGCTTCAGCGCTCGTGTTCGTCGGCGGCGTGATTTCGGGGGTGCTCTTGGGAACCGCGTCTGAGACGCTGCTACCGCCGCAGGCACTCAGTATCAGCCCGCACAGCAGCGCCGCGCACGCGGCGAGCGCGACGCGGGATCTCACAACGGGCCCATGCGCCTGCCGCATGTGGGACAGTCGTTGAGGTCCCTCTGGGAGTGCTGGTCACACCACGGGCAGAAGCGCAGGGTCTCGACCGCCCACGGGAGCTTCGAGTCAGACGGTGCCATCGGCAGCACCTTGCCCACGACCTCGAGCTTCTCCCCAGAGTCGCGGTCGCGGTAGATCTCCTCGGGCTCCGCTGCAATCAAGATCTCGCGCCCGGTGGACGGGGTACGCAGGCGATAGCGCTGTTTAGTGCTCATGGACGCAACTTTACCTGAGCGGGTGGGGGAGCGATTCGCGATGCCGATAGGCTGGCGCTTAGTGCGCGTGCTGATCTTCCACGGCTATCTGCTCGACGGGACCGGCTCGAACGTCTACAACGCGCGTCTTGCAGCCGCTCTCGTGTCGCTTGGCCACGAGGTGCATCTGCTCAGCCAGGACCGCCATCCCGAGCACCAGTCGTTCGTGGACGCGGTCGCAGACTGGGATGCTGGGCGCCTTCGCATCAAGGCGCTGGAGCGGAAGATGCCTGCTGGCGAACGCCAAGCTGTGGCTGGTCGCTGCACGGTATATCGCCCCGACATCGGCGATCTGCTGCCGGTGTACGTGGCCGATCGCTATGAGGGGATCGAGGCTTGCCCGTTTTCTCAGTGCAGCGATAGCGAGATCGTCAACTACATCGATGCGAACGTTGTCGCCGTCGGTGAGCTGCTGGAGCTTGTGCGCCCGCAACTTGCGCTCGCCAACCACCTGGTGATGGGGCCGGTGATCCTCGCCCGCGCCCTCAAAGGCAAGGTCCCCTACGCAGTGAAGGTGCACGGTAGTGCGCTTGAGTACACGGTCAAGCCGCAGCCCGAGCGCTTCCTTGGGCTCGCCCGAGAGGGCCTCGCCGGTGCTAGGGCCGTGCTGGTGGGCTCACACCACACGGCGGCCAGTCTGTGGGAGGCGATTGGTGATGAGGAGCTCCCGCAGCGCACGCGGCTGGGCCCTCCCGGCGTTGACGTCGAGCGCTTCGCCCCCCGCGAGCCACAAGCAGCGGCGCACGGGTTGCGGCAGCTGGCTGTGGGGCTTCGTGGCCATGCCGATGACGCAGGCCCCCAGGAGGGTGACGCGCAGCCGAGTGCGTTCACGCGCGATGGCTTGGCTGCCGCCAGCGCGATCGAGCGGCTGGACCCCGCGAGTGATCTTTTGGTCGTCTATGTGGGCAAGCTGATCGTCAGCAAGGGGGTCGATCTCCTGCTGGCCGCTTGGCCGCTGCTGCTCGAGCAGATCCCACACGCGCGGCTCGTGGTGGTTGGCTTCGGTGCGTATCGCGATGGGCTGGAACGCCTCTGTGGCAGCCTGGCGGCAGGCGACATCGAGCAGGCACGGGCGATCGCGCGGCTCGGCAGAGCGCTCGAGGGACAGCCCGAGGGCGCGCAGCCGCTGCGCCACCTGCTGGCGTTCTTGGATGGTCTTCGTGGCGATGAGCTAGACGGCTTTCTTGCATCTGCACGTCGCCTCGACGAGCGGATCGTGTTCGTAGGGCGCCTCGACCACGAGGAGCTTTCGGAGCTGCTTCCGGCTTGCGAGGCGGCGGTCGTGCCGAGCACCTTCCCGGAGGCATTTGGGATGGTTGCCGCAGAGGCTGCCGCGTGCGGAGTGCTGCCGCTGAGTGCCGCTCACTCGGGTCTCGCGGAGGTGAGCCATGCGCTCGCGCGCGCACTACCCGAGCAGGCAGTCGACTGGCTGTCGTTCTCCGTCGACGATCAGGCCGTCCGAGCTATCGCAACTGCTCTGGCTGGTTGGCTACAGGCAGAGCCGACCCTGAAAACGAGGACACGCGCTGGTTTGATTGCCACGGTACGCGAGCGCTGGTCGTGGCAGGGGGTCGCAAACGGGGTGATTGCCGCCGCCGCCGGTGATCTCGAGGCCCTGGCGCGCCCCTAGAAGGGGCCCCCGCCCGCACGACTCACAAGAATTTGTTCCCCGGGTGCTGGTTCGGTTAGTGTGTCGTCGTGCGCTTCTTGGAGGAGAGACGCCGGCCCCTCAGTGCCCTTGGCAGCTTCCCGCATGCTCTTGCCTCGCGGGCTGGCTTGCTCGCGTGCGCTGGCGTCGTCGTACTCAGCGTTTCCGGCTGCGCGGTGAAGGGTGCGGACAACGCGAACCTGATCCTGGGCAAGCAGGCATTCGTGGCCAAGTGCGGGTCGTGTCACACGATGGCCAGGGCTGAAACCAAGGGCATCGTAGGGCCGAACCTTGACGAGGTCTTCCGCGCGAGCGTCGCTGAAGGCTTGGAGCGCAACTCCGTGCGCACCGTCGTGGAAGGGCAGGTGCAGAATCCGGCTCCCTATGGCGTCATGCCCAAAGGTCTAGCCAGCGGCGCCACACTCAGCGACATCTCTGCTTACGTAGCCCAATCTGTTGATCGGTCAGGAAAGGACACTGGCCTGCTGGCTAGTGCCGTGCAGGCACCGGGCGCCGGCAAGCCGGCGGTGGAGAAGGCCGGCAAGCTCGAGCTCGACGCCAGCCCGTCGGGCCAGCTGGCCTACACCACCGACAAGGCCGAAGCCCAGCCGGGGGCGGTGACGATCGTGATGGCCAACATGTCTGGCGTGATGCACAACATCGCGATCGAATCCGGTGAAGGCGGCGCCACCGCCAAGGGCGCTGTGCTCGCTGCGAGCAAGTTCATCACCAAGGGCACCACCTCGCTGAGCGTCAACCTGAAACCGGGCAAGTACACGTTCTTCTGCCAGGCGCCAGGTCACCGTGCGGCAGGTATGTACGGCACCGTCACCGTCAAGTAGCGCTCCGCCGTGCGGGCGAACTGCTCTTGTGGGCTAGAAGATCGCGCGGACTATCAGCACGATCGCGATGAGCGCTGCGAACGCTGCGATCACGTAGACGAGGACGCGAAACGCCGCATCCTCGGAGCGCAGCGGGTTCAGCACGTCAGAGTATGTAGACGCTGGTGTAGACGACTATCCACATGATGTCGACGAAATGCCAGTAGATCCCTGGCACTTCTACGCCACGGTGGGACTCCGGGCTGTAGTGGCCGCGAAAGGCCCGCACGGTGACGCTCAGCAGGATCAACAGGCCGATGAACACGTGCGCGCCATGTAGGCCCGTGAGCGAGTAGAAGATCGTCTGCTGGGCGTGATCCTGGGGCGCGAAGCCGATGTTGGCGTACTCGTTGATCTGGATGAACAGGAACGTGCACCCGAGCAGGAACGTCGTGAACATGCCCGCCTTGAACCCGAAGCGGTTGCCGTGCTTGATCGACTTCTCCGCCCAGTGGAGCGTGAACGACGATGAGATCAGGATCGCCGTGTTGACGCCTGCCACCGGGACCGGCAGGTGCATCCCTGGCGCTGGCCACGGGTTGCCTTCGGCGATGCGGATGAAGAAGTACGCGGTGAAGAATGCGCCAAAGATCATCACCTCGGAGATGATGAAAAGCATCATCCCCAGTAGCGGTGCCTCGACCCGCGAGCTGTGGTTGGCTGGCGGGGGACCGTGGTGGTCCCCCGCGCCGTGGCCGTGCCCGCCGTGGGCGGGAACATTTGCGATGCTGGCTGCCTCCACGTGCGCTCCCGCTACCCCGCCGCCGCTGCGATCGGGCTGGCCTGCGGGTCGACAACGATGTGCTCGACCGGAGCTGAGGTAGCGCTCTGCACACGCTCGATCAGTTTCGAGCGCAGCCAGCCGGAGCGCTCGCCTGGCAGTGTCGAGATGACCACGTCATCGACGTGGAACAGCTCAAGTGCGTTCATCGCTGCTGTGTACGGGTCGGGGTCACCGATCATCCCTGAGCTGAGCAGGCCCGCCCCGTGCAGGCGATCGAGCATGCTCGCCAGGCGCTCCCGCGCCTCACCCGGAGCCCTGCCACTGCCGTCGACCTGTGGGACCACTGCGATGAACAGGTGCGGGCTGTCTTCAGCCGCCTTTGCGTTCAGGCGCTCCAAGAGCTCCTCCCCGCTGGAGGTCTTATTGGCGATGACCAGCGTTACCTTGAACGACAGGCCATCCTGCTCGAGATCCACCACGATGTGGTGCACTGGCAGTCCGGTGGCGCTCTCGATCCGCTCGAGCAGATCCCTGCGCAGCCAGCCAGAGCGCGCAGCGGGATGCGTCGACAGAATGATTTCGTCGGGCTTGTTCACCGCAATCGCGTCCATCGTTGCCATGAATGGGTCCTGGTCGCCAACTTCGCCGGTCGCCTGAATGCCCTCCGCAGCGACTGCCGAAAGGGCGAGGTCGACGCGAACCTGGGCGGATTCACGCACGGCCTCGTCGTAGATCACGAGCCCGGCTGACGGCTTCGTCTGGGGTACGACCAGGCGGAAGCGAGCATCGTCGGATGACGCGCGCTCACGTACGGCCTCGAGCAGCTTCGCGCCGCCGAGGGTTCTGTTCGCTATTACAAGGACTTCCTTCATCGGACTTTCCTCCTCATTAGCTCGGTGCGTGCGCCATCCCCGACCCGGCTGCAACCACTGGGGCTGGAGTCGGCGCGAGGATGCCATGGACGGCGCCAGGGACGCCGTACTCGTAAGGACCGCCCACGACTGTTGGTACGCGGTCGAAGTTGAATACTGGTGGTGGCGAGGACACAAGCCACTCGAGTGTCATTCCGCGCCAAGGGTTGGCCTCCGCCCTGGGACCGCCGCGCCAGCTGTTGACCATGTTGTAGATGAACAGCAGCGTGCTCAGTCCGAGCGCAAAGCTCGCGATCGAGATCCACATGTTGAGGTCCGCGAACTGGGCCGCGTAGGTGGCGACTCGGCGCGGCATGCCTTCCAGGCCGAGTATGTGCATCGGCCCAAACGTCAGGTTCATGAACACGAAAGTAGTCCAGAAGTGCCATTTACCCAGGCGCTCGTCATACATGCGCCCGGTCATCTTCGGGAACCAGTAGTACGCGCCCGCAAAGATCGTCATCAGCGACCCGCCGAACAGCACGTAGTGGATGTGGGCGACAATGAAGTACGTCGAGCTGACGTGGATGTCGAATGGAACCATCGCGAGCATAATGCCGCTGATACCCCCCAGCGTGAACGTCGTGATGAAGCCCAGCGCGAACAGCATCGGCGTGTCGAGATGCAAGATCCCTCGCCACAGCGTCGCCAGCCACGAGAACACCTTGATCCCCGTTGGCACCGCGATGATCGCCGTCGTGATCGACATCGGGATGCGGATCCAGTTGGCCATCCCCGAGGTGAACATGTGGTGTGCCCACACGGTAAAGCCGAGCCCCACGATTGCCAGCAGCGAGAAGGCCATCATGCGGTAGCCGAAGATCGGCTTGCGCGACTTTACGGCGATGATTTCGCTGATGATGCCGAACCCGGGCAGGATCATGATGTAGACCGCAGGGTGGGAGTAGAACCAGAAGATGTGCTGATACATCAACACATCCCCGCCCTTGGCGGCGTTGAAGAAGTTGAAGCCGAGCGCGCGGTCGAGCAGCACAAAGAACTGCGAAGCGGCGATGAAGGGTGTGGCGATCACCACCAACAGCGAGGTGGCGAAGTTGGCCCACACCAGCAGTGGCAGACGGAAGAAGCTCATGCCAGGCGCGCGCATCGTGATGATCGTGACTAGGAAGTTAAGCGCGGTCATGATCGAGGACGCGCCCGCGAACTGCACGCCGATCGAAAAGAACATCTGTCCCACCGGTGCGTCCGTGGATAGCGGCGCATATGCCGTCCAGCCGTCCGCAAACGCCCCACCCGGGGCGAGAAAGCTGAGCATCATGATGGTCCCAGCCACAGGCAAAAGCCAGAACGACAGTGCGTTCAGCCGCGGGAAGGCCATGTCCGGCGCGCCGATCATCAGCGGGATCACGAAGTTGCCAAAGCCTGCGAACACGGGGACCATGAACAGGAAGATCAGGATCGTCGCGTGCACGGAGAACAGGCCGTTGTAGGTGTTGGCGCTGACGAAGTGCGAGCCGGGCTGGGCCAGCTGTGCCCGCATCAGCATTGCCAGCAGGCCGCCCACCAGCAAGAAGAAGAATGAGTTGACCAGGTACTGGACACCGATCACCTTGTGATCGGTGTTGATACGGAAGTAGTCCTTCCATGTGTGGGCCCCGTGCCCGGAGTGATCCTCGGGGCGTGTCGGGCGCCCTGTGGCCCAGTAGAACCAGTAGTCAAAGCCACCGATCCCGACCAGGAACGCGAGCGGCACTGCTAGTAGCGAGACCGTCAAGACTGCTTCACCGGACAGGAAGTGGTGGAAGGTCGCGTGTCCTGTGGACATGCGCACCAGCCAGGTCAATAGCGCCGCAAACCCAACGCCGGCGACCATCAGCCAGCCAGCGCGGTAGAAGCCTGGGGCGCGCAGCTTGGCGGCCATCAGCCTCGCTCCCGCTGACCTATTGGGTGGAACCCTCTCACGAGCTCATCTCCCTCGAACCATTCCCCTTGAAAGCCCCTGCCTCGCCGAGCAACATTAGCCGCTGGACCCCCTGACGGTGGAGAACTTTCCTGTGCTGCTCGAGTTCGGGTGCAGCTGGCTGTTTATCCATGCCCGGAATTGCGTCGGCGTAACGACGTGCACGGTCGTGCGCATCAGCGAATGTCCGACTCCGCACAGCAGGTTGCAGACGACCGGATAGGTGCCCACGCGGTCGGGTGTCGCCAGGTAATGCGTGGTGATGCCCGGCACCACGTCGTCCTGTAGGCGGAACGCGGGGATGTAGAAGGCGTGGATGACGTCCTTTGAACGCATGTTGAAATACACCGACTCATTGTCCGGCAGATACAGGTCATAGCTGTTGATTTCCGCCCCGCCGGTGACCGACGGTGGGTATTGGAAGGACCAGTAGAACTGCTGGCCGGTCACCCCCACCTGGATCTCATGTGCAGGGCGCTTTTCGTTGTCGTGCAGGATCACGAACGAGTAGCCGACCATCCCCAGCATCAGGATCGCGGGGATGGCCGTCCAGAAAACCTCGAGACGAGTGTTTCCGTGTATCGGAGGGCCATCCTTGAGCTCGTCGCCCGGTTTCATGTGGAACTGCCACACGGAGTAGAGGATCACCGTTACCACCAGTACGAAGATCGGAATCGACGCGATCATCAGGACGTGGTAGAGCGTGTCGGTGTTGTGGGCCTGTGCTGAGGCCTGGACCGGGAACCAGTGAATCGCGAAGCTGAGAACGATGCCGATCGCAGTGGCGATCACTGCAGCAATTGCTGCCAGAGTGATCGAGCGTCGTCTAGACACTCGCGTCGACCTCGACGCCCGCACCCACGTTATGAGCTGCGATCCACTCCATCCCGCTGACGATCCTAACCAGTCGGCCGACGGATAGCTACCCCTTGACGGATGCCCCGTCAGCGAGTAGATTGAGGCAATCGTTGCAATATCTTTGTGGCGATGGTTGCGAGGAGTTTGTGTAGGGCGTTACAAGCACTGGCGAGCAGGAGGTGAGGCAATGCAGGTTCGCGAAGGCATGAGCGAGATGGTCCTCACGGTTGGTCCCAGTCATAGCCTGCGCGCGGTAGCGCGGCTTATGTCCGAGCGGCGAGTGGGCGCCGCCGTGGTGATGGACCCTGACGGCAACGGTCCAAGCATCATCACCGAGCGCGATGTCTTGACCGCGGTCGGAGCCGGCTTGGACCCGGAGCTCGAGTCCGTTGCCGAGCATCTGACCCGCGATGTGGTCTATGCCGCGCCTGATTGGTCCTTGGAGGAGGCTGCCGCAGCGATGGTCCGCGGCGGCTTTCGCCACCTGATCGTGCTCGATGGGGGAGAGACTGTCGGCATCTTGTCGGTCCGCGACGTTGTGCGTTGCTGGACTGGGGACGGAGCGATCTGTCCGGTGCCGGCGAGGGTGGCCGTGGGGTGAAGGGGAGGTAGCAGGCCCACAATGGGGAGTGGGCTTGCTGCCGCCACGGCCAACGGTCGGCTTGGTCCACGACCCGCTGGTGGGTCGAGCTAGACGCGTGGCTCAGGTAGCTGGGATCAGCTCTCGACGGGTGCGTCGAGCGGCAGTTCGTTTGTTTCGCGGCGGGTGTCTTTGATCCAGCGCGCGACGCACCAGACCGTCAGGATCACCCCGACCACGGTGAACTCGATGAACGTCGTGATGCCCACCAACGCCAGCGTGATCCCCACCGCGGTCAGCAGCGGCAGGATGCTGGGTCCGGGCAGGTGGATCTCCTCGCCTACCGGCGGGACGTCGGGATCTAGTGAGCTCATGAGACGTAGACGGCGGCAACCACGAAGGTGATGCCGAACATGAACATGCAGATCGCGGTGACGATCAGCCCGGTACGGATGTTCTTGAGCGCGAGGCGTCGAGTCATCATTGGCAGGCCTCCATTCTATAGATGTCGGTCGGCGACCATCGTGCAGAACAGCAGCGCCAGGTACG
>Ga0209624_10002418_pt1 | contig 13826 bp, 16 predicted proteins | sample JacPinW_OM2H0_O1_FD_188565 | JGI IMG/M metagenome (GOLD analysis project Ga0209624, IMG submission 188565) | Forest soil microbial communities from Algoma, Ontario, Canada - Jack Pine, Ontario site 1_JW_OM2H0_O1 (SPAdes) (version 2) | ecosystem: Environmental > Terrestrial > Soil > Boreal...
CCATCTCCGGCAGGCGGATGCCGCCTTTGGCGATGCCCAGGCTGTCGCGCTTGAGCACTTTCGGGCTTTCGTATTCGCCACGCGGCGCCAGCGGCGGCGGCGAGCCGCCTTCCTGCCATTCGTTGAGCTCCTTGATGCCCACGTTGACCAGGTATGGCCAGGACACGCGCGACAGCGGGGGGTTGGTGCAGATCGCCGTCTGCACGCCCGTGTCACGATCGACCGGAACTGTCCAGTTGGCGACCGCCAGGAACGGCACGTGCGATCCGCCCGCTGCCTCCCAGTGGCGCAGGCTCGGGTTGGTCGGCGCCTCGGCCTCTTTCTGTTCTTCTTTGTTTTCGAACTCGGTGATTATCCGCAGAGCCTTTTCCGGGCGGTCAGAGCGGATTTCGGTCGTGCACACGGTCATCAGGTAGTCGTCGACGATCTGCTGGATCGGCGCGATCTTGTTGAAGTAGGTGACCAGACGCCCACACGACTGCGACTCGCCGGAGGCAGTCACTTTGCTGATGCTCGGCGTCAGGTTGCCCAACGGTTCGGGGCCGACACCGAGACCGCGCACGGCCTTGACCGCGGCGCCGAACACGTCAAAGGAAAGCGCGTCCCCGCTCGGGCCAACTTCCAGGCTGCCGTAGCGTTCGGCGTTGAATTTGGTCTTCAGGTAGTTGACGCCGACGTTCTGCGCCGAGACCGTCACGTATGCGTAGCCGTGTTTGATCAGGTAATACGGGTCGCCGAACCAGTTGGCTTCCAGGTCATAGCCGGCGGTGACGTTGTTCCACTCGACGATGACCTTGCCGTTGAAGTTCGCCGGGTTGGTCGGGCGGCGCACGACGATCCGCGTCTTGAAGGGATAGGTGCCGTTGCCGTTGGGCCCGCCGGTCGTCAGTTTGGTACCGGTGACGTTGATCGCGCCCGACGTGTTGTACGTCGAGCCGGTCCCGGAGATGAAGTACTCCTCTTCGCTGTAGCCGTAGCTCGCGAGCGGTATGTCCGTCGCCAAGAACGGATGTGAGGTTTCGGTGACCGGAATCGGTCCTTCAACCGTAGGCGTCGGCACGTTTTCATACGCGCCGAAAGCTGGTGATGCAAGCGCGAGCAGAGCGGCGATCACGGCGCACAAGGCCGCGAACGATCCCGCTCTGCGCAGGCGCAGAGCTTCCCGTTGCATGCTGATCCCCCCTGGGTGATGAGCGATATTTCGGGGACGGACAGCCCTCGTCCGGTTTCCCGCCCCCCTCCGCGGGCGAACCTAGCACACATGCAACAGATTACGCAAGTGATGCGTCAGCGTCCGCCGCGAGCGCTCGGCGTCGTCACTGCTGAACGAGCACGAACACGTCGGCGTAGTCGCTGAGCAGTGTCGAGGGATCCTCGCGGCCCTCGCCGCGCATCGTGGCGGCCAGCTCGCGAAACCAGTCGAGCGTGCGGCCCGGCGGGGCCGTGCGCCAGACGACGACGGCCTGCTCATCGCCCTCGTTCCACATCTGATGGACCGTGCCACGCGGGATCTCGAGCACCTCGCCGGCGGCGATCGTGTGCCGCTCGGGGCCGAGGAGCGCGTGCATCTCGCCGGCGCGGACCTCGAAGCGCTCGTCCTGGGCGGGATGAAGGTGCGCGGGCGGCGGCGAGGAGCCGCCGGCGTAGGTCGCCTCGAGCACGAGCGCCTGCTCGTCGTGGGAGAGCACGCGCAGTGTGGTTGCGGGCCCGAGCGCGAGCTCCTCGCTCATATGGCTCAGACTAGCCGAAGCCGACCCGCTGAGTTGCCGACGGCGCCGGCAGCGATCCTCCTGTCCGATGCCCGCCTCAGACCCCACCGACTACGTCTTTGCCTACGGCTCGCTCGTGCGCGATCTGGCTGACGGCGATCAGCTCTCGCGGCACGAGGCGCACCTCCGCGACCACCGCCGGGCGTGGAACGTCGCGATGGACAACTCGGTTTCGCTGCCAGGCTACAAGTACTACCTCGATGTCGAGGACCGCACGCGCCCGGAGGTGTTCGTGACGTTCCTCAACCTCGTAGCCGCGCCGGGCCATCGCGTCAACGGGATGCTCGTCCCAGTCAGCGCGCAAGAGCTGGTCGACCTCGACCGTCGCGAGCGCAACTACACGCGGCGCGAGGTCACGACGTCGATCGAGCAGGCCGCCGCAGGTCGGGTGTGGAGCTACTTCGGCAAGCCCGAGGCGTGTCAGCGCTTCGCCGCCGGCCTGCACGCCGCGCGAGCGGTCGTCGACGAGTCCTACCTCGAGCGCGTTCGCGCAGGCTTCGAGGCGCTGTCTGACGATGCGCTTGCGCAGTTCGAGCAGAGCACCGACCCGCACGGTTGCCGAACGCGGAAGCTGTTGCGCGTCGATCTCGCCTGAGCGACTCGCCTCCCGCGCGCGGGAGGCGGACCGGGCACGAAGGCAACGCCCCGTGCCCGGCCGCCTCACCGCCTCGGCCGTAGGGCGATCAACTCAACTCACCACTTGCCACCGGCTGGAGTCGCGGGGCGAGCGCGAGCGAGGGCGGGACCGCGACGAGCTCGCTCGCGGGTAGCTCCTCGGCGAGCAAAGGCTGCTCCTCGAGCAGTGCTCGCTCGTCGGTGAACGGCAGCAGCTCGCTCAGCCCGGCCTGTTCGAAGGCGCGCTGAACGATCCGCGGGCCGCGGATCAGGGCGAAGTCGTAGCCACGCCGCAGGCACAGCCCGCAGCGGAATGCGACCACGGCGACGCCGATCGCTTCGATGTAGGTGAGCTCGCGCAAGTCGAGCGTGATCCCCGTCACGCCGTCCTCGCACAGCCGTTCGATCTCCGTTTCGAGCTGGCGCACCGAGCCACGGTCGAGTGAGCCGGTGAGTATCAGCGTGTGTATCCGGCGAGCCACGCTCGCCGGGGTGAATTCGACCTCACGCAGCGGTGCCGGCGGGTCTCGTTCGTTGTCGAAGGCAGTTTGCGCCGGATCGGCGACGTCGCTCAGCGCGTCGTCGTTCCTTGTAATGACGCCTACAGCCATCCTCATGTGATGGCGCTCCATCCAGTCCAGCTCCCTTCCAGAAGCCTCGAGTTGAATACCGACGCGCCGGATCGGTCGATTCGGCGCGGAGTGGAGTGACCGGAAGGAGCTAGTCCGGGCGCTCTGCGATCAACACGAAGCAGCCCGCGAGCCAGGGCTCGAAGGAGAGCCGCAGGCGCCGCAGGGCGCGGGGGGCTCCCAGCAGCAGGAGCCCGGCAAGAGTGAGGAAGGTCGACACGCCGGCGCCAGAGCCACCGCCACCGGCGCCGGTGGCGGTGCCCGATGAGCCACCCGGTGCGGAGCCGGGCGCGGATGTCAGCGGGGGGCCGCCGAGTCCCGAGCCGTCATGCCCGCCACCCGACGGCGAATTCGCGGTGGCGGCAGCGGCCAGCGAGGAGACTGCGGTGACGGCAGCGCTCGTCGGCGCCGAGCCGGCTTCGCGTGGGGCACCCAGCCAGCCGGCGGTGCAGTTGTCGGTCATGTTCCCGCCCAGCGACGAGAGCTCGCACTTGAAGCGACCGGCCTGGCTGCCTGCGCTGCGCACCGGGACTACCTTCGCCGAGCCTTCTGCCTGACCCGAAACTTCGGCTATTTGGGCCGTGATCGCGGCAGCGGTCGCCGGTGGGCCGCTCGGAGCCTGTTCGCCGAGCGCGTCGGTCCGCCCGGGAAGGTCAGACGGGGCGGCAGCTGACAGCAGGGTCGAGGAATGGGCAGGCGAACCCCCGCTTGCCCCTTCTTCGCTGGATTCTTTGCTCAGCGGTTCTTCGGCCGCGGTGACAGGTGCTTTTTCGGAGCTTTCCAGCGGCAGCGTCGCGACCGGCGTTTCTTGCACTGGTTCTCTCGCCGGAGCCGTAGCTTCTTCGACGGGTTCGCTCGGTGGTACCGGCTGCGTTTCCACGGGCGTTTCGGTGACGACGGTTTCGCCGCCCGTTTCCCCAAGCGTTTCGCCTACGGGCGTTTCCGGTGCGACTTCCCCTTCTCCGCCCGTGCCCTGCGGCGCTTCCTGGGAACCGCCTTCCCAGCCGTCTTCCCCCGGCTGCTGCTGTTCGGTCGCTCCGCCGGTCCCCGATTCCTGGGCTTCAGGCGTTTCGCCACCAGCGGCCGGGACATCTGCCTGCGCGCCGGCGGCGAGCAGCAGCACGGCAAGAATCGCCAAGACGAACGCTCTCAGACATAGGCGACCGTTGGTTCGGGAGATCTGGAGCATCCGTCCTCGTTGCATGCGTTATGTCAAACAATAAAGAACGAGCAGCCCGATAGCTAGCGGTTTCCGCCGCATTAAGCGCCGCCGTGACCGTACTAGGTGCTCCGGCGGGCATCGCATGGCGCATTCTCAGAGAAGGCGCATTCTCAGAGAAGTCCAGCTGCGCCCGTCTGGGGCCGACCCCGCATAGCCCGTGGGGCAATGCAGGGATCAACCGAGCTCGTCGGTCAGGTCTGCGATGGAGTCGGCGATCTTCGACGCTCGATAGGGAAAGCGCTCGGCGTCCTCGAGCGTGGTCACGCCGCTCAGCACGAGGATCGTTTCCATGCCGGCCTCCAGGCCGGAGACGATGTCGGTGTCCATCCGGTCGCCGATCATCGCCGCCGTCTCGGAGTGAGCGTCGATCGCGTTCAGCGCGGAGCGCATCATCAGCGGGTTGGGCTTGCCGACGAAGTAGGGGTCGACGCCGGTTGCGCGGCTGATCAGTGCCGCCACCGAGCCTGTCGCGGGCAGCGGGCCGGCGACGCTCGGACCGGTCGGGTCTGGATTTGTCGCGATGAACCTCGCGCCTGACGCGATCAGCCTGATGGCGCGCGTGATCCGCTCGAAGGAATAAGTGCGCGTCTCGCCGAGCACGACGTAGTCGGGCTCGCGGTCGGTCAGCGTGTAGCCGGCGTTGTGCAGGGCGGTGGTCACACCCGACTCGCCGATCACGAACGCCGAGCCACCCGGCCGCTGGTCCTCGAGCAGCCGCGCGGTAGCGAGCGCGGAGGTCCAGATCGCCTCCTCGGGCACCTCCAGGCCGCTGGCGGCAAGCCGCGCGACGAGGTCTCGCGGCGTGTAGATCGAGTTGTTCGTCAGGACGAGGAAGGGCCTACCGAGCTCGCGCAGGCGCGCAAGGAAGCGATCGGCGCCGGGAATCGCCTGCTCCTCACGGACGAGCACGCCGTCCATGTCCATCAGCCAGGAGCGGATCTCTCGTTTCTGGGACTGCTCCAAGCCTCCAAGGATGACGCACGAGGGCGGTGCAGGCGTCTCAGCGCGACTGGGGCAACTTACCTGCTCCGCGCTCGAGCACGGGTGCCGAGGGCGGCGGCACGACCGGGCCGATGTCGCCGTCGGGCGCCTCGTCGAGATCGACGATCACGGGAGCATGGTCGCTCGGGCCCTTGCCCTTGCGCGCCTGGCGGTCGACCCAGGCGGCCTTCACCCGATCGGCGACGGCGCCGCCGGCGAGGATCAGGTCGATCCGCATGCCGAGGTCCTGGTGGAACATCCCGGCGCGGTAGTCCCAGTAGGTGAAGACGCGCTCCTCGGGCCAGCGATCGCGGATCACGTCGTGCAGCCCGAGCGCCTGCAACTCGGCCAGCGCGGCGCGCTCGGGCGCGGTGACGTGCGTGTGGCCGACGTAGGCCTGCGGGTCGAACACGTCGGCGTCGGTTGGGGCGATGTTCATGTCGCCGCAGACCAGCGCGTCGTTCGCCTCGGCAGCGACGAGCTCGCGCAGTGCGGCCAGCCAGGCGAGCTTGTAGCGGTAGTGCTCGGAGTCGGGCTCGCGCCCGTTCGGCACGTAGACGGAGTGCACGCGGACCCCGTTGCAGCGCGCCGAGACAGCACGCGCCTCGGGGTGGGGGAAACCGGGACCGCCGGGCAGGCCGCGCACGACATCCTCCAGGCCGACCCGCGAGAGGATGGCGACGCCGTTCCACTGCACCTCGCCGCTCAGCGCAAGCGAATAGCCGCGCTGCGTGAGCTCCTCGCCGAGCAGTGCCTCGAAGGCGTCGTCGGCGAGCTTGGTCTCCTGCAGGCAGACGACGTCGGGCCGGCGCTCATCGAGCCAGGGCAGCAGGCGCGGCAAGCGCTGCTTGACCGAGTTGACGTTCCACGTCGCGATCCGCACGGAGCTAAGTTAGCCGCGACGACGCCGAGAGGGAAACGAGCGCGCTGTGGGTGTGCGCTGTGGTGACGTGCCGTTGTTCGGTCGGTGGACCGCCCAGCCGGCGAACGATGAACACGCCCCAGGCGATCACACAGCCGGTTGGTACGATCGCAACGATGTCGGCTGGTCCCTCCGAGCAGCTGGATCACGTTCGGGACCAGCGGATTGCGTGGGTCACGGGCCTGATCTCACCGGGCGTCCTGATGGACGAGCAGCCGCTTGCCCCGAGTTCGGAGGAGTCCGTGCTGCGCGGGCGCGCGGCGGTCGCGGATGTCCTCAACAGGGTCGATGACAGGCTGCTCGTGGTCGTCGGGCCGTGCAGCGTCCACGACCCGGAGGCTGCGCTCGACTACGCCCACCGCCTCAGCGCAACGGCGCGCGAGCTGAAGGACGACCTGCTCGTGGTGATGCGCGTGTACTTCGAGAAGCCGCGCACGACGACGGGCTGGAAGGGCCTGATCAACGACCCGCACCTCGACGACACGGGCGATGTGAACGAGGGACTGCGGCTCGCGCGCAAGCTGCTGCTGCAGGTGCTCGAGCTCGACCTGCCGGTCGGCTGTGAGTTCCTGGACCCGATCACGCCGCAGTACATCGCCGACGCCGTCAGCTGGGGGGCGATCGGCGCGCGCACGACCGAGAGCCAGATCCACCGCCAGCTCGCCTCGGGCCTATCGATGCCGGTCGGCTTCAAGAACCGCACCGACGGCAATGTCGCGGTGGCGGTCGACGCGGTCCGCGCGGCCGCCGTCCCCCACACGTTCGCCGGGATCGACATCGCAGGCACGCCGGCCGTGCTGAACACGCGCGGCAACCCGGACTGCCATGTGATCCTGCGTGGCGGTCGCGGCGCCCCCAACTACGGCGCCGAGGGCGTCGCCGACGCGCTCGAGCGTCTTCGGGCGGTGGGGCTGCCAGAGCGTGTCGTGATCGACGCCTCACACGACAACAGCGGCAAGGACCACAACCGCCAGCCTGTCGTGGTCGAGGAGATCGCGGCACAGCTCGCCGCCGGCCAGCACGCGCTCGTCGGCGTGATGCTCGAGTCGTTCATCGTCGCCGGCCGTCAGGACCCGAAGGACGGCGTGACGCCGACCTACGGGCAATCGATCACGGACGCCTGCATGTCGTGGGAGACGAGCGTCGAAACCTTGCACTCGCTTGCCACGGCGGTACGCGAGCGCCGAGGCAACGGCGCGTCGGCCGCTGCGTCGGCTTAGTTGACCGAAGCGGGTGTCGCGATTCCGGCGCGGGCCAGATCTCGGCCCCGGGTAAGCGATCTCCACCCCTAGGGTGCCTTTCGAGCGGTTCCGTCTGAGGCGAGGCTGGTCTTACAAGTCAACCAGCCCGAGGAGGCACCGGAAATGCTCAGTACGAAGATCCGCACCACCGTCATCACGCTCGTCGCCGCGACCAGCTTCGGCACCGCGTCGATCGCGCCGGCGGTGTCCCATGCGACCAAAAACAACTACGGCTACGCGAAGACCGTGGGCAAAAGAAAGCAGTGGCACAACACGTGCGCGAAGCGGGGCTCTCTGCATTTGACGTCAGCCGACACCGCAGAACTCCCGCTGGGACGGCTACCCGCACAGTCCCGTCGTGTGCACGACGCGACCAGAACCCAAGCGTTCAGCAGCGCGCCGATCGACGGAGCTTCGTGGGCGGGCCGTCGTCATGTTCGACGGTGCTTGGTTGCGTTTGCCCTGAAGGTCACTCCGACGGTTGTGACCGGGATGATCTTGGGGGGTACCCGCAGTTCCGATGCAGCAGCCGTGATGCTCAGCGTCACGCGGATGCGCCTGAACCTCGCTAGGAGGCGCTTACCTGCACGGTTGAGCCTCAGCTGAAGCGTGTAGGTCTTGCCGTTCCCTCCGAAGCCGGTGGCGAACGTGGACCTGCCGATCACGACGGATCGGCTGTGCCTACCCTTCGCTCCGAGGCCTATCCCAGCGATCGTTCGACCGTTGCGAGCAAGCCGCTCTGTCGCCGTGACCGTTGCCGCTCCACGGCATTCCTCGATCCATTCGGCTACGCAGTCGAGCTGAAAGGCCAGCGCCGGGCCGCGCGTGGTGGGGGAGCCCTGCAGGCTCACCGATCCCGTGGGCAGTTCGACGATGCGCGTCGGGCGCCAAAGGGGATGCTCGTCTGCAGGGTCAGTCGTGATCAGTCCCGATTCGCCGAGAACGAGCATGCACAGGGACGTCGACGCGCATGAAACTGAGGCAGGCGTTTCGGGATCACTGGGCCCATCGGGGAAGCCTGGAGGGACTAGCCAAGTCGGTACCGAGTCCAGTGGGTTGGTGGAGATGAGAGCAGAGACGCCCTTCCGTCCGTCCAGCGTCTGCGCACCTGCGGCGAAGCAGAGGCCAGTCGATGGACATGCGAGGTCGGAGATGCTCGTGCTGGCTGTGGGTGCTGGGGTGCTCCACGCGGGAAGTGGCGCGGTCGGGTTGGTGGAACGTACGGTCCGGCCGCTGACGTCGGTTGCGACACAAAGCGAGGTCGAAGCACAGGAAACGCTTGACAGGGCGCTGCTGTCGATCGGCACGGGGACCGACCAAGTCGGCGAGTCCGCTGCCGGATCGGTTGACGCAAGCGCGTTGCCTCGGCCGTCGACTGCGACGCACAGCGATGTCGAGACGCATGAAACTGCCCGCAGCGATGTGCTGTCGACATTGAGGAGGCGCCAGGTGGGATTCGCGGCGGTGGGATCTGTAGTGCTCACGACGTCGCCTCGATCATCGATGGCGACGCACAGCGATGTCGAGCCGCAAGAGACGTCTGGCGTATACGACACGCCGCCGCCGATCGGACCGAAGCTCCAACTGGGGCTCAGGGCACTGGGGTTGGTCGAGATGCCCGCTCGGCCAGCGGAGTCGACGACAACGCACATCGAGGTCGACGCGCAGGAGATCGCACTGGGCGAATTGAGACTGCTGATCTTCGATCCCGTCCAAGTAGGACGCGCCGCGCTCGGGTCGGTTGAGATGTCGGCATGCCCGACTTTGTCGACCGCCACGCACAGCGACGTGGATGGGCAGGAGATGTCGTAGAGCGTCGGGAAGGGATAGCTGATCCTGCCCGTTGCCAGCGCCGGACTCGCCGAGAGTGTCCCGGAAGCGAGGAGGGTGGCGAATAGCAGCGCAGTTCGTCTCGAGTAACGCGTAACTGTCGCCATGGCCATCTGCACCTCCCGATCCGCTCGAGGTTGGAGCCGATGAGGCTCTGTAATTGCCTCCCAGACGCAGAACTCGCCGATCTATACGAAGTTTCGGAACGACTGGATGGCTAGATGTTCCTAGCAAGTGGCGACACAAACCGTACTTCGGCAAGCTCGCCCAGCGATTATCGGTAAGGCTCAGTCCTGGTGCGACGCGCCGAGCGGTAGCTTCCCACTTCATGAGTTCTGCGTGGTTCGGTCTGCTCGGCGTCGTCGTTGGCGGCGTGATCGCGTCGGTGTGGTCATGGCTCGCGGTGGTACGACAGGAGCTCACTGACGCCATGGTGGCGGCACGCCTGGTTGACGAGGATCTCAGCCTCCTGCTCGACGGCAAGGTCGCGCACCTCGATACCGAAACCTGGGAGACGAATCGCGCTGCGCTCGCGAGGGTTCTCGGACGAGAGGAATGGGCCGCGGTCGCCGGTGTATACGGCCCGGACGCACCGTGTCCAGCGGGCGAGCAAGTTCAGCGTGCAAGCATCGCGTTGACGCCGCTCGTGACCGGGAAGCGGTACGTCATTCCGCAGCGCTGGCGGAATATGCTTGGTCACCGAAGCTGAGGCCTTTAGCCAGGACATCTGCCGTTCGCAGAAGGCCCACCCCGTGACAGCCAGCCTAGGGCCCGAACGCGCCGGCTAGGGCCGGCGACTTGAGTCGATCGCCCGCCGCGAGAACCTGCCCATGTGCAGGGACCATTAGAAATGGAGCTAGCCGGACTCGAACCGGCGACCTCCTGGGTGCGATCCAGGCGCTCTCCCAACTGAGCTATAGCCCCGTGCGCACGCCTCTGAGGCGCGGGCTCACGCAAGTTTAGCCCGCCGTGGACATCCGGTTAGGCAGCGGCCGGGCTAGGTATGGTGTTGAGGCGCATGGGATTGCTCGATGACGCCATCCGCGAGCACCTGGAGCTGAAGCGCCGCCGAGGCGCCGATCCAGGAGAGGTTGCCCGCGAGCAGCGAGAGGCACTGGACACGATCGATGGCCAGGCTCCGGCTGAAGGTGCCGGGACCGCGCCGGATGCCTCAGGCCCACCTGCTGTGTCCGGCGCGCCGCTGGTGGACCGGCCTGCCGACGCGGGCCCCGAGCCGGCGACGGTTGATGGCGATGCGTCGCCGGGCGCCGGGCCGGCAGACCCCGTCAAGGCCGCCGTACCGGCCGAGCCGGCGGGAGGCGCCGGCGCAGGCGAGACGGCCGAGCTGGACATGAGCAGCGTGCTGGGCGAGGACGCGGAGCACATGCCCGCCGAAGGCACGACCTCTGAGCCGGCCGACGCGGGCGAGTCGCTCGAATGGGAGATGCCGGCGGATGTGGCCGCAGGAGAGGCGGCGGCGGAGCCCGACGAGGATGTTCTCGAGGAGACGCCCGACTTCCTTCGCGACACTCCCGAGCAGGACCGGTTGTGGTTCGAGCAGCGCCCGCCGCGCGACTTCGACTTCGACAAGTAGCTCGTGGCGAGGGCCTGCGCGCCTTCTCCCTGTCGCCGCGCGTCCCCTAAACTCGGAGCCCTGGGGCCATAGCTCAGCTGGGAGAGCGCCTGCTTTGCAAGCAGGAGGTCACCGGTTCGATCCCGGTTGGCTCCACCATCAGAAGGAAGGTAGAACCGGCCCGGTCTCCGAGAAGGAGGCCGGGCCGTTGTCGTTGGACGGCGAAAATCGAGTCTCGCGGCTCATTGCGGTGCTGCTGACGGCGTCGTAGAGCGTCGTTTTTCCGTGAGCGGACCTGGCCGAAGACTTCGACATCATCAGAGCCCTGATGACAGAGCGTCTGCCCCTTTGGCTTGAGTGCTACGTGCTGGAGCTTCCGTTCGACTCTGGCGTTCCGGACAACTACGCGCTCCACGTCAAGGACGATGTGTCGTCTCCCGTCGAGAGGGGTTGGGACGGCTTCGCTCTCGGAGTCTTGCTCGGAATCAATCCGGAGCCGCCCACCGGCCAGATGCAAAGCACAACCCTCTGCTTCCGCCACGCGGATGTCCCGACGTCAGGTGGATTCGACGCCTGGTGCCAGCGTGTACCAAGTGATGCCCGCGACAGCGCTGATCGAAATTGCGGCAACGCTTCGCCGTCGCCACCGTCGCGCGACGACGGGGTCGGTGAAGTCGATCGTGACCTCACGCGCTTCGCGATGTCTGCGTGGCCGCCCTGCGCGAGCTCGCCGGCCCGCTGCCTTGCGGAGCTCTCGCCGCCTGCGCCGGCCTGACGGGGACATGCCTCAATTATCCATGCGAACCGCTCGTAAGTGCGCGATGCCTCTATCGGAGGGGGCCGCTGCACAGATCTTCGAGGGGTACCAGGTGACGTCGATTGATGGCACATCGATCCAAATGGCTTGCTGATCGTTGAGAGGAGTCGCTTGTCGGCTATCGAAGCCTTGAACGACGGGCGTATTGCAAGCCGTGACGAGTCCGTCACAGGTGGTATGATGGATCCATCACTATCAAGGTGATACTTCCATCACACTACTATGCGTACTCAAGATGTAATTCGGATCGCTCGCGACCGGGCTGGCCTTACCCAGCAGCAGCTTGCCGAACGCAGCGGACGACCCCGCGAGACGATCGTCCGCTGGGAGTCAGGGAGCCAGCTTCCTTCGCTCGACGCCGTCTCCGCTCTGGTCGACCGCTGCGGGCTCGACCTGGTTCTCAGGCTCGCCAAGCGCGACTCCACCCTCAACGATCGCGTCGGCGAGCAGCTTTCGTTGTCGCCGGCGACACGACTAAAGCGACTGCTGTCGGCAAGGGAAGCGGCCGACGCGAAGCGCGCGCTGCGCTGGCTCGCTAACACCCGCACTCCATCAGTCATCATCGGCCAGGTGGGGGCGGCTCTCCTCGGAGCGCCACAGCGCCCAGAGGGCCCACACGTCGAGTTTGTCGCCGCGGACACGGTGGCGATGGATCACGCACTCAAAGCCGATCACCTAGCCCCGGTCGACATCGAGGACCGCTGGCGAGAGTCAGACGCCCGTGAGCCTTGGACACTGCCGGGCGGAGGCATGCTGGTGTTGGCACGAAATCTTCCCGGCACCGACGATTACCGCGACCTTCGTCGAAGCGCCTCTCGGACCGCCGTGAACGCGAAAATCGGAGTGCTGGTTGCCCACCCTAGGGACCTGCTGCGGATTGCCGACGCGTCTCCCCGCGAATCGGAACGCGCACGCGTTCCTGGGTTGCAGGCGCTGCTCGAAGCCACGTACTCGTGACACTTGCCAGCGATCAAGCGCACCTGCTCCGGGCACTCGTCAGAAACGGTGTCGAGTTCGTAATCGTCGGCGGCGTCGCGGCGCAGCTCCGCGGCTGGGTAGGGACAACCGCGGACTTGGACATCGCCGTTGCCGGCGATGTCGACAACGCGACGCGCCTCAACCGTGCCCTCTCGGAAGTCGGCCTGATGAAAACCGACTACGGCGGGCTAGGCACGAGCTTCGAAACGCGATACGGACGGCTAGAGATCGTGCGCCGTGCTGACGGTGTGGGCCTATATGACGATTGGCTAAGCAAGGCAAGCGACGTGGAGTTTGAGCACCTCACGATCTCCGTCGCGGCGGCAGAGGACATCGTGAGGTCAAAGGAGGCTTCCGGGCGCGAGAAGGACCGCGCAGCTCTGCCGTCCATGCGCCGGGACTTCGGACTCGGCGACTGAGCCTCAGGTACAGACCTCACGCCTATCGCGACGAACCATCGTCGCTCTAGTCTGCCATCGCGTCTGCCAGCGTCATCTGGCCGCCAGCTACTCGTGCAAACCGGTTCGCGTTGACTCCGGTTGGCTCACTGAACTGCTCGGCGCGCAGACCACTGGCGCGCCGACTCATAGGTCGGCAGATCTCGCTTCGGCTGTTGACGCGAAGCTCGGCGATGGGCCACCCGAGCCACCTCAACCGCTATGAGCGTCGCCGCCCCCGGCGAGACGCGTCGTCAGTCCGTCGGGCACCTACCGCCTTGGGAGAGAACACCGACCTGCCCTCATCGCTGCTGCAGTCGGCCGCCACAGCGACAGAGAGCCTCCGAAGAGGCCCTCTGTCTATCCCGGCTAGGGAGATCAGCCGGCTGTTCTCAGGGTCACTGTTTTGACCACGACCGGTTTGGTTGTGACGGGCGGCGTCGCATTCTTCGCCCCACCGGGGGGTAGCGCAACAACCCGCTGGCGCGTAACAGTCAACGCCGCTGGGATACAGGTCCACGCTTTGCCGTCATCCGACTTGATGCAGTCTTGGCCACCCTTGTAACACTCGGTCGCGTCTCTGTTGCAGGTCCAACACGTGCCGTCCGGTGTGCCCGTGCACACCTGCGTGCCCACGGGGTCGATCACTGGCTGCGCCAGAGCCAGGCGTTCGGCAGTTCCCGTGTACTTAAACTTTACCTTGAACTTCCAAGATATCATATGGAAGCTAGTGAACGAATCCAAACTGCTTCAAGCTTCCTTCTCCAATCTCCACCTGGAGAGATTAATGATGTCCTCAACGGTCTGTGATA
>Ga0209624_10002419_pt1 | contig 13826 bp, 11 predicted proteins | sample JacPinW_OM2H0_O1_FD_188565 | JGI IMG/M metagenome (GOLD analysis project Ga0209624, IMG submission 188565) | Forest soil microbial communities from Algoma, Ontario, Canada - Jack Pine, Ontario site 1_JW_OM2H0_O1 (SPAdes) (version 2) | ecosystem: Environmental > Terrestrial > Soil > Boreal...
TTCGTTGCTCGGGTTCTTCGTGATTGAGCCTTACGACCTTGAGGTCGGGCGGGGCGTCTGCTCGTTCTTCGCAGGCGGATGTGCGTTTCTTGCATACCAGGCGATCATTGCGTCGCGCCGTGTCGGTACGCTCACAAGATGGCTTGTGGGCGCGGCCGTCGGCGCGTGGGCACTCACGTTTATCGCGCGACATGTCGCAGGGTTTGAGTTGCGTGCTCACCCCGGCCTTCGCCGAGAAATATTTGATGTGATGCTGATGTGGCCAGTCATGGTCCTGTTTCCGCTAACGATCCTCGCGCTAGCCCTGGCAGAAACGCGCCGCGGCACACTGGGGAAGCGCATTTCATTTCTCGGGGACATCTCGTACTCGTCCTACCTGCTGCACTTCCCGCTCCAATTTGTCTTCTTCGTGGTCATCACTTCGTTCACCGTGGATCGTTCCATCTTCTACAGTGGGTGGTTCATGTTGCTGTTCTTCCTCGTTCTGCTGGCGATCAGCTACTGCAGTTTTCGCTATTTCGAGTTACCTGCGCAAAGACTGCTGCGGCGCCAAAGGAACTGACTGAATGTATGTGCACAGTCAGCTACTGCTCGGCTATCTTGCGACGCCTCACATGCCAAAGCTTTTCGAGATCGTGAATCGCGCCATGATCGGCTCAAGTGGATGCTCGTGTATATCTGCCCGACCGTCCGGATAAGTCGCAATCTCGGACCTCAAACGATCAACGTACCAGAATTGTGCCGCCGCGGCGTGCGTGTTCAGTATGTTGTAGACACCGAGGGATGCCGCCCAGCCGGCCGGGAACGCGTAATGGGCATCCATATTTAGTTCCCCAAACCCCTTGCCGTCTACCTGCCCGGCAAGCGTCGGCGCGGTGGCGCAGCTTGGGGTGACGGGGAAATTCTTGGCGGCCGCTGAGTCGGCGCAGGGCCCTGAGGACAGAGGGTAGTTGCCAAGATATCGATATTCCAGGCCGCCACTCCAGGGGCCGAGATTCGTCAGATACAAGGCGAATGCGCCGGTTGCGAGCGGTGCACCGGCGATGTACTTGCCAAGGTGTCCAGTGCCATCATCAAAATTCCGGGTGAAGCGCGTGTGGTCCCCTGAGTAGCTGCCGTAGAACTCCAGCCACTGAAGTATCTTGTACGTCACATTGAGCTCATAACCATAGCGTCGGCTCGGCGGACCTGCCGTGTCCGTGCCGACGTCCGGGTCAATGATGGTTTCCGACTGCTGCCACAGATTGTAGAGGGCGAGCGTCAGCGTGAGATCGCGTTGAAAGAGTGCGCGCATGCCGACCTCCTGGCCCTCCTGTTTCGCAAGCAGCGGCGTATGAGGGAGCCCTAAGTCCACACTCGTGTCCTGATTCACCCCGCGCAGATCGGCACTGTGAAAACCTCGGCCGGCGCTCAGGTAAAACTCGAGATAGTCCCTCGGTGTGTAGATCAGACTACCCTTCGGCTGGAACAGCGACTGGTGTGCCGTGCCCCCATTGGTATAGCCGGCCGTCTCGTGCAATGGCGCCAGATTGTCGACGTCGGTTCCATGCTGATAGTCGTCTCGAAAGCCGAGCACGCTGCGAAATGTTGAGCTCCAGTGCGTCGTCGCCTGCACATACGCGGCGCCCGCGAAGAGATACACCCGGTCCGAATTGGAGAACGACGGCGGATCATTTGCGGGCGTCAACGGCACACGATCCTCGCTCGGCAGGCGCCCAACGCCCAGCAAATCGTAACGAGTGAATATACCGGCCGAGATCTCGTTCGGGATCGCACCCAAAGGTACCGGCAGCGTGTAGCACGCCGTGCCGCCCGTTAGGCGGCGATTCTCAAACTGGTCTTCTTGATCGCCGTGAACGGGATCGACAAGATAATGCGTGAAGTCATTGTACAGATGCAATTGGTTGTAGATGAAGAACTCGCTCGCCGAGAGTTGCCCGTCGCCTAGGCTCTCGTGATATTGAATCGACACACTTGCGCGCTCTGCGCGTCCGCCATCCGTCGGATCAAGAGTTCCGAAGCGGCCCGGAACGAGCCCTTCCTCGATCGCCCGGATCGGAATGTCAGTCGTGTTAGTCCATAGCTGGTGGTAGTACATGCCCGTCACGGAAAAACCGTTGCGCTCATCTCCCTGGCTGTACCGCAATACTTCGTTGAGCTTGCGTGCATCGTCAGGAGTCACAAAGGGACCGTCGTAGTGCTGCACCTCTGTGGCGGCCAAGAGTTGACCGTTGCTGAGCGGGCTGGAGCCAGTGATAAGGATGCGCTGGAAATCGAACGTACCAATTGCGGCGTTGAGCGCATCCGGGATCACGTCCCGATAGCTGACCTGGATCGAGCCGACGGCGCCGAAGTCTCCCACGCTTGGGTAATACGTCCCTTTCGTATACGTGATCTCATCCGTGAGCTCAGGGATCATGAAGTTCAAATCCGTATAGCCCTGGCCGTGTGCGTGCGTCGGCTGGTTGACGGGCATGCCGTCGACAAACGTTGCAAGGTCCGTCCCGTGATCCAGGTTATAGCCGCGCATCAAGTACTGGTTGGCTTTGCCTTCGCCGCTATGGAGAGTGACGATCAGCCCCGGCACGCTTTCCAGCAGCTGACCCGGACGATAGGCGGGCGTGAGCTGTATCTCCTCGTCGGCCACAACGCCTACGCTTGCGGTTTCGGCCGCGCCCAGAAGCTCAATTCGTTTGGCGGTGACGGTAATTTGATCGAGCGCCGAGGTCGTAGCCGCCGCTACGACTGGTGTCTCGCCAGCCGGCTCCGCGCTCACCCACGCGCCGCAGAGGCTGATGGCGCCAAGGCTGCACCTAAGAGCAGCATGCCATCCGCGACGGATCGCACTTCTGAAGCGGCCGCGCGCAGGTCCATTCATTTCTGCAGACGTGATAGGCGCATTCGGTGTCAGTTTTCGCTCGGCCGAATTCACATCACGGCGAGGCCAAGACTCGCTAGTAAAGAGGGCGGGCAAGGGTCGGCTGCCGTGGCTCACACTAGGGGTTGAAGCGCCGCGTCGGCGCCTGACGCCGGCTTCGCATACGTCGTCTGAATCTTCCAATTCGCGGTTATTGGGCCCGTCTATTCGCGAAATTCCTGCGCGGACTCATGGTTATTGGCCGCATCGAACCGTGCAGCCTCGCCGATCGGCTCCAGCGCATTGGAGGTTACCTTGTGGGTACTGGAGTGACGCATACGAATCTCGTGCTACCGACGACTACGGGCCACCGGGCAAAATGGATGCGCCTTGAGGCTGATTAAGCGCTGCGGGCGCCGTTCGACGCACACATATCGCCGCGATCGATGACACGGCTCGGTTCATGCCAGGAAAAGGGAAGGAGCTCGCCTCTTTTTTCTCGCTGGACGGGCAACTATCGTCCTATCTCTTGCAGTGGCAACCGTGTATGCCGCTTCCACGAGCGCCGGTGTGTTTATGGCGGCGGATTATGACTGGGCGTTTCTAAGTCCTTCGCGGAAGATTTTCTATAACATCACTACTACCGGACTATGGATTGTCGTTGCGCTCACGATGGGGACGATGGAGTTGCTGCAGGTGCTCCTCAGCATGGCGGATCTTCACGGTAGGCTCTTTGATTTTATTGCCGAGTCGAGGGGAATCTTTTAAATGAAATTAACGAGAACGCTCGCGTGCCTGTGCTGTTGGATGCTGGCGCTCGGAGCGTCGGTTAGTCGCGGCACTGCGCCTCATCGGAACGAGTCAGTCTATCGCGCAGTGCAGGCGAATCACGACGACGCGCTCGCGTTGCTGCAACAGATCGTCGATATCGACTCCGGTACGGGCGATATCGAGGGCGGCTCCAAAGTAGAGTCCGTGCTCGCGCAGCGCCTCGCCGCTATCGGCGCCGCCGTGCGCAATGAACCGGCCGAGGTTCCCGGATTACCAGACAATCTCGTCGCTGTCGTCCACGGCGCCGGCAAGGGAAGGATTCTGATCATCGCGCACATTGATACGGTCTTTGCCCAAGGAACCGTGGCAGGCCGTGCTTTCAGCACCGAGGGCAATCAGGCGCACGGTCCAGGCGTCGGAGATGAGAAGGGGGGCGTCGTGGTTGCGATCAGCGCGCTCAAGATCCTGCACGATATCCACTTCAGGAACTACGGGGTCATCACGCTGCTGCTTGACGACAGCGAGGAGCGAGGTTCACCCGGGTCTAGAAAGCTCATAAACGCTTTGGCCACGGAGCATGACGTCGAATTCAACATGGAGCCTGGCGATCCGCCGGACGCACTCACCGTTTGGCGCAAGGGCTCGGGGACCCTGCGGGTCGACGTTGCGGGGCGCGCCGCGCACGCGGGTATGTACCCGCAAAATGGCCGTAATGCAGCGGTCGAGCTTGTCCACCAACTCTCCGCCCTGGAAAGCGCTTTCCCGCATACCGGAGAAGGCACTACGGTCAATCTGACGCTTTTGAAAGCCGGCGAGCGCAATAACATCATTCCGGATGCGGCCTCGGCGACCTTCAGCGTGCGCTTTCGTCAGCCCGAGGACTTTGACGCCGTGTTCGCCCAGTTCAAAGCGGCCACAGCGGTGACCTCGGTGCCGGACACCAAAGTGTCCGTGGAGCGTTCGACGGCATTTCCACCGCTCATAGAGAATGCGCAGATCGATGCTCTGGCGAAGCGCGCGCGGGCGATCTATGCAGAAATCGGCAAGACCATGGGCCTCTCGGGCAACGGCGGAGCCTCGGAATCGGCGCTTGCAATGTCGGGAGGCACGCCGGCTCTGGATGGCCTCGGTCTGGTCGGCAGCGACTTTCACACGGATCACGAGTGGGTCGACCTCGACAGCGTGAACCCGCGGCTCTACCTCTTTACTCGGCTCCTGATGGAGACGGGCGCATCACCGCCCAAAAAAACGGTCGCGCGCTGACAGTCCGCCGCGGGTAGCCGTGCGTTATTGATACTTGACCGAGCAGCCGTAGGGGCGCGTGACAGGATCCTGCACGGACTTGCCTGCTTTCACTGCCGCCAGAGCGAGCCGCACGTAGTTCTTGGCCGTCGGGATGTCAGCCACGTCCGTCGTCGGCTTGTCATCGATGCCGCCCATATAAACGAGCGTTCCGCTCTTGTCGATAATGAACATGTGAGGTGTCGTGCGCGCTCCGTATGCGTGGCCAATCGTGCCGCTAGGATCCAGAATCACGGCGGTTGGCGAGGCGCCTCTGCTTCGTGTCAGCTCGTTAGCCTCGGCCGCCGTCACGTTGCCCTGCTCGCCGGGCGCGCTCGAAAGAATTGTCAACCAGATGACACCCTCTGCAATGGCTTCCTTCTGCAATGACTGCATATTGCCGGAACGGTAGTGCTTGCCGACGAATGGGCATTGGTTATTGGACCATTCCAAAACCACGATACGACCGTGCAGATCCTTGAGCGCAACGTTTTTGCCGTTACTGTCCGTGCCTATAAAGTCCGGCGCCGTGCTGCCAATGCGCGCGTTGCCTTCCGCCGCTGCGGCGGTGAGCGACGCGGCCGCGATCCAGGCACCCACCAGAAACGTCGCGAGGGGCGAAATTCGCCAGGCGTTGAACGGCTTTTTCGTGTGAGTCATCGCAGCATCTCCCAGAAAATTACGGAAGGCCTAGCTCTGTGTACGCGTGTCAGCGGCATCACTCGTGTGCACCTGCAGGAAAAATCCGCGTTCCCGCGCGGCCCCGTGTCCGTCGATCACAACCAATATGCCGTCAAGCCGCGCGAGCGGCTGAGCACGCAAGTCGCCGCGCGCGAGAGTGAGAATCAGGTCTGCGCCCGACCGTGTTGCGCGCTGCGCCGCGGCATTGTCGATCTCACCCCAGTTGAGCGGCAGAAACTCGACTTTGGCGTCTGCGGGCACATCGTGCGCAAGCCCGAGAACGCGCACTTCGAGTGTCGCCTTGTCGACCCGAAGCGAAGCAGGCCACGGCGAGGGTTGCGGCAAACGCTTGCTGCCTTCAGTAAAAACTGCCGGAGCCGCAGAATCTTGCAGCGTCGCGGAGGAGGGCCCCTGGTTGAGGCGGATCTGGGCGGCGCCGTGCTCTGGAATGCAGATGTCCCGGCAGGCTAGCCATTGGACGTCGACCGACAGTCTTGCGGGCCCGGCTGGCAGGGTGGCTGGCGCATGGACCGTTTGCAACAGTACGGTCTGGCCTTGATAGCCGTAACTGACGATCGAACCCGTCCGAAACACCTCTGGCACGGGCCATTGCACCTCATCCACGCGGTACCCTGAGGGTAGCGTCCAGCGCAGTTTCGTGGCCTGACCCGCATCGCCCGGATTGATCCAGTAGGTATGCCAGCCGGGCTGAATCTGCTCAACAAGGGCAACGCGGAACGTTTGGCCGGGTCGGACGGCTGATTGTTCGGCGAACGCCGCGATCGTGACGTGCGCGGGTTCGGCTGATGCGGCTTCGCCTAGCAGGGCGAGCGCGCTCGCAAGCATCAGTACCGATGCGAATAGCCTACCTTTGATGCCGTAATTCACGATCAGCCCGTTTTCACTCGCGCGTCGAGCGCCGGCGCGGCAAGATCTAGACCGCCCGCGAGGCGGGCAAGTTCCGATTCGAGCGGCTGGCGCACGGTGGGGCAAATTCTAACTCATCCGGGGGCAGGCTATGAGGCAGCGCCGCGGCCTACGCGGTAGCATTTGGGGATGAACACGAGCGCGGCGTGATGGACATCGATGCAATACCAGCGCGTGGGATCGACCGCGAAACCCTGCGGTGGCTCTCGCGCCGTTCGGATGTGCGCGGGCTTGCGCAACTTGCCGCGCACTTCCTATTGCTCGGCACAACCGGGTTCATCATCTGGGCAAGCCGCGGTACGCTGTGGATGGCGCCTGCCGTCGTATTGCACGGGGCGGTTCTCACCTTTCTCTTCTGTCCCCTGCACGAGGCCATCCATCGCACGGCCTTTGCCACCCGCGGCATGAACGACGCAGTCGCCTGGGTTTGCGGGGCACTCTTGTTCCTGCCGCCGGACTACTTTCGCCTGTTTCATTTCGCGCATCACCGCCACACTCAAGACGTTGCGCTCGATCCGGAGCTGATGCATGCGCGCCCCGGATCACTGGGTGCGTACCTGTGGCACATCTCGGGACTTCCCTACTGGTTCGACCGCTGGTCGGTGACCGTTCGCATGGCGCTGACCGGCCATGTCACCGAGCCATTTGTTCCTATCGGCAAACAGGCGTCGTTGGTGCGTGAAGCACGTGCACTGCTGCTCCTTTATTTACTGGCCGCGAGCGTGTCACTTTATCTGCGACGTGCCGATATATTGATCTATTGGCTATTGCCCGTATTTTGTGGCCAGCCGTTCCTGCGATCGTTCTTGCTTGCCGAGCATTCAGCCTGCCCGTTCAACGATGATATGTTAGCCAATACACGTACCACCTATACGTCGCGCACGCTGCGATTTCTCACCTGGCAGATGTCGTTTCACGCTGAACACCACGCCTTCCCGTCGATTCCGTTTCACGCGCTCGCAGCGGTCAATGTGCTGACGAGGCAACGCCTCGCGAGCACCGCGCCAGGCTACGTTCATTTACATCGTGAGCTTCTAAGAGAATTCGCAACAGCGCGACGGGCGTCCATGGCCCACATGACCGCGGGGAATAGAAACGATTGATCGCAGAGAGTTTCTGGTGGCGGGTGGCCTTGCGGGCGCGGCGCTGGCGACACAGTCCGGGCGCTCCGCCGAGAGCGACGCGCGCGCTAACTATCAACGGGCAACTGTGATCGACGCCCTCGGTGGGCCGGGCGAGCCGGACGGCAAGCCAGATTCCCCCTTGAGCGCCAAGGCTCTCGCAGACGTTCGCGCCTCGGGTCTCACTGCCGTCAATCTCACCGTGAGTGGTGTGGGCAGCTACGCCAAGGACTTCGACACGACGGTGCGCAACATAGCTCGATGGAACGCAGAGATCGCCGCGCACCCTGACGTGTTGCTGCTCGTGCGTAAGGCCGCCGACATCGTCGAGGCCAAGCACAGCCAACGGCTCGGCGTGATCTACGGTTTCCAGGACGCAACGCCGATGGGGGAAGAGCTTGATCGGGTCGACACCTTCGGCGAACTCGGTGTGCGCATCTTTCAGTTGACCTACAACCGCCGTAACCTCGTGGGCGATGGCTGCCTCGAGCCGGGCAATGCGGGGCTGAGCAAGTTCGGTCAGGCACTCGTCGAGCGGCTCAATGAGCGCCGATATCTCGTCGACCTATCGCATGGGGGCGAGCGCACGACGCGCGAGGCAATTACAGCGTCGAAGGTGCCGGTGGCCATCTCGCACACCGGCTGCGCGGCGCTGGCGCCGCTGCCACGAAATAAGACTGATGCTGAGCTTAAGCTACTGGCGGATAAGGGGGGCGTGGTCGGCATGTACTTAATGCCCTTCCTTCGGATTTCGGGCCAACCGACTGCCGAAGATCTCGTGCGCCACATCGAGCACGCCGTTCAGGTCTGCGGTGAAGATCATGTGGGCATCGGAACGGATGGCACGATCTCGCCGGTCAAGTTTGACGACGAATACCGCAGGAAATTCGCGGCCGAGGTCGCTGAGCGGCGCGCGGCAGGAGTCTCCGCACCCGGCGAGCGGCCCGATGTCTACACTTTTCTTCCGGATCTGAATACGGCCGATCGTTTTGAAAAAATCGGCGCCTTGCTCTCCAAGCACGGATTCAGTGAAGGGAGCGTCGAGAAAATCCTGGGCGGCAATTTTGCCGGGCTGTTCGCAAGCGTTTGGGGCAGCTGAGCTTGCGTCGCTACGAGCGGTCGAGCAGTTTCCGATAGATCTCGTGAGCGCTTGCTGAAAAACAGCAGAAGATGACCCTTTCGACCCTTCCGGGCCGGGCAAGCGCACTCTTTACGGTGTCCACCGCAATGATCGCCGCAGCCTCGGGCGGGTAGCCATATGCACCGGTGCTGATGCCCGGGAAAGCAATGCTGCGCAGCTGGTGTTCGTTTGCCAGCGCCATGCAGTGCTCATAGCACGAGGCGAGCAGTCGCGGTTCATTGTGCGAGCCGCCGTGCCACACGGGCCCCACGGTATGGATCACGTATTTGGCGGCAAGACTGAAACCCGGGGTTATCTTCGCCTCCCCAACCGCGCAACCGCCGAGCTTGCGGCAGGCTTCTTTGAGCGCGGGCCCAGCGGCACGATGAATTGCACCATCCACACCGCCGCCGCCCAACAAGGACGCATTGGCTGCGTTTACGATCGCCTCGGCCGCGCTCGTCGTGATGTCCGCTTGCAGCGCCTCAAGGTGCGGCGATGATCCTGCGTTCATGACGCGCCTTCCTCGTGCGCCTGAAGTGTAAAAGAATAAGATAAAGTGCATTCATTGGCACGATCTACGTGAGGCGGAAATTCGTGGGCGCGATCAATCGAACTCTCCTTAGAAGCGGCATGTACTTCATCGTTGCGCACCTCTTCGCGCTCGGCGCTTTTGCAGCGCTACCTTCGACCGGCCCGGCCGATGAGGCAGGCCACGCAATCAGCGCTCCAGAGATCCTCGAGCACATCAAAGTGCTTTCTTCCGACAGGTTCGACGGCCGGCTGCCCGACACCCGTGGCGCAGAGCTCACGGTGCAGTACATTTCGGAGCAGTTCAAAAAGCTCGGCGTCGCCCCTGGCAACCCTGATGGAACTTACCTGCAAGCGGTGTCCCTCGAGGGCGTGAGCGGTACGGCGAGCGGCTCCTTCAGCGCAGGGGGCCACACCATCACGCTCGAGTTTCCTCAGAACGCCGTGGCGCGGTCGGAGCGCTTTGTCCCTTCAGTTGACGTTAAGAACTCGGACATCGTGTTCGTCGGCTACGGCGTCGTCGCGCCCGAATATCACTGGGATGACTACAAAGGCGTCGATGTGCGCGGCAAGACGCTCATCATGCTGATTAACGATCCGCCGGTGCCTGATCCGCACGATCCCTCCAAGCTCGATGAGCACATGTTCAAAGGGCGTGCCATGACTTACTACGGGCGCTGGACCTACAAGTACGAAATCGCCTCCGAGAAAGGTGCGGCGGCGGCAATCATCGTTCATCAGACCGAGCCCGCGGCATATCCCTGGGAGGTGGTGCAGAACAGCTGGAGCGGCGAGAAATTTGGCACTGCTGCTGCCAACAAGCACCTCGAGCGCGTGGCAATCGAGTCCTGGATGACACTCGATAAGACGCGGGAGCTGTTCGCCGCGGCGGGCTTGGACTTCGATGCGCTCTACAGATCTGCGGCGCGTGCCGACTTCAAGCCCGTGGCCCTGAAGGCGCAGGCGAATCTGCATGTGACGAATGAGCTGCGCACCGTCGAGTCCTACAACGTCGTCGGCCGCGTTGAAGGTTCCGATGCCAAGCGCCGCGGTGAATTCGTGATCTACACCGCGCATTGGGATCACTTTGGGCGCAATCCACACCTCATCGGCAATCAGATCTTTCACGGCGCCGAGGACAACGCCTCCGGCGTTGCGGGTCTGCTCGAGATCGCCAAGGCTTTCAAAGCGCTTCCGCGGCCTCCCGCGCGCTCCGTGCTTTTTATGGGCGTCACTTCCGAAGAGCAGGGACTGCTTGGAGCCAACTGGTATGCGACGCACCCGCTGTACCCGCTTGCGCACACAGTTGCGGACATCAACATGGACGGTCTCAACGTCTGGGGACGCACGCGCGATCTCACGGTTCCGGGCATGGGCCAGTCCACGCTCGAGGACACTTTGACGCAGCTTGCGCACGCCCGGGGTCGCACAGTGCTCGCGGATCAGGAGCCGGAGAAGGGTTATTACTACCGGGCCGACCATTTTGAATTCGCCAAGGTCGGCGTGCCGGCGATTACGTATGGCAGTGGCTACGACTACATCGGCCGGCCGAGCGGCTGGGGGCTGCAGAAACACCAGGATTACACGGCGCACGACTATCACAAGCCCTCCGACGAGATCAAACCCGACTGGGATCTCTCCGGCACCGTGGAGGATCTGCAGCTGCTGATGGATCTGGGCTATGTGGTGGCGCAGTCCCCCGGGTATCCTCAATGGAAGAGCGGCTCGGAGTTCAAGGCCCGGCGTGATGCGATGATGGCTTCGAGCCGTTGAGTGCTCGCTGCTGTGTTCTTTGGCTCTCGGACGGCCCTGGTGTAGGATTTCCGCGCGCGGTGCATCCATTGCACCGGTCATGAACAAACCCCATGGGCGCTTCTGCAGGGATGCGGCAGGAGCGCCCTTATTATTTGCGCGCGAGAGCCCTAGGCCGATGCCCATCGTCACACTGCCCGACGGCAGCCAGCGATCCTTCGATCAGCCGGTCACGGTGGATGAGGTCGCGGCTGGCATTGGGCCGGGGCTGCGCAAAGCGGCGCTCGCGGGCCGCGTCGACGGCAAGCTCGTTGATACGTCCTTCGTGATTGCCAAAGACGCCAACCTCGCCATTGTCACCGACAAGGACCCGGACGCGCTGTCGATCATCCGCCATTCCACGGCGCACCTTCTCGCTCAGGCGGTGAAGGAGCTTTTCCCGAGCGCGCAGGTGACGATCGGCCCTGTGATCGAAGATGGCTTCTACTACGACTTCGCCTTCGAACGTCCGTTTACGCCCGAGGATCTGACGGCGATCGAGGCGCGCATGCGTGAGCTCGCTGACGCGGACCAAAAGGTGCACCGGCGCGTCTTGCCACGCGATGACGCCGTGCGCTTCTTCACGGACTTGGGCGAGCATTACAAGGCGGAGATCATCGCGGCGATCCCGGCGAATGAGCCAATCAGTCTGTACGGGCAGGGCGACTGGGTTGATTTGTGCCGTGGCCCGCATGTGCCTTCCACCGGGCGCCTGAAGGCCTTTAAGCTGACGAAGATCGCCGGCGCATACTGGCGCGGTGACTCGCGCAACCCGATGCTGCAGAGAATCTACGGCACCGCCTGGGCGGACAAGAAGCAACTCGATGAGTACCTGCATCGGTTCGAGGAGGCGGAAAAGCGCGATCATCGTCGCATCGGGCGCGAACTTGACCTCTTTCACCTGCAGGAGGAAGCGCCGGGGGCAGTCTTCTGGCATCCCAAAGGCTGGCTCGTCTTTCAGACGTTGATCGGCTATATGCGCGAGCGGCAGCGCGCCGCGGGCTACGAAGAGGTGAGTGCGCCGGAGCTCATGGACGCAAGCCTCTGGCGCCAATCCGGCCATCTCGAGAAATTCGGCGAGAACATGTATCTCACCGAGACGCCCGATGAGCGGGTGTACGCCATCAAGCCCATGAACTGTCCGGGACACGTGCAGATCTTCAAGCATGGGTTGCGCAGCTATCGCGAGCTGCCGGTGCGCCTTGCTGAGTTCGGCAAGGTCCATCGCTACGAGCCCTCGGGCGCTCTGCACGGTCTGATGCGGGTACGTGCCTTCACCCAGGACGATGCGCATGTGTTCATAACCGAAGAGCAGATCACGGCAGAAGCCGTCGCCGTGACGCAGCTCATTCTCGATATCTACCGCGACTTCGGGTTCGATGAGGTGAAAATCAAATATGCCGACCGGCCGGCGCAACGCGTCGGTGCGGACGACGTTTGGGATCGGGCCGAGGAGGCGCTAAAGGCGGCATCACGCGCAGCCGGCGTCGAGTACGCGCTGAATCCGGGCGAGGGGGCGTTCTACGGCCCGAAGCTTGAGTTCGTGTTGCGCGATGCCATCGGCCGCGACTGGCAATGTGGCACGCTGCAGGTTGACCTCACCATGCCCGGCCGTCTTGGCGCCTACTACATCGACGAGCACAGCCACAAGCGCACCCCCGTCATGCTGCATCGGGCGATCTTTGGCTCGCTCGAGCGCTTCTTTGCCATCCTGCTCGAGCATCACGCGGGGCGGTTGCCCGCGTGGCTCGCGCCGGTGCAGGCGGTTCTGCTGACGATTACCGATCGCCAGCAGGAATATGCACTTAAAGTTGCGGAAATGCTGAAAAATCAGGGGGTTCGCGTTGCAACCGACTTGCGCAACGAGAAGGTGGGCTTTAAAATTCGTGAGCACACGCTGCAGCGTGTTCCTTATTTATTAATCGCGGGCGACAAGGAAGTCGCGGCGAATCTTTTGTCTGTGCGCAACCGCAGCGGAAAGGATCTGGGCACGATGACCGCGGAGACGTTCGTTCAGCGTCTGCGGATCGAGCTCGATAGCCGTGGGCGCCGAAGTTGGGAGGATTAACGCATCGCAATAGCAACCAAGCGCATCCGACGCAATGAGGAGATCACCGCACCGCAGTTGCGTGTGATCGCGGCGGACGGAGCGCAGGCCGGAGTTATGTCGCGCTACGACGCACTCCAAATGGCCAGTCAAGCAGAGCTTGACCTCGTCGAGGTGTCGCCAACTGCGGAACCGCCCGTGGTGCGCATCATGGATTACGGCAAGTTTCTGTTTGAGCAGAACAAGAAAGCTCACTCAGCGAAGCGTAAGCAGAAGCACATTCAGGTTAAGGAAGTGAAGTTTCGTCCCGGCACGGGGGAGGCGGACTATCAGATCAAATTGCGTAATCTGATCCGCTTTCTCTCCGAGGGGGACAAGGCCAAGGTGACACTGCGTTTCCGCGGCCGTGAGATGGTGCATCAGGACATTGGCCGCAAGCTCCTCGATCGGGTAGTCGTCGACCTCGCCAGTGCGGGCGTCGTCGAGCAAAACCCGGTGATGGAGGGCAAGCAGATGGTCATGATATTTGCACCCAAAAAGAAGTAGCGGGATTGTCCCGCTCGCCCGTAGCGAAGCACGCGGTGCTTCTGCGACCGGATAGCTATAGAAGGAGAGATCGATGCCCAAGTTGAAAACCAACCGGGCCGCGGCCAAGCGCTTTCGCAAAACAGCGAAGGGCTTCAAGCGGTACTCGGCCCA
>Ga0209624_10002421_pt1 | contig 13824 bp, 14 predicted proteins | sample JacPinW_OM2H0_O1_FD_188565 | JGI IMG/M metagenome (GOLD analysis project Ga0209624, IMG submission 188565) | Forest soil microbial communities from Algoma, Ontario, Canada - Jack Pine, Ontario site 1_JW_OM2H0_O1 (SPAdes) (version 2) | ecosystem: Environmental > Terrestrial > Soil > Boreal...
GCCGGCGAGGCCGCCGGTGGCCACCGAGCCGAATAGTCTCCCGAATAGGGCGCGCAGCACGCCGCCGCCGATGACCACCACCACCAGCAGCAGCGGCAGCATATTTCCCAGGTTGCCGTGGCGCTCCCATTTGCGGTCGGGCTCCGGCAGAGGCTCGCCGTTGACCACCGAAATCATCTGGTCGACACCCGCTTCGATGCCGCCGTCGAAATCGCCCTGCTTGAAGTGCGGCGAGATGGTCTCATCGACGATGCGGTTCGAGACCGCGTCGGACAATGCGCCCTCCAGGCCATATCCCACCTCGATGCGCACGCGCCGATCGTTCTTGGCCACGATCAGGTAGGCGCCGTCATCCACGCCCTTGCGGCCCAGCTTCCACGCGTCCTCGACGCGGATGCCGAACTGCTCGATCTCCTCGGGCTCGGTACTGGGCACGATGAGCACTGCGATCTGACTGCCCTTCTTGGCTTCGAAATCCGCGAGCTTGGCTTCGATGCGCGCAACCGCGGCGCCCGACAGGGTGCCGGTGAGATCGGTGACCCGCGCGGTGAGCGGCGGCACGGCCACGAGCGCCCCGGCCGGCACTGCCGCCAGCAGCAACGCCAAACCCGCGGCAGCGCGAGCGGACAGACAGGCTCCCTACGGCGCCGGCGCGGGTTTCGGGGCCGGTGCCGGTGTCGAGGCCGGTGCCGAGAAATCGACGCTCGGCGCTTTGGAAATTGCAGCCTCGTTCTCGACTGTAAAACTCGGCTTCGGCTTGTAGCCGAACATCATGGCGGTCAGGTTTCCGGGGAATTGCCTCACCGTCACGTTGTAATCCTGCACCGCCTGGATGTAGCGGTTGCGCGCCACCGCGATGCGGTTCTCCGTGCCTTCGAGCTGCGCCTGAAGGTCGCGGAAATTCTGGTCGGACTTCAATTGCGGGTAGTTTTCGGTGACGGCCAGGAGGCGCGACAGGGCGCTGGTCAGTTGTCCCTGGGCGGCTTGGAACTTGGCGAAGGCCGCCGGATCATTGACGAGTTCGGGCGTCGCCTGGATGGAGCCGACTTTGGCGCGGGCTTCCGTCACCCCCAGGAGCACCGAGCTTTCCTGGGCGGCATAGCCCTTGACCGTGCTGACCAGGTTCGGGATGAGTTCGGCCCGGCGTTGATATTGATTCAGGACTTCCGCCCAAGCGGCCTTGATCTGCTCGTCCTGAGATTGCATCTTGTTGTAACCGCATCCCGACAGCAACAAGCCGGCGAACGCGGCCACACATAAAGCCAATTTGCGCATGTTCCCCTCCCGCCCCTCGATTTGGGGGCGTGGGAACAGTTTAACACCGTGGAAAAAAAAGCCCCGAGTGTAAGCTCAGGGCTGAGAGGCGGACTTCATTGAAGGGAAGTAAAGCCCGCTAGGGGATCGTTGGTTGGGACCTTAGTGCAAGTGGTCCCACTGCAAAACTTGAATGTCGGTTTCCTCGAGATCGAAGCTGCGCGCCAGCATGCGCGCGATGGCGCGGTCGCCCTCGACTTTGCTCGTTTGATCGAGCAGTTCCACGACGCCTCGGTATTCGTTGTATTCGACGGCTCCTTCCGACTGCGCGATAAAGTGGGTGTAGTATTTAGCGCTCATGGGGTAGAGCTTAAGATTCGCGCCTCCAGCAATCTGTGAACGGTCGCTCAATCGATTACTACGCTTCCGTACGGAGTTCACGTCCTAACGTCTTTTTACTTTGATGCACCGTGTCAAGATATCGCCCGCCCACTCTCCCAGGCTCGAAATACATCACTCCCGAAGGCGCCAAGCGCCTCAAGGATGAACTCGATCGGCTGTGGCACGACGAGCGCCCGCGAGTCACTCTGGCGGTTTCGGAAGCCGCCGCGCAGGGCGATCGCTCCGAGAATGCCGAGTACACCTACGGCAAGAAACGCCTGCACGAGATCGACAGGCGCGTACGTTTTTTACGCAAGCGGCTCGAGGGCATGACCATCGTCGACCATTTGGGCCAGGGCGAACGGCGCGATCCGAACCGCGTGTACTTCGGCGCCTGGGTGCAGGTCGAAAGCGATCAGGGCGGGCAGCGTGCCGTGCGCTGGTATCGGCTCGTCGGGCCCGACGAGTTCGACATGGAGGAGGACTACGTCAGCATGGATTCGCCGCTGGGACGAAGCCTCCTAGGCAAACGTCTCGACGATGAAATCAGCGTGGATCTCCCCGCGGGAACCACGCTGTTCACGGTGCTCGCCGTCCGCTACGGCGCCAAGCCCTAGACCACCCGAACGTTCTTGAACTGCCAGGGATCGGAGGCGTCGAGGTCCTCGGCGAAGAGTTCGCCGCGCTGATACAGCGGCGTCCAGTCCGTGTAGCTGCCGACCACCTCGCCCAGGTACGGCCTGCAGATCTCGAGGGTGCGCCGATGATCCATCTCGTCGGGCTCGACGATGCCGCGGTCCGGATTCTCCATGGCCCAGATCATCCCGGACAGCGCGGCGGAGGTGACTTGCAGACTGGTGGCGCTGTTGTACGGCGCCAATTTGCGCGCCTCCTCGATGGACAGCTGTGAACCGTACCAGTAGGCATTCTTCTTGTGCCCGGCGAGCAGCACGCCGAGCTCGTCGATGCCGGCCGTGATCTCGTTCAGCATGATGCGTTTGCGGTCCTGCAGGCGCCAATTGTTGCCGGCGAATTCGTGCACCGACAGCACCGCGTTGTCGCTGGGGTGGTATGCATAGTGGCTGGTCGGGCGGTAAACCACCCGCGGACCGTCCATGACCGTGTAGTAATCGGCCAGTGAAATCGCCTCGGAATGCGTGATCAGGAAGCCGTGGAAATGCCCCGCCTTGGGGGTCCAGGTGCGCACGCAGGTGCTCGCGCCGGGACGATTGAGGTAGATCGCGCAACCCGAACCGTGGGTATGGCGTCCCCCGTCCGGCGGAAAATGCCTCTCGTGCGTGCCCCATCCGAGTTCGGCCGGCTGCGCTCCTTCGCTGACGAAGCCGTCGACCGACCAGGTATTGACGAACTCGTTCGCCTGCTTCGGCACGTTGGTCACCTGGGTGTCGCGTTCGGCGATATGCATGACCTTGACGCCGAGGGTTTGGCTAAGCCTCGCCCAAGATTCGCGGCTGTTCGGCATTCCGGCATCGACGCCGGTGTCCGCGGCGATGTTGAGCAGGGCCTGCTTGACCAGATGGGAGACCAAGCCCGGATTCGCGCCGTGCGTGAGCACGGCCGTGGGCGTCTTGCCCGCATCCTTGCGCAGGCTCAAAGCCTCCAGGCGCATGGTGTAGTTGCTGCGCGTGTCCACCGTCGCATTGGGGTCGGTATAGCCTCCGGCCCAGGGCTCGATGCAGGTGTCGAGATACAGGGCGCCGCGCTCGCGCGCCAATTGAATGAGCGCGACGCTCGACACGTCGACCGACAGATTCAGCAGGAAATCGCCCGCATCGAGCAGCGGCGTGAGAATCTGCCGGTAGTTGTCCCGCGTGAGTGCCGTCTTGATGAACTTCACCCCGGACTCGACGGCCTGGGCGCGGCCGGCGTCCTCGGCGGTGACGATGGAAATGCGGCCGGGCGAGGTGCCGATGTGGCGCAAGATCAAAGGCAAGACACCCTGTCCGATGCTGCCGAAACCCACGAAAACGATCTTGCCCGCAAATTTCACATGCACCATTTTTTTTGAGACCTTTTTGACGCCGTTTTGGGGCGGACCGCCAGCCTACCTGGCGGTGAGCGAAATTTCAGCTTTCACGCCAATGAGGGGGGTAGGTCCGCTCATAGCCGGGAAGCGCTTCGATGCGATGAATCCAGCGCGCCAGCGCGGGATAGTTGCGCTCCATGGGCAGAAAGCGCGCGCCCAATTCCGCGGCCGAACTTCGGTTGAGCGCGCGGCGCAGCACCTGTATCCAGGGGAATATCACCATGTCGGTGGCTGAGTAGTTCGCCCCCACGATCCACTGCTCCTTGCTCAAGCGTCCCTCGATGGTGCGCGCCTCGCGCGCGACGACGTGCATGGCGTCGGTCAACTCGTCGATGTTCTCGTCGACCGAATCGCCGAAGATCGCCCCGGTGATCTTGAGCAGCGACGGCTCGGCATAGGCCATGAATTCGCAAATGACGCGCATGATGACGCCGGCTTCCTCGGGGGTGGCGCCGAATATGGGTGCCTGCGGATACTTGACGTCCAGGTAGTACAGCACCGCCACCGATTCGAAGCACACGTAGTCGCCGTCCTTCAGCACGGGCACGCGGCCGCGGGGATTGAGCTTCAGCATCTGCGGCGACTGCTGCTCCTGCTTGTCGAAATGCAGGAGCTGCGACACGTAGGGCAATTGCTTGTGTTCGAGCGCCAGCAGCACCCGCCACGAGAACGGACTGCCGCTGCCCCAATACAAAGTGAGTGCCATGGGGTGGATTGTAGCGGATGCGGTTCATTCATCGTCGCGCTAAGCTGCGATTCATGCAGTTCAAGACCTTGATCGACGTGGACTCGCTGCGGGCATTGCTGGGTGGACGTTCGAATCTGCGCATCATCGATTGCCGATTCGATCTCATGCATCCTGAGGCAGGAAGGCGGGCATATCTCGAAGCCCATATCCCCGGAGCTCTCTATGCCGACCTCAACCGGGACCTGTCCGCGCCCGCCGGCCCCGGCACCGGACGCCATCCCCTGCCGCAGGCGGAGGTCTTCGCCGCCCGCGTGAGCGAGCTCGGAATCGGAAACCACACCCAAGTCGTGGCCTACGACGACGCCAACTCGTCGTTTGCGGCGCGCCTTTGGTGGATGCTGCGCTGGCTGGGACACGACGCGGTCGCCGTCCTCGACGGTGGTTTCAAGGCCTGGACTGCCGCCGGCGGCGCGCGGGAGGCGGGAGAAGCGGCGGGCGCAACGGAGCACTTCACCGCGCGAATCGGCGCCGAATCCGTGGTGAGTACGGCAGAGCTCGAGCGCGCCTTGCGCGACGGCACCGCGCTCCTGGTGGATGCGCGCGCGGCGGAGCGCTTTGCCGGCACGGTGGAACCCATCGATCCCGTGGCAGGCCACATACCCGGCGCCGTGAATCATCCGTTTTCCGTGAATCTCGCCGCCGACGGCCGCTTTCTGCCGACGCTCGAACTGGAGCGGCGCTGGCGGGAGCGTCTCGCGGGAGTTCCACCCGACAAATTGATCGCCATGTGCGGGTCGGGCGTCACTGCCTGCCACCACTTGCTGAGCCTCGAAGCGGCCGGTCTGCCCGGCGGCCGGCTGTACGCCGGATCCTGGAGCGAGTGGATCTCCGATCCGCGGCGCCCGGTCGCCCGGGGCTAGCGGCAGTCATTTACATGCAGCACGGATTTGTTATCGTGCGCGCGACATGAACACACCCGCGAAGCTGATCCCCGCAAACGCCTGGAAGATCGAAGAGTCGCTGGACCTCTACCAGGTGGAAGCCTGGGGCAAGGGCTACTTTTCGATCAATGAGGCCGGTCATGTGGTGATCAGGCCGAGCATGGACGCCGCGCGCGAAATCGATCTGTACGACGTGGTCCAGGGCTTGAAGGCGCGCGATCTGCACACGCCCGTGGTCATCCGCTTCTCCGATATTCTCGCCCATCGCCTGCGCCACCTGGCCGAGGCCTTCGGCACGGCCATCGCGGAGAACGACTACAAGAACCGCTACGCGGCGGTGTTTCCGATCAAGGTCAATCAGCAGCGCCTGGTGGTCGAAGAGGTTTACCGCTACGGCAAGGAATTCGGCTTCGGTCTCGAAGTCGGCTCCAAGCCCGAGCTGCTCGCGGTGATGTCCATCACCGAGGATGCGCCGGACCGCATCGTGGTGTGCAACGGCTTCAAGGACGATTCCTACATCGAGGCGGTCATTCTGGCCACCAAGCTCGGGCGCACCATCATTCCGGTGGTGGAGAACTTCGAAGAGATTCACCTGATTTTGAAGCACGCCGAACGCTACGGCGTGCGGCCGAAGATCGGCGTGCGGGTCAAGCTCGCGAGCGAGGGCGCCGGCCGATGGCGGGAATCCGCGGGCGAGAAGTCCAAGTTCGGATTATTCATAAGCGAGATCCTGGACCTCCATGCGCTGCTCAAGGAGCGCAACATGCTGGACTGCCTGCAGCTCGTGCACTGTCATCCGGGCAGCCAGCTCCAGGACATCCGCCGCGTGAAGGACGCCATCAACGAATTGGCCCATGTCTACGCGGAACTCAAGATCATGGGCGCCGGCCTGCAATACATCGACATCGGCGGAGGCCTCGGGGTCGACTACGACGGCAGCGGGACGAACTTCGAATCGTCGATGAATTACACCCTGAATGAATACGCGAGCGACGTGGTGTATCGCATCAAGAGCGTGTGCGATGCGCGCGACGTGCCGCATCCCATGATCGTGAGCGAGTCCGGGCGCGCGATCGCCGCCCACCACAGCTTGCTGGTCTTCGACATCCTGGGTTCCTCCACTCTCGATCAGTTCAAGGTCACCGGCCGCCTCGATGAGGACTACCACGGCCGGGAGGAAGTGCCGCAGCCGGTGCGCGATCTGTTCGACAGCTACCGCTCGGTCAACGAACGCCGCCTGGTCGAGTGCTACCACGACGGGCTGCAGGCGCGCGAGCAGGCGCTGCAGATGTTCAACCTGGGGTACTTGAGCCTCGAATTCCGCGCTCTGGCGGAGAAGCTCTACTGGGCGACCTGCACCAAGATCCGCGACTACTGCCGCAAGCTCGATCGGGTGCCGGAGGAGCTGGAAGACCTCGAGGACATGCTGAGCGACATCTATTTCTGCAATTTCTCGGTGTTTCAATCTCTGCCCGACAGCTGGGCCATCGGCCAGTTGTTTCCCATCATGCCCATCCAACGCTTGGGGGAGCGGCCGTCGCGCAGCGCCGTTTTGGCCGACATCACCTGCGATTCCGACGGCAAGATCGATCGCTTCGTGCACCCCCGGTCGACCAAGCGCACTCTGGAGGTGCACCAATTGGCTCCCGGCGAGCCGTACTACCTGGCCGCCTTTCTGGTGGGCGCCTACCAGGAAACCCTGGGCGATCTACATAATCTGTTCGGGGACACCCATGTGGTGCACATCCGCCTGCAGGACGGCGGGGGCTGGTGGATCGAGGAAATAGTCAAAGGCGACACGGCCAACAAGGTGCTCGAGTACATGGAGTACGACACCGACGAGTTGTATCCCCGCATCGCCCGCGACTGCGAACGGGCGGTCCAGGAAGGCCGGATGAGCTTGAGCGAAGCGCAGGCCGTGAAGCGTTTCTACGAGCAGGAACTCAACGGCTATGCCTATCTCGAGGTCGAATAGGATCGGTTTGCCAACAATATTGCCCTGGCGTAGCATCTTGCGAGGGTGCAGGCTTCCGGTGCAATGATGCGCGCCGCGGCGCCTGAGTGTCGAAACACTGTTAGTGAGATTAGTTGAATGACGACGATCTACGTTGGCAACCTGCCATTTACCGCGACGGAAGACGAAGTTCGTGCGCTGTTCGAACGCCACGGCAAAGTCGAGTCGGTCAAGCTCATCAACGATCGCGAAACCGGACGGCCGCGCGGATTTGCGTTCGTGGACATGGCTGCCGGCGACGCGCAAAACGCGATACAACAAACGAACGGCTTCCAGATGGGTGGACGCCCGCTGCGCGTCAACGAGGCCCAAGAACGGGCGCCTCGATCCAAACCCGCGAGCGGAAGCGGTGGTGGTGGCGGCGGCGGCGGCGGTCCTCGCCGCTGGTAACGCTCGAGTCGGTGACGGCGGCCCGGCGGCGAAGCCCCTAGGGGCGCCGGGTCACCACATCTCTTTGAGTTGCGCGACCACGTCCACCGTTGCCGCCTCGCCCTCGCGCAAATTCTCCACGGCCCGCGCATTGCGCAGCGAGATCTTCTCGCAGCTCTCGAGCACCTTGTCGGACATGAAGCGGCTCTTGGCGCCGTACACATGCTTGTCGCCGTCCTTGGGCTGCTGCGTGACCTGATATTTGAGCGGCGCGCACAGGTGCAGCTCGTTCCGCGCCCGCGTCATCGCCACGTACAACAGGCGCCGCTCCTCCTCGATCAGCTCGGGCTTGCCCGTGGAGAACTCCGACGGAAAATTGCCGTCGGAGACGTTGAGTACGTAGACGATGTCCCACTCCTGGCCCTTGGCCGAGTGAATCGTGGACAAAATGACATAATCCTCGTCCTTCGAGGCGCCACCCGATTTATCGCCGGTCACCGACGGCGGATCCAGAGTCAGTTCGGTGAGGAACCGTTCCCGGCTCGCGTGCTGAATGGACAGCTGCTCGAGCTGATCCAGATCGCCTATGCGGGTGAAGGCCGCATCGTAGATTCGCTCGAGCTGCGGCTTGTACCAATCTCGCACCAGACCCACCTGACCCGGCCACGGAGTGGCGGGATCGGCGAGCTTCTCGAATAGCGCGCAGAATCGCTTCCAATCCATTTTCACCGGCTGCGGCGCGTCGAAGCCGGCCAGACTCTTCACGGCGTAGTTCTGCGCCTCGAAATAATCGAGCGCCTGTTTGGCGGTCGCCGGGCCGAAGCCGGGCAACAGCTTCAGTACCCGAAAGCCCGCCACGGAATTGTGCGGGTTGTCCGCCCAGCGCAGCACCGACATGAGGTCCTTGACGTGCGCCGCTTCCAGAAACTTGAGGCCGCCGTATTTCACATACGGAATATTGCGTTTGGTCAGTTCGACTTCCAGCACGTCGCTGTGATGCGAGCTGCGAAACAAGATGGCATGGCGTTTGAGCGAACCGCCGATTTCACGCGTCTGCAGGATTTTCCCCGCGATGTATTCGGCCTGCCCCTGCGCATCGTCCATGGAGACGTAAAAGGGCTTCTGCGTGGATTGGCGCAATCCCAGCAGGGTCTTGCGATGCTGGCGCGCGCCTTCGGCCATGAGCGCATTGGCCGAGTCCAGTATGGGCTGCGCGGAACGGTAGTTCTGCGACAGCACCACCATGTCGGCCTTGGGCTTGTAGCGATCGGCAAACCCCAGGATGTTCTCCACCGCCGCGGCGCGGAAGGAGTAGATGGCCTGGGCGTCGTCGCCGACCACCGTCACCCCCTTGCCGTCGGGTTTGAGCGCATGGACCACCTCGCCCTGCAGGGTGCTGGTGTCCTGGTACTCATCGACCAGCACATGGTCGAAATTCTTCGACAGGCTTTGCGCGAGCGCCGGGTTTTGCATCATCACATGCCAGTAGAGCAGCAGATCGTCGAAATCCAGCGCGCGATTCTTCTGCTTGCGGCCGACATATTCGCGATACAGGCGCGTGAGGTCCGCCTCCCACTCGCGCACCCAGGGAAATTGCTCCTCGAGAGTTTGCTTCAGCGACAGGCGGGTATTGACCCGGTAGGAATAAATCGCGAGACAGACATCCTTGCGGGGAAAGCGCTTCTCCTTGGAGGAGAAGCCCAATTCGTGGCGCACCACGTCCATCAGGTCGGCCGCATCGGTGCGGTCCAGCACCGTGAAATTGGGATCCAACCCCAGGTGCTTGGCATACAGGCGCAATATCCGGTTGCCCACCGAATGAAAGGTCCCCGACCACTGCAATCGGGTGATCACGCTGCGATCGCCGGCGCGGCCCCGGTCCGACAGCACTTCCGCGACGATGGTCTGAGTGCGGCGAATCATTTCCTGGGCGGCGCGGCGCGTGAAGGTCAGCATGAGAATGCGCGCCGGGTCCACGCCGTTCAGCACCAGGTGGGCCGCGCGATGCGCCAGAGTGTTGGTCTTGCCCGTGCCCGCGCCCGCCAAGATGAGCAGCGGTCCCGCATCGACACCTTTGTCCTGGACGGCCGTGCCGAACGTGGCCGCCCGCCGCTGCGAAGGATTCAGCGAATCGAATGCGCTTGTCTTGGCTTTCATCATAAGGGCGATGCCGTACTGTACGTATATCCAGATCGCGATGCAATGCGCTTCAAATACCCCGCAGGATCGCGCATATCCGGCGGGGCGCGCGCGGAGACAGATCACAGGCGCTCGCTTTAGACTGGCCTCATGCTCAAGAAACCCGCCGCAATTGCCAGCCATCACATTTTTACCGGCCGCATCATCGATGTTTCCGCCGAGCGTCTTCGGTACGCGAACGGCCGGGAATACGACCTGGACTATGTGCGCCATCCGGGCGCCGCGGCGGTGGTCGCCGTGGACGATTCGGAACGCGTCTGCCTGGTACGCCAGTATAGGCACGGCATCATGGATTTCCTCTGGGAGATCCCCGCGGGCAAGCTGGATGCCGGGGAGCCGCCGCAGGCCTGCGCGGTGCGGGAATTGGCCGAGGAAACCGGGGTATCCGCCGGGCGCTGGACATCCCTGGGAACCTTCCTGCCGGCTCCAGGCATCTTCACCGAGGTGATTCACCTCTACCTCGCGCAGGAACTGATCGTCGGCCGCCCGGCGCCGGATGCGGATGAGGAATTGGAGCTGCAATGGCTGCCGCTGAAGGAAGCCGTCGAGCGCGTGCTGCACTGCGAGTGGAACGACGGTAAAACGGCCCTCGCGCTGTGGCGGGCTCAAAATCGGCTGAAATAGGCCGATAACCATTGTGTGACGGTCCGCCGAATTTCGGTTAGTACGCATTGACTTACAGGAGCCAAAGGCTAAAAAGGTATCGTGAGCAAAGAGAACTCAAAGCCCTCTTCCGCCCCGGATTCCGCGGGGAAACCAGGCGCGCCCGATCCTAAGGCCGACGCCAAGGGCACCGGCCGCGTAAAATTCGACGACCGCGGCAACGCGGTCTGGGAATGGTCGGTTGCCACGGGCGCATTCGGCCGCGAAGTTTCGACCGAGCGGATGCAGAGGCTCGAGCACCCCGCCTTGTCGCTGGCGGAGGATTCCCCGACCCCGCACGAAACGGTACGCGCGAACCCTCTCGGGACCAAGAAGGGCTACGACCCCTACGACAGCGGCAAGCTGGGCAAGGCGCCCGGTCCTCCGAAGAAGACGGATTTGCGCAAACTCAGTGAAGTGATAAAGCTCAAGAAGCAGGCGGCAAACAACAAGGACGACGAGTAGCGGACGTTCGCCGGCGCCGCCCACCTTGAGCCAGGGCGCCGCCGCTCACGCCATCGCGTGACTCAATTTTGCCGTGCTTCCCAGACGATAGAATCTGCGCAGCTCGCGCACCAGCGCCTCGATTCTGGCCTGGCCCCTGCTCACGAATCGATGCTCCAATCTGCGGCAATAGCGCGCGGCACAGCGATGCGCCGTTCGATAGCGATGGAACTGGTCCGGCTCCAAGCGCGCATCGAAGCTCACTCGGTCGAACAGCCGCGGATGAACCTGCACCGGGTAGCCGCCTCCCAGCTGGCGGGCCAGCAAGAACACCGTCACGGCATATTTGTCGACCTCCGCCTGAGTTTCGAGTTCCAGCAGCGACACCGGCAGATCGCGGTCCAGCCGCCAGGTCGAATAGACGAAGTGGCTCACGCCCTCGAGCGCCGTACAATAATCGGCGAGATTGTTTTCGGTCAGGGCGCCGACGGGATCCGCGCCCTCGAGCCGCCGCAGCAGCCCCGGGTCCAGGTACAGCGAGACAGCGGCGCCGTCCGGTGTTTCCGCGAGCAGCAGCTCTTCTTCGGTCGCGCGCGCAACGAGGCCCGGGGCCAGACCCTTCAGGGCGCGGCGGTCCGTGACCAGGAAATCGTACACGTCGTAGCCCAGGTCGACGTCGTAGAGACGTTCCAGCAGCGACTGTAGGCCGTGCAGTACCATGGCGGCGGCCTAGTGCTCGAGGCGCGCTCCGCCCGCCGTGACCGGCTGCACGCCGAGCTGCTTGAGCAGCCCGTGCGCACGCGCACTGCCCGTCTTCATCCAAATCTCATACAGGCGCAGGATGTCCGCGTCGCTGTGCTGATAGGAGGTCTCGCTGATCTCGTTCAGCGCGTCGACCAGCCTCTGAAACTTCTGCGCGAGCTGCGCGTAAATCGCGGCGACACAGCGGCCGGACGCGGAGCGCTGCATGGTATCCGCCAGAGAGCTGTATGCGTTCCCGCCCATCGCGATGTGGTAGTCGATGTCGATCAATTTGCGCGCAAAGCTGCGGGCGAAGAAGCCCGCGACGAACAGCGAGACATCGCCCAAACGCTGCAGGCCGCGCTGCCGCGCCGCGGCGCTCGGCGCCTCGAGGGCATCGGAGAGCATGTGCGCCAGCGGCCGGATGCGCAGGCCCTCCGGCGTGCGCTCGTACAGCGCGTCCGCGCGCGAGAACATGGTGAGCAGGTTGACCACGTATTGTTCGGCCTGCTCGTCGATGTCCAGGTGTTGGTGCACGCTCGCGGCGTGAAACGCGTCGCGAAAGAATTCGCGTAAGGAACTTACAGCTACAAGAGACCCCGCAGTGACTGCTTGCATGCTCGGCATCCTTTTTCGGCTGACACCATCCTATCGACAACGCTACGCGCAAGTGAAGGATAAAAGCGCGAACTGGTGCCGGAAAATGCCTATATTTATAGGGGTTTCGTATCAGCAGTCGACGCCTTAGGCTGCTAAGTGTGCCGTGCATCTCATTGGTGCTAAACGATCTGCGCGAGACTCGTTATGGTGCGCGGCGGCGGCGGAAAATGCGCCGGCCATTCGCGCGCCTCGCGGTTCAGCCACACCGCCTGCATGCCCGCCTGTCTTGCGCCGACGACATCCGCTTGCGGGTCATCGCCGATGTGCAGCACCCGCGCGGCTTCGACGCCGGCCTCCGCCGCGAGCCGCGCGAAAATCCGCGCATCCGGCTTGGCGAAACCCGCGGCTCTCGCGGTGATGTGGCCGGCGAACAAATCCGAGATTCCGCAGCGGCCGAGATCCGCGTTGCCGTTGCTGAGCGCGAACAGACGGTAGCGCGCGCGCAGGCGAGTCAGCGCCGGCCGCACATCGTCGTACAATTCGACGCGATTGCGCGCGGTCAGGAACACCTCGAGCGCCTCGTCCGCGAGCGACTCCGCGTGACCCGCGGCGGCGAACAAATCCTTGAGCGCACGGTGCCGCAGAAAGGTCAGATCGTGGCCGTGCTCCGGAAAGCGCTCGCTCACGGCCGCGCGCAGCGCCTGCATGGATTCGACACTGTGGCCGCTGACCGCCCGCGGATGGCGCTCGCGCAGCCACGCGTAGAGATCGGCCTCGGCGGCGGCGATGACCGGGCCCACGGGCCAGAGCGTATCGTCCAAATCGAAACTCAACACGAGCGGCGCGGTCATCCGCGTATTCTGGCGCAACGCGGCCCGTGATTTCGCGCAATCCTTCCCTCGGGATACAATCCTGGGTCAGCATCCTTCCAACGAGAACATTCCAATGGCTGCCGATCGGTTTCCTGCCTTGCTCGCGCTGCTCGCCCTCGGCAGCGCGTTGAACGCCTCGGCTGCGGCCGCGGACCCGCCCCAACTTTTCACCGTTCAAGATCTGGTGCGCCTGGAGCGCGTCTCGGAAATTGCCTCATCGCCCGACGGCAAGCGCGTGGCCTACACCCTGCGCACCACCGACATGGACGCGAACAAGGGACTCACCCAAGTCTGGCTGGCGGACACCGGCAAGCACCCAGGCCCGGCCCAGCGGCTCACCGACCTCGCCGCCAACGGGAGCGCCGCGCAGTGGAGCGCGGACGGACGCTTCGTTTATTTTCTCTCGAACCGCAGCGGCTCCATGCAGGTGTGGCGGGTCTCCTCCGGAGCCGGGGTGCCCGGAGCCGACGCGCTGCAGGTCACCAATCTGCCGCTCGATGTGGGCACCTTTCGGGTCTCGCCCAAGGGCGACCGGATCGTGGTGAGCGTCGAGGTCTATTTGGATTGCGCGGATTTGGCCTGCACCAAGCAGCGGCTGGACGCGGCCGCGCATTCCAAGGCAAGCGGCGTTC
>Ga0209624_10002422_pt1 | contig 13819 bp, 13 predicted proteins | sample JacPinW_OM2H0_O1_FD_188565 | JGI IMG/M metagenome (GOLD analysis project Ga0209624, IMG submission 188565) | Forest soil microbial communities from Algoma, Ontario, Canada - Jack Pine, Ontario site 1_JW_OM2H0_O1 (SPAdes) (version 2) | ecosystem: Environmental > Terrestrial > Soil > Boreal...
CCTCGCCATCGCCGTCGTCGCTTACGGCCTCGGCACCCGCCAGGCGCAAAACGCGCGCCTGCGCGATGTGACCGAAGCGCAGGCCGTGCCGGTAGTGGCCCTGGTTACGCCCGCGAGCGTAAGCAACAATGCGGCGCTGGATTTGCCCGGGCGCCTGGAGGCCTTCATCCAAGCGCCCATCTATGCTCGCGTCCCGGGGTACCTGAAAAGCTGGAAGCACGACATCGGCGCCAAGGTGAAAGCCGGTGACGTGCTCGCCGAGATCGCTACGCCCGATCTGGACCAGCAGCTCATGCAAGCGCGCGCGGCCTTGAGCGTCGCCCAGGCCAATGCCAAGCTTGCGCAGATCGGAGCAGAGCGCTGGCAGTCACTCGCCAGCACCGACGCTGTCGCCAAGCAAGATGTCGACCAGCGCACGTTCACCTGGAACGCCAACATCGCCCAGGTCAAGGCGGCGCAGGCGAACGTTGACCAGCTAGTCGCAGAAGAGGGCTTCAAACGTCTGGTCGCGCCGTTTGACGGCATCGTCACGGCGCGCGCAACCGACATCGGCGCGCTGATCAATGTCGGAGCCGCCGGTGGCGCGCAGCTGTTCGTAGTCTCGGAAACCGGGAAACTGCGCGTCTATGTCAACGTGCCGCAGAACTATGTTCCCAGCGTGCCGCCGGGCACCCAGGCCACGATCAGCGTGCCGGAACATCCCGGTAAGACTTATAGCGGAACGGTCGAGTATTCGTCCCAGGCTGTCAACCCGAGCAGCGGCACGACCCTGATGCAGCTCATCGTCGACAATGCCGCCGGTGAAATGATGCCGGGCGACTACGCCAGCATCCATCTGCAAATGGCCGCTGTCGCCCATGTGCTAAGCGTGCCCTCGAGCGCGCTGATTTTTGATGCCAAGGGCCTCTCCGTCGCCACTGTGGGGGCCGACAACCGCGTGCTGCTCAAGCCGGTATCGATCCAACGCGACTTAGGCACGATCATCGAGCTGGCCTCCGGCCTCTCACCGAGCGACCGCGTGATCGAAATCCCACCCGACGGCATCGGCAATGGCGTCCTGGTCCATCTCGCCGGCACGGCGTCGGGCGGTACGGGTGCCGGCCAGGCGAAGGATAAGAATGAAAAAGGCTAAGGGTTTGCTGTGGTGCGGCGCCGCGCTAACACTGCTGCTCAGCGCCTGCTCGCTCGCCCCGCCGCTGAAGACTCCGGTTGTTCCAGCGGGAGATGCTTACAAGGAAATCGGTCCCTGGACTGCGGCCCAGCCGGCAGACCGTCTGCCGCGTGACAGCTGGTGGGCACTCTATGGCAACGCAGAGCTCGACGGGCTCGAGAAAAAGTTGATCGACGGGAATCCGACTCTCGCCGCGGCGCTGGCGAACTACGCGCAGGCCAGAGCACTCGCCGATCAGGCGCGCGCGGGGCTCTTTCCGACGCTGGGTCTCAATGCCAGCGCCCAGCGCAATCGTGAATCGGTCAACGCGCCGCTCAGAGGACCCACGACGCCGACCTACTTCAATTCGAACACGCTGGGCGGCAGCGTCAGCTATGAACTCGATTTGTGGGGGCAGATTCGCAACGAGGTCGCCGCGGGCGAGGCCAACGCCGCCGCGTCTGCCGCGGATCTCGAGAACGCCCGCCTGTCTCTAATCGCACAGCTGGTGGATGATTACATTCAGCTGCGCAGCCTCGATCGCGACAGCGAGATCCTCGATGAGACGGTGCAGGCCTTTACGCGCGCGCTGAAGCTCACCGAGCAGCGCCACGATGCCGGCATCGCACCGGGCCTCGACGTCTCGCAGGCGCAGACTCAGCTCAATGCTGCACTTTCGCAGGCGGCGCAGACGCTCGGTGCGCGCGCGCTGATGGAACACGCCATTGCGGCGCTGCTGGGCGTATCAGCCTCGACGTTCTCGCTCAAGCCTGCGATCGTCGCCATCGAGCTGCCGCAGATTCCCAGCGGCGTCCCCACCACCTTGCTCGAGCGCCGTCCGGATATCGCGGCCGCACAGCGGCGCATGATTGCGGCCAATGCCAACATCGGCGTCGCGCGCGCGGCGTATTTTCCCTCGCTCACGCTCGGCGCTCAGGGTGGCTTCCAGAGCACCGCGGTTTCGAACTGGCTGAGCGCGCCGAGCTCGTTCTGGGCGATTGGACCCAATGCCCTGCTCAGCGTGTTTGACGGCGGCTTGCGCCGCGCGCAAGTGGCCCAAGCGCGCGCCGAGTTCGATGCATCGGCGGCGAATTACCGCAGTGTCGTCGTCAGCGCGTTTCAGCAGGTCGAAGACAGTCTCGCCACGCTCAATCATTTCCGCGATGCTTCCATTGACGAGAAGGCCGCGGTCGATGCGGCGCAGCGCACCCTGGATTTCTCCATGGCGCTCTACAAACAAGGTGCAACCGACTACCTCACCGTCGTCACCTCGCAGACCGCGCTCCTGCAGACTCAGCTGGAGGCGCTGAATCTCGACACCACGCAGCTGACCGCCAGCGTAGACCTCATCAAAGCGCTCGGCGGCGGCTGGGAGGATTCCGAGAGAGCAGCAAGGGTAAGCAAAACGCTCGAGCACTAGGCTCGAGCAGCGCTTAACACGAGGGCGAGCGCCTGGCGGCGTCCACCCTCCTTGATCGACAATTCATCAACCACTGTGGCTCAGCGAGTGGCTTCGTAGAGGAACCATGTGCGTCGTTCCGCCTCATCGATCCAGACCTCGATGAGGCTCGCGGAAGCGACATCGCCATGCTCATCACATAAGGCGTGTGCGCTTCTCAGGTTGAGCGTCAAACGCCTGTTGTCCTCGCAAAGTTCCGCGAGCATGTCCTCGGCGGCGACAGACTCGCTGTCGTTGTCGACAATGCGCTGTAGCCGAGCGATGTGACCGATCGAATGCAGGGTCGCCCCGCCAATTTTCCTCACACGCTCCGCAATCGCATCGGTCGTAGCGAATATCTGCTCACTCTGCTCGTCCAGCAGCAGGTGATAGTCGCGAAAATGCGGGCCCGATATATGCCAATGGAAATTCTTCGTCTTGACATAAAGGGCGAACAGGTCGGCCAAGATGACCGTCAAGTCAGCGGATATTTTTACGACCGCATGGGGTTCGATTCCGGCGGTTCCTAGCGCTGGTACAAGTCTTCGATGTTCTGATTCTCTGGCGTTCATAGTTTCAGTCTCCGGTAAGTGAACGTCTCCAGACTGATCCGGGTTCGTCTCTCAGGTATTTCCGGGGTGAATCGCTTGCGTTACGGATGAAATGCTCGGCGCACGGCTACAACCGTTGCCCTGATCAGCTGCGCTCATAGTCGATGATGTCGGCGATTTCGGCGTCCTTGAGCGCAGCGGCGAATATCAGTTGAAATCCGGGCGATCGTCGTTCGTCACCCTGGTGTGTGGCCTCACAGGCGCTATACTGAACCGGCGAAATCGGCCTCCCTGCCACCTATTCACCGAGGGACTCACCATGGCCACCGAAGCTCTCCATTTCAGCGTGTGCAGCTCGCGCCCGCCCCGCAAAACCGATTGCGATTCGCGCGAGATCGCGATGGGATATCTCGATGCCAGCATCAAGAAGGCGCGCGATACGGGCGGATCAGCGGGCATGCTCGACAACGGCCGATGGGAGCTGCATTTCCCACACTCGGCGATGATTCTGTACTGGGTTGAAGACTCCGAGGGAGATGTACAGAAGTTTCCGTGATGCAAGGCTAGTTCTGTGATCCGGTTCCGGTGGCGGCGGTCATCCAACGCGCGGCTGTCGCGTTGTTTTGTATACCGTGAACCATTCATCTCACAGACCGCTCTTATGTCTCCTAGCCGTGCTCAGCGGACTCGGGGCAGCCAGGACGTCGCGGGCGTCTGAGCCCGTTTCCGTATCCGCGATGCAGTTATTGCGCGAAGGCGGATGCGGCGGAGTTTTACCTCCAGCTCGGCCGCTGCAGCATCTTGCCTCATTGGATCGAGCGGCCGAACAGCTGGCCGCCGGACGCTCGCTCACGGACGCGGCCGAACGCAGCGGCTACCATTCGCAAGCCGCAGCAGGTTTGCACATCAACGGACCTGCATCAGCCACGATCCAACTGCTCAGGCAGTCGGGCTGCCGCACCGTGACCAACCCAGCAATGCACGATGTCGGCGTCTACCAACGTGGTTCGGATACGTGGGTTGTATTGGCCTCCGCCAGTGCGACACCCGCCAGCTCACAGGCGCCGGTGCTGGCAACGCGTGCGCTGCAATTGGTCAACGAAGTGCGCGCGCGCGGCGCACGCTGCGGAGAGCGATCATTTGGGCCCGCGCCGCCGGTCAGATTGTCCGGCACCTTGGCGGGCGTCGCGTTCGGACACGCGAACGACATGGCGCGGAATAACTATTTTGAGCACGAGGATCTTGCGGGACACTCTCCGGCGGATCGGGTTCGAGCCGTCGGATATCAGGAAAAATTAGTCGGCGAGAATATCGCCTACGGACCGAAGTCGGCCGACGAGGTGGTTCAGGGCTGGCTCGACAGCCCCGGTCATTGCGAAAACATCATGGACCCGCGGTTCGCTGAGATGGGAATCGCTTATGCGGCGGGCCAGTCTTCCCGGCGCGGATTGTTCTGGGTTCAACTACTGGTCGCTCCGAAGGCCTGATTGGCCTTCAGCTACTGCTGTGCAACGACCGGCGGATCGCGCTCAACCGCTGCACGCATATAGGCAGGATCCTTGGCATCCATGCAGACGAACGTCAAGTCTTCTTGCTTGCGCCACCACGCGTGTGCACCCGTTTCAGTGGACTGGCGAAACATCACGTCTTTAGCCATCTGGTTGCAATATACATTCGCGACTCGAAGCGCCTTGAGATTCGTATCGGCCTGAGTTTCGTAGCTCGCGCCGAACACGCTCACCTGATAGGCATCCTGTCCCGCCGGAACCACGCCGCTAGGAGCCGTTGCGCAACCGGCCAGCGCGGATGCCACGATTCCGATCATCCACTGCGTTTTGCGGTATTTCATATGAGCTCCTTGGGTCGTCACCGCGCACCATAGCGCGGCATTCACCCGCAGCATCGTGATGTCCGGCACGATTCGCAGTCTGCAAATGTGACCGCCATCACGCGATCAGGGATGCGGCTAATCTCGCGTGCGATCCGCTTTGTCATATTGCGGGTCCCACATCCCACCGATATCGATTGACCAAATTCACTGTCGCTGTTTTTAGACAGCTGCCCGAACGCGACGCCCGTGTCAACGCAGCGCGCAATGCGGCGTTGATGCATGCATTGGCGGCGCAGACATAGCGCTGCATTCGACAAAAATTATTTACGGTCAAATCAGAGGAGAAACCAATCATGGTCTCGAATAAGACTCGATTGCTGGGCGTCAGCCTTGCCGGCGCCGTACTCGCGGCTTGTGGCGGCGGCTCCGGCGGAAGTTCCATGACCCCGCCCATGACCTCGGCGCCGCAAAGTGCACCGATGTCGATGCTGATCAGCGATGCTTCCACTGAGGACTGGGCCACGATCGGCGTGAAAATTCTGTCCATTGCCCTGGTACCGCAAGGCGGCGGCAGTAATGTCACCGTGTACACGGCGCCCTCGCCGGCGCCGGTAGTCAACTTGGCGCAACTCGACCAGATTGCGGAAATCCTCGGCAATGTCATCGTGCCGGTGGGAACCTACACAGCTGCGGTGCTGACCGTCAGTGCCAATTCAGGCGACGTCTTGTTGACCGTTGCGGCGGACCCGGAAACAGGATTTGCCGCGTCTCCCGGCGCGACGATCCCTGCTTCGCAGATCCAGATTCAGCACACCAAGGGTTCGACGCCCAATCTCACCGTGCCGGTCGACGTCAATTTCGTTTCGCCGCTGGTCGTGACGGCAAACCAAAACAATGCGCTGGACCTCGAATTCGATTTGGGACACCCCGCTTTCATCGTCGGCCATGTGCCGCCGGGCGCCGGCACCACCGAATGGGCGGTGAACTTCAATGGCCCGGTGCGCCATCACCCGCTGCATGATTTGACACGCTTGGTGCTGCGTCATACCTACGGTGATGTGACCGCGATCGCGAGCGACAATTCCAGCATCACGATCACCAAAGAGTTTCCGACTGAACCGGCCCTTGATCCTGAAACCGCAGTCGCCACGACTCAGTCGCTGCAAATTCTTGCGGACAACGTCAATGGCACGATCTTCTACGATGTGGATGCGAAGACTCGCACCGTCATCAAGGATTTCTCCGCCGAAGCATCGTTGATGGGCAAATCGGTTCGCATCGCGGCCCGCTACCAGGAAAATGGCACGCTTGTCGCGACGCGCATCTGGGCGAGCAGTCAGTTCAGCAATGTGTGGCTGAGCCCTGAGGGCCATGTGTTGCACGTGAACACGGGCACCAACGTCGTGACCGTGGCCAGCGAATCCGGCGGCGGCGTGGATCTGGTGGTCGACGGCAATACCCAATTCTTCTTCAGGCAGCCGGAAAACGGCCTGGCCGATGCGACGCCGATCGCCACCGGCACCGCGTTTCTCGCCAATCATGACTTGGTGCGCGGCTTCAAGGTCCATGCCAGTGTCGTCGACCCCTTGGCCGCACCTTTGGTCGCGCAGACCATCGATATCGAAGTTGCAAAATACGACGGCAAAATATCCGCGCCCGACATGACAGGGTTCACCTACACGCGGGTGTTCAGAACCGCGGCCGATGACTACTCGGTCACCTTGGACTACATCAACAGCGCCACGGCGAATGGCACTGATCCCATGGGCAACCCGATCGCAGGCTACCAGTGGTGGAATTTTGCCTACCCGACGGTGGTCACCAGCGGATCAAACGCCATCAGTCAATTCATCGCTGCCACCAATGACAGCGTCAACTTCGGCGGCTCGGTGGGCGCGGTACCTTCGCGCGGCGTCAGCTTCGCGACGTGGAATGACCCCGCCAATCCCAACGGCTGGTCGGCTGCGGCAACCATCCTCACGCCCTCGACCTTGCCGCTCGGCTTTGTGGCCACAGGATTGGTCGGCAACGCCTTCACCATGACCATCCCCGGCGGCGCCAACGCTCCCGCCATCGACGTCAGCTCAACCAGCGGCAGTGCCACTTTGGTTTATCAAGTCGACATGACCGGCGGAGTTCTGACCGTCAGCCCGATCGACATCACGACTGCCGGCGGCCTTGCCTCGCTCACCAGCGGACTCACCGCGGGCGAACCGGTCGCTGTCTACGGAGTGCCCCAGTCCGACGGATCGCTCAAGGCCTACGTGTTGGCGTACTACACGGGAGAGATGCCCGCGCAGTAAGCCATCGATCGCTTCGATCGCCGTGCAGTGCCTCGAACCGCACGGCGATTCGTTTTACGCCCACGCCGAATTCGTACACGTTCTTAGCACCGCGATAGCCCGTCACCGCCAGCGCCGCCGACGCGGCCAATAGCACGATGATGAAAATCCAAGACGGCCGCGACCCTTGCGCCGTGCCGGCGCCTCGCCAGATGGCCAACAGCACCAAGGCCAGCGTTGAAAACATCGCCCATTTCATGTGCAGCGCAATCGCCTGGCGCGCGGCGGCGCTGACGTCCAGGTCGAGCACCGCGCTCAAGCCGGTTGCCAGTGCGAGAAGCGCGGCGAGCGCGCCGAGACACAGATTCCATGTTCCCACGATGGCGGTGATCGAGGCCATCGCCTCGCTGCGCAACAGTCGCGCCGCCAGCATCAGAGGTGCCGCGATCAAGATGAGCGCGAGGGGAAAATGCACGACCAGGGGATGCCATCCAGGCAAAGGACTCACGTGCGGCCCGGCGCGGATAAATCCTTACGCCACCAAGCGATGGTGTCGGTGAGCCCAGCGCTCAAGGTAAATCGTGGCTGCCATGACACTTCGTCGCGCAGGCGATGAATATCGGGCACCAATAAAGGCGGCTCTTCAGTGGCAGTGCTCCGAGCACCGAGTCGAATCAGATCGGGCCGTCCAATCTGTCGCGCGATGCGCTCGATCAGATCCGCCAAGGCAATTCTTTCGTCGGAGCCGATATTGACGGGCCCTTCGATTTCGCTATCGAGCACGCTTGCAAAGGCCGCGCCGACATCGGCGACGTGTAGGAAACTGCGGATTTGACGCCCGTGCGTGCACAAGGCTTCTTGATTCCTGAGCAAGTGCCGGACAACCGAGGGCACCAGGCGGTCCGGATGCTCGTACGGGCCGTACTGAAAAAAGAGGCGCCCCCAAGCCGCCGACAGATGCTCCTGCCGCGCAAACTCCGCCAAACTCTTTTGCAGCGCGATCTTTGCGGTTGCATAGGGAGTCAAGCGCGTGGCGGCGTCGGCCATGGGACTCGATCGCTCCTCGCACACACCGCCTTTGGACCAATCGTACTCAACGCAGCTGCCCGTCATCACGACGCGAACACCGCCCTGCGCGCGAAACCGGCGCAGCAAATGCTCGCTCGCGGCCAACCAGCGAAAATTATCCTCACTCTGCCAATACACCCCCGGGGTCGCGATCCAGGCGAAATGCAGCAAGTGCGTCGGCATGACGCGCTCGAGCAGGGCGTCGGCCTGAGACTCATTCAGCAGGTCGGCAATCTGCACCGTCGCGCCGTGAAGCTCGGCTGGAATACTGCGTGAGGCCCCGCCGGACAGCACCGCGTGAACCTCGTACCCCTTCGCGAGTAGCGGCGCTACGCTCCAGCGGCCAATGAACCCCCCGGCGCCGGTGACCAGCACGCGCTTTGCGGAAATCACCTTGGCGCCGATGCGTCCAGCAACGAATACGCCGCATCGCGGGGCGAAATCACGCTCGGCACCAACGGCCATTGGATGGAGAATGCCGGGTCGTTCCAGCGAAAACCTTGCGCATACTCCGGGGCATGCGGCACGGAAATCATGTAGTACACCTCCGCGTCATCGCTCAACGTGATGAAGCCATGGGCGAATCCCGGCGGAATGAACAAGGAGCGGTGGTTTTGCGCCGTTAAGTGCGTGCCGAACCAGCGTCGATAGTGCGCGGATTGCGGCCGGATATCCACGATGACGTCGAAGATCGCTCCTTGGGTACAGCGCACGAGCTTGTGCTCCTCATGCGGCGGCCTTTGGTAATGCAAGCCTCGCAGCGTTCCTTCTCGCATGTTGTAAGACACGCTGCATTGGCGCAATTCAGTGCTCAAGCCCTTGGCGCCGAATTCTTCATCGCAGTACGCGCGCGCAAAAAAGCCGCGCTCGTCCGCAATGGGCGCCAAGTCAATCAGAAATGCGCCGGGAAGCGGTGATTCAGTGAAAATCATGGTGCATCATAGACACGAACCAGAGGCACCGGCGTCACGAATCGGCCGCCCCATGCCTTGATGCCATCGAGCTGCCGCCGGATCTCGCGCTGAAGATTCCACGGCAGAATCAACACGTAATCCGGCTTCGCCTGCATCAGCTCCTCCGGCGACACCACCGGAATGTGCGTGCCCGGCAACAATTTCTTCTGCTTGTGCGGACTTCGATCCGCCACAAAGGAAATATCCTGTGGCGTGACCCCGCAAAAATTGAGAAGCGTATTGCCCTTGGCCGCGGCGCCGTACGCTGCGACGCGTTTGCCATCACGCTTTGCGCCGGCGAGAAAATCGCGCAAGGAGTCCCGGCATTCGTCGACACGCTTTGCAAATTGCATGTAGGTGGTGAGTTCCGCGATTCCCGCCGCCTCCTCTTGGGTGCGTGTCTCGCGCAGCGCGGCACTGTCGTTGAGGTCCGCTCGATGCGCATGCGAGGCAAACAGCCTCAAAGAGCCGCCGTGCGTGGGCAACCGCTCCAGATCGTAGATTCGCAGGCGATGGCGGCTGAATACCTGCTCGATGGCGTACAGAGAAAAATACGAGTAATGCTCGTGATAAATGGTGTCGAATTCGACCTGCCGAATCAGTTCCAGCAAGTGCGGAAATTCGATGGTCACGCTGCCGTTCGCGCGCAGCAGCAAGGCGAGACCGGCGACAAAATCATTGAGCTGCGGCACATGCGCCAGCACGTTATTGGCGATGATCAGGTCGGCTTGACGCCCTTGGTGCGCCAGTTCCCGGGCCGCCTTCTCACCGAAGAACTGCACCAGAGTGGGTACGCCGATCTTCTCCGCCGCCGCCGCGACTGTATCGGACGGATCGATGCCCAAAACGGGAATGCCCATTTTCAAGAAATTCTTCAGCAAGTACCCATCGTTGCTGGCCAGTTCGACCACGAGGCTTGAAGGGCTTAGGTCGAAGCGCCTTTGCGCCATGTCGCAGTAGGTCTTGGCGTGCGCCAGCCACTCATCCGAGTACGATGAAAAGTAGTGGTAGTTACCGAACAACTCTTCCGGCGCAACGTCGTAATCCAACTGCACCAGCTTGCAGACCTCGCACACCTTGGCGCGCAGCGGATAGCGTTTCTCATGTTGAACCGCGGCCGGCGACTCGATGAACGCGTTGGACGCGGGCTGCAACCCCAAATCCGCCATGGTCACGGTGAGACGGCCGCCGCATGAGCGGCAGCCGGCGACGAGTCCTACCATCGTATGATTATCCCTGCCACAGTTTCCACGGCGCCGCGCCGCTCTCCCAGAGCGAATTCAAGTGCTGCTTATCGCGCAGCGTGTCCATGGGTTGCCAAAAACCCCGGTGCACCCACGCGCCCAGTTGACCGTCCGCCGCCAGATTTTCCATGGGCTCCTTTTCCCAAACCGTATCCATGCCGTCGATGAGTTCCAGCACACTGGGCTCGAGGATGAAGAATCCTCCGTTGATGAGGCCGCCTTCGGTGGAAGGCTTCTCCTCGAATGACACCACCTTGGCATCCAGCGTGTCGATACGGCCGAAACGCGCCGGGGGCCTGACGCAGGCCACCGTGGCTTTGCGGCCGTGTCCGGCATGGAAGGCCAATTGCGCGCCGATATCGATATTCGACAGGCCGTCGCCATAGGTCATGCAGAACGGCTCGCCGGCGCTCAAGTATTTGCCGATCTGCAACAGCCGTCCGCCGGTCATGCTTTCCTCGCCCGTATCCACCAGGGTCACTTTCCAAGGCTCAACGCGGCAGTCGTGATATTCAACGCGATTTTCCGCCATATCAAAGGTGACATCGGCCTGATGCAGGAAATAGTTCGCAAAATATTCCTTGATCATGTAGCCCTTGTACCCGAGGCAAACGATGAACTCCTTCACGCCGAAGGCGGCATACAGCTTCATGATGTGCCACAGGATGGGCCGCGTGCCGATTTCCACCATGGGCTTCGGGCGCGTGTTTGATTCCTCAGCGATGCGCGTGCCCTTGCCGCCGGCGAGAATGACGCACTTCATGCGCGCAATGCCGGCAGCGATTGATACTGCACAATCTGCGCTTCGGAAAACTTCAGCATATCCTCTCCTGCCGCGTGGGACTGATACCATTCCGCAGTCCACGCCAACGACTCACCAACACCCAGCCGCGGATGCCACTGCAACGAACTCTGCGCCAGAGCCGATGACAAAGTCAGCGCGGCCGCCTCCTTGGGATTCACGCCGGCGTCGCGCTGCCAACCCGGGCGGCCCGAGAATCTCGCACTGAACGCATCCACGACCTCGCGCACCGTGCAAAAGGATGACGGGTTTGGACCGAAATTGACAGCGCGCGGCGCGCCGCCCGGTGTCTGCACCAGTGCCTGCGCCAAAGCGAGATAGCCTGACAGCGGCTCGAGCACATGTTGCCACGGCCTGATGGCATCGGGGAACCTCAAAGTCACGCTCTCATTGGCCTTGAGCGCCCGAATGCAATCGGGTATGAGACGATCTTGCGACCAATCACCGCCGCCGATGACATTGCCGGCGCGCACCGAGGCGATCGGCGGACCTCCCTCAAAGAAGCTATCGCGGAAACTGCCCGTCAACAACTCCGCGCAAGCCTTGCTGTTGCTGTAAGGATCATGGCCCCCTAAGCGATCGCTCTCGACAAAGGGGTGGCCCGCATCGTGATTTTCATACACCTTGTCGCTGGTCACAACCACCACGCACTGCAGGTGTTCAAGGGCTCGGCAGGCCTGCAGCAGAATGCCCGTGCCCAAGACGTTGGTCGCGTAGGTCGCGAGCGGATCGCGGTACGACTCCCTGACGAGTGCCTGTGCCGCCATGTGGATGACGACCTGCGCATCCGATGAGAGGAGCGCATCGCGAACTTTTTCCTCGTCGCGAATATCGGCGATGTGCGAGCGGGATTTGTCGCCCACCAGATCATGGAGACTCGGGTCGGTGTGCGGCGCGAGTGAATAGCCGGTTACGTGGGCGCCCATCTGCCGCAGCCAAAGACTCATCCAGGCGCCTTTAAAGCCGGTGTGACCGGTGAGAAACACCCGGCGGTCCCGCCAGAACTCGCTTGTTGACCGCGTAATGAGTTAACCCGCCTTCTTGTCCCAATAGGATTTCAAAATTCTCAAGGAGCGCCGCGCACCGCCAATTTTAAGCGCGCCGCTCAAGCGTATCTGCACGGTCCAAAATTTGGCGAAGCGGCGCAGCATGAGAAAGACATCCTTGTACTGGCCGCGGCCCTGCGTTGCATAGGCGATCTTGAGCGCATCGCAGATGATCGCCACCGGCAATTTGTAGATGCGCGAACGCGATGCAAAGGGATCGTGCACACAGGCCGCGTAACTCGGGTCGGTGATCAGAATCCACGTGGCCAACCGCTCCATCAAGAATATTTTCATGTGCACATCGCGGCGGCCGCGATACTGCGTCGGCGTGCGCAATTGGATTCCCAAGGGGTCTTCAGGGATTTCCGCGATCGCAAATAGCTGCTCCGTGATCGCCAGCCACGCTCTCCAAAATCTCGGCTTGGCAATGAAGTAATTGGAATGCACCGTGTTTCTGGAATCGGAAATCAGATCCTCGAGCGGCTGCGGATGATTGATGCGCGCAAAGAAATCCTTGGCCACTTGCATTAGGCCCGGATGCTCCGCGTTGCCGTGCTCGAACACATTTAGAAAAAAAGCGCTGTTGTGGATGCTGGGGCTGAACAGGGCAACCTCCGTGGCCGGCCCTGAGGCTTGGATGAAGTCACGAACCTCGGCTGCGCTCAAATTGGTTTTCAGCTTGAATTTCGGCGAGAGAAAGCCATAGAAAGCGCTCTCGTCCAACTTTTCGTTGAGCAAGAACTTTCGGATCGGCCAATATTCGTACCAATCAGGCCGCTCGTTCCCCGAGTTGTCCAAAACATCGAAGCCAGGATCCAGTTCTTGACGAGATGTGTAGTGGTTGAGGATTTGGTACGTATGCACGGAATGCATGGCCGCAGCATACCGGCTTCAGAAGGCGGCGGCGAGGTCATAGGGCGATCCGGGCGAGCAGCGTCAGATAGTTGGCACGGTAGCTGCGAAGCGAATAGCGCTCCTCCACATGCAAGCGTCCTTTTGCGCCGAAGCTTGCACGCAAGTCAGGCGAGACGATCAAGCGTTCCAAACTGCGTTCCCAGCCATCGGCATCGGTCGCGTGAAAACCATTGATCCCGTCCATCACCGCTTCCGTGTTGGCGCCCACGGGTGAGGCAACGCAGGGAAGCGCGGCTGCCATGTACTGCAGCAACTTGAAAGCGCATTTGCCGCGCGACCAGGCATCATCGGTCAGCGGCATCACGCCGATATGTGCGCCCGCCAAAGATTGCGCCTCGGTGGCTGAACTCCAGGGCACTCGCTCCACCGTCACATCGCTCCAATCGGGAAACGCCGAACAGATCACGCGCAGCCTTAAGGTCGGGTGCCGCTGGGTCAAACGCGCCAAGGCGGGCCTGATCATTTCTAAATAAATGAGATTTTCGGGACTGCCGATCCACGCGATCGTAGGCGGATCGGCAGGTCCCGCAGTCGTGGGG
>Ga0209624_10002424_pt1 | contig 13818 bp, 13 predicted proteins | sample JacPinW_OM2H0_O1_FD_188565 | JGI IMG/M metagenome (GOLD analysis project Ga0209624, IMG submission 188565) | Forest soil microbial communities from Algoma, Ontario, Canada - Jack Pine, Ontario site 1_JW_OM2H0_O1 (SPAdes) (version 2) | ecosystem: Environmental > Terrestrial > Soil > Boreal...
AGTTTTAGTGTGACGCTCAGCGCCCCCAGTGCTCTTCCTGCCGATGGCTTCACTGTCGTTCTGGCCGATCCGTCACTGGGCGCCACACCTACCAGCTCCGGCGCACTTGGTATGGGCCTGGGTGCCGAAGGCATTCCCGGCCTCCTGTTCGCACTGGACACCTACGAGAATGCCGGTGATCCGCCAGTTCCCTACGTCGGCGTAGGTCGTGGCGAAACGGCGCTGTTCGAGAAACCCTGGTTCTTCGTCAACACAACGATACCTGCGGTTGTATCCAGTAGCATGCCGATCACGCATGCATACGTCGTTACGATCGTTCAGGGACAGATGACCGTGACGATGGACGGTATTCAGGTTTTCTCGGGCAACGTTACGCCGCCGCCGGTCGCGTATCTGTTCGTCACCGCTTCCACGGGAGGCTCGTTCGAACAGACCGTCGTTAGCAACTTGTCAGCCAATGTCTCGGTCCCTTCGAATTGATGCGACTCGCTCGACCAGGAGATTTGGATATGCGATCCGTTTTGCTTTCATCGATTTTGTTGCTCGCAGGAGCTTCCGGCGCGGCGGCCCAGGGCACCTATTCCGGAGACGCCGCCGCCGTGTACCAGTGGGTTCGCGCGAACGCCGGTCCCGGAGAGTGCGGCTGTTTTGGCATGAATGGCGGGGGAATTTCCGGCTCGTGGAACTTCCGCGGTCCCTGGTCTGCCGTGGTGGATATCAGCTCTGAGTTCGCCGGCAGCGCACCGGTGGCTCGAGATTCCCTGACCTTCACATCGTTTCTGGCGGGAGCCCGCTACAAAATTCCTCAGCCGTGGTTTGAGGGGAGTCATAAACCCCAGCCGTTCGCTCAAATTCTGTTGGGAGCGGCGCACGCCGGGGGCGGCGTCGCGGGAGTCGCCGATGGGTCCTATGAATTTGCCACTCGCATGGGTGGCGGGATTGACGTACCGGTCAGTTCCCACTTCGCAGTACGAGTGATCCAGCTCGATTATTACCTCACTACTTTTGCCAACGCTACCAACGATCATCAAAACAATCTGTTGGTCGGCGCGGGCATCGTCTACCACTGGTCCAGGAAGTAATCGCTCCGCCTTGTTGCTCTGCCTCCAGGTGAAACAGCTCCTTCGTTTGCGTCTGGTTTCATTGGACGCTTTCTTAGATTGGGTGGAGATACGCGGGGGCGAAGACCCTTGCAACAAATGATTCGAGCGTCGTGGGTGTCGTATTTTTTGCCGAGCGCTCTTCCCGGGGTGCCATGAGGCCTGCATTGGCACCATCCCACATTTCAATAATCAACTCTGCGCTCTTCTTGGGTAAGCCCGAATTCAAAAGGGCCTGCTCGAGCACCATGCTTGGCACTTGCAAGTATTCCAGGCCAGGCTTGCCGATCGAGTTGCCGACGATCAAAGCCGCTTCCTTCATCGAGATATCGCGCTGTCCGTGCAGCTCCTGTGTCGAACTACCGGAAAAATCGCGCGCCGCGAGACGAGTCGCGGCATACTGGCCGATGTCTTCGGTCGATATCCACGGCATTGGCGTTTCGGCGCGCATGCCTCCTGTCAGGATTCCTGTTGAACGCAGGGGCGCGATGCTCATGAACAGGTTTTCCATGAAATACGCAGCGCGCAGGTGGAGGACGTTGAGCCCAGCGACTCGATTGAGCTTTTGCTCCTGATTATGTAGGCCGACGATGGAGCCGGTTCTATTGGGGTGCTGAGCGCCCAGACTGCTTAAGTTAACGACAAACCGGACATGCGTGTTAAGGATTGCCGCAGCGTAGGAGTCGGAAGTGCGCTCTTGAAGCGCCCGCAAATCCTGGTGTGAAATATCCTCGGGCAGAACCAGGTAGACGGCTGAAGCGCCACGGAAAGCTTCCTTCATCGACGCGGCATCTTCGACGTTACCGAGGAAAGGCTCCGCGCCAAGCCGTACGAGCGAATCCAGTTTCTTCACGTCACGCGCAACTGCGCGAACCTTTTCGCCTTTGGCGAGCAAGGCCTCGGTCGCTGCCTTCCCGGTGCGTCCCGTTGCTCCTGTGACGACGATCATCCGGCGCTCCTGATATTGCAGCGAGCAGCGATCAATTTGGCGGAATCTTATAATAGGCTGCTGCCGAACTCCCGATCAGTTCGTTCAGGTACCCGCTTGATTGCATAAAATGGGGCTGTCCTCGGTTGGCTCGTGCCAGGGATCAAGAGCATCGTTCACTTTCGTCGTAATTATAAGGTATAGCACTGCTAGCACTGGACAATTCGCTTGACTCACGAAGCGCCCAATGTAAGATTCCCCGGTTGACTCCATTCACCCGTGTTTATGAGGATTTTCAGTGAGGTGCGGGCGCCAGACGACGTGCGCACCACGTAGCTGAGAGACTCTCAGGTAACACTCGGATTTCGCTTTTGTTGGACAAGCCTGCCCGGGAGGACAGTCCGATGAAAATTTCGGTAAAGCAAACTCTGGCAATCGGCCTGATGTTGCTTGTGCCTGTGCAAAAGTCTCTGAAGGCACAATCAGGTTCAACGGTGCCACTGATTCCAAAGGGAATCTACGCCGTGGTTCCGGTTGAGGATGTTCTCAAAAATGGGTATCCCGACGTCCAAGGGTTTGGCTCCGTCCCTATTCCCCCTACACCGGCGGCAGATAGCTTCCTTGACACCCTGTATGAAACATTGCTGATCAATCCGGCGGTCTCGGGGCTAGCCCTTCAGGTTCACTGGGACACACTGAACCCGAACCCAGGCGATTACACGTGGAATTACGTGGACGATGCATTCCAGAGCGTTCAAACATGGAACAGCCAGAATCCGGGCAGCCCGAAGACGGTCCAGTTGATCGTGTCGCCTGGTTTCAATTCACCGACGTGGGTACTGGACCAAGTTAGAACCTCCGACGGAGAATGCGCCGGGTTGTTTACAGGTGGGAAGCCGGGCAAGAACTGTGGAGTAGTGACGTTCACAAAGTTCGACGAACAAAAGGAAGCCGACGGTGATGTGCTTCCGTTGCCGTGGAACGAAATCTACAACGAGAAATGGAACGACTTTTTGGAAAAGCTCGCGGCACGGTATAACAGCGGCACGAGTTCCCTTTATGGTGCCAACACCTCCTTCGTTTCGATCGCAGTCGCCGGCCCCACGGCGGCGTCAGTCGAAATGCTGCTGCCCAGCGGGAAGTGTGTGCCTTCAACCGATAGCGGGTGTAAGACAGCATATGGGACTTTCGATAAGGTGGAAATCCCGGCGAACACGATGTGGGATAAGCTATTGACGAATGCTGGCGAGGAGGACAACGATCAAACCTTCGTCGTTAATTGGGTCTTTGAGACCGCGACTTACCCCGAGTTCTTCAGCGGCTTGACGATGGTGGTCACAACCGGGAATGGTCTTCCCAACCTTAGCACCACTGGACCGTTCACTCCCGCCGAGCCTCCCGAGTTCTCGATCAACTTCGCCCCGGATTGTAAGACCAAAGAAAACATGGATTGCCAAGCCGAGACGATGGTCGTTGGATACTTGGCAGCTGCCAACCTGAACACGAGCATGGCCAGGGCCACGCAGACCAGCGGGCTCGAGGCGTCGCGGGTGGACCTCGACCTGGGGATAGACGGAGTAAAATTCCTTTCGCAAAAAACGATGGGACTGTCTACGCCTTCGAAACGGATTCTCGGTGGTGCGCAGTGCACCACGTCGGTTGCGAAGAAACCCGCGACCGAGGGGGGCACTACCGCGGATCCTACTCCCACACCTGATCAGGCCCTGTACAACGTGCTGGGGGATTTTTTCGACGGGACGCCGGTTGGCGGTCAATACTTCGGCGGGGAGCACGGCACCGCTCCGCTGAATTATCTGCAACTCTACTTCCAGGACATTCTATACGCGACCGCGAATGTCGATAACTTCAAGTACATTACGGAATCCGATGGAACCAAAGATCACACAACCTTCCAGCTCTTGCTCAATCTGGCGAGCACGGACCTGTTCAGTATCGCTGAAACGGAACCCTAGAAACGACAGGTCGTGCCGGGTAACGCACGGTAACATCGTCGGGTGGTACCACTGCTTTTCGGGGCGAGATGAGCTTGTTCGTGACGTCAAATTCTGATTCGGAGCGGTTTTCCCCTCTTCTTCTGGCGAGGATTCTCGGCATCTTGTCCCTGCTGGGGATCGCGACCGGTGCGTTTGGGATCGGCTACGTTCCGAACGCTCTGATTGTGGACGGCGACGCCTCGGCGACGATCCACAACATCCTGGCGAACGAAACGCTGTTCCGTGTGGGCTTCGCCTCCCATCTGTTCGAGCTGCTGCTTAACATACCTGCCGAGGTTATCGGGTTCCTCTTGTTAAGGAGGGTGAACGGAATCGTTGCAGCCATCGCGCTGTGCTGCGGGGTTGTCGGAATATCGATCGAAGCGGTCGACATGCTCAGCGGATACGTGCCGCTGAAGCTCGCCGCCGACGGGAGCGCCTTGGGCGCATTCAGTGTCGAACAACGGCATGCCATGTCCTACATTTCCATCCAGTTGCAGGATGCAGGTCTTCTTCTTTCCTTTGTATTTTATGGGCTCGATGAACTCTTGAGCGGCTTTTTGATCTTCCGATCGCGCTTTTTGCCCCGTGTCCTCGGAGTGCTGCTTGCAATATCCGGACTCTGTTACTTTACGCACGGCTTTCTGAGCTTCCTCGCGCCGTCGCTCGATGCCCGGTTGTACCCCTATATTCTATTTCCCTGTCTGCCCGGGGAGGGCTTGATCAGCCTCTGGATGGCAACGGTGGGATTGAACGTCGCAAAGTGGAGGGCATGGACGGCCGAACCGCGAGGTGCAGCCTCGGCCCCACTCCAGGTGCCGTAACCCTCGCTCCTTAAAAAAGCAACGGAAGGTCGCGAAACCATCGGGTCGGGCCGCCATCGTGTGCGCCCAGCCTTTATAGCAATCCGAGCCCCCCTGCGACAACGAGCCGCCCGCTGAGGTTCGCTCAGCGGGCGGCTTCGAACTGAAGACCATCCGTGTTACGTAGCTACTTTCTTGCTGTGAGGATTGGCACGGATTCAGAGGAGTTGGCCTCCTCGGCGAGCCGGCGATGGGCGAGCGAGGGATCGAATACGAAGCTTTCCTTCAGCTCGTGGACGCGCAGCGTGTGGACGGTCTGCTGTGCCCCGCGGTTGCTGAGAACGAGTTCGCTCGGGCCCGTGGAGTTTTCGGTGATGGGACACGGGAGCACCGCCACCTGGATGCCGGTTTTTGCGTCGACAACTTTGGCAAAGACAACGCCGCCACCTAGCAACTGATCGACGACGAGCGTGTATTTTCCCGCTGGAATCACAGCCTGTCCCCAGCGGACTTGATGGTCGATGGTGAACTTGCCGCGATAAATGGACTGGGCCTGCGTCGCTTGCCCGAGGATCCCTGAGATCAGCACTGCCGCCGTGAAGAAACCGAGTCTGGCTGCCGCCTTGGTACTGTTTATTTTCATTGTCGTATTCCTCCTTAGCTGAGTAACTCGCTGGCCGGTGCGTTCGTTCTTTCCGTCTGGCCTCCGCATCGTGCCTTCACTCAATAGAGCGAGATTTTTTGCAAAACCGGCTCAAGAAAGCAGGAACATCCCAGCGTGGTTGATACGACCGGCGGTTGCGGACTGCAAGTGGCGTGTTTTCAGTGCACAGTGCCTCACGGGTAAAGCTGCATAAATTGACTTAGACCGAGGTGGCTTGTATCGTTTTGGGAATTGGTGTCCCAGGGGGTGTGTGCGTGTCTCCAACTCCGCCGCCGGAGCTTACGCGACTTCTAGACAACTGGGGCCAGGGCGATGCGGAGGCTCGCGACGCACTGATTCCCCTGATTTATACCGAGCTGCGCGGGATCGCCCGACGCTATTTGCGGCGGGAGCGTCCCGACCACACCCTGCAGAGCGCCGCACTGGTGAACGAAGCCTACCTTCGCATGACACGGCAACAGCCAGGGAAATTCGAAAATCGGGCGCAGTTTTTCGGATTTGCGGCGCAGATGATGCGGCACATCCTGGTGGACCACGCACGCGGCCGTCTCGCGGCAAAGCGCGGAGCCGGGGCTCCGCGGTTGAGTCTGGACCGTGAAATTGCTTCTCCGGAAAAACACGAAATGGATTTGGTGGTGCTGGACGACGCCCTGACCAAGCTCGCCGCGCTGGACGCCGAGCAAAGCCGCCTGATCGAGCTTCGATACTTCGGGGGACTTTCGATCGAAGAGACCGCAGTGGTCATGGGGATTTCCCCGGCGACGGTCAAGCGCGAATGGGCGACCGCGCGGGCATGGCTGAAACGGGAAATCGACAAGGGCGCGGGCGCATGACTCCCGAGCAATGGGAAAAAGTAAATGAAGTACTGGTGAGTGCGCTGGAACTGGCGCCGGAGAACAGGCGCGCGTATCTGGACGAGCGATGCGCGGATTCGTCGCTGCGGAGGGAGGTGGAATTGTTGATTGCGGCGCATGAAAATGGCGGGAGCCAATCCATGGGCGAATCCTCCTTCGTGAGCGGTCCAGGTTCCGGGTTGGCAGACGGCGAGAAGTTGGGCGCGTATGTAATTTTGGGCCCTCTGGGCGCGGGCGGAATGGGTGAGGTGTACCGCGCACGCGATTCGAAACTGAATCGCGAGGTGGCAATCAAGGTCCTGCCGCGCGCCGTTGCGCACGACCCGGAGCGGCTGTCGCGATTCCAGCGCGAGGCATCGTGCAATTCAGCTATCTGCCGGCGGTGCGCCGGGGAAATGTGCAGGAAGCGAATGCGGATTTTTATCCGCTTTCAAACCACGAGCGTGTCATCCCGGTGGACTGGGTGGGTCCATACATGGCACCGGTATATCTGCGTGGTATCGGCCATCTGCAATTGCATCAAGGACCGGAAGCGGCCTCTGATTTTCAAATGCTCATCGACAATGTGGGCCTGATTGTGAACTGCACCGTCAGCGGGCTTGCCCATCTAGGCCTGGGCCGCGCGTACGCGCTCCAGGGCGATACGGTCAAGGCCAAGGTCGCGTATCAGGATTTTCTGGAGCTATGGAAAGACGCAGACCCTGATATTCCCGTGCTCCTCGCCGCCAGGGCTGAATATGCAAAGCTGCAATAGCCGTTGCGGCTTAAGCGCTTCGCCGCACCCACGGCTCAATGGTCAAACCCGGGCCGCGACAGGCCGCTCGGACCGCCTCACCGCAAAAGGGGAAAATCATGGTCGGCGCGGTTGGGTGGAAATCACAGGTATGTGAGCCACGAATTGTGATGACGCTGCTTGAGCCGCGCGAACCATAGACACGCGGGATACAGCAGCAGCAGTACGCCAACCCAAACGACGTACACCGTCCAGAGCGGGAACCCGTAGTCGGGCGGGAACAGTTCGCTTGGGCTTCCCATCGAGGGCGGCGCGAGAAACAGGAATGAGGTTCGACCGTAGCGTGCGAGGTTTAGCGCGATTGTAATGAGGTGCGCAACCAGCAGGTGGCCAGCGTAATAGAAGAACGGTACCCGTCCGAACACGATCAGGGGGTTGGTGAATGAGAAGTGAAAGCGTTCGAGCCAGGCCATCGCAACAATCGCCGGGCCAAGCGTCATCAACAGAAATTCGAGCGATGGTGGGTACTTGGTCGTGTTGAGAAAAGAGAGCACGGTGAATAGTGCCGTCGGTTGGTGAATCCAAGGGGCGGGATCGCCGTAGATGTTGACTCCACGCAGCATGATGAAAGCCGCGATGAGCGCGAGCCCGAGACGCAGCAGGTAACGTCGGCGGCGTTTGGCGTCCCACAAGAAGAGCGTGCCTAGGCAGTAGCCGGCAGCCATGACCCCGATCCAGGGCAGCACGGGGTACGCGGTTTGGAAGCTTATTCCGACGAAGGTGAAGGCACCCTGCTGATGCAGGATGTCCCAGAGCCACGCAGCACGGCCGAAGCGCTCGGACGAAACGCCGTCGAACAGATTATGCAAGGCGATGATGGCAATGCTAAGGCCTGCCAGCACGCGCATCGGAAGGTAAATGAGCGCGGCAAGGGCGATCATAGAAAGACCTATCGCCCACAGGATCATCAGGAGTACAGGATTCGTGCGGAAGCTGATTTGAGATAACAGAATAAAGCGCAGCACGGTGATCTCGAGGAATATAAGCCAAGCACCGCGAGTAATTAGGTAGCGCGACAGCTCGCTTTTTGAGTGTTTCCCCCGATTCATCCACAAAAATGCTCCGAGTCCGGCGGTGAGTATGAAAACCGGCGCGCAGAAATGCGTGATCCAGCGAGTGAAGAAAATCGCCGCGGTAGTACGTGAAAGATCGGTGGGTAAGAACTGCATCGCACTGCGGGCGATGTAATCCCGGATGTGATCGATTGCCATCAACATCATGATGGCGCCCCGGAGAGCGTCCACGGATTGGATGCGAGCGGCGGGCTCAGCGGGAATCGTTGATACGGCCATCGCTTTGCCGGCTATCTTCGCACAGGGTTACACGAGGGTTTAGACATTTTCGGGGCAGGTTGGATCTGGTCCCGAAAATGGGACAGGGTGTATCTACGGCCAAGGGCAAGCCGCAGATTCTTTGTAAGGTTTTCTGCTCACCTGAGACTACCTGTATAGGGACGGCTGAGAGCACGAATCGCAAATCCGATCGTTGGATCCCGGTTCTGGCGTTATGGATTTGTTTGACGGCCGAACCAAACCTTATTCGGGAGGAAACAATGGCCCTTGCGAACCGACTTAAGACCGCTGACAACTTGCTCGTATTATCGACTGAAGCTGTCCAGCCCAGTTCCCGTCCCACGTTCGGGTTGAAGTCGCTTCTTGTCGGACGGGGCGGCCTGCGAGCAGGCTGGCGCCTGCTCATCTTCGTTATTCTAGTTATCGTTCTGGTCGGAGGTTTTCTTCTCGTCCGCAGCGGTGGCATTCAAGGATTTCGAGAAGCGCAGAAGCATGCTGGAGCGATTATAGTCACCCCGCTGTTGATGATCGAGTCTGAAGGGCCCGTCTTTTTGCTTCTGTGCGTAGCTGCCTTCACCATGGGGAAAATTGAGCGTCGCAAGTTCAGCGACTACGGGTTACCTCTGCGTCGGGCTCTAGGAAAAGAATTCTGGATCGGGGCGCTGTCTGGCTTTCTCGCGATCAGCGGCACCCTGCTGTGCATGTTCCTGCTGGGCGGGTTCCGAATCACCGGGTTAGCTCTTCACGGGACGGCAATTTTGTCCTCGCTCGTCGCCTGGGGAATTGCATTTCTTTTGGCTGGGCTGGTTGAGGAATTCTTGTGTCGCGGATACGTCCAATACACTCTCGCTTCCGGAATCGGCTTCTGGCCGGCAGCGTTCGTGATGTCCGGTTTGTTCGCCTTCGCTCACTCCTTCAATGCGAACGAGACTGGAGTGGGTGTCGCGGCGACTGGTTTGTTCGGGCTTCTGTTCTGCCAGTTTTTGCGCCGGACCGGCAATCTCTGGATTTTGATCGGCTTTCACGCAGCCTGGGACTGGGGACAAACGTTTTACGGGGTACCTGACAGCGGCATGTTGCCCTACCACAGTGTATTCTCCTCCGCGCTTAGCGGTCCTCTGTGGCTCACGGGCGGGATCGCGGGCCCCGAAGGCAGCGTTTTGTGCCCGATCGCGTTGCTAGTTGTAGGTTTGATTTTTAGCCGCTACTACCGCGAGAATCGCTACCAGATAGAGAGACCACAGTAAAGGCCTCCAGATGTCATAGCTGGCGAAGACCTTCGTAAGTCTTGCCCGAATGAGCTATGCGTATTCAGCGAAAGATCGATCCGCTAGCCAGGTCACAGTCGTGAGCGAACGCCGCCACGGTTTGGAAGCACAATTTGAACGCGTTCTCCGTGAGTACGGGGCGGCTATCTCGCGGCTGGCCTCCAGTTATGAGGCGGTGGTCGGCGTCAGGGAAGAACTGGAACAGGAGATCGCGCTCGCGATCTGGCAAGCATTGTCTCGTTTTCGAGGAGAGTGCTCGGAGAGGACATTCGTGTACCGCATTGCTCACAATCGCGCACTGAGCCACGTGTGGAGGCGAAGGCCGCCTAACCAGCCACTGGAGGAGATCGAGGAGGCCGACCAACCGATTGATCCGCGACCCCATCCGGAGGAGCAGGCGGCACGGGCCGACCAGCGAGCTCGGCTTGTGTCAGCAATTCAATCGTTGCCCGTAGCCCACAGGCAAATGATCGCCCTTATGCTCGAGGGCCTGTCGCAGGCGGAAATGGCAGAAGTGATGGGCATTACAGAAAACAATGTGGCGGTACGTCTGAACCGGGCAAGGAAAATGCTAAAGGAAGCGTTGGGTGAGAAACCATGACTGTAGATCGCGAGCTTGATATGTGGCGCGAGCAATGGAATAGCATCCCGGAGCCTCCGGCCGAGTTCCAGCGCAAGGTACAGCAGCGGATCAAACGCGAGGACCGGCGCTTCTTGCTTGGCAATCTGCTGACGGGAATCGCGTTCCTTGGGATGCTGATTTTCGCTGTGTACCTGCGGCATCAAACGAGCTCGATGGGACCAGGTTGGGCTACCGGCCTCTGTATTCTGGTTTCCGTGTCCGCCGGATATCGGGTATGGGTTTTGCGGGGAACGTGGCGTCCTCAGACACAGTCAACGCGAGCGTTCGTGGAGCTTTGGCACAAAAGAGTGGCGGCTCGGATCCGGCTGCTTCGGATTTCCAGGTTTGTGTCCGTTGGCTGGCTTATTTTTTGTGCGGTACTTACCGCCGCGAATTGGACAACCATTGGCCAGGACGTGAGGGCTCATCCCAAGGACTGGGAGGTGTTGCTGGTTGCCTGCGTGCTCATGCAGCCAGTGATCTGGTACTGGGCGGCTTGGCTACGGCGTCGAAAACTGGCAGAACTGAACGAAGTAAGAAAAACTCTGGATGAGTTGGACGGAAACAGCGCGCGATGAAGTCGGCACAATAAGAACGCTGGCGCGGACTGCCGGCTTCAGGGCCGCACGTCAGCCCGCAACGAGCCACTGACCTAAGTTCCCTGCTAGACATCTTCCGAAGTCCGGTTCTGTGACCGCCGTCTTTCTGGTGTAGTTGAGTTCACGCGCGTGTTCCAGTGTATAATCGCCGACATTCGCTTGCCGCGAGGGGCTCATGGCTACTGACCAGGCGTCCAATATGTGGGTTCCAGTATGTTGTGGGCGCGTTATGCGCTTCAACATGTTCAGGCAGGCGGATGGCGGCGCCTACGCAGCGCTGGTTTGTACGCTGTGCAACAAGAACATTACTCTTGAGCAAGAGCCTCTCTCGGCTACAAATGAATTCGGGGAAGGCTCGACTGTTCTGAATCTGATTGGATCGCCCAGGCCACCCAAGTCGGAACGAAGAAAATCGCTTCCCGAAGCCGGCCCCGACGATCCAACGCTGTAGTCTGAATCAGCGTTCACGCGAAATTTTGCCTGGCAATGATTGGTCAGACCATTTCGCACTATCGCATCCTGGAGCAACTCGGCGCCGGCGGGATGGGCGTCGTATACAAGGCCCACGATAGCCGCCTTGACCGTGCGTTAGCTCTGAAACTCCTCCCTGAAAAACTCGCACAGCAACCGCAGGCGCTCGAACGGTTCCGGCGCGAGGCGCGAGCTGCGTCCGCTCTGAACCATCCTGGTATTTGCACGATCTACGACATCGGTGAACAGGACGGCCGCGCGTTCATCGCCATGGAGTTCATCGACGGCGAGACTCTGCGCAGTCACATCCACGGGAACCCGCTTGGACTCGAAGAAATACTAAAACTTGGAATCGAGATCGCCGAAGCCCTGGATGCGGCGCACACCGAGGGAATCATTCATCGCGACATCAAACCTACGAATATCTTCGTCACCAAGCGCGGACAGGTGAAAGTCCTCGATTTTGGGCTTGCGAAGCTTGTTCCTAAAGGGATCGCGAACGGGGACGGTGATTCCTCAGGCGAATCGCCAGATTCCACTTCGATCGTCGGAATCATTAGCGGCACCCCTTCCTATATGTCACCGGAGCAAATCCGCGGAGACGACCTGGACCCGCGCACGGACATCTTTTCTCTTGGTCTCGTGCTGTATGAGATGGCGACAGGCCGCCAGGCGTTTGGCGGCACGACGGGCGGCGCGATTATTGAGGCTGTTCTGACCCGGCCGCCCGTTTCGGTGCGAACGATCAACCCCGATATTCCGGCCAGGCTTGAAGAAATCATCGACAAGGCACTCCAGAAGGACAGGAACGAGCGCTACCAGCATGCGGCCGAAATGGTCGCCGATCTGCAACAGCTGAAGCGGGATACCGAATCAGGCCAAAGAAATGCGGAGGGAAACCCGGAATCAGTGCAGGCACTTAGCACCGGTCCGGTGTCCACGACCGACAGGCAGGACCCACGGACTTCGACAGGGCAAACGGGTACGCACCGCGCAGCCCGAGTTTCAAAAGTCGTTGGTTCGCTCGCAGTTTTGCCTTTTGAAAATGTCAGTCGCGACCCAGAGAACGAATACCTGAGTGACGGGATCCCCGGGAGCCTGATCAATATCCTGGCGACGGTGCCAAGACTGCGCGTGATCGCACAGAGTACCGTGGTTCGCTACAAGGGCCGAGCGATTGACCCCCAGGCTGTCGGTCGCGAGCTCAATGTGCACGCTGTGGTTACAGGAAGGATGATGCAAAGCGGCAGCTCTCTGCGCATCGGGACTGAGCTGGTTGATGTGGCCACAGGGTCTCAGTTGTGGGGCGCGCAATTCGATCGCAAGGCCGGCGATATCTTTGCTATCCAGGACGAAATGTCGAGCGAGATATCGCAAAGGTTGCGGTTACAGCTCACCGGATCCGAAAAAAGGCGGATGGTCAAACGCCACACGGAAGACGCGAACGCTTACCATCTCTACCTGCAGGGCCGTCATCATTGGAACCGGTGGACTGAAGAAGGGTTCTACAAGGCAATCGGGTACTTTGAACAAGCGATCGACCGGGATCCGAGCTACGCTCTCGCGTACACGGGTTTGGCTGAATCGTACGTGCTCCTTGGATGGAACAGCTATCTGCCGCCCAAGGACGCCTTCCCCCGAGGGAAAGCAGCCGCGATGACCGCCCTGCAGCTTGACCCCGATCTCGGTGAGGCCCACACGCCGCTCGCGGCGGCGTTGTGGCTTTACGATTGGAAGTGGCAGGACGCTGAGTCGGAATTTAATCGAAGCCTTGAACTAAGTCCTGCTTATCCGACTGCCAATCATTGGTACGCCGAGTATGTGATGACCATGGGCCGCCAGGCAGAAGCGATCGCCAGGATGAAAAGCAGCCAGGACCTCGATCCGTTGTCCCTCATAATCAGCGTCGCCATCGGATGGGCCTGCTACATGGCCCGTCGATACGACGAAGCCGTCGAACAGCTCCTGCGAACTGTAGAACTCGATCCGAACTACCCCATTACCTACTGGATTCTCGGCCTGCTCTATCGGAAAACCGGCCGCTACGAATTGGCCATCGCCGCGGGTGAGAAAGGCGTAAACCTGTCAGGCGGCAGTCCTATGATGCGCGCCGCGCTGGCGCATACGTACGGAGAGGCCGGAAAGGCTAGCGAAGCACGCCAGGTGCTCACCGATCTGACAGAACTGGCAGAGCACAAATATGTCTCGCCTCACTTCTGCGCCGGAATCCACATCGGTTTGGGAGAATATGACCGCGCACTTGAATGCCTGGAGAAATCCTACGAGGAGCACTGCCACTGGCTTATCTATCTACATATCGATCCGAGCATGGACGCCTTGCGCGGTAGCCCTCGTTTCCAGGACCTGGCCAAACGCGTCGGACTGCCCGCGCTGACGGCTGCGATCCCCGCCTGAAAGAGGTCAAGGCAT
>Ga0209624_10002425_pt1 | contig 13816 bp, 11 predicted proteins | sample JacPinW_OM2H0_O1_FD_188565 | JGI IMG/M metagenome (GOLD analysis project Ga0209624, IMG submission 188565) | Forest soil microbial communities from Algoma, Ontario, Canada - Jack Pine, Ontario site 1_JW_OM2H0_O1 (SPAdes) (version 2) | ecosystem: Environmental > Terrestrial > Soil > Boreal...
AGCCAGTCTACGGCCTTGCTTGCGATAAACGCCGTTAACGTCCAAGTAGATTTCAAGGTTCCGGTCACGCGACTTATCAGGAGTTGAGTCTGCGGTTGAGATGCCTGCTAAACTCGCCGTGTCATGGTCCGTTCTAGTGCCTACGTCCTGCTCACAAATGGATTTGCAGACTGGGAGGCAGCATCCGCCCTGGCGGAACTACGCCGGACGTTTGATTACACGGTAAGGGTGATTGGCCTGACCTCAGGAACGGTCGTGAGTATGGGAGGGTTTAAGGTCACCACCGACCTGACATTGGCCGAGTTCGTCCCCGACTCGGCGAATATTTTGATCGTTCCAGGCGGTGATGCGTGGACGCAAAGCGAGCTGCCAGAGGTGTCTGGTGCGGTTCGAGCCCTCGTCGCACTGAGTCGGCCGGTCGCCGCAATTTGCGCTGGGACACTGGCTCTAGCTCATGCAGGCTTGCTCGATGATCGATTGCACACTAGCAATGGCGCCGGATTTATCGAAACACACGTCCCCAAGTATCGAGGTCAGAATATGTATCGCCCGCAAAAATCGGTGCGCGACAAACACGTTATTACCGCGAACGGCCTTGCCCCATTCGCTTTCGCGGCTGAAATCTTCAGAGCACTCGTTCCCGAACGTGAAGGGGATATTGAGACCTACGAGAGGCTTTACTCCCACGGTCTGTTGGACCCCTAATCCGGCCCAAAACCACTTGTCCGGTAATGCGACTTATCGGGAGTTGTAACCGCATGAAGACCCGTTCACAAACTCGCTCCGAAATTGCTACTCGTACCTTAGGGCAACCATCGGATCAACTCGGGTCGCCTTGCGAGCGGGAAGGTAAGCGGCGAGCATTGCAATTGTGAAAAACAAGGCGGAGACGCCAACGTACGACACCGCATCCAGCGTAGTGACACCGAAGAGAATAGCCCGCATCAGTTGCGCGACACCGATCGCGCCAATGATTCCAACGAGAAGCCCCAGGACCACAGGGCGGGTGCTCTCAACGAGAATCAAACCGAGAACATTGCGCTTTGTCGCTCCGAGAGCAACCCGAATACCAACCTCACGAGTTCGCCGGACCACGGCATAGCTCACCGTGCCGTAGATGCCGATCGATGCGAGGAGCAACCCCAGAGATCCAGCAGCTGATGCAAAAAGCGCCGTACATCTCGAGATCACGAACTGAGGACTGGTTCTCAATAAATCGTCCAGAGTGAAAGAATTGACGATCATGTTTGAGTCCAGCGAGCTGAGTATTCTTCCGATGTCATCTTTAAGAAGCCACGGGTCGCCTTTCGTTCTGATCAACAGCGGCCGATCGTCGAGTCTAGCCGCAGGAAGTGGTAAGTAGACTTTTCGAATATCCGTACCATCAATCAAAACGCCGCGCGTGTCCTTTGCTACACCGACAACCTGGTACGAGGTGCGAACAGGAAGCAATTCATCCTTAGAATGGAATTGATCGCCTCCATCGAGGGTCAGCTTTTGACCAACTGGATTCCTCCCGGGCCACAGATCTCTCGCCGCTGATTCGCTTACGATGGCCGCTGGATCGATACCAGCGCCGATCATCGAAAATCCATGGCCAAGACTCAACGGGATGTTTAACGTACCAAAGTAGTTCGCCTGCACATAGTTGTAGTAAAGGATCCGCGAGTTCTCCGCCGAAGGATGTTCACCTTCCAACGTGACGGTCGCCGAGCGCAGGCCTCCGCCAGCTGGTGACCTACCGATCGATACGCTCTCAACACTGGGAAGCGAACGGAGACTCTCCTCCAGAGCCCGAACCTCGGATACCTCTTTTTCGCGCGTGTATCCGAAACCATCTGGGAAATTCACCTCCAGAGACAAAACATGTTTCGTCTCATACCCTGTATCCATACGAAGTGTGCGAATCGAGCTGCGGAGAAGTAGCCCACCGTTGATCATGAGCACAAGGCAAATGGCGACCTGAACGGCAATCAATCCGTCACGCAATCGATTCTTCCCGGTCAAAGCAAGAAAGCGCGTACTTTCTTCTTTAATGGCCGAGATCAAATTTGCCTTCGACGATTCCAGCGCTGGCAACAGTCCGAATAAGACCCCGGCCAGCAGCGAAATGGCAAAGACATATCCGAAGATTTGCATGTCCGGTGAGACACGGAGTGCGAATGCGCCCCATTCCGCAGGGAGTGCCGCAGCAATCTCGACGATGAACAAACGGAGAACCCAATACGTGATGACCATCGAAACCGCACCGGCTGCGATCCCTAACAGCGCACTTTCTGTTAACAACTGCCGAATTAGCCTACTGCGGCTTGCGCCAAGGGAAATACGGATTCCTATTTCACTCTGCCGCGCCGCAGATCGGGCCAACTGCAAGCTCGCAAGGTTCGCGCAAGCAATCACAAGAATCATCCCGACCGCACTCATGATGAGTGCGATCGCGAACCTTAAGTTGATATCGAGATCGCGCCCAAAGGGAGAACCCGGACGCAACTGGATTGTTAGTGGTTTGCTGAGATCAGAGTGGGCCGCATGGAGAGATCGCAGCTGCTCCGCTAACAAATTCATCTCCGCCTGCGCCTCATTCACGCGAACGCCCGGCAAAAGCCGGCCATTAAGTCTGCAACAGGCGTTCTCGCGATCATGAAGAATGTCGTCGCCCGGATGCAACAGTTCTTGGAACCGAAGTGGGATCCAGAAACTTGGCACGTTTAGACTCGTGCCCATAAAATCTTGAGGACTTATCCCAATGACGGTGAACGCCACACCGTTCAGCTTTACGGACTTGCCGATTAGAGCTGGATCCGCTGCGAACCTTCGTCGCCTGTAGTTTTCACTGATGATTACGACAGGAGTCGTGGAATGAGCATCGTCCGAGTCAAAGGTTCGGCCCTGCGTGGGATTTGTTTCTAGGACCGAGAAATAGTTGTCTGAAACGAGTGAAACTGAAACGAATTCAGCAGTTCCTGCCATCACGCTCGGCATGCGAAATCCGACGGCGGTTGCAACAGTGCCCACCACCTTGCCTACCGAGCTAGCAGATCCACCAGCATCTGAAAGAGTGACCTCGTCTGCGGTCGCAGCGATCAATCCCGAAAACACATGATTCCGGTCGCGATAGCTTTCAAAATCTGGATAGCTGAAGTTGGCGTCATACCGTCCCTGATCGGTAATGCAACTGACGTTCACAAGCTCCTTGGCATTGTTTGCATCCAGAGGACGAAGCAGAAATGCGCGATAGAGCGTAAACACAGCCGTATTCACGCCTATTCCCAAGCCAAGGGCGAGAATCGCAGTGAAAGTGAATCTGCGATGCTTCGCTAACATCCGGAAAGCGAATCGAACGTCCTGCCAGACCGTGTCAGGGAACGTGAACAGGTCGATCTCGCGCATATGTTCTTTGAGCTGGGTTTTATTTCCAATCTGACGTCGCGCTGCACTCGCAGCTTCCTTCTCGGACATTCCGTCTTGAACGTTCAACTGTTTACGCATAGCAAAGTGGAATTCGAGTTCCTCGTCGAGATCGGCCGAAAGCTTTCCTTGATTGAAAAGAGCTCGTATCCTCTGCCGCCAGCTCATGCCGCCCCCTTTCAAGCTTTGCCCGGTGCAAAATTCAGGACCTGCGCCACTGCATTTGTCAGCTTCGTCCACTTCTCTTCTTCGTTTTTCAACTGCTTGCGCCCGGTCGTGGTAAGACGGTAGTACCTGGCGCGTCGGTGGCTTTCCGTCGTCTCCCACTGCGAGGTAACCCAACCTTCTTGCTCCATTCGATGAAGCGCCGGATAGAGAGAGCCTTCCTCGACACGGAGGACCTGGTCTGAAATTTGCTGAATGTGTAGCGTGATTCCCCATCCGTGCATTGGAACCAGCTGCAATGTTTTCAACACGAGGAGGGCCAACGTGCCTTGAAGAATGTCGTTTTTGGGCGAGGTCATAGGCTTCTTCCTATAGCTATCTATAGGAAGAGTGCGCTGCAATCTTAAACCTGTCAATCGATTGCTTTAGGCCAAAATTCACTCTGATTTCGGTTGGAGAGCAGACGGCTTCCAGGCCACACGCGCGGTGGCAATCTAAACAACGGCTCTCAGACCTGGCTTCAACTCCCGATAAACGCCGTTACCGGAAAAGTGGAGTTCACGCTGCAAGGTCGGGGTTCTTAATTTTGACAAGCTATGAAGGTTCCGGGGTACCGGGCCGGACTCCCGCCTGAAAGGTAGGTTCTAAACAACCACCAAAAAAGAAGAATGAGAACAGCAAGGACAATGACCTTATATACGTAGTCTGGAATCGGAGGTCTTGGTCGCGGCTGCCGCACTTGAGGTGGAACGCCCATTACGTCGATGGTATCGCAGTTGAGCTGGTAATCGGAGATCTCCGGTAACGCAATTTATCGGGAGCTACGGAATATTATTAATGCTATGAATGAGCCTGTGCGTCGAAGTCCGCTTCCTGCCGGTTTCCCCAATGAACTAGCTTCCGCGGCCTATGTGGCCCCGAATAATGAAGTCGCATGGCGTCCGTCGCAGACCATCCAGGCTGTGGAATGGTTCGGAATCCATGGTTACGCCGTCCTCGGAACCAAAGTATTTCTTCCGAAGCAAGGCTCGTTACAAAGCCTGCCTTATTTCAGCATGTTGAAAGAACTAGGGCTGAGGAATGGGGCTTATTCGTCGCTCGAGCAGCGGCGGAGACGTTGGCGTATTTCAAAACCTGTCTCCCCATGTTCAGGGAAGAAGGCGATGTATATGTCAACGTGACTTGGGGCAGCGAGGAAGAATTTAGGAATCTCAAGATTTAAGCGTTGGTTGTCGCCTCGGAGCGCAATCACACAGACTCCCGATGAACGCCGCAACCGAACAACTTGCGCTGCCTAGGACGGGTATGCCCTGGACAGTGAGCGGGAATTCATCTCGGTCGTCACCCTGGACGAAAGCGACTATTCGATCTCGGAAATGATCTTCTTGTATTCGTCTTCCGTGAAAGCACGAAGCGTTTCTGTCTGGAGGTTTCCCTGGGAGGCGAGTCGAAGCAACGCTTTTGCCATCGTTGCGTCATCGGGCGCCTCAGCAATGCTCACCTGATCGTACCGGCCCATCGTCATGTGGAAATCCCTTAGCTTTATGCCGACGGCCTCAAACGCTTTTTTGCCTGCTTCAAGGCGTGCCGGACTCTCTTTAATCTTCTGTAGACCCTGGTTCGTCCAGCGAACAAGGAGAATGTAGGTGGGCATACGACACCTCCGAAACCAAGAATTTGACCAGATGGCAAGAGAGTCTTATACCAAATTTCCGCCCGACCGGCGAAGCTCCCATAAGCGTCGTTACCGGACAGGTCCGATTACGCGGCTTGTCAGTCCGGTGGATTGGCGTCTACACGATCTTTGGGGCTCACGGACTTAACCTGCTGAATAGCAAAAAGGCTACAACAGCCCATGTGGCCAAACCCTCCCCAGAAAGTCGCTTTCGGATAATGAATTTGTTTCCCAGCAAAGAAGCGCCCCACGAGGGTGGCCTGCACCAGTACGAACGGGCTGTCTGCCTTGACTGGCGGTTGGACTAACTTCTCGAATCTATGGAATAGGTCATCTTCGATCAAGGGGATCGGGATGCTTTCGATGACAAGCTGTTTCGAGCGATGCTTATCGGCAGTAACTCCGCAACAATACATGGTGCCCGACTTCGATTTGCCACCGTATTCGAGCCAAACACCTTGTGCCGACGAAGAACACGCTGGATCAAAGAAGTTGAAGACCTCAAAGCCATGAGATACGAACCCGGTTATTTCCAACAGTTTGTGATTGTAGGCCGAAGGATCACTTTTAACCTGGCACAGACTTACCTTGGCCGGTTCCTCCTGGCAGCGAGCAGGTGAAGCTAAGAATGCGACTGTAGAAAAGATACCGATCGCAATACAAATGCCTCTCATGGAACCTCGCAAGTGTTTGACTCATGGTACGACAAGAGAGCGTTCAGGATTTATTGTCACTCGCCTTGTTCAAGAAGCGCGTGCATCTTTCCCTTCGTGCGCCCCACTGCGGTCGCGAACAAAGAATGCATCCTTTGGTTTTGCTGAATATCCAAACAACGACAAGACAAGCGGTCACAATCGTTCGAAGCCTGGCGTGGCGTCGAACACCGTGTTCGCGAACGAATCGACAAAAACGTCTCGAACATCGGCGCTGATGTTTGCATTTTTTGCATGAAGGGATTCCGTATGTCTCAAAAAGCTGGTGCCGCAAAGAGTGCTCGGCAAAGCGAAGCCCGCGCTCACCAACCTGGCCAGGATGTTTTCAAATCCATCTTGCCGGATGACATCGAATGGAAACCGTTCCCGGCCTTCCCACCTTCCGTTCGCCTCGCCGTTCTGGTAGGTCACCCTGCGGAGCCGGCCCCCTACACCATCAGGGTCAAAGCGCCCCACGGCGCGAAGCTTATGCCTCATAAGCACCCAGAGGATCGCGTCTACACCGTAATTTCTGGCGTCTTTTATATAGGCCTGGGCGATGAATTCGACGCAAGTAAGTTGGAAGCCTATCCGCCCGGCGCGGTTGTCATTCTTCCTGGTGACACGTCCCATTTCCACTGGGCGAAATCCGGCGAGTACGTCACCCAAGTCACCGCGATGGGCCCGCTTGGACTGGAATACGTCAGCGCGAAGGACGATCCGCGAAACACCAACTCGTAACAGAAGTCTGCACGACTAAAGATTTCGGGAAGCAAATTCGATTTCATAGAGGAGAACACATGGCAACAAAAGGAAAAGTCCTGGTGCTGGTCTCGAGCGGTCGCGGCTTGCCCTTGAAAGATGGCAAGGTCTATGCCGGCGCTGGCTACTATCTCAACGAGCTTACGGTCCCGGTTCGCGCCCTGATGAACGAGGGCTACGAAATCACTTTCGCCAACCCAAAAGGGAACGCGCCCCAAGTGGATGTGCATTCCGAGGTCGCCGATTTTTTCGGGGGCGACGCGGCCAAGCTTCAGGACTACATGTTATTCCGTGACGGCCTGACCGGGCTCAGAGATCCAATTCGTATCTCGGATGTCATCGCATCGGGCCTGGATCAATATGACGCTGTTTTCGTCCCCGGCGGCCATGGCCCGATGATCGATCTTCTGGATGATCCCGACGCGGGCACCGTGATGAGGCACTTTCATGAAACATCCAAGCCAACGGCAGTGCTCTGCCATGGCCCGATTTCACTTCTCTCGGCGCTTCCGAATTCGCGAGAGGTGGTCGCCGCGCTGAGTGCGGGCGATGCCGCCGGAGCGCGCGCAAAGGCGCAGGGTTGGATATATTCCGGGTACAAGATGACTATTTTTTCGACTGCGGAAGAGCAGCAGCGGGAACCGCTTGAGATTGAGGGCAAGGTTCTCTTCTATCCGGACTTCGCCTTAAGTGCGGCGGGCGGTAACGTGAGTGTGCTCGCTCCATGGTCGAGCTATGTCGTTCAAGATCGCGAGCTGATCTCAGGTCAGAACCCGTTCTCGGATCAAGCGCTGCTGAAACTCCTTATCCCGGCGCTCAACGCGAGAAGAAGCAAGGCGGCTGGCGCGTCCTGAGTCGGATCCAATCTTCGCGATTGAAGACCAAAAAATCATCCCACCATGTTCGCGGACACGGGGAAGAGGGCTCGTGGCTGAGTCGAATTGCATGATTGACGCCGCAAGCTGCACAAGCGGTTTTGGTGCGGCAAGACGCTGCTACAACGTCGGGCTTTCTAATTTTGAGAAGCGACAAAAGCGGGGAAGCGGAGACCCTCCCCCCGGGGGTTTTTCGCAAGGATGTCATTCTAAAAGGGTTCTCTGTGCAGATTGCGTAAGGATGTGATTCTAAGCGGGTTGCGGGTGTGTCTGGGCGCGGCGAGGTTGTGCGCGCTGATTCTAAACGGGTTGCAGCGAGAGGTGAGGCGGGAGGGCGGGTGTCCATCGGGACCTGACTGTGGATTCAGGCTGGCACCCGAATCGTAAGAGAGACTATAGCATGAAAGTTATCGAATGTCAACTGATAACTGAGTAGGACTGTTCGAACGGGATAGGACGACTCGAACAGCGGTTCGAATTAATCACCACAGGCGAGAGAGACCTGCCTGCGTTTATTTGCTCCTTGCCATTGTTATCATGTCGCTATGAATTCAGAAAATTTGCACTACGAGTTGGTGGATACACGAGCTCGGCCTGCTCGCATAGCGGTATTGCTCGATAGCTCGGATGCCGAATGGCAACACTCGGCTGCTAGGATAATCGAACTGCTGAGCTCAATTTGGGGAGGCCAGCACAGCGTCATAGTTCCTACGGACGGAGCGAGTATCGACCCTGTTTTTTGGGAGGTGCTCGAAGCTTTCTCACCCGATTATGTCTATTTTTACAGGAAGACAGGCCTTGATCTCAAATTCTCCAATCCTGAACAATTCAAGGGCTTAGTAGACAAACGACTCGCACTGTTCGAAGGCTCGTGGAACCTCACGGAAGAGCAAATTAGCAAAGATATTGAAGCCGTGTACGTCGGTTCCTTCGGGCTCAGCCGTGGCTTATGTTCCCAGATCGCGAATCGCCTGGTTCCATTTCACTTCAAACAAAACTTCGAACCGATTGTGGCGGCTTCGGTTCCGCACTCGCTTACGAAGGTAGTCGACCTTTTTCCCTACGTTGAACGACCGCAGACTTTCATGACATTGGAAGTGCCGCCGGTTCTAACGCAGATTTGGTGGATGGCGCATACGGGTGCCTACACGGCTGCACTGAGTCGCCAACTTCAAGACCTAGGCATAGCAGAGCATGCTGTCACGCTGGCTGAGGGCGACCTTGGAAGATTTTCAAGTTGGATCGCCACCGGAATGACGACTAAGTTCCCTGATGATGCCGCACAGGACCCGCGTATACCGTTCGTCATTTCTGCCTCCCAAGTTGCGCTGTATGGTTCTCCAGTTTCGGCTCGAGACCATGGAAACCGATTCGCTGTCGTTGTGGGAGACTCCGTCGCAGATTTCTGCTTGTCCTACTGCTTACCCCGCGTCGGATATCGTACTGCGTGGCTTCCCGCGCGGTGGCTTTCAGAAATTCAGGCGAATCGCCACAGCCCACTCAGCCCGGCCGTCAGATCCTTGGTTTGGGCAGCACCGCACACCGTTCGTTCGGGCAGAGGTGTGAGCATGTGTAGCCAGTCCCTAACGTCGCAGCAGTTGGCTGCATCAATCGAATTCGTTCAGGAGAGGACCGACTTCGGCCTCAATGGCGAGAAATCTAACTTGATTTTACCCATAGACATGCTTCGAGAGGATCGCGGAATCCTGATGCCGTATTGCATCGATTCGCCCAACCAGTCTGAGATATATCCATTCTTAGGTGATCGGTCTGCGGGAGCGATTCGTACACCTAGGCCTAATCGATTTTCGAGTCTAAGCGCAGCGAAACATCGCTGGATTGCTGAGATTGCGACGCCAAGTCGCCCACTGCCTTCTGTCCCGCATATAGCCGAAACGCTAACTCATCCGCGCGACAGCTCCGGTGCTCATCATTCTCGAATAACTAAGCAGTCTCTCGCGTATTTCTGTCCCTCACCATTCATGACGTATGGGGACGACATCAACTCCAATCTCCGGAAAATTGAGATAAGCCTCTTCGACACCTTCGATGCTGTCTCGAGCCTCGCCTCGAATGAAGGTTACAAATGTCGACTGTCAGACAAGGGTATTTACCAGCGAGATTCGTTCGAAAAGTTCGGTGGGGCCAGCAAAGCGGCAGCACTTCTGAGGGGCGGCAGTACTCGAAAGATCCTAATGAAGTTTATCGACCATACAAAGCCACCGAGAGGTGTTTTCGACGAGGGTTGCGTGTTGGCGGACAAGCGCACCTATCTAGACTTCGCCGCCGCTCAAAAACAGGCGGGAGGAGATGGCCAAGCGGCTGGTGAATTGCTCGATTCGTTAGTTTCGTCAAAAATCCTATACAGGGGATTTCTGTTCGCGTGCGGTATTTGCAAGCATGCGGCGTGGTACTCGCTGAAAAATATTTCCGACTCTTTTCGTTGTCTCCGTTGCGATAGAGACCAAACAATCTCTCGTAGGCACTGGAGGCATCCCTCCTCGCCGCAAATCTTTTACAAGATGGATGAGATCGTATACCAATTCTTAAAGAGTGATGGCGATGTGGTGGCGCTCGGCCTTGATTACATGGCCAGAAAATCGAGCCATCCTTTCAGTTACAGTCACGAGGTCGAATTCTTGACGAAAGATGGAGCTCTCTATGGAGAAATCGATTTAGCAGCCGTCTATCGTGGCGTCCTAATGATCGGCGAGGCCAAGAAGGACGGCCGACTGGATTCTTCGACTTCCGAGGTTCAGAAAATTTTAGACAAGTACATTCGTATTTCCGAGATGCTGAGTGCCAGGTGTGTTCTGTTTTGTACGTCCGATTCCCAGTGGAGCGCGCCTACTATAGATGCCATCAACAGGGCGTTCCAAGGGCGTCTGGCCCAACCCGAATTTGCTACAGAGAAAGAGCTTTTCAGTTGAATGACCGCGGCCCGGAGCTAATTGATGCCGAGGAGTGCGTTGAACTTGCGGAGGGCGGCGAGTTCGTTGGAGAGGTCGTAGAGGTAGGGCTGGACGTTGGGGAGGACTACAACTCCGGCGGCTGGGATGGTTTTTGAAAGGCGGACATTTGCGTTTGGGACGAGCGGAAAAAAAGGCGTCGGCTTGCTTCGGTTGGAATGACAGGCTAGTGACGTTGAAAATCTAAATTCGAAAATGGCAATTCGTCAGATGAAGGAAGTTAAAATCCCCACACTCTGAAAAACGAGCGTGGAAAGCTGGGGACAGACGGGACGTTACCGAATGGACCCGGTTTGTTCTTGCGAAAGGAAACGTCCCGTCTGTCCCCAAGTTCCCAATGCGGGACATGTTACCACCAGTCGGAAACTGTTGAAAAATAAGACGGTTCTAAGTCTTTTCTTCCTCTTCTTCGATTCGAATGTTTTCAGTGTATTCAGTCTCCATAACGTCGGACAAATTGAACGAGTCTCCCGGCTTATGAAGAGAAACCGTATTTAATAAGTTTTGTTTTACCGCCGTGTGGATTGTGGCCATCTTCGAGAAGTCACGAAACAACTTAAATTGCGGTCGCATCGCCTTCGTCGTCTGTTTGTGAGCGATATGAAGAACTCGTCGAATTTCATATGCGACAGCGTCTGCCGCCTGCAACACACACACCTTCTTATCGTCCCCAAGGGAGTGTGACCCCATGTACTTTTCGGCTTCTGGGTTGCTAGCTTTTAGCTTCACATAACGTTCAGCCGCAAGGGGGCCATAAACTTCGTGGTCATCAGCGACGAAAGAAGTCAGGTATGGCTCAACCCTTCGGCCTTTTGACTTACTTTTCCGCGCTTTCTCTCCCTCTTTCATAATCCACGCTGCTTGAACCATCGCTAGGTCATAAGCAAACGGGAAGGGATCATTTCCTAAGACGGAAAGTGCGTACTTATCTTTTATAACGTCCTGAAAATCGTTTTGAATAACGCCTATTCCGTAAACGATAACATTTGGCTCTTTTGCAATCAGGGATATGAATTCGTGACTTATTGCATCAAGTCTCTTTTGCTCCTCCGGCGTTGGGCTACCCGGTATCTTGACGAATTTTGCGAATTGGTCTGTTCCGCGGGCACATTTCGCTGCCTTAAAGAAGTCGATGTTGATGTCGGGACGTTTTAACAATGCTTCCCATTTTCGATCTAATTCGAATAACGCTCCGTAGTGACCAACCACACCTCCGACCGCAAAGATATCCCGCTGGTTCATGTCGAAACTTTCATCTAAATAGGTCGCGAACACGGTGTACACCTGCTCCTTGTAGCGCCTGAGATGAATCGACATCGCGAGCGGCTCGAAAAAGCTCCCAGGCAAGGGTCGGTCATCCGGGACATCCCGCAAGATAGTCACGACACACCTCGACCATCGCCATCACCTGCGAGCCTTCTGATTCGTCGAGCGGGTTTAGACTACTGTGTGAAATCCATAATCCCCCTTAAAGCCGAGAAGAATCAACACTTACGCAAAGACCTGGGGTAGCTGGGTCATATCGTTAACTACATTCCGGAAACGAAACATAGCTTCGGTCCGTACTCCTTCCCGTTTTGGCACTGCGTTACAGAATGGCGAGGAAGGCGAGGAGTTCGCGGAGGACGTCGGGGCGGTTGGAGAGGTAGACGTAGTGGTGGGCGTTGGGGAGGACGACGACGCGGGCGGTGGGGATGGCTTTTTGGAAGGCGGAGACTTGGGACTGGGTCAGCGGAGTCAGGGTGGCGGCGTAGGTTTTGGCGGACTGGCGGATTTTGGGGTCGGTGGTGGCGGCGGCCCACGGGCCGAGGGTGTGGGGCATTGCGAAGATGGCGAGAGTGGGGGCGGGGATGGCGGTGAACTTTGGATAGCTTTTCAAGAACGCGCCGAGCGTCGAGCCGCCGGGGAAGCTGCGATCGTCGCCGACGCTGCCGTCAGCGTTGCACTGGCGCCATTGCTTGAGTTCACCTTCGGGATAGGTGAAGCCGAGGACGCGCACGTAGTAGCTCTGGAGCGCGTGGAAGCTGGCGAGGTCGGCGGCTTGCGGCGGCGGAGGCTGGGGAGTGTCGATGGACATGAGCTGCTGCATTGTCGGGACGTTGCCGTCGTCGAAGGCGTATGCATAGGCGGCGTCGAGATAAACGAGGCCGGCGACGCGATGCGGATGCTGGTTGGCGACGGCGCTGAGTTCGGCGCCACCGATCGAGTGGCCGATGAGCACGGGATGGTCGAGATGCAGCGCGTCGAGAACGGCGACGACGTCGTCGGCGAGATGGCGCGCGTCGTTGTCGGGAGTGGTGAGGCCGGAGGCGCCGAATCCGCGGCGAGTGATGGCGTAGACGTGGTAGGTGGGGACGAGCGCGGGCGCGAAGTCGTCGAAGGCGTGAGCGGTGTCGCCGCCGCCGGCGAGGAAGACGAGCGGGCGGCCGGAGCCGCCCCAGTCGAGAACTTCGAGGCGGACCGAGTCGGCGACGGGGATGAGGAGTTGTTTGTGAGGGGATGGGTCGGCGCAGGGCGCGGCAGATTGGGCGGAAGTGCGCGGAGCGATCAGCGCGAGGGCGGCGGCGAGGAAGAGGGAGGGAAGTGTGGTAGGGAGGCGCATGGCGTTTTCGAGATGTTCGTAGGGAGTAACGACGTTGGGGCGCGAAATGTTTCGACGGAATGGGCAAAGTCAAATTCCGCACCCTTAGAAATGAAGGGTGCGGCACCCAGGGAATCGTACGACTACATCGGGTAGGGGGAGTTGGGGCGGACGATGCGGATGTGGTGGTCGAAAAAGGTGGCGTGGACGGTGGGGACTTCGACCTGAGGCATGTGGCAGGAGATGCAATTGGATTTGGACTGAGGGCAGATTTTTGGCGTCGAGTTTTCGTGCGATTTGTCGAGCGGCATCGCGACAGCCTTCTCGACGAGACGGGCAGAATTTTTTGGCGAGATCGCGGCGGAATTTTCTGTTGCTGCTGCGGATGAATGGCACGTCAGGCATTTGGAGTCGTAGGAACTCGCGTCCTGATTGAGTTGTTCGTGCGGATTGTGGCAGGCGATGCAGGCGAGGCGCGCGTCGCCTGCGGAGTTGCGCCAGCATTTGCTGTCTTCGAGGCGGTAGGGCTGGAAGCGGACGTTCATCACGTTGGCAAATTTTTGTTCGCCGAGGATGACGTCGGCCCAGGTGCGGTGACATGCGCCGCAAAAATCGACCGAGGCGGTTGCATTGAGGCGGCGCGGATTGAGGATGGCGGCGCGACCCTGCTCGATTTTTCCGGACTTCAT
>Ga0209624_10002426_pt1 | contig 13814 bp, 9 predicted proteins | sample JacPinW_OM2H0_O1_FD_188565 | JGI IMG/M metagenome (GOLD analysis project Ga0209624, IMG submission 188565) | Forest soil microbial communities from Algoma, Ontario, Canada - Jack Pine, Ontario site 1_JW_OM2H0_O1 (SPAdes) (version 2) | ecosystem: Environmental > Terrestrial > Soil > Boreal...
GGTATTGAGCGAACTCATCAAACGGGTGAACCCTACCAGCAAGGCGAAGTATGTTGAATTCACCACGCTCCTGGATTTGAGGCAGATGCCGGGCCAGCAGCGTGCGGTTCTTCAGTGGCCCTACGTCGAAGGTTTGCGCATGGACGAAGCCATGCACCCGCTGGCGCTGCTTTGCTTCGGCATGTATGGCGAGGATCTTCCCAACCAGGACGGCGCGCCCATCCGCATGATTTTGCCCTGGAAATACGGTTTCAAGAGCGCGAAGGCGATCGTTCGTATCCGCTTCACCGACAAGCAGCCGGAGAATACATGGAATCTCTCCGCACCGCGAGAGTACGGTTTTTACGCCAACGTTAACCCGAACGTGGACCATCCTCGCTGGAGCCAGGCCAAAGAGCGCAGGCTCGGTGAATTCTTCAAGCGTCCCACATTGATGTTCAACGGCTACGATCAGGTCGCGAGCCTGTATAGCGGTATGGATTTGAAAAAGAATTATTAACGCAGTGGCTAGTGATAAGTGGTGAGTGAAAGAGTTGGTGAGGTAGTCGCTGGCACCGATCACTGGACACTAGTCACTCCTCACTGCTTTCGAATGATTCGCTATCTCAAACCCGTCCTGTTCCTCGCGTGCCTTGTGCCTTTGGCGAGGCTCGTGTGGCGTGGACTTCATGCCGGGCTCGGCGCGAATCCGATTGAAGCCATCACGCACAGCACCGGCGATTGGACGCTGACTTTTCTCCTCGTGACGTTGTCGATCACACCGCTCCGAAAGCTCACGCGGCAGTACTGGCTCATCAGCTGGCGGCGCATGCTCGGGCTTTACGCATTTTTCTATGGCACGCTGCACCTGATGACCTACGTCTGGCTCGACAAGTTTTTCGACGTCCACGAAATGCTGAAGGACATCGCCAAGCGCAAGTTCATCACCGCGGGCATGACCGCCTTCGTGCTGATGATTCCGTTGGCTCTGACCTCGACGAAGTGGGCGATCCGAAAGCTGGGGAAGCGCTGGCAGATGCTTCACCGCTTGATCTATTTCAGCGCCGCCGCCGGAGTGATCCACTACATCTGGCTTGTGAAGGCAGATTTAAAGAAGCCGTTGGAGTACGCGGCTGTGTTGGGCGTGTTGCTTTTGTACCGCTTAGTCGCGTGGATCGCCGCCAGTGCAAAGCGTGGATCGAGTGTTGGTGCGGCAACCAAGGTTGGAATGTCTGAGACATAGGGCAGTAGTGCGATAACGAGCAAAGAGTCAGAATAAAAAATACGGCGCGGCTTGAGGCCGCGCCCTTTGATTTGTTGAATCTTCAGCGATTGCTTACTTCAGCTTCTTGAATGACGACTTCGCCCTGATCAGCGGCCTCACAACGAACATGTGGGGTTTGGCCACCGCGGAGGAAGAAGCGCTGGGATTCTGAGCCACGAACACTCCCATCGCAACTTGGCCTGTAGCGTTGTCTGTTTCAATAAACGGGAAAGTCGTTCCGTCAACTGTGTAGTACGTAATGCCAAAGCCTCCGTTGAGCGTACTGTTCGAGCTAGTGCCGGCATTGGCTGCGATTTGACCTCGCCCGTTGGAGTCCGGTGTTGTGTAAGTCCCGCTGAGGGCCAAACCGAAGTTTGGTCCGATGCCAGTCGCGTTTTCGTCAATCACGCCAGTTACAGTGGCTCCGCTAGCGCTCGTCGCGAACTCGGCGATGTCGTCCACCTCCACACTGTTATTCTGATTGAAGCCCGAAAGGTTCAATCCGTATCCTGCTGACGTCGAAAACGTGGAGGGCGCCGTTTGAGTGTAAGCCGCGCCGGACATGAGGCCAGAATCGTCAATTTCCAACAGCAGTGTACCGCCGCTGGAAGGATAGGCTGCGTATTCCGTGCCGCCGACAAATCCCGCGAGGTTGGTTAGCGTATAGCGTCCGGTCTCCCCCGATGCAGATGCATATTGTCCAGAGAAAGAAACGGGCGCCGTGGAAATGTTTCCAGCGTCATTCACATCCTCGGTGGACGCGGATGTGATATTGCCCGCCCCGTCGGTAACCATGAAGCCTCCCGCAGCGACCGGAGCCGAGATACCCCCCGCCAATGTGAACGCCAAAGCTCCAGTTGGTATCGTAGTGCTCGATTGCGAGTACGCATCACCGTTGAACGTTGCAAATGTGTCCATCTCAATCAGCTTGAGATGAGTCGCATCGATGGCGAAGGCGTCGAAGGTGAGCGTGCCGAATGGTCCGGTGGTCAACGTTGTTGATGGCGCAGAAGACGGTCCAAGGACTACCTGACCTGTAAGCGCTTCATCCGGATAAGCGAGACCGCCACTGTTGGAATCCTCTAGCCCGGTGAACGTACCGCCGCTTCCTACCGTGAAGTTTCCAACCGTAACGAACGAACTTCCACTGCTGTAGGAAGCTCCGAACATACTGAACGCATAGGATCCAGCTGGCGAAACACTGGCAGTTTGTGCGTCTAGCGTTCCGCTGCCGGTTGCGGTGTTGTCAAACTCCGTCACCAGTCCGTGCGAACTGTCCTGCAGCACAAAATCAAGAACGATACTGCTGCCAAGAGGAGTAGTGACGTTTAACGTCGCCTCTCCTCGTCCGTCGACGCTGACCTTGTAAGTGCTGTTGCTTCCGACAGCAAGATTGGGCACGGGCGCTGAAAACTCCACATCGTTCATATCAATCGCGCCGCCTGTAATGCCCCCTGTTCCGTTCGCGGTGATGGTCCCGGCAGCCGCATAGGGCGCTCCGTTGGCATCAACGCCCGAAACCGAAAATACATACGTGCCATTCAGATTGCTGGCGCTGAAGCTGCCGCTCGGCGGCGGAGTTGGATTGACAATGCTGGAAGCGTTGCCGCAGCCGGCGAGAGCGGCGAGTGCGGAAAGTGCGATCGAAAGAGCGATCGGTAGAATGATGCGATTGCGAAGCGACATTGGGGTCCCCCTCAACGAGTGGTTGCGCAGACTCGGGTCTTCTGATTTCAGATTAGCACGCTTAAGTTGCCGCCTGAGTTAACCCGAACCTGGAGAATAAGTAGCGGAGAGAGGCCCGGATTTCCGGGCTTTACATCTTTTTACGATCGGGCAACTTTTTCTGACAAAACGTCAACCACGAAGCGTTACGGATGGACTTCGGCCTCTTGTCCAGCCTGCTGGCGAAGTGAATCTTCGTAAGGTGCGCGCGCGATTCCTTTTTCCGTGACGATTGCCGTCACATATTTTGCCGGGGTCACGTCGAAAGCGGGATTCTCAACTTCCACCCCGTCCGGAACCATCTGCTTCCCGGCGATGTGGGTTACTTCTTTGCTATTACGCTGTTCGATCGGAATTTGGCTGCCGTCGACGCACGCAAGATCGACCGTCGAGATCGGCGCGGCCACGTAGAAAGGGATCCCGTGTTCCTTTGCCAGGATCGCGACCGTATACGTCCCAATTTTGTTGGCGACGTCTCCGTTGGCCGCGATGCGATCAGCTCCGACCACAATGGCGCCAATCTTGCCCTGCTTCATCATCGCACCCGCCATGTTGTCGGAAATTACGGTGGTCGGGATGCCATCTTTCATCAACTCCCAGGCAGTGAGCCGCGAGCCTTGCAAGAATGGCCGCGTCTCGTCCGCATACACATGAATCTTTTTTCCCTGCTCCACGGCCGCGCGGATCACGCCCAGCGCAGTCCCATATCCCGCAGTCGCCAGCGCGCCGGCGTTGCAGTGCGTGAGCACTCCACCTTCGTTCGGCATGAGCACCGCGCCATGACGTCCCATCGCCTGGTTGGCCGCGATGTCTTCGGCGTGCATGCGCTGCGCCTCTTCGATCAATCCCTGCTTCAATTGTGGGATCGGCCGGATACGAATGCGTTCGAATTTTTCCTGCATGCGGCGAATGGCCCAGAAAAGATTAACCGCGGTAGGCCGCGTCTTGCCCATGAGATCGCAAATCTGGTCGAAGTCGCGCTTCAGGTCGCCGGTCGATTCTGCCTTCGAATTATTGACGCCAAGCGCAATCCCCATCGCGGCTGCCACGCCGATCGCCGGAGCGCCGCGCACCACCATGTTGCGAATCACGTCGGCTACCTGCTCGTGCGTCTTGCAGGTCACATAAACTTCTTCGGTAGGCAGCTTCGTCTGATCGATGAAGCGTACCCCTTTGTCGGTCCATTCGAGAGTTTGAATCATAGGAATTCAGTCATTCAGTGATTAAGTCGTCGAGCGATTGAAACGCCAAATAGCTCAATGGCTCAATCTCTCAATTCTTATGCGCCTCGCACCGGCTCCGTGGATTGTTGGTCACGGCTGGCCTGCCACATACTTCGCAAATCGACGACACGGCATAGAGGCTCGGCTCGGTATCGTCATTTTGCAGTACATGCTCTTTTCGCACGTCGTTGGCGGTAAAGATGGAAATGAATGTTGCCGGAGCCGCTGCCTTCTCAACATTCGGGCGCCCTTTGGCCTCTTCACGCTCGACCAGGCACATCACCCCGGCGATTTCGAATCCAAATTCGCGAGCCGCTTCGATTGCCTGAACGGTTGATGCGCCCGTCGTGCAGACGTCGTCGACAATCACAACGCGCGCGCCCTTTTCGCGGAAGCCTTCGATGCGCTGTCCCGTCCCATGCTGCTTCTCGGATTTGCGCACCAGGAAGCCGTCAACCTCGCCGCTCACCACCGAGACCGCCACGACGATCGGGTCGGCGCCCATGGTCAGTCCGCCGATCGCGCGCGGCTTCCATCCGCGCTGCCGGATCTCCTCCAGAAAAACTTCCCCCGTCAGACGCGATCCCTTGGCATCGAGCGTTGTGGTGCGGCAATCGATGTAGTAGTCGCTGGTCCCGCCGGAAGAAAGTTTGAACTCACCCAGCCGAAACGACTTGTGAGCCAGCGTCGTGAGGAGTTTCTGTCGCGCAGAATGCATAAAAATCTACGATACCACGTGTTAACCTGAAGTTTTCGGGCTATTCCACGACTGCCGCCCGTCGGCCTCTGGCCGGATTCTGAATCGAGGTACGACATTGCACGCTGTCCTCAGGCTTTTGCATTCTTTCCGTTTCTTTCTCCTCTTACTTGCTGTTTGTTTGCTTCCCGCGCTCCTGCTCGCGGAAGGCACGCGCACATGGGAACAGTCCAAGTTCGATGACCTGGTGAAAGGCACGACTGACGGGATCGCCATTCGATCCACTGGCGGACTCGAACTCGCTCCGTCGTTCAAGCTTCTCTATGCGACACCGTCAACATATATCTGGGCGGTTGCGGCAGACGACGCCGGAAATGTTTATGCCGCCACCGGATCGCCCGCGCGCGTGTATCGCATCACGCCCGACGGAAAATCGTCCATCATTTTCGAGCCGCAGGAACTGCAGGTGCAAGCGCTCAAGGTCGGCCCGGGTGGCGTGATTTACGCCGCGACGGCCCCCGATGGCAAGGTCTACAAAATCGAGCACAAGCCGGGCGAGAAAAGTGATCTCGCCAAGTCTGAGAACAAGTCCGCGGACTCCGCTCAGAAAGATGCAGCCAAACCAGCGTTGGATCCTTCCTGGAGTTCCTCGGTCTACTTCGCTCCCACCACGAAATACATATGGGACCTCCTCCTCGACAAGCCCGGCAATCTTTATGTGGCGACCGGAGATCACGGCGAGATCTACAAGGTCAGCCCTAAAGGCGATCACTCGCTCTTCTTCAAGAGTGACGAGACCCATATCCGCGTGCTCGCTCTGGACTCGCAAGGAAACGTGATCGCCGGTACCGATGGCAGCGGGTTGGTCTACCGCATTTCTCCCGCAGGGGAAGGCTTCGTTCTTTACAGCGCTCCGAAGAAGGAAATCACCGCTCTCGCGCTCGATCGCGAGGGAAATATCTACGCCGCGGGAGTCGGTGAGAAGCGCGCAGGATCTTCGTCCTCAAGCACAACGTCTCTGCTGCTCACGCTGCCGACAACGCCGACTCTGCCCAGCGCTAGCACCGGCCCTGTGCCTCTCGTCTCCTCGACTCCGGCCATACAGATCCCGTCTTCGGGATCGGGTGCGAGCGGAGGTTCCGACGTGTACCGCATTGCCGCGGATGGATCGCCCTTGCGTCTTTGGTCCTCGCATGACGACATCGTCTACGCGCTTGCCTTCGACTCCCACGACAAGTTGCTGGCAGGTACCGGAAACCGAGGCCATGTCTTCGCGATTGACGGTTCAGACGAGTTCACGGATTTACTGAAGGCTCCCGCGTCGCAGGTCACCGGTTTTGCCAAGGCTCCTGGAGGCGGACTCTACGCCGCAAGCAGCAATCTGGGAAAAATTTTCGTGCTGGGTCCCGGTCTTGCCAGCGAAGGGTCTTACGAGAGTGACGTTTTCGACGCCAAGATTTTCTCCCGTTGGGGACGCGTCGAATTTCGCGGCGCCGGCAACGTCGATCTCCTGGCGCGCAGCGGCAATGTCGACAATCCCGATCGCAACTGGAGCCCATGGAAGCAGGTGGATCTAACCAAGAGCGCAGATATGGCAGTTCCCGCGGCGCGCTACGCTCAGTGGAAAGTTGTTCTTCATGCGGGCAATACCAAGCCTGCGGTCGATACCGTCACGTTGAATTATCTTCCGAAAAACGTGGCGCCTGAGATCGACGACGTCACGGTTCAGATTGGCGTTCGCTATCAGACTCTCTCAAAATCTACTGGACTTACGCTTGGAACGGACGTCGGTGGATCATCCGGCACTCATTTTGATTCTCCCGTACCGAGCAGTCATGACCGCGATTCGATTGGCGTGAAGTGGAACGCGCACGATGAGAACGACGATCAGCTCGTGTATTCCGTTTACTATCGCGGCGACGGCGAATCGCGCTGGCTTCTGCTGAAAGACAATCTCTCCGACAAAGCCTACTCCTTCGATGCCAGCCTGCTGCCCGATGGAGGCTACACGGTTAAGGTAGTCGCTTCGGATTCACCCTCGCATTCACCGGGCGAAGCTCTGACCGCTTCGCGAGAGAGCCGACGATTTGAAGTCGATACAACCGCTCCGCGCATCGAGAATCTGACGGCTACGCTCGAAGGCGCTCAAATCCACGTCCACTTCCGCGCGGAAGACGGATTCTCTTCCATCCGCCGCGCCGAATTTTCCGTGGATGCTGGCGACTGGAAGTACGTCGATCCCGTCGGCCAACTCTCGGACGCAAAGACAGAAGACTACGACTTCAAAGTTCCACTTGAAGCTGAGAAGGACGCGGCTGCTGAGCACGTCGTTGTTGTCCGCGTCTACGACAAATACGAAAACATGGGCGCGGCCAAGACGGTGCTGCACGGGAAATGAAATAGAAAAAAGGCGGCCCAAGAATTTAACCAGATATCTTCACTCCGGCGTCATCCTGAGCGTAGCCGTTGTTCAGGCGGAGCGAAGGATCTCGCGCGAATCAGCACAGCATTTTGATCTGCAACTGACCCGCGCAATCACGATCCGCTCGGCCGAATCGCTCACCAACTTAGAATCGGGACATGTCCGAAAGGCCTCTTTCCGTCAGGGAACTCATCGCGCACAATCATTCTCGTGATGCGAGGCTCCGGATCAGGCTGGAAACTCCCCCTGTTGCTCTCGATTCTGTTTACGCAGATCGTTTGGCTCACGGCCTGTTCCGGAGTCTCAACTTCTTCGAATAAGAGCGGTGGGAATGGCGGCACTGGAGGTTCGGGTGGAAATAACGGGGGTACGGGCGGCAGCAATCTAGCCTGTAGCGTAATGTCCACCGGCCAAACGGCCAGCCTTAACGGATTCGTTCCCTTCGCCAGCAGCAGTTTGTGGAACACCGACATCTCTTCCGCGCCTGTTGATCCCAACTCCAACACGATCATCACCAACTGGGTCGGCTCCGTGAACGTGCATCCTGATTGGGGCACTGATCCCACGTATGGCATTCCCTACGTCGTAGTCAATGGCAGTCAGTCTCTGGTGAACGTGAATCTCGGAGCCTACCCGGATGAAAGCGATCCCGGCCCGATGCCGGTTCCGGCGAGCGCTCCCGTAGAAGGCGGCTCGTCCAGCACTGGAGATCGCCACGTCTTGGTGCTCGACAACGGCAACTGCTTTCTATACGAACTCTATAACTCTTCGGTGAATTCGGACGGCAGTTGGAACGCCGATTCGACCGCAGTGTGGGATCTGCTCGGCGACGAGCAGCGTCCTTATACCTGGACTTCCGCCGACGCGGCCGGCTTGCCAATCTTTCCTGGCCTCGTCCGCTACGACGAAGTTGCTTCCGGCAGCATCAAGCATGCTTTTCGCTTTACCCTCCCCCAAACCAGCGCAGCATTCACTCCCCCAGCATCCCACTGGGCGGCGACGTCGAGTGATCCGACGGCGCCACCCATGGGGATGCGGCTGCGCTTGAAGTCCAGCTATGACATTTCCGGCTTCGACTCGCAGATGCAAGTCATCCTCACGGCCATGCAGCACTACGGACTCATCCTCGCGGACAACGGAAGTTCGTTATTCGTGACGGGAGTATCCGACAGTCGCTGGGGCTCCGATCTCGATTCGCTCAAGACCGTGCCGGCGTCGGCGTTTGAAGTCGTGCAGATGAGTCCGGTCTACACCAGCGCGAATTACCCGACTGGAGCCGCACCTACTGTCGGTAGCTTCACCGCATCCGCCTCACACGTTTCCTCAGGAGGGAGCGTGACGCTCTCGTGGACGGCTGGCAGTGCCGATTATGTAATCGTTTCTCCTGGACCAGGCGCATCGCGCGATTCGAGCGTGACTGTGAATCCAACGGCAACCACCACCTACACCCTATACGCGACCAACCAATACGGCCGGACGACCGCAACCGTCACCGTAAGCGTGCCGTAATCCTACTCGGCCGCCAGATACACATAGCGGAAGACAAACAATACGGTCAGGATCCAGATGACCGGACTTACCTCACGAAACTTTCCGGCAGCAACCTTCACCAGCGTGTAAGAGATCAATCCCAGGCTTAGCCCCGTTGCGATGCTGAATGTCAACGGCGTCGCCACCAGTGTGACGAATGCCGGAATCGCTTCGGTGAATTCCGCCCACTCGACGCGTCCAATCGATTCGGTCATCAACGCGCCCACTAGAATCAATGCCGGTGCAGTCGCATATCCGGGAATTGCCGCTGCCAGTGGGGCGCAGAACGCCGCCAGTAGAAACAGCGCGGCAGTAAAAATGTTCGCAAGCCCTGTCCGTGCGCCGGCAGCAACTCCAGCGGCGCTCTCGATGTAGCTTGTGACCGTCGACGTTCCGGCCAATGCTCCAAAGACTGTTCCCACCGCATCCGAAATCAAAGCGCGGCCCACTCGCGGAATCTTCCCATCCTTCACGAATCCGCCCTGCTCGCAAACGCCCACGAGTGTTCCAACGTTGTCGAACAGATCCACGAAAAGAAACACGAAGATGATTTCAAACAAGCCCAGGTGGAGCGCTCCGCGCAGATCAAGCTGCAGCCACGTCGATGACGGGTGCGGCCAGGAAAAGATCGATTCCGGCAACTTCGACATGTGGCGCAGAATCCCGATGCCCGTCGTCGCCAGCACTCCGATCAGAATCGCCCCTGTGATTTTCCGCGTCATCAGGATCAGCATGATCGCCAGCCCAAGGCACGCAAGTTGCGCTTCGTGATTGCCAAAGCTGCCAAGGCTGACGAACGTTGCGGGATTCGCGACCACCAGGTTTGCGTTCCGCAGACCAACGAAGGCGATGAACATCCCGATCCCGCCCGCGGTCGAATGCTTCAGGCAGTTCGGAATCCCATTCACAATCTGCTCTCGCACGCGCGTCACCGTGAGAAGCAGGAACGCCATGCCCGAGATGAAAATGACGCCGAGCGCCGTCTGCCACGGAACGTGCATTCCCAGACACACGACATAGGTGAAGTACGCGTTCAGCGACATGCCCGGAGCCAGCGCGATCGGATAATTCGCGTAAACACCCATGACCAGGGTCGCGAGCGCTGCCGAAGCGCAGGTCGCGAAGACGACGCCGTCGATCGGCACTCCCGCTTTCGCCAGAATTTGCGGATTCACCACGACGATGTACGCCATGGTGATGAAGGTGGTCAGCCCGCCGAGAAATTCGCTGCGGATGCTGGTCTGATTTTCTTTGAGATGGAAGTAACGTTCGATCAAACGGGATCCTTCCCGATGTTGAGTGACGTTGAATGAAGCCGCCATTCTACGGCATCCCCACGCCCGTGCCGGAAATCGATTTCATTTATGACGGCGATCAGGAATTGCGGGGTATGTGGGGACAGCTGCCCTCGGCTGTCCGGTCGAGCGTAGCTCGACAGCTGAGTTCCTCAAGGGTACCTATGTAGGAAGGCTTTCGCCCTCTGCCGTGTTCTGCGAGGCTTTTGGCGGGCTCTCGGTGGTGATGGCGTGAAGCTCGCCCGCATTGCGCAGCTCAGGGAACCACCATGCCCAGAGCCCGATGACGATCAGCGTACCAACGCCTCCGAGAACCACCGCGTGCACAGTTCCAAACCATTGTGCGGTGACGCCGGACTCAAACTGCCCGAACTCATTGGAGGTCCCGATAAAGATCATATCGACCGCGGTTACTCGACCGCGCATCTCGTCGGGAGTTGCAAGCTGCGTAAGCGTGGCACGAATGATGACGCTGATCATGTCGCTCGCGCCCAGCAGGAACAACGCGATTAGAGAAACCGTCAAGCTGCGCGACAGGCCGAAGATGATGGTGAAGATCCCGAATCCTCCGACCGCCCAAAGCAGGGTATGTCCAGATTTGCCTCGCAACGGTCGATGCGCCAGAAGAACCGCCATCACCGCCGCGCCCGCTCCCGGAGCGGTACGTAACAATCCCAGTCCCCACGGCCCGGTGTGCAGGATTTCCCGCGCATACACTGGGAGCAGCGCGACGGCACCGCCCAACAACACGGCGAAAAGGTCCAGCGAGATCGCGCCCAGAATCAGTTTCTTGTTCCAGATGTAATGCAGCCCGGCGAAGACTGTCTTTGCAGTCATGGGCTCGCGCGGCCGCGCTTTGACTTCAGGCTTGATGCGGAACGAAGAAATCGTCGCTCCGATGGCCGTGATCGTCGCGATTACATATACCGCAGAGGGGCCATGGAAGGCCGCGTACACAATGCCGCCAAACGACGGCCCGAGAATCGTCGCCGCCTGGAAAATGGTTGCGTTCCAGGCCACGGCGTTAGGGAAATGTTCCGTTGGCACCAACTGCGGCAGAATCGAACGGCTGGCTGTAGAGTTAAACGATCGCACGATGCCGATCAAAATCAGAACGACATAGATCGACGTGATCGCGGGTGTACCTCGTTCGGACAATATCAAAAGCAGCGCGAAGCAAACCGCGTATCCCGCGTAACACGCCGAGAGAACCTTGCTGCGCTGGTACCGGTCTGATATGTGCCCCGAGATCGGAAACAGCAGAATTCCCGGCAGAAACTGCGCCAGCCCAACGTAGCCAAGATCGAGAGGACGCTTGGTGATTTCGTAAACCTGCCACCCGACGGCGACTGCCTGCATCTCGACGGCCGCGACGATGAGAAAGCGCGCAATCTGAAACAGCACAAACCCAGGATGGGTAAAGGCGGCGCGTCCGGCCCTGGCGTCGTCGGCGGCTGGCATCTATATCCAATGTGACATAGAAATCAAAAGCTGTGCAGGGCCGTGCGGAACGAATAAAACGCACAAGACAACACTCCAGTCCGTCGTGGTTGATCTTGATTTCGGTCTTAACGTTGCGCCGTTCGGTCGGGTCACGCCACAACGGGAGCATTCGAGATCCCCGCCGTCCCGAACACTCGACGGTACCGCTCCACTTCAGATGCCGGTCCCAACGCCTTGGCATAGTTATCGGAAAGCTTCACCGCCGGACGCCCTTCCACGCTCGATACTTTGCAGATCAAGCTGATCGGATCCAATCCATCGCCGCCATTCGGGTTGCATCCCCGGAAATCATTCGTCAGTAGCGTTCCCCATCCGGCGCTGAAGCGTATGCGGCGGTCAGATGTCCATTTGTTGGCGTCGTGGAAATCCGCCGCGCTTTGAAAATCCTCCATCCGCACACCCTTCGCCAGTGCTCCTCCAAAATATGCATGCAGCCCGAGAATCGCATCCACATCCAGAGTGTCCGACGCAATCAGCAACTTCTCCCGCGGATCTCGTCCCCGCGCCTTCAGCCACTCGATATATTCGTCGCCGGCGACAAACGGATCCTTGCTGTCGACGCGTTGTCCCGTCCAGTCAGCCGCCCAATCCGGCGCACCTGCCAGAAACTGCGTTGTACCGAACGTGTCCGGCAGCATGACGCGCAACGCCCCTTCGTAGCTCTGCCGCCACAAGTCGAGCACTCGGTACTGTGAATCCTTCAGCGCAACGTCATCCGGCGCCAGAGCCGCCATTACCATTGGGATCTCGTGCGCATTGGTTCCAATCGCTTCCAGATCGTGTTTGTGCGCCAGGAAAGCATTCGAAGTCCCGATGAAGTTGTTACCAAGATTGGACGCCATGGCGACGACCACATACTCCTGCCACAAGAAACTGTGACGTCGCCGCGTGCCAAAATCCGCCACGCTCAACCCCGGCACACCGCGTAACCGTTCGATTTTGTTCCAGAGCTTCGTCTTCGCCCGCGCGTATAAGATGTCGATCCCGAACTCGCTCAGCGTCTTCAAATGCGCCCGGGTCTTCAGTTCGTCCAGAATCGCCAGCGCGTAGAGCTCCCACATCGTGGTCTCGGTCCACGTGCCCTCGAACGTCAAATGGATTTGCCCATCACTTACCCGTAGTTGATAGTCCGATAGCTGGAAGTCGTTCTCCAGCCACTCGAGGAACGCCGGTTCGAAAATTCCGCGCCGTCCATAAAACGTATTGCCCGCCAGCCACACCAATTCTGACTTCCGAAACCTCCGCCCCCGCACGTGCTGCAGTTGCACCTTGAGTTCTTCCACATGAACGATGTCAGCCATCCGCACCGAAGGATGTCGGTTATAAAGCGAAAACGTCACGCGCGTTTTAGGAAAATGCTTCCAGATGAACTGCAGCATCAGCAGCTTGTAGAAGTCCGTATCCAGCAAGGAGCGGATGACCGGGTCGAGTTCCCAGTTGTGGTTATGCGCGCGTTCCGCGAGGTTGATGATCATCAGAAGAGTAGTCTCAAGACAACTAGAGAATAAGGGAAAATGGCGGTTGCAAGCTACTGAAGTGAACGTGACCGGGATAAGGTTCATGTGGGGACGGCCGCCCCGGCTGTCCGCCGAGTAAAGCTCGGCTTCCCAATCAGGGTGAAACAGCGCGACGCTAGCTCTTCACGGCTGCGGTCGCCTCCAGGCCTTCAAACACTTCTTCAGCCCTCCTCAGCGCGTGCTGCACGTTCTCGCAGATGTTCTCTTTGCCGATGACTTCCGCGAACTCCGCCTGCTGAATCAATTGGGCCGGCTGTTCCCGTGCCCCGCACAAGATCAATGTGCGCTTGCTGGATTGCAATTCCTTAGCGACTTCTTCGATCGCGAAAAGTCCGGTCGCATCCAGAGCGGTCATATTGCGCAGCCTCAGAATCACTACCGGTGGCAGCCGGTGCAGATTCTCCGTCACCGCATGAATCTTGTCTGTCGCGCCAAACAGGAACGGTCCATGAATACGGAAGATCGTCGCGTAATAAGGGATGTCCTTGTCCTGCAGAATGTGCACGCGGCCGTCTTCCACGTAATCATCCGTGACCTGAGAAACCGTCGTGGTCGAAGCCACCCGGCTGATGAACAACAGCGCCGCCAGAATCATTCCCGCCTCGACTGCTACCGTAAGGTCCGCGAAAACGGTCAAGGCGAACGTCACCAGCCAGATG